>WNFI01118281.1_pt1 | contig 107580 bp, 111 predicted proteins | sample 5400471 | NCBI WGS metagenome assembly WNFI01 (sample SAMN13153348, study PRJNA577476) | soil metagenome | isolation source: 100 cm saprolite on Douglas fir-dominated hillslope | place: USA:California | collected 2013-09-17
GCTCCGCCACGCGACGGGCTCCGCGAACCGGCGGTCACAGACACAGAACTGTCGGGTATCATGCCGGTCCAAAATGTCGACCATCAGTCCGGTTGAACACGATGCGCTGACCTGCGCTAGACGCGAGCGGGCGCTCACCGACCCCGCATCGGCATTGCGAAGCCGCGGCTGACTGATGTGCTAGCTGAGCGCGCCAGCCCTTAGCTTCAGCTCCCGCGCAAACCACAGCCCGAGTGCGGGCAGGGCGACCGCCGCGGCGACGAAGATGACCGGTGCGCCATAGCGGTCGACGATCGGGGCGGCCAGTGCCACGCCGATCATCTGGCCGAGATAGAGCGCCGACGAAAAAACCGCGATCGCGGTGCCGCGCGCCTCGGGCGTCATCTGCGTCGCGTTGGTCTGCAGCGTGTTGTGCAGCATGTAATAGCCGAGGCCGATCATGCCGACCGCCAGCGGCGACAGCCACCAGCTTGACGGTGCCGCGAGCATCAGGTAGGCAGCCGCCAGCATCGCGCCGCCGCCCGTCACCAGGCCGCGCTGCCCGAGCCTCGCCACCAGTGGCTTGACCGACGCGACGTAGACGAGGCCACCGGCGCCGAACGCGGCGACGATGGCCCCGACCATGGTGAAGCTGAGCCCGAAGCGCAGATGCAGGTCGGCGCCGACATAGGTGAGCGGCCCGAACGCGAACAGGGCTTCCAGCAGCACGGCCAGGATCACCAGGCGCGCCCACCGGTTGCCGAACACGATCCTGTAGTCGGCGGCGAAGCCGCCGCGCCGGGCTTCACCGTGACGCGCCGGCCGGGTCAGCGGATTGATCGTCATCTCGACGACCAGCGCCGCCGCCGCCAGCGCGAACAGGCCGGCCAGCAGGAAGAACACCGCCCGCCACCCCAGATGATCGCCGAGGATGCCGCCGGCCGCCTGGCCGAACAGCAGCCCGGAGATCCCGCCGGTGAGGTAGCGGCCCAGCACCTGCTGGCGCCGCTCGTAGGGGGTCACGTCGCCGATGAAGGCCATCGACATCGGAATGATCCAGGCGGCGCAGGCGCCCGACAACAGTCGCGCCAGCGCCAGCATCGGCAGCGATGGGGCGAGGCCGCACAGCAGCACGGTGAAGGCCCCGGCGGCGCAAGCGATCGCGACGGTTCGGTAGCTGCCGACGCGGTCGCCGATCGGCCCGACGAACAGCTGCACGCCCCCGTGGGTCAGCGCGTAGGCCGTGACCACGATCGAGGCCGCACCGACCGTGGTGCCGAGATCGGCCGCGATCTGCGGCAGCAGCGTGTCCGACACGCGCACCATCGCCAGCGACGCGAAGCTGGCACAGGCCAGGAACGCGATCGCCCGCGTCGGCGAGCGACCCGGCACGGACGGCTCTGCGGCAGGATCGAGGGGAAGCGACACGAGGGCGTGAGGGGAACGGCTGTTGTTCTGTTCGGAACCTGTTTTGTCTTATATCGTATAACGAATTTTAAGGCGGTTGCGGTTCGCAATTTTGGGTTCGCCCATCGGACTATGGTCACCCATCGGAGGACGCTGATGAACGACGCCACGCATAACGATGATCTGCGTTTTTTCCAGGAGCGGGGCTTTGGCAAGGACATGGGATTCGGCGACAAGCCGGCGCTGCTGGTCGTTGACATCATGCGTGCCTTCACCGACGCCACCTTGCCGCTCGGCGCCAATCTGGATGTCCAGGTCGAGCAGATCAACCGCCTGCTGGACGCGGCCCACCAGGCCGACATGCCGGTCTTCTTCTCGATCGTCGCTTACGACGAGGCGGACTGCCGCGATGCCGGCGTCTGGTCCCGGAAGATGAGCGGCCTGATGGGTCTGACCGCGGGGTCGAAGCAGGTCGAGCTCGATCCGCGCCTCCGACGCCGCCCCGGCGATTCGGTGTTCGTGAAGAAATACGCCTCGTGCTTTTTCGGCACCGACTTGGCGTCGCGGCTGCAGTCGCGGCGGATCGACACGCTGATCGTCACCGGCTGCACGACCAGCGGCTGCGTGCGCGCCTCGGCCGTCGATGCCGTCCAATACGGGTTCCGCCCCATCGTTCCCCGCGAGGCCGTCGGCGACCGGTCGCGGGCGGCGCACGATCAGAGCCTGTTCGATCTCCAGGCCAAATACGGCGACGTCATGTCGGTTGACGGCGTGCTCGCCAAGCTGCGCAGCCGCGTGGCTTAGAGCGGATTCCGATCAGGTCGAACCACCCTCTAAATCGTCATGCCCGCGCCAGATCCTTCGCGCCCGTCGGCGGCCTTGAAGGCCGCCAACGCAGCGCAGTCGGGCATCCAGAGAATTCAACCAACCACGGAGACCGCGCCTTCGCTAAAGCTTCGGCGGGTTTATGTCTCGTCCTCCGAAGCGCTTCGCGAAGGAGGACACAGAGATCACGGAGAAGCGGACGAGACGGAACTCTCCTCTCCCTCCGCGCTCTCCGTGTCTCCGTGGTCAAAAAATTTCTGGATTCCCGCCAGGTGCTCGCGAAACGCGACACCGGAATGACGCGGGAGGATGAAGTGCGATTCCATCTGCTCGGGAACCGCTCTAGTGGTGCGACTCTGACAGATGATACCAGTGCAGAACATCCTCAGTCGTCACCCCGGCCAAGCGGCGCAGCCGCGCGAGCCGGGGTCCATGCTGCCACGGGCGAGATGGACCCCGGATCTCGCTTCGCTCGTCCGGGGTGACGAGGGAAAAAGGATCGGGACTCATCTGTTGGCGTCGATCCACTAGCTTGATCGCGCGCGGAGACGCGGCGATGCCGGCGCGTTGATGCCGGCAGCTCAGGGCATCGGATTGATTTGTTCCGGTGCTCTTGCCCTCACCGCCGCCGCTGGCGAATCAATCGGCGGGATATGCAGCATGGCGTAGATCCGTCGCTTATCGCTGCCTTCGACCGGCGATGACCACGCATAGGCGAGATTCGCTTGCGGATGGGCGACGAGCTTGAAGATGTACACGATGCCTTCCCAAACCGGCTGGCCCGCAACCATCTCGCGGACGGGCACCGATTGTGCGAAATGCGCCGTGCAGCCGTGCAACTTTTGGACGGCGCCCTTAAGCTCGTCTGCGGTTATTTCCATGGGAGTGGCCAAAAGCTTCGAGTCGGGTTCAGGCGGGCGCATTTGATTTGTCTGCAGCCCCGTAGGCGCAGCCGATCGCCGGTGCGGCCGGCGATCGGGATCTCTCGTCGAATCGGACAATGACCCTGTTGGCTCTGACGATCCGCGCTCAACCGGCCGTGGCGGCGGCCTTCACCGGCAGATCCATCAGCGTCTGGCTGCACAGGCCGGCGGCACCCGCGACCGGCTTGTCGGCGCCGGCGAGCGTGACCCAGCCGCCCTCTTCGATGAAGGTGTCGCGCTTCCAGGACTCCGTGCCCCGCAGCGAGGCGAGCCGGGTGGTGGCGTCGGTGCCGGCGACGAACTGATGCACGCACACGGCGGCGGCCAGCTCGGCGCGGGCCCCCGAGGCGGCCTTTGTCGCCATATCCTGCGCGGTGTTGCCTCTGACCCAGCCGCCCCAGCCGAAGCCGACGATCATGGTGGCGGCGACGCTGATGACGCACAGCCAGGCGGCGAGCGCCTTCGTCGGCTGATAGCTGTCCCAACGCTTGCCGATGCCCTGATTGATCATGGTGAATCCCCTCCCTGTGATGCGACCCCTGCGGCGCACCGCTCGAGCGGTACCGCGCCATGGACCGGCGGTCGCGCCGAGGGTCCACGTCCAGGACATAACAACGATCTGTGGAAAACCTAACTTTATTTAGCTCTATTTTGGGAAAGGAGAGTAATATTAGGCATCACCGCTGATTCGCGCTGCGATTCTCAAGAAAACCCGCAAGACAAAACCGACGAATCATTAGGCGAGAGCAGCGGGTTGACGGAAGACACGGCCGTTTGACCGCGGCAGGGAGCCATGATGCGCGAATATCGCTGGTTCTTTCACAATCGTGCGGCGCGGCCGATCACCACCGATCGCGGCCGGTTCCTGACCGATGACGACGCCGTCGCCTGGGTCGAAGGGCTGCTCAGCAAGCATCTCGAGGCGGTGTCGGTCGAGGTCTGGGAGCAGGTCCGCCTGGTCGGCCGGCGGCAGCGCCCGGCCGCGGTTTAGCGCTTCCGTTTCGGCGCGACCTGCGACCCACCAGAGCGCGCGCCGCATGCCGTATTTCTTGAAATGGATTCCGGGAGGCCGGACCGAGATCATGCAGACCGGCGTGGCCTACGCGCGCCCGGCGGACGCCATGGATTTCGCCTGCGTCATCCTGGGCCAGACGCCCAAGGACATCTGGATCGAAGACGGGCACGGCACCAAAATCGTCCGCACGCCGGAAATCACCCAGCATTGCCGGATGCGCGGCCGCGCGGATTAGGACGAGCGCACTCTCTTCTACGTCATTCCAGTGTCGGTGGCTGAGGAGGCGCGGGACGCGAGGTCCTTATCGTCATCGCGAGGAGCGGAGCGACGAAGCGATCCAGCGACTGCGATCCTAGATTGCTTTCGCCTCGCGGAGCTCGGCGGCGCAATGACGCTCAGCGCCCTCTGCGCCTCCTCGGCGGTTATTCCGGGCTCCCGCTCGGCGCTCGGCTTCAGGTTACCGGCGCGAACTTCACCGCGACGCCGAACGGCATCGCGCAGGGCCCTTCGAGGACATGCACGTCGCGCACGCCGTCGACGGCGCGGTTCGGGCGCAGCCCGAGCTTCGCCAAGGCTTCGCGCGAGCCCTGGATCTCGACCTTGAGCCGCCGGTCGACGCAGCGGACGTTCAGGAAATCGGCGAACACGGGGCCGGCGACCGCGGCGGTGGCGCCGAACTGGTCTTCCGGCATGAACTCCCAGATCGTCACGGCCCCGCCCAAGGCGCCGCGGATGCAATCGGTCAGGCTTCGGGTTGCCATGAAGAACTCCGCTGTTGTGAAGGGGCGGAGTATACACAAGGAGCGGGCAAATAGGCGGGCCCGTCAGGGCCGGGAACATCATGCGGCGGCGGCCGTTGATCGGGGGGCGACCGCGGGCGAGGAGCAGGCATGCGCTGGCAGGATTTACGGCGAAGCGACAATGTCGAGGACGCCGGCGGCGGCAGTGGCGGCGGCGGCTTTCGCATCGGCGGCGGCCTGGGGGTCCTCGGTGTCCTCGGCCTCCTGGTGGTCGGCTGGCTGGTCGGCATCGATCCGCTGGTCATGCTGCAGATGCTCGAGGGCGGCGGCGGCGGTTACGTGGAGACGGCCCCCGACCGGCCGCGGTCGCCGGCCGACAGCGGGCTGCGCGATTTCGTGTCCGCCATCCTCGGCAGCACCGAGGACGTGTGGGGCGACATCTTCCGCCGCAACGGCCGCACCTATGAGCGGCCGCATCTCGTCATCTATTCCGGCGCCGTGCAGTCGGCCTGCGGCTTCGCCCAGGCCGCGATGGGCCCGTTCTACTGCGCGCCCGACCGGCGGATGTACATCGACCTCAGCTTCTACGACGAGCTGCGCCGCCGTTTTCACGCGCCCGGCGATTTCGCCCAGGCGTATGTGATCGCGCACGAGGTCGGCCATCACGTGCAGAACCTGCTCGGCATCATGGACCGCGCCCACGCCGCGATTCAGCGCGCCGGCTCGCGCGCCGAGGCGAACGGCTACTCGGTGCGCCTCGAGCTGCAGGCCGACTGCTATGCCGGCCTGTGGGCGCATCACGCCGACGAGGCCAAGCCGCTGCTCGAGCAGGGCGACGTCGAGCAGGCGCTGAACGCCGCCAGCGCCATCGGCGACGACCGCCTGCAGCGCGAAGCGCAAGGCCGCGTCGTCCCCGACAGCTTCACCCACGGCACCTCCGCCCAGCGCGTCCGCTGGTTCCAGCAGGGCCTCACGCAAGGGACCCTGCAGGCCTGCGACACGTTCAAGGCGGCGAAGCGCTAAGCCCCTCTACCACGAAGTGGGAGAGGGAGGGGCCCGATCACGCAGTGATCGGGAGGGTGAGGGTTGTTCACCGCGGAGTGGAGCCGGAATCTCCTGTTACTCTGCCGCAACTGCCCCCGCCAGCGCAGCCTGGAGGCGATGCACGGGATACTCGTCCCATGTACGACCATCGAGAACGCGGCCGGACGCCTTCTTGTTCACACCGCCCCATTGCTTGAAGAAGAACGCTGCGTTGTGGCGCCGGCACGACCGACGAATTTCGTCGATCCACCTACGGTCCATGGTCCGCGCATGGGGGCCGGACTCGCCACCGACGATTGCCCAATGAATGTCCTGTAGATCAACGTCGCCGACAGACCCGATCAATGGCTCAAACGAAACGAACCGAACAGCAGCGGGCGTTGCACGGAGTGCATCTATCCGATGCAATACTCGCGCGTTCTCAACCGACGTGCCGAGCCAGACATTCGGCAGCATTTTGAAGCCCACGCTGGAGAGGACGCGTGCCATTCTCTTAGGCCGTTTGGTCAGAATCTGGAACTCGTGCCACCACGCTTGTTCCATGGTCGCCCAGACGCGCCGGATGAATTCGCGCGGCGCTCCGTCTTGGAACAAATCCGACATCGAGTTGACAAAGATGCGCCGCGACTTTCGCCACGACAGCGGTGCCGTCAGCGACGCTTCATCGAGTACGACCTTCCCGGTCCATACGGCGCGGCCCCCGCTCCTGCGCGTTGTTCCCTTGTACTTCGGCATGCCCATTGCTTCGAGGCGGGCTGCCATACGCATGGCGTAACAGTGCGTGCAACCGGGCGACACCATCAGGCATCCGGCGACAGGATTCCATGTCGCATCCGTCCATTCGATGTCCGATAGTCCCGCCAAACCACCCTCACATTTTAAGCACCGCGCCGGCCAATCGTAGTGCAAGCTGGTGCGCTTTTGGCGCGGGATTGGCGCACGCGAAGACGAGTGTGTACATGGCTCGGCCTTGGGCTCCAAGCGGCAATCCGTATTTCACGACGCCGCCTTTGAAAATCCCGGCCAAACGATGGAGAACGAAGTCCGCGATCGCGTCAATGCCACCCGCTTTGACGCTACGCGTCTCGGTTTCACCAAAGAGATCTGCGGCGGTCGTTTCGGTCTTTACCAGGAGGGAGCGCCATTCCGTCGTTCCGAGCATGGCATCGACATGGGCACCACCTCCGGGCAACACACGGCCGTCTTTTGTCACTTGGCGATTAATTCCGATGCCGGTGGGTACGAGATACCAAAGGTCAACAGCTCGGGTCGCTGCGAGCACCTCAACGGTGTTCCATTCTACTTGAAATCCGAAAGGGTCGAGGAACACAACTGCACGTGATTTTCGCCAATCCCTCCGGCGACACTGCTCTCGTAGTGCCGTGTTCGCGTCTTCTGAAATAACTTCAATGCGATCTTGATGCGCCGGAAATTCTTTGCTGAGCTCTCGGAGCGCGGAAGACTTCTTACGGCTCTTCTCGATGAAGATATATGCGTCGAATGGTGGATCGACGCGCAACGCGCGAAGGGCTGAGCCCTCGGCGACTGTCTCGACATTGAGCAATCCGAGCTGTCGTTCACCAACGCTGTCTTGTTTCGTCCAGGCGCCGGTCCCGGCAAAGGCATCGATGTACAGCGTGTCGAACGCCTGATTCTTCAGCGCCGTGGTGAAGCGCTCAAGATAATGCGCCACGAGCTTCAGTTTCTTTTCGGTGTGTGCGCTGCCAAAGCGTTGTGCCTTCACGAGCGCCTCCATCTCGTGAGAACAAATATAGAACAAAAGTACCGCTTTGTAAACTACCGCGCCGTGCGATCAGAAATGCCCTAAGCCGCTATCCCGCTGACGGCGCTGCGAAAAAGCCTTGCGTCGATTTTCGCTAAAATCGAGATGTGCAAGGGTTGCGAACAGGATTCCAAGGCGCCTTCAGCGACATCTTCGAACACTCGCACCCTCGCGGCGTTTTCGGTGCGCTAGTCGAAAGAGCTAGTCGGAAGAGATGTAGCCGGTTTGACCGGTGGGCGCTGCCGATCGGAACCGTTTTTCGCTTCAGCAGGTTGTCTGCGCGGCGAGACATCTCTAACGGCACCAGAACAGCCGGCAGAATTGCAGCAGGCCCGGAATTGCAGACGGCCATGCAATTCTTTTCGGCTTTTTTCGCGTGGGGTTCCAAAGGCTTGGAGAAACAATTGCAGTATTGCACCGGATTCAGGGGGGCGGGCCGCCAAGCGGCTTTGGCTTCGGAGCCTGCCCGCGGACCTGATCCGCGGGTCATCCCCCCGGCAGGCCGGCGCGCAAGCGCCGCGCGCGACCGGGGGACCCATCGCGCCGCCGAAACCCGGCCGTCCCTGCGTTCACGCCCCGAACGTGTCGCGCCACTGTTTGATCACCTCGGGAATGCCGGAGGTGATTTCGTCGACGGTCGGGTTGATGACCTTCACGCCTTTCGCCGATTTGCTTCCGGGCAGCGGGTCGACTTCCGGACGGATCGATTCGTAGAAGTGCTCGACCCAGCGCTGGGACGCATCGACGCTCAGCAGGTACTCCATCAGCAGCTTGGCCGCGTTCGGGTGCTTGGCGCTCTTCATGATCCCCGAGGGGGCGATGACCAGGACCGCCCCGTCAGTCGGGTAGACGGCCGCCAGCGGAGTGCCCTTCGCGGCGGCGCTCAGCAGCGCCGCGTTGGCGGTCGCGCCGATGACGCGTTTGCCGGCGCTCAGCGTCGTCACGGTGTCGCCGATCGACTGGCCGATCTGCGGATTGTTCTGCGCCAGCCTCTCGAAATAGTCCCAGCCGTACAGCTTGCGCATCATCAGCACCCAGGTGCCGACATAGCCCGAGAAGCCGGGATGGCCGACGGTGATCTTGTCCTTCCATTTCGGGTCGAGCAGCTCCGGCCAAGTCTGCGGCACCTGGTCTTCCTTGAGCCTGTTCGTCGCGTAACCGATGTTGACCATACCGGCCGAGGTCGCGTGATAGTAGCCGTCGCGGTCGAGGCCCTTATACGCCTCGATCATGTCGTACGAATTGGCCGGGATGTATTTCTCGAGGACGCCCTGGTCCTTGAGATGCACGCAATGGCCGATGTCGGTCGTGCTCAGCACGTCGACCTCCACGGCGCCGGCCTTGATCTCCTCCGTCACCCGCTGAAACGCCTCCTGCGCGGTGGCGCGCACCGCGTTCACCTTGATGCCTGGATAGTGCCCTTCGAAATCGCGCGCCAGCGCCTGCGCGGTCGCGTCGTCGGACTGCGAGGTATACCAGGTGACCTCGCCTTCCTTCGTCGCCGGCTCCAGCAGCTCCTTCTCGCGGTCGGGCGCTGCGAATGTCGGGTGCCAGCCGAGGCCGGCCACGGCCGCGCCGGCCGCTGCAGCCTTCAGGATGCTCCGCCGGGACGCGATAAAGCTGTAACTCATAGGCTCCTTGGTCGGTGCCGCGATCTGCCGCCGCGTTCCCGCAAATATTGCCTGCTTCGGCGTCCTCGCGCCACCCTTGATGGGTCCCTGCTGGCGTCGCAGCGGACGCTCGCGGTAGCGGGCGCACGTTCTTCTTCCGCACGTTTGCACCGCCGCGTCACTTCGCCGCGGGGGTGTGAACCAGTTAACATCGCCGTGTCACACACCAATGCTAGGAGTACCTGACGCCGGAGGCTGCGGCGAACCGATCATCGAGGGGAGGGCATCATGGAGGCCATGAACGCGTCCAACGCAAGTGGCGGCTTGAGCATCGTCGCCTATCCCGGGGACAACAAGATCCTGCTGGCGCTGTCGCTCACCGACGCGCAGATCAACCCGACCGACAAGAACCTCGCCGGCTTCGCGATCTGGCGCACGCAGGGCAGCCAGCCCGAAGAGGCGCTCTCCAACCGCATCGGCTTCACCTACGGCGTCAGCGACGCCACCACGCCGGCGGCGCGCAAATGGATCCCGTCGGACGAGGCGCCGTTCCAGAAGTTCCGTTGGATCGACGTGCCGCCCGACGGCTTCGATCAGCCGATCATCTATCGCGTGAAGGCGCTCTATTTCACCGGCGGCCAGGGCTTCAAGACGGCCGACGGCCCGGAGGTGAAGGTCACCGTCAGTCCGGTGAAGCGGCTCCACGCCAGGTTCCAGCCCGCGTTCACCCGCGGCTACATCGCCTCGCAGGCCTATGTCGACAAGTTCAAGAATGCGCCGATCCGGCCGGCGGGCGCCAAGACGCCGGACTTCGCGAGCGGGCCCTATCAGGCGCAGTACCAGTGGCTGGGTGCCGACGCGCATAAGGAGCTGTTCGACTTCATCGCCGATTGCGAGCAGGACAAGTCGGCGCGGGTCGACGTGTTCGCCTATGACCTCGACGAGCCGGACGTGATCACCGCGATCTGCCGCATGGGCAAGCAGGGACGGCTGCGCGCCATCCTCGACAACGCCCCGCTGCACACCCAGGCGGGTGCGCCCGAGATCAAGGCGGGGCAGATGATCATCGCCGCCGCCGGCCAGAAGAACGTCAGGCAAGGGCACTTCGCCCGCTTCCAGCACAACAAGGCGTTCATCAAGCGCGACGCCTCGGGCCGCGCGCAGCGCGTGCTCTACGGCTCTATGAATTTCTCGGTGCGCGGCCTTTACGTGCAGGCGAACAACATCATCGTGGTCGACGACGCCGGCATCGCCGGCATGTTCGCCGAGGCGTTCGACGTCGCGTTCCAGGGCAACGTCCAGGCGGCGGCGTTCAAGAAGGACAAGATCGCGGCCGGCTTCATGGTCGGCTCGGCGCAGGGCACCGCCGACCTGCCGAAGGTCTCGTTCGCGCTCTCGCCGCACCAGGACTGGAAGGTCTCGCTGGGGCCGATGTCGGACCGCATCCGTAACGCCGGCAGCTCGGTGCTGTTCGCGGTCATGGAGCCGAACGGCCAGGGCCCGGTGCTTGATACCCTGCGCCAGATCGCCGCGTCGCCGACGGTATTTTCCTACGGCACGGTCGAGACCGACAAAGGCCTCGCCGTGCAGAAGCCCGACGGTCAGATGGGCGACATCGCCGGCTTCGCCGCCCTCCTGAAGCACGTGCCGCCGCCGTTCGACCAGGAATGGGACGGCGGGCCCGGCATGCACATCCACAGCAAGTACGTGGTCGTCGACTTCAACGGCGACAATCCGACGGTCTTCACCGGCTCGTCCAACCTCGCCGCGGGCGGCGAGATGGCGAACGGCGACAGCTTGTCGATGATCGAGGACGAGGCGATCGCCAACATGTACGCGGTCGAGGCGGTCGCGACGTTCGACCACTATCATTTCCGCGACGCGATGCGGAATGCGACGACGGTGCAGCCGCTGACGCTCTGGTATCCCGGCAAGCCGGCGGCGGCGCAGGCGTGGTGGGCGCCCTATTACGACAAGTCGAAGATCCAGTTCCGCGACCGCTGCCTGTTCGCCGGCATCCCGCTGCCGCCCGATCTCCAGACGAAGAAGACCGTCGACTGGTCGGCGGTCGACGCCGCCGCTAATGCGCCGAAGAGCAAGAGTGCTGCGCCGGCCAAATCCGCGAAACCGGCGGCCGCGGCGGCCGCCAAGCGCGGCAAGGCGAAGACCGCGAAGAAAGCAACGCCGGCGAAAAAGCCGCCGGCGGCGAAGGCGAAGCGCGCCACCCGCAGCAAGCGAGGCAAGGTGGCCGCGCGCAACGGCCGCCGGAAGGCGGCGTAGCGGGTAGGGACGGTGCGGCACTTCTGCTACAGTCGTGGCATCCGGCATCCATGATGAGGGGAGAGCCAGATGTCCTACGATCTCGAGCAGTTCACCGCCGAGTGCCGCGCCATCCTGAGCCACGATCCCGGCCCGGGCGGCCGCGAGCAGGTGCGCCAGCGTCTCGAGCGCCTGCTGCACAATCAGGAGTTCGTGCGGCGCAGCTGCATCGACGCGCCCAAGGGCCTGCACCTCCTCTACGAGGACGGCGAGCTCGGCTTCCAAGTGCTGGCGCATCTCAACGAGAAGCCGCGGGCGGGGGCGCCGCACGACCATGGCCAGTCGTGGGCGATTTACGGGCAGGCGAGCGAGCACACCGATATGACCGAGTACGACCGCGTGGACGACGGGTCGGACGCCACGCACGGCCAGCTGAAGATCGCCCGCAAATACCGTCTCTCGCCCGGCGAGGCCGGCGTCTTTCAGGACGGCAAGATCCATTCGATCGACTATCCGGCGAAGTCCTGCTTCGTGCGCGTCACCGGCACCAACCTCGATCGCATCGCGCGCATCATGTTCGATCCGAAGTCGGGCAAAATCACCCGGATGACGCCGCAGCAGGCGACGTGATCGCGATCGACCGCCCGGTCGAGGCGCCGGTGTCCGCGGCGGTTCCGCTCGCGGCGGCCGGGCTCCGGGCGATGCTGACCGATGGCGGCGAGCTCGTGATTCTCGATGTCCGCGAAGAGCTGATCTACTCGCAAGGACATCTCCTGCACGCCCACTCGGCGCCGTTGAGCCGGCTCGAGCTCCGAGTGCCGGCGCTTGTTCCGCGGCGCGGCACGCGCATCGTGCTGTGCGACGACGACGGGTCGCTCGCCGCGCGGGCCGCTGCGACGCTGCGGCGGCACGGCTACACGGACCTGTTCATCCTGGAGGACGGCGTCGGGGCATGGGTCGCGGCGGGGCATGAGCTGTTCTCGGGCGTCCATGTGCCGAGCAAGGCCTTCGGCGAATTCATCGAGCACGACCGCGGCACGCCCGGGATCGAGCCGGCCGAGCTCGACCGGCTGCTCGCCTCCGGCGCCAAGCTGGTCGTGCTCGACAGCCGCCCGTTCGACGAATACACGCGGATGTCCATTCCCACGGGCATCGACGTGCCGGGTGCCGAGCTGGTCTTGCGGGTGCGCGATCTGGCGCCGTCGCCCGACACCCTGGTGGTCGTCAACTGCGCCGGCCGGACGCGCAGCATCATCGGCGCCCAGTCGCTGATCGATGCCGGCGTGCCCAATAAGGTGGTCGCGCTGCGCAACGGAACCATGGGCTGGTCGCTCGCCGGATTGAAATGCGACACCGGCATGAGCCGACAGGCGCCACGTCCCTCGGCGGACGGGCTCGCCTGGGCGAAAGCCGCGGCGGGGCGGGTCGCGGCGCGCTGCGGCGTCGAGCGGATCGACGGCGAGACACTGCGGCGCTTCCAGGCCGAGAGTGCTGCGCGCACGCTTTATCTGTTCGACGTGCGCGATCCGGCCGAGTACCGGGCGGGTCACGTCGCAGGCGCTGTGTCGGCGCCGGGCGGTCAGTTGGTGCAGGCGACCGATCAGTATGTTGGGACGTTGGGCGCCCGCATCGTGCTGGTCGACGATCTCGACGTACGGGCGCTGATGACCGCCGCGTGGCTGCGCCAGATGGGCTGGTCCCACGTGTTCGTGCTGGCGGAGACCGGATCGGAGACCGGTGTGCCGCCGTCACCCGTGTTGGGACTGGCCGATCGCCCACAGTCGCGAATTGACGGGCGCACCCTGCGCGATCTTCTCGACCGCGGCGAGGCGACCGTGGTCGACCTGTCGCTTAGCCGCGCGTTCCGCGTCAGCCATATTCCCGGCGCCTGGTTCGCGATCCGCTCGCGCCTGGCAATCGCGCTGCGCAAGATCCCGCCGGCGCGCAATCTCGTCCTGACCTCGGACGACGGCGTGCTGGCCAGTCTTGCCGTTGCCGAAGCGGAAGCTCTGACCGCGGCGCCCGTGCGCTGCTTCGACGGCGGCAACGCGGCCTGGGCGGGTGCCGGCTATCCGATGGAGAGCGGCGACGCCCGGCTGGCCGATGAGCCGATCGATGCCTGGCTGAAGCCGTACGAGCGGGCCAGCGGGGTCAGCGCGGCCATGGCGGACTACCTGGCCTGGGAGGTCGACTTGCTGGAGCGCGTCAAACGCGACGGCACCTGCTCGTTCCAGCCGGGACGTCCGTGACCTGCTGTCTGATCTTTTCGCACGGCCCAAGACCGCCTATGTTTGATCCATGGCTTTGACCGTAACGCCCCTGACGCCAGCCGTCGGCGCCGAGATCGGCGGGGTGGATGTCGCCCGCCTCACCGACGCTGACTTCGCGCAGATCAAATCCGCCTGGGACCGCCATTCGGTGCTGCTGTTCCGTGGCAAGGCGCTCGGCGACGACGATCTGCTCGCCTTCAGCCGCCGTTTCGGCGAGCTCGATCCGCCGCCGAACCAGGAGAACGGCCGGATGAGCCCGCCGGGCTATCCGGACATCTATGTCGTCTCCAATGTCCTGGATGAGAAGGGCGAGCCGGTGGGCGCCCTCGGCGCCGGCGAGGCGGTGTGGCACACCGACATGAGCTATGTCGACCGGCCGCCGATGATGTCGATGCTGTACGCGCTCGAAGTGCCGCCCGGCGGCGGCAACACCTGGTTCTGCAGCATGGCCGCCGCCTATGCCGCACTGCCGGACGACCTGCGCGCCCGCATCGAAGGGCGGCGCATCAAGCACGACGGCACGTACAACAGCGGCGGCTATCTCCGCAAAGGCGTGACCCCGACCGACGATCCGCTGAAGGCGCCGGGGGCCTTCCATCCGGCGGTGTGCGCACATCCCGACACCGGCGTGCCGGCGCTCTATCTCGGTCGGCGGCGGAACGCGTATGTCGAGGGGCTGTCGCCGGCGGAGTCCGAAGCGGTGCTGGACGCGCTGTGGGCGCATCTCGATCAGCGGCGCTTCGCCTACGAGCACTACTGGCGCGTCGGCGATCTCGTGATGTGGGACAACCGGATGACCATGCACCGGCGCGATCCGTTCGATCCGCACACGCGCCGCATGATGCATCGCACCCAGATCAAGGGTCAGGCGGCGCCGCGTCCCTACGTTCGGCCGGACACCGTCCGCAAGGCGGGATGACCTGACCTAAGCCTGCGGCGGGCTGCTGAATCCCTTGCCGGCCTCGGCCAGCCGCACCAGCAGCGGCGATGCCTCCCACCGCTCGCCGAAGCGCTCCCGGAACCGCCGCACATCGGCGAGGATGCGCCCGAGCCCGACTTGGTCGGCATAGTGCATCGGCCCGCCGCGCCAGGCGGGGAAGCCGAAGCCGTGGACATAGACGATGTCGATGTCGCCCGGCCGGAGCGCGATGCCTTCGTCGAGAACCCGGGCCCCCTCATTGATCAGGGCAGCGAGGCAGCGGTCCAGGATCTCCGTATCGTCGATCACCCGCCGGTTGATCCCGAGCCGCCGCGATTCCGCGGCGATCATGTCCTCGATCCACGGATCGGGGATCGCGTTGCGGCCTTCGTATTTGTAATAGCCGGCACCGGTCTTCTGGCCGAACCGGCCTTTCTCGGCGATGCGGTCGACGATCGCCGAAATCCGCGGCGTGTCCGGCAGGTTCATCTTCTTCTGGTGCTGGCGGATGCGCCACATGACATCGACGCCGGCGAGATCGAGCATGCCGAACAGGCCGAGCGGCAGGCCGTAGTCGCGCAGCACGCGGTCGATGTCCTGCGGTAACGCGCCTTCCTCCAGCATGTAATGCGCTTCGAGCTCGTAGCGCATCATGATGCGGTTGCCGACGAAGCCGAAGCACACGCCCATCGGCACCGCGATCTTGCCGAGCGTGCGGCCGAGCTTCATCGCCGTCGCCATAGATTCCTTCGAGGTCGCGCGTCCGCGCACCACCTCGAGCAGCCGCATGACGTTCGCCGGGCTGAAAAAGTGCATGCCGACCACGTCGCCGGGCCGCTTGGTGGCGGCGGCGATCTCGTCGATGTCGAGCGTCGAGGTGTTGGTCGCGAGCACCGCCCCTGATTTGGCGACGGCATCCAGCTGCCCGAACACCTGCTTCTTGATGTCCATATCCTCGAACACCGCCTCGACGATCACGTCCGCGTCGCGCAGGGCCTCGAAGTCCAGGCTGCCGGCGATCCGGCCGACGCGCTCGTCGCGTACGGCTTCGCTGAGCCGGCCGCGCTCGACCTGCCCGGCATAGGTCTTGCGGATGCCGGCGAGGCCGCGATCGAGCGCCGCCGGTTCGGCCTCGATGACCGTCACCGGGATGCCGGCATTGGCAAAGCAGATCGCGATGCCGCTGCCCATCGTGCCGGCGCCGAGCACGGCGGCGCGCTTGATTTCGCGGGTCGGCGTGTCCGCCGGAATGTCGGGGATGCGGGCGCATTCGCGCTCGGCGAAGAACAGGTGGCGAGCCGCCTGGCTTTGCGGACTGGCGGTGAGGTCGAGGAACATCCGCCGCTCGCGGTCAACCCCCTCGTCAAACGGGACATCGAGCGCCATTTCGACCGCGTCCACGCCGCGCAGCGGTGCCACCAGGTTGCGGGCGGATTTCGCGAGCTCGGCGCGCTTTTTGGCGAAGATGGAACGGTCGCGCCGCGCCGCCTCGAGCTTGTCCTGGCGGTCGCGGATGCGGGGCAGGGGACGTCTGTCGGCGATGCTCTCCGCGAAGGTTATGGAACCGGCCCGCAAGTCTCCCTCGATCAGAACCGCGTCGATGAGGCCGAGCTCCTTGGCCCGCGGCGCGCTGAGCGGCTCGCCGCCCAGCACCATGTCGAGGGCCGCCTCGACGCCGACCAGGCGCGGCAGCCGCTGGGTCCCGCCGGCGCCTGGAATGAGGCCGAGCTTGATCTCCGGCGTGCCCAGGCGCGCCGACGGCACGGTCACCCGGTAGTGGCAGCCGAGCGCCTGCTCGAGACCGCCGCCCAGGGCCGTGCCGTGGATCGCCGCGACGATGGGCTTCGGCGACTCGTCATAGCGGCGGATCACCTCGGGATTGGTCGGCGGCAGCGGCGGCTTGCCGAACTCGCGCACGTCCGCCCCCGCCATGAAGGTGCGCCCGGCCGCCATCAGCACGATGGCCTTGCAGTCCGGGTCGGCGATCGCCTTGTCGAGCGCCTCGACGAGCCCCTGCCGCACCGCCTGGCCCAGCGCGTTCACCGGCGGATTGTCGACGGTGATGACCCCGACGCGTCCCTCGCGCGTGTAGCTGACGACGTCAGGCACTCGGCAAACCCCTCACCCCGCCGCTTCGCGGCTGCCCTCTCCCACAGGGGGCGAGGGAGTAGTTACCGCTCGCACAATTCACCTCTCCCCTCGTGGGAGAGGTCGCGAGCGGCAGCGAGCGGGTGAGGGGTTGACCCATTCACTCCGCTGCGACCCGATACGACCCGCCCTGCGGCTTCAGGCCGTACTTCTCGATCAAGCCGAGGCGGCGGCAGATCTCGACGCCTGTCTGCACCGCGATCTCGTCCATCGCGCGCAACGGCTTCCGCAAATGCCCCGACGGCAGTCCCAACGCCTTCATCAGCGACTTCACCGCCACCGGGTTGATGGCCGAGTAGGTGAAATGCAGGAGCGGCAGGCAGCGCAGATATTCGCGCTTGAAGGTCTCCGCCTCGGCGTAGCTCTTCCACGGCGTCGAGATCGCGGCGATCTCGGCCGGGGCCACGTTGCCGGTCATGTTGGCGGTGCCGTGACCGCCCAGCGACATCGTCGGCACCACCAGCCCGAGATTCGGCGAATCGCAGCACATCACGGCCACGTCGGGCTTCGCCGCCAGGATCTGGGCCACCTGGCCGACGCGGGTCGTCGACTCCTTGTGCACAACGTAGTTGGGATGCTTGAAGATGCGCAGCAGCTGGTCCCAGTGCAGGTCGCTCTTCACCCGCGGCGGGTTGTTGTAGATGCCCATCGGCAGCTCGACCGCGTCGGCGATCTCGAGGAAGAACGCCTCCATGTCGGCTTCGGAGGCGCAGATATAAGAGGGAGCCGCAACGATAGCACCGTCGGCGCCGTTGTCCTTGGCGTGGCGGAGATAGGCGATCGTGGTGTCGGTGTTGTTGCCGGTGCAGCCATAGAAGAACTTCATGCGGCCGCTCTTCATCTTCGCGGTCTCGACCACGATCGACCGGCGCTCCTCGGGCGACAGCATCGACACCTCGCCGGTCGAGCCCATGAACAGCACCGCCGCGGTGCCGTTGGCCTCGTGGAACTGGAGCAGGCTGCGAAAGGCGCCGAAATCGACCGCCCCGTCCTCATTGAACGGGGTGATCAGGGCCACGAACGAGCCTTCGATCTTCATCTTCGCCATGTAAGGTCTCCCGGCCGGTGCGAGGGCCTACTGTACGGGCGAATAGGCAAACCGCGCAATCCGAGCTGTTGCCTTTTTGTCTCATTGGCGCGCCGTCCGGCCACCATTAGAGTCGTCCTGCCACAGGTGATTCGGAGGGGGACGATCATGGCTGAGGGCTATCTGCCGAGCTGGCCGGTCAAGGCCGACGGGATCATCGCACCGGACGAGCGTCTGCCGTGGGGACAGACCATCGTCGTCGGCCTGCAGCACGTGGTCGCGATGTTTGGGGCGACCGTCCTGGCGCCGATCCTGATGGGCTTCGATCCCAACGTGTCGATCCTGTTCTCCGGCATCGGCACCCTGATCTTCTTCGTGATCACCGCCGGCCGCGTGCCGAGCTATCTCGGGTCGAGCTTCTCCTTCATCGGCGTGGTGATTGCCGCGACGGGCTATAGCGGCAAGGGCCCGAATCCGAACCTTGCCGTGGCGCTAGGCGGGATCATCGCCGCCGGCGCGCTCTACGCCGTGATCGGCCTGATCGTGATGGCGTCCGGGACGCGCTGGGTCGAGCGGCTGATGCCGCCGGTTGTCACCGGTGCCATCGTCGCGGTCATCGGCCTCAACCTGGCGCCGATCGCGGTCGGCAGCGTCACCGGCAGTCCGTTCGATACCTGGATCGGCCTGCTCACCGTGCTGGCGGTCGGCCTGGTCGCGGTGATGGCGCCGGGCCTGGCGCGCCGCCTGCCGATCCTCCTCGGCGGTATCGTCGGCTACGTCATCTACTGGGCGCTGGCGAACGGCATGGGGCTCGGCAAGCCGATCGACTTCTCGGGCCTCCTCAACGCGCCGTGGTTCGGACTGCCGACCTTCACCGCACCGGTGTTCACCGGCGGCGCCATGGCGCTGATCGCCCCGGTGGCGATCATCCTGGTGGCCGAGAACCTCGGCCATGTGAAGGCGGTCAGCGCCATGACCGGGCGCGACCTCGATCCCTATCTCGGGCGCGCCTTCTTCGCCGACGGTGTCGCGACGATCATCGCCGGCTTCGGCGGCGGCACCGGTGTCACCACCTACGCCGAGAATATCGGCGTGATGGCGGTCACCAAGATCTATTCAACCCTGGTGTTCGTCGTCGCGGCCCTGGTGGCGATCCTGCTCGGCTTTTCGCCGAAATTCGGGGCACTCATCCTCACCATTCCCGGGCCGGTGATCGGCGGGCTGGCGATCGTCCTGTTCGGCCTGATTGCCGCGACTGCCGGCCGAATCTGGGTGCAGAGCCGGGTGGATTTCTCGAACGCGCGCAACCTGATCACGGTCGCCGCGGCGCTCACCATGGGGGCCGGAAATCTCTCGGTGAATATCGGCGGCTTCACCCTGGCCGGGATCGGCACCGCGACGTTCGGCGCCATCATCCTGTACCAGATACTGCGCGAGCCGAAGCCGTAAGCCGCCATCGCTTTGGGCCGGGTTCCTGCGTCATGTTGTCTGACGGAGTGGCGGGCGGGCGGCCGCGCTCATCCCTGCTGGCGGCGCTTGAAGGTCGGACCTTCGTGGATGGTCAGCGCCAGCTCCTCGCAGCGAACGGCAAGCGCAAAGAGCTGTCGGCGGATATTCGGATCGTTGTCCTGCCGGGCGAGTTCGCGAAATCTGTCGGCCTGCTCGCGCAGGTACTCGATCATGGCCATGGGACGTCCCTGATTTCCCTCAAGCGACTCGAACGACTCCCGACAGCCAAAGTTGAGTGTAGGGAGTGCGGCGCCGGTTTCAAAGTGTCGGAATTCTGTCGCCGCGTGAACAGCGGGCGCTAAGGTCCTGATCCCGCTATGCGGAACGTCGTCTTGGCCCTTTTTTCGCACGGGCTTCCTGCCATAATCTGCGAGCGCACATGACCGATCTTTATGAACAGCAAGGCGACCGCGACCAGCCCGGCCCCGGCCATAACCTCGAACGCGAGGGGGTGTGGGAGCGGTGGCAGAAGAAGCGCACCTTCGTGCGGGCGCTCGAAGGCACCTATGGCGATCTGACCAAGGCGCTGCTGGACGCGCCGCGGGTCTATTCGTCGCGCAATATTGCCTGGAAGGGCGGGCCGCAGCATTACGGCAAAAAGGTCATCAATCCATCGGCGACGCCGGTCACCCAGTCGATCGAGACGCATGTCGAAGCCTACGCGCCGAGCGGGACCGGCCAGAAGCATGGGCACCTGAACAGCGCGGTGTTCTATGTGCTGAAGGGGCGCGGCCATGACATCCATGACGGACGGCGAATCGAGTGGAAAGCCGGCGACGTGATGATCGTCGAGAACGGCTGCGTCCATCAGCACTTCAACGACGATCCCGAGAACGAGGCCATCCTGCTGGTGATGAAGGCGAAGCCCCTGTTCCTGTTCATGCACCTGCTGTTCCAGAAGATCGTCACCTGGCCGCCGAAGACCCCGCCCGAGGGTCACGAAGATTGGGCGCCACCCGCCCACCTATAAGCTATAAGCGGTGCCGCATTCTGTGATCGGCTCCACCACAATCAAGACCTGACAGGGAAAGCAAAGGTAGAGGATGCTGGAAGCGGCATTTCAGGCGCTGACGCTGCTGCTCGAGCCGATGCGGCTGGCGATCCTGTGCGGCGGCGTGCTGATCGGGCTTGCCATCGGCACTTTGCCGGGGTTGAGCGGCGTGGTCGGCCTCGCCATTCTCATTCCCTTCACCTACCACCTCGATCCGCACTCGGCGTTCGCGCTGCTGCTCGGGATGGCGGCGGTCAACACCTCGTCGGACCTGATCCCGGCCATCCTGTTCGGCGTACCCGGCACGGTCGGCGCCGCGGCCACGGTCATCGACGGGCACGTGATGGCACAGCGAGGGGAGGCCGGCCGCGCATTCGGCGCCGGCTTCGCGGCCTCACTCGCCGGCGGCCTGTTCGGCGCGTTCGTGCTGGCGCTGGCGATTCCGGTGCTGCGCCCGGTGCTGCTGGCGATCGGGTCGCCCGAGCTGCTGTCGTTCGCGGTGTTCGGCCTGTCGATGGTCGCGACCTTGAGCGGCCGCGCCCCGCTCAAGGGCCTGACCGCCGCGGGGCTCGGGCTGATGATCGCCATGATCGGGTCCTCGCAGGAGACCGGCACGCTGCGCTGGACGTTCGACTGGCTGTATCTCTGGGACGGGCTGCCGCTAGTCCCGGCCACGCTCGGTCTGTTCGCCATTCCCGAGCTTGCCGACCTCGCCATCAAGCGGACCAAGATCGCCGAGCACCAGACGCTCGATTTCGGCCTCGCCAGCCAGTGGCTCGGCGTGCAGGACGTGATGAAGAATTGGTGGCTGGTATTGCGCTGCAGCGCCTTGGGCGTGGCGCTCGGCGCCATCCCGGGGATCGGCTCGGCGGTCATCGACTGGATCGCGTACGGCTATGCGCAGCGGACCGAAAAGAACGCCGAGACGTTCGGCCACGGCGACGTGCGCGGCGTGATCGCGCCGGAGAGCTCGAACAACGCGAAGGAAGGCGGCCATCTGGTTCCCACGATCGCCTTCGGCGTGCCGGCGGGGGCCTCGATGGCGCTGCTGCTGGGCGCCTTCCTGATCCACGGCCTGGTGCCTGGTCCGGAGATGCTGACCAAGCATCTCGACATCACCTATTCGATCATCTGGAGCCTGACCCTGGCGCACGTGATCGGCGCCGCCATCTGCGTGTTCGGCAGCCGCTGGCTTGCCTTGCTCGCCGAGGTTCGCGCCGAGGTGCTGCTTCCGATCGTCATGTCGCTGGTGTTCATCGCCGCGTTCCAGGGCTCGCACGGCTGGGGCGATCTGTACTCGATCCTGTTCTTTGGGCTACTCGGCTGGATCATGAAGCGCCTGAACTGGCCGCGGCCGCCGATGATCCTCGGGCTCGTGGTCGGCGGCATCTTCGAGCGCTACCTCTTCATCTCGACCGAGCTCTACGGGGCAGCATGGCTGCTGCGGCCGGTCGTGATCGGCATCATGGTCCTGATCGCCTGGGTGCTTTACCGCCCCCTGCGCCAGATCGTCGCCAACCTGTGGCGCGAACTCTCCGGCCTGCATAAAGGCCAGTTCCGCCTTCGCCCCCAGGCCGTGTTCACACTGGCGATCATCGCGGTGATCGTCGCCGCCCTGTTCGACTCCGGCAGCTGGCCGGCCAAGGCCCAGCTGGTGCCGCGGACGGCGTGCTACGCGGCCCTGATCGCGGCCCTGCTGAACTTGCTCACGGAGCTGTTCGGCGCCGACCGCCTTGTGACCACCGTGCAGAAGGATATTCCCGCCGAGGAGCACGGCGCGGCGATTGCGCTGCCGATCGACATGGTCCTGCGGCGCGCGGCGGCCTTTTTCGGCTGGATCGTCGGCTTCATCGGCGTCGCGGCGCTGATCGGGTTCATCCCGGCCATCGCCGTCTTCGTCGTCACCTTCATGCGGCTCAATTTCGGCGAGTCGTGGCAGCGCTCGGCGGTGTTGGCCGTCTGCACCACGCTGTTCGCCTACGCGGTCTTCGACCGCGGCTTGGCCGTGCCCTGGCCGAACTCGGTACTGGGCGATCTGGTGCCCGCACTCCGCGAAGCCACCGGGCTCGTGTGACGGCAGCGATGGAGATCCCGAAGCTTCCGTTCACGGTCACGGATTGGAGCAAGGTCGCGCCAACCGTCCATCCGGGCGAGACCGGAACCGCCACCTGGCGGACGTTCAACATCGGGGACGTCCGCGTCCGCATGGTCGAGTACTCGCCGGGCTACCTCGCCGATCACTGGTGCGACCGCGGGCACATCCTGTTCGTGATCGAAGGCGAGCTGGTGACCGAGCTCAAGGACGGGCGCAAGTTCACGCTGACACCGGGGACAAGCTACGAGGTGTCCAACTTCGGCGATGCCGCCCATCGGTCGACGACCAAGACCGGCGCCAAGCTGTTCGTGGTGGATTGAGGTAGACCGATCCGCCGCACCGTAGGCGCATCCAACTTACCTCTCCCGAGGGGAGAGGTCGGCGCGAAGCGCCGGGTGAGGGGAAACGGTGACGGTTCTCGGTGTTGACGACGCAGCGCGGTGCTGAACGGGTGCCCCTCACCCGCTCCCGGGGTGCAGGGGGCTTCGCCCCCTGAAAAAGATTCCGGGCGCTCGCGACCTCTCCCGGCGGGAGAGGTTAATTGTTCAAAACCCCGGGGCGTGCTCGAGCTGGTCGAGCCAGTCGTAACCCATCGCCTTGACGATGCGATTGCTGATCACGATCAGCCGGGCTTCGCTGGACGCGGCGGCATTGAAGTGCTGGTGGACCGAGAAGGGCGGAATGTAGATGAAGTCGCCCTGGGCCCATTCGTACTTCTTCGGCTCCTCCTGCCATTCCCATTCGTAGCGGTCGACGCAGTCGAATTTGAGATCCCAGTGCAGGTCGTGGCCGGAGCCTTCGGCGACGAAGATCACCTCTTCCCACATGTGGCGATGCTTGCCCGAGCGGCCCTGGGGCGGCAGGAACTGCATGTACGCCTCGACGCACATCTCGCGCGTGTTCATGCGTGCGTTCACGAGATGCTTGATCAGCCCGTCGGGCGAGCGCTCGAACGGCATGTCCTCGGCGGCGACGACGTTCAGGGCCTGTTCATAGAGCTTCCGGAATTCGGCCGATTTCGCGATGTCCTCGGCGCGGAAGCTGCAGGTCTTGTCGCCGACATGGGCGAATTCGCGTTCTTCAGGGGCTTTCATGGCGGTCTCCGGCTGCGCGCAGGCGCGCTTTAAAGATTCGTGGGCGGCGTCCAGTCCTCGTGGCCGAGCGGGGGCGTCTTCGGCGGCCAGGTGACTATTTTCTGGAACAAGAGGTGCATGAACAGGAAGAGCGGCTTGGCCTTGAACACCAAGAGGATCGCCTCGTTGTCGGGATCGTCGTTGAAGTGCTGATGGACGCAGCCGTTCTCGACGACCATCACGTCGCCGGCTTTCCACTCGATGCGCCTGCCGTCGTGAACGTCGTGGCCGCGGCCCTTCAGGATGTAGAACACGGCGCTGTTCAGGTGCCCGTGCTTCTGGCCGTAACAGCCGGGGCCGTACGCCTCGATATGCGTCTCGATCGACTGCACGATCTGCGAGGCCTGCGGGCTGACGATGTGCTTCCCGAACAGGCCGGGGCCGCCCTTCCAGGGCAGGGCCTTCGAGGAATAGACGCGCGGCTGCTCCAGCAGCGCCTTGGTCAGGTCGCCATAGGTGCCTTCGAGGGCGCGGACGAAGGTCCGTTTCTTGCCCCAACGCTCCCAGGCGAGATCCGGCTCGCGGTTGTGGCCCGGGCCGGGCGAGGGGGCCTCGGCGACGTCCCCTGGCTTCCGGTCCGGCGTGCGGTCATACAGTCCGGTCATGGTGCGCTCCGTGCTGCGATCAGGTAGGCCAGGCTTTCACGAACTCGCGCGCTTCGATCTGGCGCGGCATACCGGGGGCGCCGACCGAGCCGACATAGAGGATGCCGACGATCGTATCCTTGTCGTTCAGGCCGAGCTCGTGCTTGACCTCGGCGTCATAGGCCACCGCCCCGGTGCGCCAGAACGCGCCGTAGCCGAGGGCGTGTGCCGCGACCAGGAAGTTCTGGGTCGCCGCACCGACGGCGACGATCTGCTCGACCTCGGGGACCTTGGGATTGTCCTTCGGCGTCGCCACGACCACAACGAGCGTCGGGGCGCGCATCGCCTTATTCTTCTCGAATTCGAGCTTTTGCGGCGAGGCTTCCTTGTCGCGGCGGCCAAGCGAGCGGGCCATGACGTCGCCGAACCGCGCCCGCGCGTCGCCCTGGATGACCAGGAACCGCCACGGCCGGATCTTGCCGTGGTCGGGAGCCGCGACCGCGGCCGCAAGCATCTTGTCGAGTGCGTCTTGCGTTGGGCCAGGCTCGCCGAGTTTCGCCGGCGAGACCCGGGAGGTGAGGGCGGTGATCGCGTCCATACAGGCGTCTCCTACACGTAGATCGGCGTTTCGCCGCGGTCGAGCGCGTCGCCGGCGGCCGCGATGCCGTTCAGGTAGCCCTCCCAGACCAGCAGGTTGAGCCGGCAGGCGTGGACCACCTGATCGACGACGCCGAGTGCCTCGGCCCTCTCGGCGATGGTCTGCCAGCCGAGATTCGAGTGCTCGATGTCGGCCGCCTCGTGCAGCTCGAAGAACTCGAGATCGGCATCGCTCAGCTTGAACAATTCGCCCCAGCGCTTGCGCTCGAGGCCGAACCAGCCGCTCTGCTTGAACAGGCCTTCGCCGTAGCCCGGCACGTTGACGCGCTCGGCGCAGGTATTGGCGAGCAGCCCTTCGAGCCAGTGGCGGTTCGACATCAGCGCCTCCCAGGCCAGCCAGGCGAGCTGCGTGCTCGCGAGCAGGCGGGCGCCTCTGATCGCGTCAAGCTTGAGGCCTATCTTGGTCCCGAGCTCCTCGAGGATGCCCCAATGCGGACGGCCGCCGCCATGCGCGTGGTCGGCGATGATCTCCTCGCTGCAGGCGCCGATGATGCGCATGCGGATCTCCCAGTCCGGGCAGTTGGTGGCCACCCGGAGCTTGAGCACCGAATTGCGCTGCCGCGTGTTCTGCCGGTGCTGCAGCACGAACATGGTGGCGCGGCCGCGGGTCAGCGGCTCGTTGAAGAAGCGGGTGCGGCGGGCGAAATCGTTTACCTCCGTGTCGAGCCACTCCACCACCGAGGCGCGCCGGGCGTTGACCGCGGTGCTCTGCCGTTGCGCTGGCTGGGTCATTACAAAATCCTCGCTATAGAAAGCTTTGAAGAAAGACGGGTGGAGTTACGACGCCTTGGCCAGCTCGATCTGCTCGGCCTGATAAGCCTCGTCCATGCGCGGCTTCAGGCCGTGCTTGGCGAGCGCCTCGACGAACAGCTCGCGCACGACCGGCGTCTCGTCGGCGTAGTCGATCTGGTCGCCGCCGAGCCGGCGGCTGATCCAGGCCTTGGGCACGCCCTGCGGATTGCGGATCGAGACCGCCTCGTGCTTGAACGCAAGGTAGCGCGCCGGCGTGGTGCCGGTGTTGAAATGCTGGTGGAACCAGCGATTGGGCGGCACGATCAAGGTGCCGATCTGCCACTCGTAGTGCTTCGGCTCCTCGCCCTCGGGCCACATCAGCGAATAGCCTTCGCCGCTCATGATGATGACGTGCGCGCCCGGCCCATGGCAGTGCGCCTTCTTGTAGGTGCCGATCGGGAATTGCGAGATGTGGCTGTTCATCGATCCCTTGGCCATGTTGAAGCGGATATGGCCGCCGCCGGCGCCGCGCTCCTTGGCGCTGATCAGCGGCAGGTTGATCGCGTCGGCGACGAAATTGGTCTCGAGCAGGAGGCCCTTCATCTCGCTCTTGTTGGCGAAATAGTCCGGCTCGCCGTTGAAGCGGTTCTTGAAGTCATACGCCGTGTTGAAGACGAAATCGAGGTCGTCATAGAGGTTGATCACCACTGGGGCGTTGGTCACTGCGACGTAGCGCGCCGGCGCCTTGCCCTGGCCGTTGAAATGCTGGTGCCAGGCATTGACTGGGATCGCGAACATCGATCCCCGGTTCCACTCGAAGGTGATGCGCTTGCCGGCGTCGTTCCACACCGTCGTCGAGCCGCGGCCGTCCAGGATGTAGATCATCTCCTCGAACAGCTGGCGCTGGGGGGCGAGCTTGCCGCCGGGCGGGATCTCGCACACATAGCAATCGTTCGAGGTGCGCGATGCTTCGTGGTTGACGTACACGCCGCGGCCGCCGCGCCGCGCCCACGGCTTCAATTCGGCCGTATGGAGGTTGGGCACGTAATGGGCAGCGACGATGTCGAGCCCCTCGGCGCGCACCCAGCGCGTGTAGGGTGAATCCTTCTCAGTGGCGAACTTTTTCGCCATCTCCTCGGAAACGATCGCGGTCTTGGCCATCAGGCTCTCCTTGCTTATCCGGACCGATGAGACGGGGTGCGCTCGCGCCGCGCGGGACCGTGGCCATGGTCGTGGCCCTCATGATTATGACTGGGCCCGTCCGCGTGCGAGTGCCCGTGATCATGAGCATGCGGGTGGTGATGTCCGTCGCCATGATGATGATGGGTATGGCCATGATCGTGGCCGTGACCATCATGGTGATGATGGCCATGCGCCTGCTCGCCCCGGCGCTCGGAAATCGCGCGCGGATCTTCGCTGAACACCAGCGATTTCACGGTCACCGGCACGGTGCGTGACGGCAGGCGGATCCGGCCGAGGTCGATGTAATCGAAATCCCACAGCACCACGCCGTCGATGACCATGACCTCGGTCGGCACCTGCAGATCCTCGTGCAGGATGCCGCCCACGGTCTGGGCGAGGTCGCCGTCGAGGATGATATAGAGAGGGTGCTTGCGGGCGATGGTGTTGGGCATGGCCTTGACGATGCCCTCGGCAAAGGCGGCCACGCGCTCGTAGGACGGGACCCCCTGCCAGTGGAAAGCGAGCGCCACTTCGGTCTCGCCTTCGACGAGATCGAATTGCGTGAAGTGCGCCTGGATGGCGCGGGCCAACGCCGCCGCGTCCACGGTCTCGCCGAATTCGAAATCGGGCCCCAGGACCTGCAGATTCTTGCGCGGCAGCAGCACGCCGGGATTGGAGACATAGATGGTGTTGCCGCTGAGCTGGACCGAGTACTCGGATGCACCCAGGGCGGTCGCGCGGATGCATTCATGCGCCGGCAGCATCGGCCAGGGCAGTTCGTCGGCCTCGATCTTGCGGCGGAGTGCCGTGCCGAACAACCGCCCCATGTCGCCGAAATCGCGGGTCTCGCGCTGATAGACATATTCGGCGACGCCGCCGGAGAACATCGCCCCGTCGATCGGGCCGAGGTCCGGGAGCAGGTCGGTGAGGAACAGGTCCTTGATCGCCGTCGGCAGATTCTGCGAGCGCACGGCCGTGATCACCGCGTCGGCCATCCAGTCGGCCAGCCGCGACATATCCTCCGGCGCGATCCGGTCCCCGACCTTCCAGGTGAACCCGGCCTGGGCCGCGAGATGGCGGCCGGCGGGGTCGAGGCGGGTGATGCGATGAGTTTCGTCAACGACAAGAAGGCGGCCGCCGACATGGAACGCCGCGGTGGCGACCACCCGGCCGCCTTCGATGAGGCCGAGCTTGGTGGTGCCGCCGCCGATGTCGATGTTGAGGATGCGCTTGCCTTCCTCGCTCGACACCCGCGCTGCACCGGACCCGTAGGCCGCGAGCATCGCCTCCATGTGGTGGCCGGCCGTGGCACAGACGAAGTCGCCGCCCTTCTCGGCCAGGATGCCGGCGATCGCCTGCGCGTTCTCCCGGCGCAGCGCTTCGCCGGTGAGGATGACCGCACCGGTGTCGATGTCGGTCGGGTTCAGCTTGGCCCCCGCATAAGCCTCATCGATGATTCGGCCCAGGGCGCGCTCGTCGATGCGCTCCTCGCTCTGGTACGGCGTCAGCGCCACCGGCGAGAGATAGAGTTGCTCGCGCGAGACAACGAAATAGCGGCTGGAGAGGTCCTCGCCCAGCCGGCGGAGGTTGATGCGCGAGAAGATGACCTGCGTGCCCGACGAGCCGATATCGATGCCGACGCTGACCAGCGAGACGTGGTCCTGGATCCAGATCGGATTCTCTTCGAGCGGAACGTCCTCTTCGAAATCGTCGTGATCGTGATCGTAATACCGGCCGACCGCGTGCTTGTGCGTCAGCTGTTCGCCCATCGCATGGTCGGTCAGACCATGGGCCGGCTTGCCTTGCGGCTGATCGTTCTCGGCCATGGCGCGCCCGCTAGGCCGACCGCCGCGTCGGGTCCGCCCGCCGCGACGGGTTCGATGGGCGGTCGCCCAGTCGCTGCGAGATCGCGTTCACCGCGTTGACCAGGATCGGCGCCAGCGAGATCAGGCGCTTCTTGGTCAGGCGCTGCACCGGCCCCGCGATCCCAACCGCGGCAGAGACATTGCCGCTGTCGTCGCGGACGGGGGCTGCGATGCAGCGCATGCCGAGTTCGCACTCCTCGTCGTCAACGGCGTACAGGCGCGCGCGCACCACTGCCAGCTCATCGCGCAGCAGGGCAGGGTCGACGACGGTGTTCGGAGTCAGCCGCTCGAGCCCGCCCGCGAGCATGCGCTCGACCACCTCCGGCGGCTGGAAGGCGAGCAGCACCTTACCCTCGGCCGTGCAGTGCAGAGGCTTGCGCTGGCCGATGCCGGTGCTCATGCGGATCGCCTTCTGGCTCTCCATGAAATTGATGTAGACCATGCCCTGCCGGCCGAGCACCGCCAGGTGCACCGTCTCGCCGGTCTGCTCGCGCAGCGTGAACAACCACGGCTTGGCTTCGTTGTAGACGTCCATCTTGCGGCGGACGAGGGCGCCCAGCTCGAACACCATCAGGCCGAGGCGGTATTTGCCGGTATCCGGATTCTGCTCCAGCATCCCGGCATCGATCAGCGTGGTGGCCAGGCGATGGACCGTGCTCTTGGCCAGGCCGAGCTTGGCGGCGAGACCGCTGATGCCGATCTCGTACTGGTCTTCAGAGAACGCCTTCACCAGCCGGATGGCGTTGGCCACCGACGACAGGCGGGCTTTGGGATGGCGCGCGACCGATTGTTCCATAGGGAAGAACGTTTTTCCGCTATACTGAACAAAGCAGTAGCAGTTAGTATCCGCCCCGTCAAACGGCGATCCATCCTCCGGAACGGCTGACGCCGCAGCCACCATGACCTACATGCCGAACATGCCCCTAGACCCGAGCAAGCTTGTTTCCCTGTGCCCCACGGCCGACGTGACGTCCGACGTGCCGGTGCGGGCGGAGATCGAAGGCAACGCGTACGCCGTGTTCGTCGTCGACGGCCAGTATTACGTGACCCAGGACATCTGCACCCATGGGCCCGGCTCGATGTCGGAGGGCTTCGTCGAAGGCGGCGAGGTCGAGTGCCCGTTCCATCAGGGCAAGTTCGACATCCGCAGCGGCGCGCCGACAGCACCGCCCTGCACGGAGGCGCTGCGCACCTGGACGGCGCAGGTCGTGAATGGAAATATCTGCATCGATCCCCACGAGGTGAGATCGGCCGGATGACGGACGCGGAGTGACGCCCATGGTCAGCGAATCGGCACGCGCGACGACGGCAAAAGAGGCCGGCTATCGGATCGACTATCCGAACTCGCGGCCGCGCTCAGCCAAGCTCGTCGCTCTCGATGAGAAGAGCGGGCCGATGGTCCAGCGGCTCGCGCGCGCGAACCGGCATCGGTCCGTCCTGTTGGGTGCTTCGTCGCCACCTGGTCCGCAAGCCGATGCGGACGGCACCGTCAGCTCGCTCAAGCACTGGCTGAGCGACTTCAGCGGCCGCATCAAGGCGCTCGTCGAGGCGCTCGACCCGGCGGACCTGGTGATCCTGGTGGCGACCGCCGGCGAGGACACGCCGCTGGCCGCGGTCATCGGCGAGGCCTGCCGGTCGCGCGGCGTGCCGGTGACAGCACTCATCCTCGCAGCCGATGCGGTGTCCGACAACGCGTTGTCGTCGTCGCTCACACGGCTGCGCCCTTACGCGTCGATGCTGGTCGTCGTGCGCGAACCTGACTATGTCGAGGACATGCTCGCCGCGTTGCGGGTCTGACGGTTGCGGGTCTGACAAAAGAGCTCGGGAGGACACGTTGATTCATCGGTTTTGGTTTTTGTCGGCCGCCGTCCGCGGCGGACTCGCTGCGTGCTGCCTCGTGCTGGCGGCGTCGGCCGCGCGGGCGGACGATGCGGCGCTGGCGCGCTTCTACAAGGGGCGCAACATCCAACTGTACATCGGCTATAGCGCGGGCGGCGGCTACGACATCTACGCGCGCGTCCTCGCCCGGCACATGAGCGATCACATCCCGGGCAACCCGACCATCGTGCCGCAGAACATGCCCGGCGCCGGCAGCCTGCGCCTGGCCAATTACCTCTATAACGTGGCGCCAAAAGATGGCACCGCGTTCGCGACGTTCGCGCGCGGCATGGCCACCGAGCCGCTGCTGGGCGGCCAGGGCACCCAGTTCGACGCGCGCAAGTTCACCTGGCTCGGCAGCGTCACCGACGAGGTCAGCGTCTGCGCGTTCTGGCATACGTCGGGCGTCGCGACTTGGCAGGACATGCTGACCAAGCAGTACACCGTGGGCGGCACCGGCTCGGCGTCCGACACCGACGTGTTCCCGAACGCGATCAAGCGCATCTTCGATCTGAAGCTCAAGCTGGTCACCGGCTTCCCCGGCGGCTCGGACGTCGTGCTGGCGCTCGAGCGCGGCGAGGTGAACGGACGCTGCGGGTGGTCGTGGAGCAGCCTGGTCAGCCGCAGCAAGCGGCTCTACGACGAAAAGCAGATCTTCGTCCCGGTGCAGTTGGCGCTGCACAAGCACGAGGATCTGCCGGATGTGCCGGTGATCGTCGACCTGACTCAGGACCAGAAGCGGCTCGCCGCCTTGCGGCTGATCTTCGCGCGCCAGACTATGGCGCGGCCCTATGTGGCACCGCCGGGACTTCCGGAGGATCGCAAGCAGGCGCTGCGCACCGCGTTCGAGGAGACGATGAAGGACCCCGACTTCCTCGCCGAGGCGCAGAAGACCGAGCTCGAGGTCCATCCGGTGACCGGCGCCGAGATCGACAAACTGCTCGGCGAGCTCTACGCCACGCCAAAGGACGTGATCCAGCTCGCCATCGACGCGATCGGGACCCGGTAAACCGAGCTATCCGCTCACGATTTCGTCATTGGCCGGCTCGGCTCGGCTCGGCGCGCCGGGCTTAGGCGCCGCGAGGACTCCTCCGATTTAGAACCGCCAAAAAATCGGGCACCTCCGGCTCGAACTGCACAAATTTCGTCCTGTGCTCGATGGTGAATCCACCGTTGAGCGGTGGCACCGATCTTGCTCGTAACGCATCGAACTCCCTCACAAAGGAAGACGGTCGATGCGCGTTCTCACGTCATTGGTGTTGGCTGCCGTCGTGGCCTGGGGCGCCCCCGCCGGCGCGGAATCGGTGGTGCGCTACGGCATCTCGATGTCGGATGTCCCGCTGACCACCGGTCAGCCCGACCGCGGTGCGGGCGCGTATCAGTTCACCGGCTTCACGATCTACGACCCGCTGGTCGCCTGGGAGATGAACGTCGCCGACCGGCCGGGCAAGCTGGTGCCCGGCCTCGCGACCGACTGGAAGGTCGACCCGGCCGACCAGACGAAATGGCGCTTCGCGCTTCGCAAGGGCGTCAAGTTCCACGACGGCAGCACGTTCACGGCGGACGCGGTGATCTGGAACCTCGACAAGGTCCTCGACGAGAAATCGCCGCAGTTCGACAAACGCCAGAGCGCCCAGGTGCGGCCGCGGCTTCCTTCCGTGGCGAGTTACCGCAAGCTCGACGACGACACGGTCGAGATCACGACCAAGGACGTCGATGCATTCTTTCCGTATCAGATGCTGTGGTTCCTGGTCTCGAGCCCGGCGCAGTACGAGAAGCTCGGCAAGGATTGGGACAAGTTTGCGAGCGAGCCATCCGGTACAGGTCCGTTCAAGCTCGATCGCCTGGTGCCGCGCGAGCGCGTCGAACTGGTGCGCAATCCCGACTATTGGGACAAGACCCGGCTGCCGAAGGCGGATCGGATGATCCTGATTCCGCTGCCCGAGGCGCTGTCGCGCACGAATGCGCTGCTGGCGGGGCAGGTCGACCTGATCGAGACGCCGGCGCCCGACGCGGTGCCGCAGCTGAAGCAGGCGGGCATGCGGATCGTCGACAACGTGACGCCGCATGTCTGGAACTATCACCTGAGCACCCTGCCGGGCTCGCCCTGGACCGACGTGCGGTTGCGCCACGCGCTGAACTTGGCGGTCGACCGCGAGGGCGTCGTGGCCCTCATGAACGGCCTGGCGAAGCCGGCGAAGGGCCAGGTCGATCCGCAGAGCCCGTGGTTCGGCAAACCCAGCTTCGATCTCAAATACGATCCGGAGGAGGCGAAGCGGCTGGTCGCCGAAGCCGGCTACTCGCCCGAAAAGCCGCTGAAGGCCACCTTCGTCATTGCCCAGGGTGGCACCGGCCAGATGCTCTCTTTGCCGATGAACGAGTTCCTGCAGGAAAGCTTCAAGGAGATCGGCATCCAGATCGACTTCAAGGTCGTCGAGTTGGAGACGCTCTATACGCACTGGCGCAAGGGGGCGAAGGACGAGATGAACGCCGGGATCACGGCGAACAACATCGCCTATGTGACATCGGACCCGCTTTTGGCGCTCATCCGATTCTTCGACTCGCGCCAGGTGGCGCCGGTCGGCGTCAACTGGGGCTTCTATGCGAACCCCAAGGTCGATGCGCTGATCGACCAGGCCAAGCGCACCTTCGATCCGGCGAAGCAGGACGCGCTGATCGCGCAGGCGCACGCCGTCGTCGTCGACGACGCGCCGCTGGTCTGGGTGGTGCACGACACCAATCCCCACGCGCTGTCGCCGAAGGTCAAAAAATTCGTCCAGGCGCAGCACTGGTTCCAGGACCTGACCACCATTGGGCTCGAGTAGAGCGGCCCAGAGGCGGGGAGCATCGACACATGACGCTGACGAAGTGGGGCGCCGCCGCGGCGGCGCTGACGATCGCACTGGCGCTGGCGGCGCCCGCATCCGCCCAGGGCACGCTGCGTATCGGCATGACCGCCTCGGACATCCCGCTCACCACGGGGCAGACCGACAATGGCGGCGAAGGCATGCGCTTCATGGGCTATACGGTCTATGACGCGCTGGTCAACTGGGACCTGAGCTCCGCCGACAAGCCGTCCGACCTCGTTCCCGGCCTCGCCACCACGTGGTCGGTCGATCCGACCGACAAGGCAAAGTGGACCTTCAAGCTGCGCGAAGGTGCGAAATTTCACGACGGCTCCGAATTCACGGCCGATGCCGTGGTGTGGAATCTCGACAAGCTGCTCGACAACAAATCGCCGCAATTCGATCCGCGGCAGTCGGCGCAGGGGCGCACGCGCATACCCTCGGTCGGGACGTACAAGGCGATCGACAAATACACGGTCGAGATCAAGACCAAGACGCCGGACGCGACGCTGCCCTACCAGCTCGCCTGGTTCATGATCTCCTCGCCGGCGCAGTGGGAGAAGCTGGGCAAGAGCTGGGACGAGTTCGCCAAGACGCCGTCCGGCACGGGCCCCTGGAAGCTGACCGCGTTCGTGCCGCGCGAGCGCGCGGAAATGGTGCGCAATGCCGACTACTGGGACAAGGCGCGGGTGCCGAAGCTCGAGAAGCTGGTGCTGATTCCGCTGCCGGAGCCGAACGCGCGCGTGGCAGCCCTCGAATCAGGGCAGGTCGACTGGATCGAAGCGCCCGCACCCGATGCGGTGGCGTCGCTGACCAGCCACGGCTTCAAGATCGTCACCAACGCCTATCCGCACAACTGGACCTATCACCTGTCGCGGGTCGAAGGCTCGCCGTGGAATGACATCCGCGTCCGCAAGGCGGCAAATCTCGCCGTCGATCGCGAAGGCCTCAAGGAGCTGCTCAGCGGCTTGATGATCCCGGCGAAGGGATTCCTGCCGCCCGGGCATCAATGGTTCGGCCATCCGACGTTCAAGCTGAGCTACGATCCGGAGGCGGCGAAGAAGCTCCTGGCCGAAGCCGGCTACAGCCCCGCCAAGCCGCTGGTCACCAAGATCCTGATTTCCGCCTCCGGCTCGGGCCAGATGCTGCCGCTGCCGATGAACGAGTTCGTCCAGCAGAACCTGGCGGAGGTCGGCATCAAGATCGAGTTCGAGGTCGTCGACTGGAACACGCTGATCAATATCTGGCGCGCCGGTGCCAAGCATGACACCGCCCGCGGGGCCAGCGGGATGAACTACTCCTATTTCATCCAGGACCCGTTCACCGGCTTCATCCGCCACCTCCAGTGCGACCTGGCGCCGCCCGCCGGAACCAACTGGGGCTACTACTGCGATCCCGAGATGGACAAGCTGTTCGACCAGGTGCGCAACACCTTCGACAAGCAGGCGCAGGTCGGGGTGCTGCAGAAGATCCACGAGAAGTATGTCGATGACGCGCTGTTCCTGATGATTACCCACGACGTGAATGCGCGGGCGATGACCGCGAAGGTCAAGGGCTTCGTGCAGGCGCAGAACTGGTTCCAGGACTTCTCGCCGATCTCGATGACGAAGTGAGTTTCGCCCGCTGAAGCGGGCGAATATAGTTCCCAAGAGATGCTGACCTACATCCTAAAACGGCTCGCGTATGTGACGCCGGTGGCGCTGGGGGTCAGCGTCGTCTGTTTCCTGCTGGTCCATCTCGCACCGGGCGATCCGCTCTCCGCGGTCCTGCCAAGCGACGCGCCGGCGTCGCTGCAGGAGCAGATGCGCGCCGCCTACGGCTTCGACAAGCCGCTGCCCGTGCAGTACGGGCTGTGGCTGTGGCGGGTGGTCCACGGCGACCTCGGCACGTCGATTGCCACCGGCCGGCCGGTCGCGAGCGAGGTCGGCCGCGCGGTCGGCAACAGCCTGATCCTGGCGGCGGTCGCGACGCTCATCGGTTTCGCGTTCGGCAATTTCTTCGGCTTCGTCGCCGGCTACCGGCGGGATTCCTGGCTCGACAAGGTCGCGTCGGCGCTGTCGGTATTCGGCGTCAGCGTGCCGCATTACTGGCTCGGCATGGTGCTGGTCATCATCTTCTCGGCGCAGCTCAACTGGCTGCCCGCGACCGGCGCCGGGCCCGGCGGGTCGACCAACTGGCGCCCGGATCCCGAGCATCTGCGCTACATGATCCTGCCGGCGATCACGATGTCGGTGATCCCGATGGGGATCATCGCGCGCACGGTGCGCGCATTGGTCGCCGATATCCTGAACCAGGAGTTCGTGTCGGCCTTGCGTGCCAAGGGCCTCGGCGAATGGGGCGTGTTCAAGCACGTCGTCGCCAACGCCGCTCCGACCGCGCTCGCGGTCATGGGCTTGCAGCTCGGGTACCTGCTCGGCGGCTCGATCCTGATCGAGACCGTGTTCTCGTGGCCCGGCACCGGGTTTCTGCTCAACTCCGCCATCTTCCAGCGCGATCTGCCGTTGCTCCAGGGCACCATCCTGGTGCTGGCGATGTTCTTCGTCGGTCTCAATCTGATCGTCGACGTCGTGCAGACGGCGATCGACCCGCGCATCCAGCGGGCCTGACGCATGACCACCATCACCGCGACGGTTCCGATCGTGCTGCCGGCCCGGGGCGGCTACTGGACGAGCGTCGGCCGCCGGCTCCTGCGCGATCGAGTGGCAATGACTGCCGCCGCGATCCTTCTCCTGATCGTGCTCGCGGCGCTGTTCGCGCCGTTGATCGCGCCCGCCGATCCGTTCAAGAGCTCGATGATCCGCCGCCTGCGGCCGGTCGGCGATGCGGTCTTCCATCTCGGCTCCGACGAGCTCGGCCGCGACATGCTGACCCGGCTGCTGTATGGCGGCCGGCTGTCGCTGTTCCTGGGTGTAACGCCGGTCTTCCTGGCCTTTGCCATCGGCTCGACGCTCGGGATCTTCTCCGGCTATATCGGCGGCAAGCTCAACACGGTCATCATGCGCACCATCGACGTGTTCTACGCGTTTCCGTCGGTGCTGCTCGCGATCGCCCTCTCGGGGGCCCTCGGCGCCGGCATCGTGAACTCGATCGTCTCCCTGACCATCGTCTTCATCCCGCCGATCGCGCGCGTGGCCGAGAGCGTCACCACCCAGATCCGCGCCTACGACTATGTCGAGGCGGCGCGAATCACCGGGGCCGGCGCGGTGACCATCGTCCGGGTGCACGTGCTGGGCAACGTGCTCGGGCCGATCTTCGTCTATGCCACCAGCCTGATCAGCGTCTCGATGATCCTGGCCTCGGGCCTGTCGTTCCTCGGCCTGGGCGTGAAGCCGCCGGAGCCGGAATGGGGCCTCATGCTCAACACGCTGCGCACCGCCATCCATGCCCAGCCGCTGGTCGCCGCCTTGCCGGGGGCGATGATCTTCATCACCTCCATTTCGTTCAACCTGTTCTCGGACGGCTTGCGTTCGGCGATGGAGGTGAAGGCGTGAGCCCGCCTTCGCTAAAGCGACGGCGGGCGACTCCCGTGCGCCGGAGCTCCGATAGGAGCGAAGGCGCATGAGCGTGCAAGGCGCCAAGGGATCGCTGGCCGCGGCGGATCCGCGCGATCGCGGCGGTCCGGCTCAACCGCTCCTGACCGCGCGCGGCCTCATCAAGCATTTCCGCTCCAAAAAGGGGTGGCTCGGCGGAGTCGGGGCCGTGGTGCGCGCCGTCGACGGCGTCGATTTCGAAATCCTCAAGGGCGAGACCCTCGGGATCGTCGGTGAATCGGGCTGCGGCAAGTCCACCATCGCCCGGCTGTTGATGGGCATCATCGCGCCGGATGCGGGCGAGATCCTCTTCGATGGCGAGGCGGTGGGCTCCGCGGCGCTCGACCTCCGGAGCTTCAGGCGCCAGGTCCAGATGGTCTTCCAGGATAGCTACGCCTCGCTGAACCCGCGGCTGACGGTCGAGCATACGATCGCGTTTGGACCGCTGGTGCACGGCGTCGATCGCCAGCTCGCGGCACGCCGCGCGCACGATCTGCTGCACCGCGTCGGGCTCGACCCCGCGCGCTTCGCCGGACGTTACCCGCACGAGCTGTCGGGCGGCCAGCGCCAGCGGGTCAATATCGCCCGGGCGCTCGCCCTGGAGCCGCGCCTGCTGATTCTCGACGAGGCGGTGTCCGCACTCGACAAGTCGATCGAGGCGCAGGTGCTCAATCTTCTGCTCGACCTCAAGGATGAGTTCGGGCTCACCTACATGTTCATTTCGCACGACCTGAACGTGGTGCGCTTCATGTCCGACCGCGTGCTGGTGATGTATCTGGGCAAGGTGGCGGAGGTCGGGCCGGCCGAGCCGATCTTCGCCGCACCGCGCCATCCCTACACCGCGGCCTTGCTCGCCTCGATGCCCTCGCTCGATCCCGACGCGCGCACGCAAGAGGCCCCGATCTCGGGCGACCCGCCCAACCCGATCAATCCGCCGCCCGGATGCCGCTTCCACACCCGCTGCCGCTTCGCCGAGCCGCCGTGCTCGGCCGTGGAGCCGGCGCCCGCGGTGGTGGGCGAGACGCACATCGTCGCCTGCCACATGGCGGTCGCCGGCTCTGGCCACAAGCGCGCCGCGGCGGCTTAAGTCATGGCCGCCGATCCGATCGTCGACGTCCGCGGGCTCACCGTCGATTTTTCTGGCGGGCCCAGGCCGGTGCGCGCCGTCGCCGGGGTCGACCTGGCCCTGGCCCGGGGCGAGGTGCTGGCGCTGCTCGGCGAATCGGGATCGGGCAAGAGCGTCACCTTGCGCTCCCTGCTGCGGCTGCTGCCGCCGGCGCGGACGACGATCGGCGGCACGGTCCGCGTCGACGGCCGCGACGTGCTCGCAATGCCGGCCTCCGAGCTTGCCGATTATCGGGGGCGTACGGTCTCGATGGTCTTCCAAGACCCCGGCCTGGCGTTCGATCCGGTCTACCGGGTCGGTGACCAGATCGCCGAGGCGGTGGTGCGGCACGAAGCGATTTCTTTCCGCGAGGCCCGTGCGCGCGCGCTGGAGCTGTTCGAGCGCGTGCGCATCCCGTCGCCCGAGCGGCGGCTCGACAATTATCCGCACGAGATGTCCGGCGGCATGCGTCAACGCGCCATGATCGCGCTGGCGCTCGCCTGCAAGCCGAAGATCCTCCTCGCCGACGAACCGACGACAGCACTCGATGCGACCGTCCAGATCCAGGTGCTGCTGCTGCTGCGGACCCTGCAGCGCGAGCTCGGGCTGGCGGTCATCTTCGTCACGCACGACATCGGCGTGGCGGTCGAAGTCGCCGACCGCATCGCCGTGATGTATGCCGGCCGCATCGTCGAGTCCGGACCGTGCCGTGCGGTGATCCGCACACCCGCGCATCCCTACACGCAGGGCCTGCTGGCCTCGCGCGCCGGCCACGCGGTCCAGAAGGGTGCCCGCCTCGAGGCCATTCCGGGCGCGCCGCCCGATCTCGCGGACCTGCCGCCCGGCTGTGCTTTTGCGCCGCGTTGCCGCAGCGTCGTTGCGGAATGCGAGGCCGCCCAGCCGCCCGAGGTCGAGGTGGCATCAGGGCATCGCGCCCGCTGCATCCGCTGCATGGCGACGCTGGCGACCGTATGATCGGGCGTTGATGCTTTAAGCGCACAAAGATGCGCAGGCCGCAGACATCGGGGGAATGCGCCAAATGCGGTGGTTTTTGCGTCACTCCGCCCGGAATTCGACATCCGGCGGATTGCGGACGGGCTAGGGCCGCCGTACTCTGTTCCGCGTGATCGTGTGGGCTCGGGCGGGGGCACGATGGATCGCACAATCGGCTTGCGCGAGCAGGCGCAAAAATTCCGCGAGCTTGCGGCGACGGATAAGAGCGGCGTCATTCGCGCGCGGCTCATGGCGATCGCCGCGCAATGCGAACAGCTCGCGTCATCGATCGAAGAATCGGCCGAGGCCAGAGCGAGGACGCATCTGCGCGTGGTCCCGCCGGCGAATGGCGGCGACGCCTGATAATGGCCGGGCTTGAGGCCTAGCCCTTCGCAAACCGCTGATCCACGCCCGTGACCCAGCGGTCGACCGCGTCCTCGAGCGCCTTGATTTCCCGGTCGCCCACGCCGGCGCCGCCCTTCGTGTGAGCCTGCAACTCGCCGTGGCGGCGGCGCAGCCGCTCACCCTGTTCGCGATGCTGAGCGACACTGCTGCCGGAGCCTTGGAGGCGGCGGAACGCATCGTTCAGCCGTTGGCCAAGATCCTCCAGACGATCCACGACAAGATCGGACATGTGACACCTCCCATACCGCGCCGACCGGATTCATATGGGCAGGCCAGCCGATCGAACAAGCCGGGTGACTTCAGGGAGCCTGAAGCCCGTGGCGCTGGAACACCGCGGTCCGTCATGCTCTAACTGGCGGCGTGCTCGATAAGCTGGAATTCCTCATCGCATTGGCCCAGGAACAGCATTTCGGCCGGGCGGCCGAGACCTGCGGCGTCACCCAGCCGACATTCTCGGCCGGCATCAAGCAGCTCGAGGACATGCTGGGCGTGCTCCTGGTGCAGCGCGGCTCGCGCTTCCACAGCTTCACGCCCGAGGGCGAGCGGGTGCTCGAATGGGCGCGCCGCATCGTCGGCGATGCGCGGGCGCTGCGGCAGGAGATGCGCTCGATCAAGCAGGGGCTCGCCGGCCATATCAAGATTGCCGCCGTGCCGACGGCGCTGGCGATGGTGGCATCGCTCACCACGCCCTACCGGGCCCGGCATCCGGACGTGTCGTTCACCGTCTTCTCGCGCACCTCGATCGAGATCCTGAACCTCTTGGAGAATCTCGAGATCGACGCGGGCGTCACTTATATCGACAACGAGCCGGTCGGCCGCGTCCACACGGTGCCGCTGTATCGCGAGCAATACCGGCTGGTGACGTCGTCCAACAGCCCGCTCGGTGATCGCGACCAGGTGACCTGGGCCGAGGTCGGCCAGATCCCGCTCTGTCTCCTGACACCCGACATGCAGAACCGCCGGATCATCGACCGGTTCCTGCGCGCGGCCGGCTGCGAACCGGCGCCGACGCTCGCCTCGGATTCGATGATCGTCCTGTTCTCGCATGTGCGGACCGGACGCTGGGCCAGCGTGATGCCGGCCAAGCTTGCCGAGACGCTGGGGCTCGTCGAGACCATCCGCGCCATTCCGATCGTCGGGACCGAGCCGTACCCGATGATCGGCCTGATCGTGCCGCACCGCGAGCCGATGACGCCGCTGACGGCGGCCTTGGTGGCCGAGGCAAAGCGCCTCGCGGCGGAGCTCGCGACTTCGAAGGACGCCTGAGGCAAGATAGGCGGATGCGCCACGACCCGGTTTTTCCGCCCGGCTTCATCGCGCGCCTGTGCCCGGATGAGCCGTTCGGGACGGCGGTCGCCGCGGCCGGCCGCGACGCGGAGGACGGGCTGCTCCTGTGGCAGGATCGCAGCGACCGATTCGACGCCGCCGTCGTGCTGCGGCCCCTCGACCCGATCCAGCCTGCATTGACCCTCGCCCATGTCGGCCTGCTGGCGCTCCTCGACGCATTCGCCGCGGTGGCGGCGCCGGAGACGGCGGCCGCCCTCGATTGGCCGGACCGGCTGCTGGTCAATGGCGCCTGTGTCGGGGGTGTCCGGGTTGCGCATGGCAGGCTGATCGAGAAGGACGCGATGGCCGACGTTCCCGAATGGCTGGTGCTCGGCGTCCGTGTCCAGATCGCGGGCGATCCCGGCGATCCGGCCCCCGGCCGCGATCTCGCCACCACCAATCTGTTCGAGGAGGGCTGCGGCGAGGTGACCGCGGCGGAGCTGGTCGAAACGTTCAGCCGCCACTTCCTGCACTGGCTCGACCGCTGGCAGGATGACGGCTTTGCGGCGCTGCGCAAACGCTACCTTGAGGAGCTCTCTGACAAGAGCCTCGAGGTCGAAGCGTCGGGCGACGCGTGGCGGACAACCCCGGCCGGCCGGACGCGGCGGCCGCTCCGCGACGCTCTGCAACGGCCGAGCTGGATGCCGAGCGATCATGACTGACCGGCAGTTCTGGCGCGCCTCGGGCTACGATCTCCTGGGTCGGCGGGACGACGGACGGCTCGCGATCACGGCCGATTTCGTCCGCGCCTATCTCGGCCGGCCGGAAATGATGCCGCCGCCGGAAGCGTGCGCCGCGGAGCAAGCGCTGCACGCGAGCCTGCTCGCCGATCCGGGCCGCGCGGTCACGCCGGGCGACATCGCCGGCCTCGCGGATCCCGATGCGCGCGAGAACCACGCGGTGTTCCTGCGGTTTCGCGATTTGCTGTTTGCGGCCGGCACGGCGGAGGCCGCCTATCTTGGATTGTTCCGGCCAGGTGCGCCGGCGCTGCCGGCGCTGTTTATCGATCAATTGGCGGCGGTGATCCTGCGGCACGTGCTGGACGGCTGCGACGATCCGCTGCGGGCGCGGGCTGCGGAGCTGTTCTTCCGCACCCAGAAGGCGGCGCTCGAGACCGGCGCCGTCCTGCTGGCCGACGACGAGACCGTGGACGCGCTGGGGCGGGATGGCGGTCTCGGCGAACTCGGCCGGCTGGTGGCTCAGGCGGGCACGGCGGTGCGCGGCGTCGAGATGGACGTGCTGACGGACGAGAACGGCGCCGGCTATTGGGCGCGTAGCGACCGCCACGACATGGTGCTCGATTTCACCTTCGCGCGCCTGGGCCAGGACGCATTCGCGCGGGTCATCGAGGCGTGGCTGCGGCATCTGCTGGGGATAGAGGTGTCGGTGCAGCCAGTGCAGACCATCCGCGACGAGCGCTGGGCTTGGCATGTTGGACTGGACGCCGAGGCCAGCGCTCTAATGAACGAGCTGTACGAAGGCCGCAGCGTAGCCGAGGAACGGCTGCGGCACATCCTGGCCCTGTTCCGCCTTGAATTCCGTGATTCATCCGAGATGCTGCCGCGCGTCGCCGGCCGGCCGGTCTATCTCGGCCTGGCGATGGACGCGCAGAGCCGGGTGCGGATGAAACCGCAGAATTTGGTGGTAAACTTGCCTCTGAAAGCAGAGGAGCGATGAGCGAGGTCAAGCCGCCAGAGACCGAGATACGCCGGGTCGGCGTGATCGTCGAGCGCCGCGCGCTCGACAACCCGTGGATCGACCACAGCTGGCGGCCGGTCCAGGTTCTGCCCGGCGCGCCGGCGTCCGCCCCGTGGACCAAGCTGGCCGAGGGACCGGGCTGGCAGCGGCTCTATGCCGGGCCGGCCGAGCTCACCCTCTATCGGCATGAGACGGAATCGTACCAGTACAATCTCGACAGCCGCGAGCCCGGGGTGTGGGTGTTTCTGCGGCGCGTCCAGGATGAGCGCGGCGTCGAACTGCTGGGCGCCTCCTGCGATCCCGGTGAGGCGCACGCGCACAGCGACACCGGCGACGACATCGTCGATGCGGTGCCGATGCCGGCGCCGATCCTGGCCTGGGTGAGCGATTACGTGCGACGTCACCCGCCCGCGGCGTTCCACAAGCGCGCCCGCACCAAGCCCGACGCGGACGCGTTGGCGCGCAAGACTCGTCTTTACGAATCAGACCCGCTGCGGCAGGTGCCCGAAGATGAGTAACGAGAGGGAGAAGCCCGACCGCACCGTGGTGGAACGGCCCCTGGCGACGCCGGGCCCGGATCAGGAGCCATTTCTGTCCCGCTGGTCGCGGCGCAAGCAAGAAGTGCGCGACGCACCTCCGGCGGCGAAGGCGGAGCCCGCAGACCCACCGAGCGCCGAACCTCCGATCGATCCGGCGACCCTGCCGCCGATCGACAGCCTCGGCGCCGACAGCGACTTCACCGTGTTCCTACGCCGCGGCGTTCCCGAGAGCCTGCGGAATGCCGCCTTGCAGAAATTGTGGCGGACCGAGCCGAGCGTCGTGAACTACGTCCCGCTCGTCGAATACAACTGGGATTTCAACGCCCCGGGTTACGGGGCGCTGCGGCCCGGCGACGACGTGGCGAAGCTCGCGCGCAGGGTCTGGGGCGGGGTGCAGGGGCTCCCGCACGAGCCAGAGCCGGCAGCTGCGCCCGACACCGGCAGCCCCACGCCGAGTGGCACGCCCGAAATTTCGGCCGAGACGCCAGCCGCGCCTGCCGAGTCGGCAGAGACTCCCGCGGAGGTTCCGCAAGCGCCGCCACGCCGCCGGCACGGCGGAGCCCTCCCCAGTTAATACTTTCGGCCAGTTTTCGGCCGATTTTTGTGCGGCGCAGCATCGGGAGCTGCGACCCGATAAAAGCGAATTTAATTGTGAGCGTACAAAAGTCTTTGTAAGGTTCTGCAACACCTAAAACGCCGCAAAGGCGTGGGGGCGATCAGGGCGACAGGGAGAAAACGGTGTGTCCGAGGCATTGACCAGGGCCATCGAAATCGTTGGTGGACAGACGCAGCTCGCGCGCCTGCTGGGCGTGAAGCAAGCCAATGTGTGGCACTGGCTGAAGCGCGCGGAGCACGTGCCGGGCGAGTATGTGCTGGCGATCGAGAACGCGACGGGCGGCCAGGTGAGCCGCCGCGATCTGCGGCCCGATCTGTATCCCGAGGCCTCGCCAAGCGCACCGTCGGCGATCGCCGAAGAAGATCTCTGGCGGAGTCACATCTACGCGCTGCTCGGCCGCGGCCTCGCGCGCCGGCCCGACCACGCGCTGCTCACGGCGCTGTCACAGCTCAAGGGCGATGCCACGCCGCTCGGCGAGGCGTTCAAGCGCATTGCGACCGAGGCGCGCCGGTCGACGCTGGCGCAGGCGCAAGACGAATACGATGCGCTGTTCATCGGCATCACGCGCGGCGCGCTGGTGCCCTATGCGTCTTACTATCGCACTGGATTCCTCTATGAACGACCGCTGGCCAAGCTGCGCGGCGACATGGCGCGGCTCGGCCTTGCCGCGGCGGACAATGTCGCCGAGCCGGAAGATCACATCGGCGCGCTGTGCGAAATGATGGCGCTGCTGATCGGCCCACCGGCGGACCTCAAGGAGCAGGAGCGGTTTTTCACCCAGCACCTGGCGCCGTGGGCGGATCGGTTCTTCGCCGACCTCGAGCACGCCGCCGGCGCCAAGCTTTACCAGCCGATCGGCACCGCCGGCCGGCTGTTCATGACGATCGAGACCCAGGCCTTCGCGCTCGCCGCCTGACGCGGCGCTGCCGACAGATACGGAGGACGCCCGCATGACCAAGCAGACGAAGCAGACGGCGGCCAAGCAAGCCGTGGCCAAGCAAGCCGTAGGGCGTCGCGACTTCCTGCGCAGCGCCGGCGCCGGTGCCGCCGCCGCTGCCGCCGTCGCCACCGTCGGCGGAGCGCCCGCGGCAAAGGGCGCCGAAAACGCCGAGACGCGCAAGAAGGCCCGCTATCGCGAGACCGAGCACGTGAAGAAATTCTACGACATCTGCCGGATGTGAGAGGGGACGCGCCATGCTGATCAAGAAGAGCTCCACCGATCCCGGCCGCACCCGGCTCTCCGGCGTGCTCGCCGGCGCCGCACCGAGCACACTGGACCGCCGCGCCTTCCTCAAGGCCTCGGGCCTCGCCGCGGGCGGACTTGCCGCGGCCGGCGCCCTGACGCCGGGCATGGTCCAGCGCGCCGAGGCCGCCCCGTCGGCGGGCCCGGACGTGGTGCGCCGGAAGAACATCTGCACCCATTGCTCCGTCGGCTGCACGGTCACCGCCGAAGTCGAGAACGGCGTGTGGGTCGGCCAGGAGCCGACCTGGGACAGCCCGATCAACCTCGGCGCGCATTGCGCGAAAGGAGCCGCGATCCGCGAGCTCACCCACGGCGACCGCCGCCTGAAATATCCGATGAAGCTCGTCGACGGCAAATGGCAGCGCATCACCTGGGACCAGGCGATCAATGAGATCGGCGACAAGATGCTCGAGATCCGCCAGAAGTCGGGTCCGGAATCCGTCTACTGGCTCGGCTCGGCCAAGTTCTCGAACGAGGGCGGCTACCTGTTCCGCAAGATGTCGGCGTTCTGGGGCACCAACAACATCGACCACCAGGCGCGCATCTGCCACAGCACCACGGTCGCGGGTGTCGCGAACACCTGGGGCTATGGTGCGATGACGAACTCGTACAACGACATCCGCAATTCGAAGTGCATCACCATCATGGGCGGCAACCCCGCCGAGGCGCATCCGGTGTCGCTGCAGCACGTGCTGGAAGGCAAAGAGAAGAACCGGGCGCCGCTGATCGTGATCGATCCGCGCTTCACGCGCACCGCGGCACACGCCGACGAATATGTCCGCATCCGGCCGGGCACCGATATTCCGACGGTCTACGGCCTCCTTTGGCACATCTTCGAGAACGGCTGGGAGGACAAGGAGTACATCCGGCAGCGCGTCTACGGCATGGACGACATCCGCAAGGAAGTCGCGAAATGGCCGCCCGACGAAGTCGAGCGCGTCACTGGCGTCCCGGGCGCGCAGCTGAAGCGCGTCGCGGAGACCATGGCCAAGAACCGGCCGGGCACCCTCATCTGGTGCATGGGTGTCACGCAGCACAGCATGGGCACGGCGAACGTGCGGGCGCTCTCCATCCTGCAGCTGGCGCTCGGCAACATCGGCATCGAGGGCGGCGGGGCCAATATCTTCCGCGGCCATGACAACGTGCAGGGCTGCACCGATCTCGGGCTCGATGTGACGACGTTGCCCGCCTATTACGGCCTCGTCGAAGGTGCTTGGAAGCATTGGTGCCGGGTGTGGGAGGTCGACTACGACTGGATGCAGAGCCGCTTCGAATCCAAGAAGATGATGGAGACCAAGGGCATCCCGTCGACGCGCTGGTTCGACGCGGTGACCATGGACAAGAAGGACATCGAGCAGACCGATATCGTGCGCGCCATGGTCTTCTGGGGCCACGCCGGTAACAGCGTGCAGCGCCTCCCGGAACAGAAGAAGGGCATGGAGAAAGTCGATCTGCTGGTGGTTATCGACCCGCATCCGACCACCACGGCAGCGTTGCCGGACCGTAAGAACGGCACCTATCTCCTGCCGGCGTGCTCGCAGCTCGAGACACGCGGCTCGCGCGTCGCCTCCAACCGCTCCCTGCAATGGGGCGACCAGATCGTGAAGCCGATCTTCGAATCGAAGCCCGACCACGAAATCATCTATCTATTCGCGAAGAAATTCGGCTTCGAGAAGGAGATGTTCAAGAATATCAAGGTCGACGGCAACGAGCCCGACATCGAGGATACGCTGCGCGAGATCAATCGCGGCTGCGTCTCGATCGGCTACACCGGCCAGTCGCCCGAGCGCCTCAAGCTCCACATGGCGAACCAGGGCGATTTCGACGTGGTGACCCTGCGGGCCATCAAGGGACCGGCCAAAGGCGACTTCTACGGCCTGCCGTGGCCGTGCTGGGGCACGCCCGAGATGAAGCATCCGGGCAGTCACGTGCTCTACAACACCAGCCTGCCGGTCAAGGACGGCGGCGGCGCCTTCCGCGCGCGCTTCGGCGTCGAACGCGAGGGCGTGTCGCTGCTCGCCGACGGCTCCTATCCGACGGGCTCGGAGATCAAGGACGGGCATCCCGAGTTCACCTACGGGCTGCTCAAGAAGATGGGCTGGGACAAGGACCTCACCCAGGCCGAACGCGCCACGATCGAGAAGATCGGCGGCAACAACCCGGATGCGGTCAGCTGGGCGGTTGATCTCAGCATGGGCATCATCCGGGTGTGCATGGACCACGGCGTTCAGGCGATGGGCAACGCCAAGGCGCGGGCCAACGCGTTCGGCCTGCCCGACCCGATCCCGGTGCACCGCGAGCCGATCTACACGGTGCGGCGCGACCTCGTCGAAAAATATCCGGCGCTGACCGACCGCCGCGACTACCGCCTGCCGTATCTCGGCAAGAGCATCCAGGACAAGGACCTGTCGAAGGACTTCCCGATCATCCTGACGTCGGGACGGCTGGTCGAATATGAGGGCGGCGGCGAAGAGACGCGCTCGAACAAATGGCTCGCCGAGCTGCAGCAGAACATGTTCATCGAGATCAGCACCGATGATGCAGCGCGTCTGGGCATCAAGGACGGCCAGGACGTCTGGGTGTACGGCCCGGAGAACAACGCCAAGGCGAAGGTCAGGGCGCTGGTGACGCCGCGCATGGGCAAGGGCGTCGCCTTCATGCCGTTCCACTTCTCAGGCATCTACCAGGGGGCCGATCAGAGATCGAATTACCCGACCGGGGCTGACCCGATCGTGCTCGGCGAGGCGGCCACCGGGGTCACCACCTACGGCTATGATGCGGTCACGCACATGCACGAAGGCAAGGCGACGATCTGCCGGATCCAGGCGGCGTAAGGGGAGGACGCGATCATGGCCAGAATGAAATTTCTCTGCGACTCCGAGCGCTGCATCGAGTGCAACGCCTGCGTCACCGCGTGCAAGAACGAGCACGAGATCCCGTGGGGCATCAACCGCCGGCGCGTCGTGACGTTGAACGACGGCGCCAAGGGCGAGCGCTCGATTTCGATGGCCTGCATGCACTGCGAGGACGCGCCCTGCATGGCGGTCTGCCCGGTCGACTGCTTCTACCGGACGGACGACGGCGTGGTCCTGCACTCGAAGGACCTGTGCATCGGCTGCGGCTACTGCTTCTACGCCTGCCCGTTCGGCGCCCCGCAATACCCGCAGGTCGGCAATTTCGGCAGCCGCGGCAAGATGGACAAATGCACCTTCTGCAGCGGCGGGCCGGAGGACGATAACAGCAAGGCCGAGTACGAGAAGTACGGCGCCAACCGTCTGGCCGAAGGCAAGCTGCCGCTGTGCGCCGAGATGTGCTCGACGCGCGCCCTGCTCGCCGGCGACGGCGAGGTGATCGCCCAGATCTACAAAGACCGCGTCGAGCGCCGCGGCTACGGCTCCGGGGCGTGGGGCTGGTCGACGGCGTACAAGACCGGCTCGAGCGCTTAACAGGGGGGCTCACATGCTGCAGACAGTGAAGCGGATCGGCGGAGCGCTGTTGCTCGGTGCTTTGCTGGCGGTGGCGAACCTGCCGCCGGCCCAAGCTCAGGCGCAGAGCCAGGCCCAGCAGAGCGCCAACGACGCGGCGTTGATGGAGCAGCTCAAGGGCAAGCTGACCGGGCGGGTCTCCATCCCGGATGAGAAATCGGCAACCCTGGTTCAGCCGCAAGGGCGCGAGTGGCGCGAGGTGCTGGAAGGGCCGGTCAAGTCGGCGGGCGGCTGGCTGCTCGTGGCGGTCATCGTCGTCCTAGCCGCCTTTTTCGCCTGGCGCGGGCGAGTGCGGGTCGAGGGCGGGTTCTCGGGCCGCACCGTCGAGCGGTTCAACGCGCTCGATCGCTTCACGCACTGGCTCACCGCGGTGAGCTTCGTGATCCTCGGCCTGTCCGGCCTCAATATGACCTTCGGGCGCCGGCTCATCCTGCCGCTGATCGGGCCGGAGTCATTCCACTCCCTGACCACGATCGGCAAGTGGTCGCACGACTACGTCAGCTTCGCCTTCGTGTTCGGCGTGTTCCTGATGGCGGTGCTGTGGATCAGGCATAATTTCTTCAGGGCATTCGACGTCGAATGGCTGCGCGAAGGCGGCGGCCTTCTGAAGAAGGGCGTGCACCCGCCGGCGGGCAAATTCAACGCCGGCCAGAAAATCATCTTCTGGCTGGTGATCCTCGGCGCTCTCGTGCAGGCCGTGTCCGGCTACATGCTGATGTTCCCGTTCTACGTCGCGGACATGGCGGGCATGCAGCTGTCGCTGCTCGTGCACGCCGTGGCGGGGCTGCTCTTCGTGGCGCTGATCCTGGCGCACATCTATATCGGCACGCTCGGCATGGAAGGGGCGTTCGACGCGATGGGCACCGGCCAGGTCGACGTCAACTGGGCGAAGGAGCACCACAGCCTGTGGGCGCCGGAGGCGCCCGGCGCCCGGGCCACGGGTGACGACGACTGACGGCGGGTCTCGAAACGAAAAAGGGCGGTGGCATCCACCGCCCTTTTTTATGTGCCGAGATTCTTGTCGGCAAAGTTCCAGTTCAGCAGCTTGTCGATCAGCGCATTCACGTAGTCGGCGCGCCGGTTCTGATAATCGAGATAATAGGCATGTTCCCACACATCGATGGTCAGAAGCGGCTTGACGCCCGCCACGTAGACGGGCGTGTCGGCGTTGCTGGTGCGCCGGATGGTCAGCTTGTCGGCCTCGGCGCAAAGCCACGCCCAGCCCGAGCCGAACACACCGGTCGCGGCGCCGGCGAACGCGGTCTTGAACTTGTCATAATCGCCGAAGCTCTTGTCGACCATCTCGGCCATGCGGCCCGTCGGTTTGCCGCCGCCGCCGGGCTTCATGCTGTCCCAGTAGAAATCGTGGTTCCAGAACTGGGCGGCGTTGTTGAATAATGCGGACTTGGTCGGGTTGGCGGCCGTCGACTTGATGATCTCGACCAGCGGCTGCGACTTCAGATCGTCATTCGCCAGCAGGCTGTTGAGATTCTGCAGGTACGTCGCCTGATGTTTGCCGTAATGGAAGCCGATCGTGGTCGCCGAAATCACCGGGCTCAGCGCGTCGTCCTTCCACGGCAGCGGCCTCATCTGGAACGGCCCGGTCTGCGCCTTCGCGATATAGGGTGCGGCGAACGTCGCGACCGCCGCGACACCGGTGAGCACGACCGCGCGGCGCGACAGGCAATGTCCGGAGAAGGTCGGAATTGTCATGGATTTTCCATGTTTCGGCTCATCGATAGGATACCAGCGTCTGGCTGGAAATCGAGCGAGGAGCCCCAGTGATGACGAAGTGTTTACCGGCGGGGACGGGCGGTGCTTAAGCGTTGGGCTGCGCTGGCGGCGCTAATTGTCGCGTCCGGCGCAATGCCGGCGAAGGCGGATATGGTCGGGCACGGCGCCATGGTCAATGGCGTGGCGGTGTCGCCCGACGGCACCCGATTGCTTTCGGCGAGCTGGGACTACACGGTCCGGCTGTGGGATCTTGCCCGTCAGGCCGAGCTCAAGGTGCTCGAGGGCCATGACGCGAGTGTGAACGCGGTGGTGTTCCTGCCCGACGGCCGGACGGCGCTATCCGGCAACTGGGATCACCGGATCATCCGCTGGGACCTCGCGACGGGCAAGGAGCTCGGCCGGCTCGAAGGCCATGTCAACAATGTCGCCGGCCTGGCGCTCAGCCGCGACGGCAAGCTGCTCGCGTCGGCGAGCTGGGACCGCACGGTGAGACTGTGGGACGTCGCAGCCGGCAAAGAGCTGCGCACGCTCGAAGGCCACCAAGCCAACGTCATGCAGGTGGCGTTCGCGCTGGATGACAGTGTGGTCGTCTCCGCGAGTTACGACCAGACCCTGCGTGTCTGGGACGTCGCGACCGGCCAGGAGCGGGGCGTGCTGCACGGCCACCAAACGAGCGTCAACGCCGTCGCGGTCACGCCGGACGGCAAGGTCGCCATCAGCGGCAGCACCGACGGTGCGATCAAGCTGTGGGACATCGCCGCCCTCAAGGAGATCGGCGCGCTCGACGGCCACGACGGGTTCGTCACGTCGATCGCGGTTTCGCGGGATGGACGTTACGTGTTGACCGGCGGCGGCGACCGTCTGATGAAGCTGTGGGATCTCAATGCGCGACGTCTGGTGCGACAGTTCGCCGGACACGAGAAGCCGGTGTGGTCGGTCGCCTTCACGCCAGACGGCAAATACGCCGTCTCCGGCGGCTACGACAAGGTGATCAAGGTGTGGAGCCTCGATAGCGGCGCCGTCATACCGCCGCCGTCCTGAAACAGCGTCCGGTGCCGCTCAGTTCGTTGAGACGCGAGCGCTGCTGGTCGAGAACGCGGTGGTCGCCGACTCATTCACGCTGTGGAGGATAAGCCCGGCCACAGTGCCGATCAGGATCGCGACAATGGCGCCGGCAAGAAATGCTTTCATGGCGTTGCTCCCCTATTTTCTTAATTATATCAGACATCTGCCGGTATTCCAAACGCGCGCCGGGGCTCAGCGGCCGGTCGTCCGGTGCATCCAGGCGAGCAGATCGACGCGATCCTGCGCGATGGCCAGGCCGCCGTACATCCGGCTGCCGGGGATGAAGTCCTGGGTGGCCGCCAGATAGCTATTCAAGGTCTCGTCAGTCCACACCACGCCCGACTTGCGCAGCGGCTCCGAATAGCGAAAGCCCGGCACGGCGCCCGCGGCGCGGCCGAAAATGTCGTTGAGCGGCGGCCCCACCAAGGTGCGGCCGTTCGGTTCGATGGTGTGGCAGGACTGGCACTTCGCCCATAACGCGGCACCGCGTTCGACGCTCGGCGGCTCGAGGTCCTCGGCGGCGGCGACCGCGCTCGGCAGCGCCACCGCCGCCGCGAGCGCCAGGGCGATGGCCTGTCGTCGGCTGGTCTTCGGCATGCCGCAGAACTATAGTCGAAGCACAGCGTGATCCGAAGTCGTCGCGCGGGGCATGAGGCGCATGGAACTCGGCGGCAAGCGAGTGCTGGTCTGCAATTGCGAGGGCACGATGCCGCTCGACGGTCGCGCCTTGGCCAAGGCCTGCGGCGCCCGCGGCGGCGAAGCGCCCGCGACGCAGCTCTGCCGCGCCGAGATTGGCCGCTTCCGCGACGCTTTGGCATCAGGTGGCCCGGTCGTGGTCGCGTGCACGCAGGAGGCGCCGCTATTCGATGAACAACGCCAGGAGCTCGGCGCCGCCGCACCGGTCACTTACGTCAACATCCGCGAGAGTGCCGGCTGGTCGAGCGAGGCCGGCCGGGCGACGCCGAAGATCGCGGCGTTGATTGCCGCGGCCGGCGTTCCCAGCCCCACGTTGCGCACGGTCAGCATGACGTCGCGCGGCGTCACGCTGATCTACGGCCGCGACGACACCGCGATCGAGATCGGACGCCGGCTCGCGAGTCGGCTCGACATCACGGTGATGCTGACCAAGGGGGCCGATGTCCCGGGGCAGCCGCGGATGGACATCCCGATCGTCCAGGGTCGCATCGTCGGCGCACGCGGCCATCTGGGCGCGTTCGAGCTGGTGGTCGATGATTATGCCCTGCCGGCCCCGTCGTCGCGGCGCGGGCTCGCGTTCGGCGCGCCCAGGAACGGGGCGACGTCGCGCTGCGATCTCATCATCGACGTGAGCGGCGGTGTGCCGCTGTTCACCGCGCACGAGAAGCGCGACGGCTATCTGCGCGCCGATCCCGCCGATCCCGCCGCGGTCATGAAGGCGGCGTTCGACGCCAGCGAGCTCGTCGGCGAGTTCGACAAGCCGATCCATGTCGATTATCACGCCGAGCTGTGCGCGCATTCGCGCTCGAAGAAGACCGGCTGCACGCGCTGCCTCGACGTCTGCCCCACCGGTGCCATAGCGCCGGCCGGCGACAATGTCGCATTCGATCCGTTCGTCTGCGCCGGCTGCGGCGCCTGCGGGGCCGTGTGCCCGACCGGGGCCGCCGATTTTCGCCTGCCGCCCGCCGCGACCCTGGCGGACCGGCTGCGGGCGTTGCTCCTGGCCTATCGCGATGCGGGCGGCCGCGACGCAGCGCTGCTCGTCCATGACGAACGACACGGGGCGCCCCTCATCGATGCGCTCGCGCGCTACGGCGACGGTTTGCCGGCCCGGGTGCTGCCGTTTGCAGTGCATTCGGTGACCGAATGCGGGCTCGATTTTTTCGCCGGTGCCCTGGCGTTCGGTGCGTCCGAGATCCGCGTCCTGGTGCCGGAGAAGCCGCGCGAGGATCTGGCGCCGCTGGCGCAGCAGCTCGGGCTTTGCGAGGCGATCACCACCGGTCTCGGCTACGAGAGCGGGCGCGTGGGCCTGGTCCAGACAGGTGATCCGGACCGGCTCGGCCAAGCCCTCGGCTCGCTGACGATCCGCACGGGCGCCGCTCCCGCCGCTTACCAGCCGGCGGGGACCAAGCGCGGCCTGGCGCGGCTGGCTATCCAGCATCTGCACGACGCCGCCCCGCAGCCCGTTGACGTCGTGACGCTGCCGCCAGGGGCGCCGTTCGGCACGGTGCAGGTCGACGTCGCGGGATGCACCCTATGCCTGTCCTGTGTGCCCGCCTGTCCGACGGGTGCGCTCCGCGATGACCCGGAGCGGCCGCATCTCCGGTTCACCGAAGACGCCTGCGTCCAATGCGGGCTGTGCAAGGCGACCTGCCCCGAAAAAGTGATCACGCTGCAGCCGCGGCTCGATTTCCGGCCCGCCGCGCGTGAGGCACGCACCATCAAGCAGGAAGAGCCGTTCCACTGCATCCGCTGTCACAAGCCGTTCGGCACGCGCTCGTCGATCGAAAAGATCATCGCCAAGCTGGATGGCAAGCACTGGATGTATGGGAATAGCGCGATGATCGACCGGCTGCGCATGTGCGCCGACTGCCGGGTGATCGTACAGAGCGAGAGCGCCATCGATCCTTATGCGGGACCGCCGCGCCCGACGACCCGGACCACCGAGGACTACCTGGTCGAGCGCGCGGCGAAAGACACCGGCAAGCCCACTTAAAAAGACGCCGATCAGCCATCGGCCAGAAACGGGCGTTCGCGCCGGATGCGGCGGACCTGATGCTCGAAGCGCTGGTCGGTGAGCTCGTTTGAGGTCAGGAAGGCCTTGGCCTGGCGCGCCGCGGCGTCGGGCAGGCGGCTGATCGGTCCCGCCGCCATGGCTTTGAGCTGGACCTCGGCTGCGAACTCGAGGACGAGCATCGCGATCGTCGCCGCCCGGATCGTGGCGCCGACGACCAGCGCGCCGTGATTCTTGAGCAGGACGCCGCGGCGCGGCCCCAGCGCCCCGGCGATGGTGTCTCCCTCGCTCTTGCCCCGCACGATGCCCTCGTATTCGTCCAGGAAGGCGATGTCGTCATGGAAGACCGCACCGGTCTGGGTGATCGTCTCCAGCGTGGAACCGGCGGCGCCCAGGGCCAGCGCGTTCTTGCCATGGGTGTGAATGATGCACCCCACGTCGGGCCGCTGCTCGTAGATCTGGGTGTGGATGTTGAGCGTCGGATTCACGCGGCCGTCGCCGGTGATGGTGGCGAGCTCGAAGTCCGCCTCGATCAGGTCGTCCATGGTCACTTCGTCGAAGCCGAGACCCCAGCGGTGACTCCAGAACGTGTGCCGGCCGGGCAGCCGTGCGGTGAGATGGCCGGCAATGCCGCTCGACTGCCCGTCGGCGTCGAGGATGTGATAGGCGTGCAGCAGGTCGCGCTTCAGCTCGCGCACCTCGTTGCTGTCGCTGGTCGAGGGCCGTGTGAGGCGGGTCACCTGATCCGGCATGCGATCTCCTCGGGGCGGGATGCGGAGACGCGCATCATCAAGGCCGGCCGGTGTTCGGTCAAGCCGCGCCGCCCCGGGCCCGTCCGGAGGCCGGCGCGTCACGCGGCTTTGTCGGCGTCGATCCGCTCGGCGAGGAAGCCGCTGGCAGCCTCGATCAGTGCCTCAGGCGCCGCCCCGGCAACGTCATGCCCAGCATCGATGTCGATCATACGAATCTGCGGGAAGTCCTTGGCTACGCGCGCCACGGCTTCCGGCGCGTAGCGGTCGGAGCGGGTGCCCCGGAGAATCAACGTCGGTACCCGCACTTCGGCAAGCTCGCCCCAGGTGTCGGTCGGCTTGAAGGCCGGCGCCCAGCCGGGCGGCTCGACCGGCATCCGGTTGGCGTAATCCGGATCGCGCCGGAACACGAAGCCGCCATCGACCGGCTTGAAGATCATCTCGAGGCGGGCCCATTTCGGCGAACCCTTGGCGACCGGCTTGTCGCGGCTCGTGTCGGCGAGGGCAGCCTCGATGGTCGGATAGACCTTGGGCTTATTGTTGACGCTGACCGCGGCCGGGCTGACCTTGCCCGGGCAGTGATCGACGATGATGAGCCCCGCCGCGCGGTTCGGAAACCGCGCCGCAAAGAGCAAGGCATACGATCCGCCCGCCGAGTGGCCCATCAGAACCGCTTTCTGCCATCCGAAATGGGCGAGCAGGGCAAGCGCGTCTGCCATGATCGCGTCGTAGGAGTAGTTCTTGCTGGCGCTCCACGACGATGCGCCGAAGCCGCGATTGTCCCAGGCGACGACCTCGCGGTCACGTGCCAGCGCCGAAGCGACGTCGATCCAGTCGTAGGAGTCGTAGTAGTTCGCGCCATGAAAGATGAGAATCGGCGGTGCGCCGGGCGCGCCGAAGTGACGGTAGAACAGAGTCACGTCCCCCGACTGAACCGTGCCCGTGCGATGCGGCCCTGTGCTCATGCCATGTCTCCCCGGCGAATGCGGCGCGCAGCGGTTGCGCTGGTTTATGCGTTACGAATGATTCTAGAGAAAAATCGCGGCGTGAAAAGCCGTCACGGACGAGGGACGACCCATCGTGACGCATTCGCGGCACGGTGACGGGCGGTTTTGCCAGGCGCGGAATCGCTGGGCCCCGCGGCGAAAACGCCCGGCTCCCGGCAGCCTGTGGATCGTTGCGATCGACCCCTAACTTCCATATTTTCCAATTGGTTGCGAGACAGGATGGGCGGAAAGACACCCTAAATACCGCATCCTAGATATTTTCCGGTAACGATCTCAGGTGTTTCCCGAGTTTCGACTTTCTCGGGGGCTGCTAACCTCCGGCCTGCCCAGGTTGGTTGCCGAGACGACCTCGGAGCAAACTCAGGCGGACCTCGCCGCAGCCCCCCTATTGCCCCCGCGGCGAGGTCCTTTCTGAGCCCTCACCACCGTCAGTTGAAACATCGTTCTGCCGCCCCCGCGGGCTGCGGACCTGTCGCTGCAGGTATGGGAATGAGCAATGTATCTCTGGGCGCGAAGCGCAAGCCGGCCGCTAACAAGCGGACGCAGGAACCGAACGGCTCGAGCATGCCGTCGAGACCGCGCGTGTCGAATTGAGACCCTCAAAGACGCTGGTGGAGAAGCTCCGCCGGACGGCCCCCGAGAAGCAGCGGCCCTGAGGCGGTGAGCCTGCGCGCGGCGCGGCGCCCGCCTAGACGCCGCGTCGCCCGCCTAGACGCCGCGTCACGCCACAGTCCGGTCTACGGGCAGATCCGCTCGAGCAGCTTGGGCGGCGGGGGCTCGCCCCATTGCGAGACCAGGCCATCTTCCGCCGAGATCAGGTTCGAGCCGTTCCTCGCGTTGAGGCGATCCGAATCGGCCCAGTGCTCGTGGACCCGGCCCCACGGATCGGCCCAGTAGTCGTAGACCTGGCTGCCGAGCAGGTGCCGGCCGATGCCCCACATGTGCTCGTACTTGCCGGCTTGGCGCATATGCGCATGGCCCATGAACACGTCGTCGATGTCCTGGACCTCGAACGAGAAATGGTTCAAGCCGGCCTTCGGATACTGCAGGCAGAAGAACGCGTGATGGTCGACGTAGTCGCGGCCGCGGTCGAGCCGGTTGAACGAGCCGATCAGGTTGTCCTTGGATCCGGCATAGACGTCGTCCGAGCAAATCAGCCCGATTGTGTCGCGGAACCATTGGACGGTTTCCCGGAGCTTCGGGGTGCCCATCACCGCATGGCCGATGCGTTTCGGCCGCGCCGGGCCTTTGGCGATCCGCATCAGCTCGCCCCTGCGGTTCAGCGGTTCGGCACCCGAATTGATGGCCTGCCGCTGGACCTTGATCGGCTTCAGCTGCTTGACCCCGTAGAGGACCTCGATCTGGTAGCCATTGGGCTCGGTAAGGCGGACGCGCTTGCCGCCGCCCGGCTGGTCGATGGTCTCGATCCCGGTCGCACCCGGCACCTTGGTGAGTTTCTTCAGGTCGTCGAGGCTCTCGGCGTGGAAGGCGAAGCCAACGAATGCGGGGTCGCCCTTTTCCGTGACGTGGATGCATTGGGCCGGCCCGGTCCCGCGCATATAGAGCGCGTTATTCGTGCGCGCCACTTTGTACAACCCGAAATCGGTGAGGAATTCCTCCATCTTGTCGAGATCCGGCGAGCGCAGCCGGCCGTAAGCCAAGTCTTTTGCTTTGATCACGGGCATGTCTGATCCTCCCACTGCCGCACGTCTGGAACGCCGCCTCGGGTTGCCCCGTCTAGCGGGCCATTATTGCGCAATTCCGCAGGGGCGGAATAGCCCAATTTGGCGGTCTAGGGGCCGAGGACCCGCGGCAGCCATAGCGAGAGTTCGGGCACGTAGGTGACCAGCATCAGCACCAGGAACATGACGATATAGAACGGCCACAGTTCCTTGGTGATCTGCTCCATGCTGACCCGGCCGATCGCGCATCCCACCACCATGGTCGGGCCGACCGGCGGCGTCACCAGGCCGATGCCGAGATTGAGCAGCATGATCATGCCGAAATGGATCGGGTCGATGCCGAATTTCGGGATCACTGGCAGCAGGATCGGGGTGCAGATCAACAGCATCGGCGCCAGGTCCATGAACGTGCCGAGGATCAACAGCAGGATGTTGATCAGCATCAGGAACACGTATTTGTTGTCGGAGAGCGTCAGGAACAGCTGGGTGGCCTTGGCCGGCAGCTGGATCAGCGCCATCGCGTAGGCGAACGTGACCGAGAAGCCGATCATGATCATCACCATGCCGGTCGTCCGGGTGACCCGGGCGAGAAGCTGTGGCAGGTCCCGCCACCTCACCTCGCGATAGATGAACATGGTCACGAAGAACGCATAGACGCAGGCGACGGCGCCGGCCTCGATCGCCGTGAACACGCCGGTCAGGATTCCGCCGAGAATGATGACGATCGTCAGCAGGCCCCAGAACGCATCGAGCGCGATCCACGCCGCCTCGCGGAGCGGAATCACGCGGCCCTTGGGGAAGTTCTTTCGCTGCGCGACGATGAGGCAGAGCACCATGATCGCGATGCCGAGCAGCACGCCGGGAACGATGCCGGCCAGGAACAAGTGCGCGATCGAGATCGAGCCCCCGGCGGCCAGCGAGTAGATGACGGAATTGTGCGACGGCGGCAGAAGGATGGCCTGCAGCGAGCCGCAGATGGTCACGTTGGTGGCGAAGACGCGCGGATAACCCTGCTTGATCATCTGCGGGATCATCACCGAGCCGATGGAGGCGGTGTCCGCGACCGACGAGCCGGAGATGCATCCGAAGAAGGTCGACGCGACGATGTTCACCAGCGACAATCCGCCGCGGATGAAGCCGACGAACACCTGCGCGAAATTGATCAGGCGCTGCGCGGTCCCGCCCTCCGCCATCAGCGCGCCGGTGAGCACGAAAAACGGGATCGTCAGCAGCGAGAAATTGTCGACGCCGTCCGAGGTCTTGAGCATCGCCGCCTCGAGCGGGATGTCGATCCACATCAAGGTCACAATGGCGGAAAGGCCCAGCGCGTAGGCGACCGGGATGCCGATCGCACAGAACACGGTGAACGTCACGAGCAGGATCAGGCTGTCCATGGGGTCTCACCCTCTCACTCGGTCGTCAGCGCGACGCTGCCGCTGTCCGGCGGCGCGAACAGCGCCCCGGTCCACAGCCGCTCGATGACGAAGAGGGCGGTGATGGCCCCGCCGACGGGGATCGGCAGATAGGTGAGGCCGACCGAGAGCACCGGAAATTCCGCGATTCCCTGGTGCCAGGTCGTGTCGACGAGCTGCAGGCCCCAGATCAGCATGAACATGTTGGTGGCCACCATGCCGAGCTCGGCCAGCCAGCCGAGGACCTTGCGCATCTCGGGTGAGGCGGCATTGGGCAGCGCCATCACCGCGATATGCAGATTGTCGCGATAGCAGACCGCCGCCGAGAAGAACGAAAAGACGATCATCAGCAGGATGGCCATCGGCTCCGGCCATTCGGATCCGCGGTTCAGCACGTAGCGGGTGAACACGCCCCAGGGCACGATGAGGGTCATGATCACGAGGCAGAGGATGGACACGACCAGACAGAGGCGATGGAGCCGGTCCATCGCCCGGATGTAGCGCGCTTTCATCGGAGGTCCTGTGTTGGCGGGCGAAGGGCCGGCACGTTGTCCTGGCGCGGACGCGCCGGCCCGGTTCTGCGGATGTGTCGCGCCTCAGTTCACGTCCTGGATCCGCTTGATCATCTGGGCGTATTTCGGGCCGTACTTGTCCCAGACCGGCTTGACCGCATCCTGGAAGGGCTTCTTGTCGGGGACTGGAACGACTTCGATCCCGGCCTCCTTCATCTTGTCGAGCGCCTTCTTCTCGTAGTCGTTCCACAGCCCGCGCTCGTCGAGCTGCGCTTCACGCGAGAACCTCGTGATCAGGCCCTGATCGTCCTTGGACAGGGTGTCCCAGGTCCGCTTCGAGAACACGACGATCTCCGGCACGATGAGATGCTCTGTCAGCGTGTAGTGCTTGGCGACCGTATAGTGATTGTCGAACACGAAGCTCGGCGGATTGTTCTCGGCGCCGTCGATGACGCCGGTTTGCAGGGCGCTGAACACCTGGTCGTAGCCCATCGCCACGCCGTTGCCGCCGAGCGCGTTCATCATGTCGACGAACATCGGGTTGCCCATGACGCGGACCTTGAGGCCCTTGAGGTCCTCGATGGTTTTGATGGACTTTCTCGAATCGTACATGTTGCGGGCACCGGCATCCATCCAGCACAGGCCGATGAGGCGGGCCTGCGGACTGTTGGTGACCTTGTCCAGCAGCTCCTGGCCGAGCGGGCCGTCGATCACCTTTTGCATATGCGCGGTGTTGCGGAAGAGGAACGGCAGGTTGAACACGTTGAGGTCGTCGATGACCGGCCCCAGCGCTCCGACGCTGACGCGGGCAAACTGGATGGCGCCCACCTGGGCCTGCTCGATCGCCTCCTTCTCGCCGCCAAGCTGCATGGACGCGAACATCTGCAGGGTGAGGCGTCCGCCCGTACTTTGCTCGAGCTTCTTGCCCATGCGCTCCAGCGCCTCGACGGTCGGATAGCCGGTCGGGTGCACGTCGGAGGCCCGCAGAATCACCTTCTGCTGGGCGGCTGCCCAGTGGCGGTCGCCCAGGCCGGCCGCCACCGCCATCGTCGCCGCCCCGGCGCGTAGCACGTCACGTCGCTTCATCGCGGATCCCTCCCTTGTCTCGCCCGTCGCCGCCGCCAGTCGGGCGGACGCGGGCTGGTTGACCGAGCCCCGGTTGACCGCGCCCGGGCGCTGCGGTAAGTCATCAGGTCATATGATGACCTCACCAAATGGCATCGCTGTTGTCAAGTAGACGGGCCGCGGCTCTCCGGCCGCTCGGTCCGCCGCGCAACCGCACCGCCGAAGTGGTGGAGCGGCTGGCGACCGAGATCTCCCGCGGCCGCCTTGCCAAAGGGGCCCGCCTGCCGACGGAGCAGGAGCTGACAGCCCAGCTGGGCGTGAGCCGTACCGTCGTGCGCGAGGCGATCGCCGCCCTGCGCGCCGAGGGCTTGGTCGAGACCCGGCATGGCATCGGTGTGTTCGTCGCCGCCGAGCAGCGGCGGCCGTTCCGCATCGATCCGGACGATCTGCAGTCGCTCGCCGAAGTCGTCAATGTCATGGAGCTTCGCACCGGCGTCGAAGTCGAGGCGGCCGGCATCGCCGCCGAGCGGATCGATGACGCGGCGCGCGCCCGCGTGACCAAGGCGCTGCAGGCGATGGAGGACGCGGTCCAGCGCGGAGACCCCGCGGTCGACGAGGACTTCGCCTTCCATCAGGCGATCGCTCGCGCCACCGGCAACCCGCATTTCACGCGCTTCCTCGAATTCCTCGGCCGGTTCCTGATCCCGCGCCAGAGCGTGCGCGCGGGCCTCAAGGACGCCAAGGACCTGCGCGCCTATCTCGACCTGATCCAGAGTGAGCACCGCCTGATCGCCGATGCGATCGCGGCTGGCGACATCGCGGCGGCGCGGCGCGCCATGCGCCGCCACATGATGAACAGCCGGCAACGCTACCGCCGGCTCGCCGCGAAGTAAGCGCCGCTTCCAGGAGGACCGCACATGGCCATGCAGCGCGTGTTGATCACCGGGGCCGCGGGCGGCGTCGGCCGCCATTTGCGGCGCCTGTTACGCGGCGTCTATCCGGCGTTGCGACTGTCGGACATGGTCAGGCCGCAGGACCTGGCGCCGGACGAAGACTTCCACGTCGCAGACCTGGCCGATCTGGCGGCGGTCGAGGCTGCGGTCAAGGGTGTGGACGGCATCATCCATCTGGGCGGGATGTCGGTCGAGAACGACTGGGAGACGATTCTGCACTCCAACATCATCGGTACGCGTAACCTGTTCGAGGCGGCGCGCCGGAACGGCGTCGAACGGGTGGTCTTCGCGTCGTCGAACCACGCCGTCGGGTTTTATCCGCGACGGCGGAAGATCGGCACCAACGTGCTCGTGCGGCCGGATTCCCGCTACGGCGTCAGCAAGGCGTTCGGCGAGGCGATCGGTGCGCTCTATGCCGACAAGCACGGGCTGCGGGTCCTGAATATCCGGATCGGCAACGTCGACCTGAACCCCGTCGACAAGCGTCGGCTGGCGATCTGGCTGCACCCGGAAGACCTGGTGCAGCTGGTCCGGATCGGCCTCGAGCATCCGGAGATCCGTTACGAGGTCGTGTACGGCGCGTCCGACAACGAGCGCAGCTGGTGGGACAACGAGGCGGCGTTCCGGCTCGGCTACAAGCCGAAATGGCGGGCGGAGGATTTCGCCGCCGAGGCGCTCGCAGCCCAGGCGAAGCTCGCCCCCGATCCGGTCGGCGACCGGCTGCAGGGTGGCCCGTTCTGCACCGCCGAATTTTCCGGCGACCCCGAGCAGTTTTGACCGGTCGCGGGGACCGCCGATCCTTCCCCGCGGATTAGTCCATCATCCAGAACGCAAAGCCGGGGTGCTTGTCCCACACCCGCGTCTTCCAGTTGTCGTCCAGAAGGTCCATGTCGGCGTAGTACTCGGTCTTTCCGCCGCACGGGTTCTTGAAATACCAGAACAGGTTGGATCCCAGGATGTGGCGCCCGGGACGCGTGTCCGCCTTCCAGCCGCGCCTTTCCATGTGCTTGCCGCCGACGATGATCTCGTCGAAGCCGCTCACCTCGAACGCCACGTGGTTGAACATCGGCTTGTCGCCGTACAGGAAGAACAGGTTGTGGTGGTCGTTCGAGCCGGGGCAGCGCATGAAATCGCCGAACCCCTTCGACCGGTCGGAAAAGCGGAACTGCAGCCGGTCGGTGTAGAACGACGTCGCCGCATCGGCTTTGTCGCGCGGCACGTGGAAGACGACGTGCCCCATGCGGCGCGGCGCGGCGCCGCTGGGCGCCTGGAACGAGTCATTCAGCTTGCCGCCGCCTCGGGAGCCGCCGTTGATCCCGATCGTCGGCGACGCCGCGACTTTGAAGCCGAGGCCCCAGCCGATCGCGTCCGTCGTGTGCAGCGTGCCGTCCGCATCGCGCTTCACCTCGCGGTCCCGGCCGAGCTCGGCGCCGAGTTTCTCGAGCATCGCCTTGTCGTCGACGCCCCAGATGATCTCGCGCGCCGTCGAGCCGCCTTCGACCGCCGCGGGTAGCGCGGCGTCCTTGGCCGAGCGCAGCCGGATGGTCTGTCCGCTCGCCAGCCGGTAGTCAGCGCCCTGCGCACCGCGCTCGCCGGCCGGAACGCCCCAATCATCAAAATATTTGATGCCGGTGGCGACGTCGTCGACGCCGTAGACCACCGTATCGACGCCCAGGATTTTCATCGTCTCACCCGTGGAACAAGGATAGGCCCGGCAGTGTACAGGCCGCCGTGGACCCGGGTCCAGGCGCTCAGGCCGGCCGCTGGCCCGGAAATTCCTCGAGGAACACGTTGGGCCGCAGGAACATCGCCAGCACCAGAGCACCGTTCGGCGCGTAGGCGTAATGGCTGTTGCCCTTGGGCCGCCACACGAAATTGCCGGCCATGCATTCGCCTTCGTCGTCGGCGAGGCTGCCTTCGAGGATCCAGGACTGCTCGATCTCGACGTGCTGGTGCATGGGCAGGCGTGCCCCCGGCTCCCATTTGAACAGCGCCGTCATCAGCCCGGTCTTCTCGTCCTTGAGCAGGATCTTCATCTTGATCCCGGGGCAGGGGGTCGGCGCCCACGGCAGGCCTTCCACGTCGACATAGCGCGACGCCAGCGGCGCGAGCTTATCCTCGCCCGGCATGTGGGGCGTGTGCGCGGTGAGATCGGCTGTCTCGGCGATGGCCGCATCATTCATGGCAGTCTCCTGTTTCACGCCCGAGAATACCCGTATTGTCGCAATTAGTGAACGCGGGTATTAGGCTCGGGCAGGGAGGAGTCGTGAACGGCGCCGACAATCATCCGGAGCAGCGCATGGCGTGTCGATGACGAAAATCATCGCGATGCTGCGCGGCACATGCGTGGCACTGGCGATTGCGGCTGGATTCGCCGCGGCCGGGGTCGATGCGCAGACGTTTCCGGCAAAGCCGGTGCGGCTCATCGTGCCGTTTCCGCCGGGCGGCGCGACGGACATCGTCGCCCGGATGTTGTCGCAGAAGCTGCAGGACATCTGGGGCCAGACGGTCGTCATCGAGTATAAGCCGGGCGCTGGCACCGTCATCGGGACCGATGCGGTCGCGAAGTCCGCGCCGGACGGCTATACGCTCGGGATCGTGATCACCGCGCATATGATCAATCCCAGCCTCAGGCCGGACCTGCCGTTCGATACGGTCAGGGATCTCGCTGGCGTGACCACGGTCTCGATGTCGCATATCGTCCTCGTGGCGACGAAGCTGCTGGCGGCGAACACGCTTCCGGAGGTGATCGATCTGGCGCGGAAGAATCCCGGTTCGCTCAGCTATGCGAGCCCGGGTGCCGGAACAGCCATGCACCTGGCCGGCGAGCTGCTGAAGGCCCGCGCCGGCATCGAGATGACCCATGTTCCCTATCGCGGCGGCGCCTCGGCCTACCCGGACGTCATCACGGGCCGCGTGCAGCTTCAGTTCGATCCGCTCTATGCAATGATGGAGAACATCACCAGCGGCCAGGTGAAGCCGATCGCGATCACCAGCCCGGCACGCGCCGCCGCCGCACCCGATATCCCCACCATTGCCGAGACGTACCCCGACTTCAGCGTGCTCAGCATCACCGGCGTGGTGGTGCCGCGGGCGACGCCGCGCGAGCTCGTGCGCAAGATCAGCGCCGATATCAACGCGGTCCTGCGGCAACCCGATCTGCGCCGGCGCATGAGCGAGGTCGGGATGGAACCCGCCGGCAATACGCCGGAGGAGTTCGACGCCTTCATCGCCCGCGAGATCGCCAAATGGGCGCCGGTCGTGCGCGCCGCGGCGCTCACGGCCGACTGACCCGCGGAGACCAACGCCGCCTCATGGTCCGCACGATCCCATCTTATTCCATCGCGCGCGTTCTGGCGGCTTCGGTTGTCATGGCGGCCGTCATCTCGGGGGCTGCTCTTGCGGAAGATGCGGGCCGGCCCTATCCGGACCACGCGGTGCGCCTCGTCGTTCCGACGGCACCCGCCGGGGCGATCGACGGTGTGGCCCGCGCGGTGGGTGCCAAGCTCGCCGAGCGCTGGGGCCAGCCGGTGGTCATCGACAACAAGCCCGGCGCCAATATGGTGATCGGGACGGATTTGGCCGCCAAGTCGCCGCCCGACGGGTACACGCTGCTGGTCGCCCATGACGGCGCCATGGCGATGAACGTGGCGACGACGCCGGGCCTGCCCTACGACCCCTTGCGCGACTTCGAACCGATCACGCTGATCAGCTCGCTGCCGCTGGTGCTCATGGCCAACGCGTCCGTGCCGGCGGAATCGGCCGGGGAGCTGCTTGACCTCGCCCGGCGCAATCCCGGCACGCTGAACCATGCCTCGGGCGGCCCGGCGAGCCAGATGGCATTCGCGCTGTTCAAACACATGGCCAAGATCGACGTCGTCGATGTCGTCTACAAGGGCGGGGCACTCGCGGTCACCAGCGTCATGGCGGGTGAAACGCAGCTGTGCCTCGCCGACATCGCATCGGCCAACGCCGGACTGCAATCGGACAAGGTGCGGGTGCTGGCCGTGACCAGCGCCAGCCGCCTGGCTCGGCTGCCGGATGTACCGACCGTCACAGAGCGTGCCATCCCTGGTTATGAGAGCGTGGTGTGGATCGGCATGTTCGCGCCGGCCGGCACGCCGAAGCCGATCCTGACGAAGATCGAAGCCGATGCGCGCGCGGCCCTGACCTTGCCGGATCTGCGCGGCCGCCTCGAAACGCTGCAGATGGACGTGGCGGCGCTGCCGGCACCGGAGTTCAGGATCCGCCTTGCGGCGGACATCCGCAAATGGAGCGAGCTGGTGCGCGATACCGGCTTGCGTCTGGCGCCGTGACCGGCAGTCGCCGGCGGTGCGCAATTGCGCTCAATTGAGCGGACGAACGCGAAGGAACATCTCATGAAACGACCGCATCTCAGCCTGGCCATCGTGGTTCTCGGGCTCGCCCTGGCCGCCGGAGACGCCGCGCGCGCGGAGCCCGCGAAGTTGAAAATCGGCTTCGACACGATTCCGACGCATCTGGCACCGGTTATCTTCGAGTTCAAAGACGAGCTCCGGCATTACGGGAAGGACTACACGATCGAGTTCACCCGCTTCCGCGGCAGCGCGTTGCAGCTCCAGGCGATCGCCTCGGGCGAGGTCGATCTCGGCGTGCTGGCCTATTCGAGCTTCGCGACCGGGATTGTGAACGCCCATCTGCCGATCAAGGCGGTGGCCGACGTGGCCCAGGACGGACCGTGGTTTTCGACCGTGTATCCGGTGCTCGCCGATTCCCCGATCCGAAGCGTCAAGGATCTGAAGGGAAAGGTCGTCGCGGTGAACGCGTTCGGCGGGGCGGTGGACTTGGCCGCGCGCAGCATGGTGCTGAAGAACGGCCTGCGGCCGAATGCCGATGTCACGTTCATCGAGGCGAATTTCGCCAACGAGGAGGCGATGCTGCGCGAGGGCAAGATTCAGGTCGCGGGCCTCGTGCAGCCGTTCTGGGCGTTCATCCAGCGGAACGGAAACGTGCGCCCCCTGTTCACCCAAAAAGACGGCCTGGGCACGACGCAGTTCCTGTTCTTCGCCGCCAAGGAGGACGTGATCGCCGCGAAGCGCGACCTGCTGGTCAAATATCTCGAAGATTATGTTCAGGGCGTTCAGTTCGTGCTCGACCCCAAAAACCGCGACCGCGTGATCAAGGTCATCGCCCGGCTGAACAAGGAATCGGAGGACAAATTCGTCGACTGGGCGCTGCTTAAGGATAGGGACTACTATCACGCGCCGGACGGCCGCATAAACCAGGAGGCGCTGCAGAAGAACGTCGATCAGCTGGCCGAGCTCGGCCAGATCCGCGCCACCTTCGACGTCGGCCCGCATGTCGACAATTCGCTGGTGGACGAGGCGCGCGCGGGCCTGCGGCGCTGAAAGAAAAGCCCGCGCCGGGACGCCCCGGCGCGGGCTGTTCGTATCGCGGGTTTGATTTACTTCGTGATCTGGCCGCGGAGCTCGCCGCCCTTGTTCGCATCCGTGTGCAGGTTGACGTAGTAGCGGCCGGCCATCAGGTCGGCGGCCTGGGCGTCGGTCAGCGTCGCTTCGCCCTTGACCGGCGACGTGCCGGCGTTCTGGAACGGCACGACCACGCCGGCGTTGGCGCCGGGTGCCGCGGGACCATGGATATGGCCGGCGGTCACTGGACCGCTGGTGTCCTTGTAGGTGACCGTATATTGCAGCTTCTTGCTCGAGGTGTCGTAGGTGAAGTCGCTGTTGCCGCTGCCCTTGCTGCTGTTCGGCGGCACTTCGGTCGACGCGCTGAGCGGCGCCTTCATCTTGACCATCTCGGCCTGCGCGACCGTTCCGCCCGCCACGAGGGCAACGGCGGCGACGAGCGCCAGACACGCATACGAGTGGCTTGCTTTGAACATCGGTTCATCTCCTCCTGGTTGACACCTAGCCAACGGATTAACGCAAAAACGGCTGTATTATTCCGCAGCCGGGTCTTACCTGGCTGACATTGGGCCGCTTGACCGGCCGGCGCAAGGTCAGGACGGGCGCCCGGCTCAGTCCCCGGTCCTCAGTCCCCGGTCCCCTCAGTCCCCGGTCCTCAGTCTGAGGTGATCCCCGCTTGCGCAATGACGTCGCGCCACAGCGCGTAATCCGCGCGCAGGATCTCCGCGAACTGGCTGGGTGTGCCCGGCGTCGGCTCGATGCCGATCCTGGCGAGGCGCTCCACGAACTCGGGATCCTTCATCGCCCCGGCGACCGCCGCTGCCAGTCGCTCGACGATCGGAGCCGGCGTTCCCGCCGGCGCAAACAGGCCGTTCCACGTCACGGCGCGGAATCCGGGATAGATCTCGGCGATCGCCGGCACGTCGGGAAGCTGCGGGATCCGCGTCTCGCTGGAGATGCCGAGCAGCTGCAGCCGCCCAGTGCCGACGAACGGGATCACCTCCGACGGGCTCGACGAGTACATCTGCACGTGATCGGCCATCGTCTCGGTGATCGTCTGCGAGCCACCCTTGTACGGCACGTGGATCATGTCGAGCCCGGCCTGCTTCAGGAACAGCACGGCCGAAAGCTGGGTCAGCGTGCCGTTGCCGCCCGACGCGTAGTTGAGCCGGCCCGGGCGCGCCTTTACGTAGGCGACCAAGTCCCGAAGCGTGGCCGCGGGTACCGCCGGACTGACGGTGATCACAAAGCCGTTCGCGCCGATTTCGGCGACCGCCACGAAATCCTTGAGCGGGTCGTAGCCGACCTTCTGCGTCAGCGGGACGGGCGCCATCTGCGACAAGGCGCAGACGCACAGCGTGTAGCCGTCGGGGGACGCCTTGGCCACGAATTCGGTACCGATGGCGCCGGCCGCCCCCGGGCGGTTCTCGACCACGAACTGCTGGCCGATGCCGGCGGTCAGCGCCTGTGCCGTGATGCGGCCGACCGTATCGGCATTGCCGCCCGGCGCGTAGGGCACGACGACGCGGACCACCCGCTGCGGCCACTCCTGCGCCGCCGCCGGGCCGGCGGCCGCGCACGCCAGCGCGCCCAGCAGGGCAGCACGAGCCAGCGCAGGATGGCACCGGGTCGGGCGGGCGATGCGCCGCATCCGGCCCGCCATGGAGGAGGCCCGCTTAGCGGCGGGCCTTGGCGCGCGCCTTGGGCTTCGCCCGCTTGCCCTTGGCCGTCGCGACGCGGCGCTTGACGGCCGCGGCGCGCAGCTTCGGGCGCGCCGCCGCCTTCGGCGCCGGCACCACGTCCTTCAGAGCGCCGCCCCAGCCATGGGCGCTGACGTCGACCACGATCCCATTGGGGTCGTGGAATTTCACTTCGTAGAACACGTTGCTGTTGTCGCTGTTGCGTGGCACTTCGCCCATCCAGTATTTGCCGCCGCTCGCCTCGATGTTCTGGCGCGCCTGGTCGACGTCGTCCACCCAAAATCCGAAATGGTGGATGCCGACGAAGTCCTTGCCGCGATGGCCGGCCATCTCGTCGTTCTTGTAGTTGAGCAGCGCCATGTTGATGGTGCCGTCGGTCAGGTACACGCCGCGGGCGAGGACCGAATCGGTCTCTCCGACCTTCTTCATCCCAAAGGCCTTCTGAAAGAAGGCGGCGGCCTTCCACGGATCAGGCACGGACAAGGCAATGTGACGCAGCTTTCCCATGATTTCCTCCAACTGGCGCGGCGGGCGGCCGGAATGGCGCGATGCGGCTCCCGCCTAATGTATCGCGGAACCGCCCATAAGAAAAACCGATTCGCGTCGGCCGTTTCGCGTCAGCCGTTGCCGCCGCCGCCAATCGCCTGCACGGCCCCGGTGCTGCAGGTGCGAAGGGCCTTTGTGCCGGCTTCGGCATGCAGCCTCTACGGGAATAAGTCGCCACGGCCGCCGGTCAGGGTCATCGAGGGGTCGCGATGAACGGAGGACAGAATGGTCAGGTCCACACGCGCGACGGTGGCGATGCTTGCAGTGGTGGCGCAGATCGGAATTGCCGGCTGCGCTCAGGAGCAGGTCACGGCGACGCCGGCCAATTGCGGCGAAGCGGTCAAGCAGGCTTGGGACAACATCGGACTTCGCGTTCAGCACGACGTGGGCAATACATCGCGCGAAAGCGCCAAGGCCCATCTCTATCTGGCGGAGCAGGCGTCGTCCGCCAGCGACGAGAAGGAATGCTGGCGCCAGTTCAACTGGTCGAAATACCTGGTGCGCTGAGCCTGCCGGCAACGATGCCACGATACAGGAGGCCGACATGGAAGAAAGCTTGGGCTCGCGATCGCTGCACACCGACGCTCGTCTGGCGTCGTCCGCGGACGTCATTGTGATCGCGAGCCTGTGGGCGCTGGTGGCGGTGCTGCTGGCGGTGATCGCGATCGAACCGATGTTGACCGGGGCTCCGGCCGCGTGCTGACCGCGGGGGCACTCAGCCGGGCGGACCCGAAAGCGCCAGCAGGCGGCGCCCTGGCCGCGCCCCGGCTTGTCCGGTCGTCTGGAACCCGGCTTTCGCCAGCACGCGCCAGGAGGCGAGGTTTTGCGGGTCGCATTCGGCCACGATCCGCCGCTCCGGCAGGCAGCGCCGCAGCGCGTCGACCAGCCCGCACAAGGCCTCGGTCGCGTAGCCCCGGCCATGACAGTCGCGGCCGAGCCAGTAGCCGACCTCGATCTCATGCTCACCGTGGAGATGCGCGCCGATCACGCCGATGAGGGCGTCGTCCTCGCCCCGGCGGATCCCCAGCATGCGCTCGCTGGCGCCGGCGTTGCGCGCGACCAGCGCCTCGGCGTCGCGCAACGTGAAGGGGCTGGCGAGAAAATCGATGCGACGCGTGATCTCGGGATGGTCGGTCACGTCGCGCACCGCCGGCGCGTCATTGCCGGACAAGGGCGACAGGCGCAGCCGCGCCGTCGCGATCGGCGCCAGCGCGGCCAGCGTGTCAGCCATCAATGCATGCAGGCGCCGCCGTCGACGACGAGCGTCTGGCCAGTGATGAAGTCGCTGTCGGCGGATGCGAAGAAAACGATGGCGCCGACCAGGTCTTCGGGCGTCTGCATGCGCTTCAGGGCGCGGCCCGCGGCGGCGCCCTGGCGGTATTTGACAATCTCGGCGTCGGGATTTTCCTCGCTGAGCGTGCTGCCGGGTGCGATGCAGTTCACGCAGATGCCGTCCTTTCCTACTTCCATCGCCAGCGTCCGCGTGAAGCCGAGAATGCCGGCCTTCGACGTCACGTAATGGATGCGGCTGGCCGCGGCCTTCAGCGCGGTGCCGGAGCTGATGTTGACGATCTTGCCGTAACCCTGCCGGCGCATCTGTGGGATCACGGCGCGGCAGGCCAGCCACGTGCCCTTGAGGTTGACGGTCATCATGCGGTCCCATTCGGCCGGGTCGATCTCGTCGAACGGGGCGCGCGACATCGGAATCGTGGCGAAGATCGCCGCATTGTTGACCAGGATGTCGATGCGGCCGAAGGCCTCGACTGCATGCCTCGCCATGGCCTCGACGCTGGCCGCATCGGCGACGTCGGTGCGCACCCCCAGCGCCCTGAATCCATCGCCGGACAGCTCGTCGGCCACCGCTCGCGCGGCGTCGCCGTCGAGCTCGGCGATGACGACGGCAGCCCCTTCGCGACCCAATCCGCGCGCATAGGCCTTGCCGATGCCGTGCCCGCCGCCCGTGACCACCGCGATGCGGTCCTTCAATCTGCCCACCATGTCGCCTCCCGCGCGGCGGGTTCTGTCGGGTGCACGCCGCAACTGCCGATCAGGGTAGAGGCAGCGCGCAGCGTGTCAAGCAACGGCGGCAGATGAATCCCTGGAGCGAGCCGAACTTTTCGTCTTAAGGTTCCGCAGGCTCGCAACCATCGGGAGGGACCCATGTCGACACGCAAGATCGTCACGACCGACAAAGTCACACCGCCGCGCGTTCCGCTGTCGCACGCGGTGACGGTCGGCAATCTCGTCTACGTCTCGGGTACCACGCCGTTCAAGCCCGGCACGACCGAAATGGCGACGGACTTCGAGGGTCAGATGCACCAGGTCATGGCGAATATCGGCGCCATCCTAGAGGCCGCGGGCAGCTCGTTCGACCACGTCGTGAAGGTGAACGTCATCCTGGTCGACATCGGCAACTTCAAGAAAATGAACGCCATCTACCGAACGTACTTCACGGAGGGGAATTATCCGGCCCGGACCACGATCGAGGCGAAGCTGGCGACCCCGGGGATGATGCTCGAGATCGAGTGCGTGGCCGAGGCGTGAGATGGCCTTTCTCTTGAACGGGGAGGCTCAACTGCCGCTATAAGCCTAATCAGCACCGTTAACTTAACACATGCTAATGCAGCCGTCACAGTCTCTTGACAAATCTACTCATAATTGCCAGATTGGCGGCGGGACAACAATTGGCGCCGGAGACCCGCCATGGCCAAAAAGACCGTGATCGATAGCAAGCGCGTCACCCGCCTGCAGGTGATGCTCACTTTGGACGAACTGCGCGCTCTGGACGATTTCAGGTTTCAGAAGCGCATGCCGACGCGCGCCGCGGCGATCCGCGAGATCCTGCGTCGAGGGCTCGCCGCCGACGGCTTTGGGCTTGCCGACTCTGCGGCGCGCTCAAAGGATTTCGGCGTCGTGCACCAGGCCGGCGACTGATGGTGCACCGCTGGATACAGCTTATTTGGTCAGGAGCAGCTTGCCGTTGCTTGTGACGCGCAGCCGGTAATCCTGGCCGCGATGCTCGATGATCACCTCGCGGCTGCCCGCCATGATCGAGTCCAGGGGCAGGCGCCGCACCGGTGGAGCGGCCGGCGTGGCTCGGGAGCGGCCTAGCTCGGTGTGCGGGTCGGTCGGCATGCGGAGGTTGTAACGGAGCGCCCACCGACCTGCAACTGATAATTAATCGCAGAAGCGGCGGGCGGCGCTCATAGGCGGTTGCGCCGCTCGAGCGCCTCGCGCTTCCACAGGTCCCACGGCCGGTGCAGGGACGTGTCGTTGCGCTGTTCGGCCTGGGCCGCTTCCTCCGGCAAGAGATAGTTCACATCGCCGAGACGCAGCGCCTCGGCCTGGAGGCGGGCGTTCATCGTCGCGTAGATGGCGCGATAGACGGATTGCTGCAGCGACTTGCCGACGACCGTGGCGCCGTGACCGCGCATCAGCACGAACGGCTTGCCGTTCAGGGTTTTGGCGAGGGCGCGGCCGAGATCGGGCGTGCGGATGAGCATGTCGGTGATTCCGGCCGCTTCGCGGATCTCGAACACCGGAGCGCCGGCGCCGAGGAAAGCGCCCATGTGATAGATCGGCCGCAGCTTCGTCGACGTGACGCCGAACGGAATCAACGGCGGCGCGTGAGTATGGACCACCGACATCACGTCGGGGCGCGCCTTGTAGATCTCGCCGTGGATGAAGCGTTCGCTGTAGTAGCGCTTGCCGATGTCGACCACGGGCTGGCTGTCGAGATCGAAGTCCAGGACCTCGGCTTCGGTCACCAGGCCAGGCGCCATGTGTCGCGCCATCACGTATTTGGACGGGTCCTTGTCGTGCCGGACGCTGACATGGCCGAAGCCGTCGAGCACGTCTTCGTCGTACAGAATCCAGTTGGCGACCACCAGATCGGCGATCAGCTCGGGCGAGCAGGTGGCGAGTTGGGACGGCATTGCGTGCACTCCGGTCATCGGTAACGATGGCCGGAGTATAGGCGGGACGCGGCTTCGCGGGCAGGCCCTGAAAAGGCTCGGGCCCGCGGCATCGCCGGCGGGCCCGAAAAACGATCGTCAGCCCTCGTCGGGGCCGAAATGGTCGATGCTACTCAGGCGAGGCTTGCCTCTTCTTCTTCCTCGTCCTCTCGCGCATTCTTAGCGCGGGCTTCCAGCCTTGCCCGCACGCGGGCGGCATGGGCATCCGAGGCCTTGACGGCCTTCCACGCGTCCTCGAATGCTGGCACGTGCGCGCGCAACCACGCGATCTGGTTCGGGCCCAGCCCGCCGCCGACACGACCTACGACTGAGTCACTCATGGCAACCTCCTGAGCAGATGATGGCCCGATCCGGCTCGTGACGGTGGGCATTTGAGACAAACGTATGGGGACGATATTGGGATTGTCCTGGGGCCTTTCAGTGGCGGGACGACGACAAACTCGGGCAGGCTGTGACAAATTTGAGCCTGCCTCCTGTCACATCGGGAGCAAAAGCAATCGTGACGTCCCACTCCCGCCTGCGCCTAGTAGGCGGGACAAGACTCGCTCACAAGACCATGGGAAACCTGCACACCTTATAGTCACCAGCAGAGTTCCGTGCCGTTGACAGCGTGCGGCGCTGTTTATTAATTGTGGCGTTGCGGTCTGCCGAACGGCGAAGGCTCGATCGAAGCCGCCGCGGCGACCGGCACCGGAGAATTCCGGACGCCAGGAGGAGGTCATGATGCATTCGGAGCCTGAGGCTTGCGCGGGAATCGTGCGTGTCCGCGCATTCGTCGATCACTTCACGCTGTGGATGAAGGAAACCTCGGCTGCCGGTCGCGACGATCCGACGCTGGCGGCGTCGCTCGTCGATCTGATGAAAGGCCGGCTGGAAGCCGATCTCGACGACTTCATCGAGGCCGAGCTGCGACTGCGCGCGTTCGAACGCCGGGCTCCGGACCAGGAGCCGTTCCTCCAGCTGATCGACAAAGCCGGTTGAGCCAGGCAGGCCGCGCACCATCGCGGCGGCCTAATCGCGTTTCGCGTCGCGCGCCTTGGCTAGCGAGGTGAACCGCGCATTGCCGAGCCCCGTGCCCAGCGTCATCACACCCCAGTGCTCGACCTCGCGCATGAACGGCGCTTCGCTCAAGCCCTGGACCACGGCATCGTTGTGCATGATGAACACCGCGCTGTGCTCGCCGATGGTCGGAATCAGCTCGTGCAGCTGGTGCGGCAAATTGAAGTTCTTGCTCTCCCAGTTCCCGGGCAGGTTCTGGGCGCCGCGCTCGATCGAGCCGTCTTCGCGGATCAGCCCCGGGCAGCCGATGCCGACGAACGGCGCCAGTTTCAGCTTCTTCTTGCCGGCGTGGTCGATGAGACTGCGCAGCATCTTCGCCAGGCGCTCGACCGCCTCGTCGCGTTTCGGCTTTTCCTTTTCATCGGCGTAGCACCAGCGCTCGATCTCCGCCACGCCGGCCTTGGTCAAGTCCGGCGCTTTCTTGAGCTTCAAGTCGACGATGCCGGCGCGGATGTTCGAGCCGCCGATGTCGACGCCGAGAATCGCATCGTGGCCCTCGAGGATCCACGAGGGCGCCAGGTTTGCAGCGCCGATCAGGCCCGCCTCATCGGGATGATGGCGGATCGCCTTCATCTCGATTTCGCAGCCGTCGGCCTTGAGCAGCACCGCGGCGCGGCCGGTCGCCACCTCGCCGACGCGGCTTTTCCGCAAACCACCGCCGACAACGATGCACTGCGTGTCCCGCCAGGCTTTGCTCCGCAGGAAGCGGCGCACCACCGTGGCGAATTCCTGGGCGAACTCCTCGATGACGCTCTGAACAAGCCCGGCTTCTTCCGGATCGCCTTCGACCAGAAGCTTGTCGAGTTTCTTCTTCTTGACGTTGTCGGCGGAGCCGAGCGGGTCCTCACCGACCCGGCGCACCCTTTCGCGCAACTCCGCGAGGATGACGTGGAATGCGCGGTTGCTGGCGCGGTCGCCGACGAAGCCGTCGGGGTCGCGCATCTCGTCGTTATAGGTGTCGACCCGGACCAGCGGCAGTTGCGTGGCACCGTGGCTCAGGACCGCCGGGCTTGCATTCAGCTTCAGCTTTTCGCCGTTTCGCTTCTTCGGCATTCGCCGCGACGACATGGATGAACTCAAAACGCGGCGACGAGGAGAAAAGCCATGATCGGTCAACGGCCTTGTGACGGCTTGGTTCCGTCAGAGCTGAGGTCGCCGCAGGCCGCCTCAGGGCAAGCCAGCTTCACGGAACTCGGGTTGCGATAGGACCTGCATCCTGAATACGAGATTCACCGGCGCCGACCTGTACTGCTCGGTGAACTGCGAGCTCGGATGATGGACTCGCGCCGCTTCGATCAGCCACTCTTCGACCTCTGTCCATCGCCGTAACACGGCATGGGCCCGGAAGCCGTTCTTGGCATCCCCCAGGCGCACCTCGAAGCCGGCGTCCCAGAATGCCTCGATGATGAAATTAATCTCGTTGTCGTATAGGTCTTGGATAACGCTCATAGCAGTAGGCTGCGCAATGGGGGTTGAATTTTTTCAGGGCGCACGGGAGTCCCCGCGCGCTTTGGACGGTGTCGCACCCAGTGACTTGATCGCTTACTGAATTGAACAAATGGGCTGCTGCCCGGTTCCGCCGTAGGCGGACAAAATTAACGTACCGCCGGCTGGCTCGCTGGGCACGGCGCTGCCACACTTGCGGCGGCGAACTTGCTGAAAGGGAACGAGACGACATGCTGACACTTCGACTGATTGAGGACCGTTTACCGGGCGGCGATCCGATCTACTTGCCCGCCGCAGAGCGCGCGCTCTACGTCGTCGACGGCGACCTCACGGTTGAGACATCGACCGGCTGTTCGCATCAGGCAGCGGGCTCGGCGTGGCTGGGCGACGCGGCGCTGGGGATCGTACCCGGCAGTGGTGGCGCCACGATCCTGCGCTGGGAGCTGCTGCGCGCCGCCGACCGAGACACCGGTATTCTGCGGAGCGCGCCGCATTGCGCCTCGGCGGTAAAGCTGACGACATCGATCGACCTCGATCCCGGCTTCGGCTGGCTGATGCGCTGCGACCGCGTCACCTTCCCGAAGGGTGGTATCGCGTACACGCATATCCACCAGGGGCCGGGCATCCGTTACTGCCTTGAGGGGCGGATCCGCATCGAAACCGAGGGGCAGGTGCACTCCTATGGGCCTGGCCAGGCGTGGTTCGAGATCGGTTCGGCGCCGGTGCGGGCGCCGACGTCGGAGGACACGGAGACCAGCTTCGGGCGCTGCTTTGTCCTGCCGCGTGCCTGCAAGGGCCGCGGTTCCATCCGCTATGTCTTGCCGGAAGACGCGGCAAAACCGAAGACGCAGCGCTACCGCGTGCTCGGTGAGCGCTTCATCGAGCTACCCGCGTGACGTATCCGGCTGTCTGGCGGCACGGCGGAGGCTGGCTCCGGATACCCGCAGTGCGGCGGAAGCGGGCGGCGCCTCGGCTTCAATGAAGCCGGCGGTCTCCACCTCCGCACGCTTATTGGCGAGGTGCGTGCGCAGGATATGCGCGAGGCCTTCGCCGTCGCGGCGCAGGAGCGCGTTGAGAATGCCTTCGTGTTCGCGCACCGCGCGGGTCCAGTCGTCGGCCGTCATCGGAACGATGTAGCGCGCCCGGCGGATGCGGGCCGACACGGACTCGTAGGTCGCCGCCAGCACCGCGTTGTCCGCGGCCGCGACGATCGCCTCGTGGATCAGCCGGTTGCAGCGGAAATAGTGGACCAGATCGCCGGCCCGGTAATGGCCCACCATCTCGGCATGCAGCTGGCTGATGGACTCGAGCTGCGGGCCGGTGATGCGGGCGCAGGCAAGCTGCCCTGCAACCGCTTCCAGCCCCTCGCAGAGCTCGAACAGATCCTGCAGGCCCTTGCGCGTCAGTTTCGCCGCGCGGGCGCCGCGATTGGGCAACAACACCACGAGGCCCTCGGCCGCGAGCACCTTCAAGGCCTCGCGCAGCGGTGTGCGCGAGATGCGCAGCGCTTCGCAGAGCTCGCGCTCGGGCACCCGCGACCCTGGCGCGATATCGCCGTCGATCAGCATGTGCCGAAGCCGGGAGACGACGTCTTCATGCAGCATGGGTTTTGGCCGCCCGCGCGCCCCTAGATCTTAAATGCGTTGGCGATTTTGAATTCAAAATATCCCTTTTCCGGCGGCGACCGCAAACAAAGCGATTGCGATCACGTAATTTTGCATTCAAAATGACCCGATCGACCTAAAAAACGCGCCAGTTCAGCGCGGCTCGCGAGGGAGGAATGGGACCGCTCACCGGCCTGAAAGTCATCGATCTCACCCATATCATGGCCGGCCCCACCTGCACGCTGATGCTGGCCGACATGGGCGCCGACGTCATCAAGGTCGAAAAGATGCCGCAGGGCGACGACACGCGGCGGATGATCCCGCCGAAGATCGGCGACGAGGCGGCGTCCTTCCTGATGATGAACCGCAACAAGCGGGGCATCGTGATCGACCTCAAGACGGCGAAGGGCGGCGAAATCCTGCGCCGCCTGGTGAAATCCGCCGACGTCCTGGTCGAGAACTACGCGCCCGGTGTGATGGAGCGGCTCGGCCTCGGCTACGAGACGTTGCGCAAGGACAATCCCGGCCTCATCTACTGCTCGCTGTCCGGCTTCGGGCGCACGGGGCCGTACAAGGAGCGCCGCGGTTTCGATCTGGTGGCACAGGCGATGAGCGGCATCATGACGTTCACCGGTACCGGCCAGGACGGGCCGCCGCTGAAATGCGGAGCGCCGCTGTCGGACATCACCGCCGGAATCCTGGCGGCCATGGGGATCGCCGCGGCCTATGCGCATCGCATGAAGACCGGCGAAGGCCAGTGGGTCGACACCTCGCTATTCGAGGCGGCTCTCGTCCAGACCTACTGGCAGTCGGCGATCGCGCTGGCCACCGGTACGGCACCGCGCGCCATGGGATCGGCGCATCCGCTCAACGCGCCCTATCAGGCGTTCGAAGCCGCCGACGGCTGGATCGTGGTTGGCGGCGCCAGCCAGAAGCATTGGGGCAAGATGCTGGAGGCCATGGGAGCTTCGGAGCTCGCCCGCGATCCGCGCTTCATCGACAATGCTGCGCGCATGGGCAACCTCGGGGCGCTCGAGGCCGAGCTGTCGAAGCGCTTCAAGATGCGGCCGGCGGCCTATTGGCTGGAGACGCTCGACCGCGAGGGGGTTCCCTGCGGCCCGGTCCAGGATATGAATCAGGCGCTGGCGGACCCCCAGACCATGGCACGCGAGATGGTGGTCGAGGTCGAGCATTCGGCGCTCGGTCCCGTGAAGACCATCGGCTTGCCGGTGAAATTCTCGAAGACGCCGGGCAAAGTGCGCCGCGGCGCGCCGCTTTATGGCGAGCACACGCGCGAGGTTCTGCGCGAGTACGGATATGACGCGGCGGAGATTGCGGCGTTGGAGCGCGAGGGCGTTGTGGTGTCCGAGGGCGCGCCGCAGAAAGCAGCCGTCGGACAAGGGAGGTAAGTATGTCTCTGAAGGCCAGCATTTGCGCGGCTATTGCCGTTGGTTCACTGGTTGCGCTGACAACGATGGCACAGGCGGCCTGGCAGCCGACCAAGCCGATCGAATTCATCGCGACGGCGGGGCCCGGCGGCGGCACCGACAATCTCGCCCGCACGGTGCAGAGCATCGTGACCAAGTACAAGCTGACCGACCAGCCGGTCGTCGTCGTCAACAAAGCGGGTGGCAGCGGCGCCGAGGGCTATATCTACACGAAGGCGCAGGCCGGCGATCCGCATAAGGTCGTGTTCGGCACCTCGAACACGTGGACGCAGCCGATGGTGGCGAAGATTGCCTACAAGCCGAGCGACCTCACCCCGGTCGCCATGATGGCGCAGGACGAGTTCCTGCTGTGGGTCAAGCAGGACGCGCCCTATCAGAACGTCAAAGACTTTCTGAAGGCGGCCGCGGCGAAGCCCGGCGAGTTCAAGATGGGCGGCGCCCAGTCGAAGGACACGGACGAAGTCCTGACCCGCCTGATCGAGAAGGCCGCGAACGTGAAATTCATCTACGTGCCGTTCAAGAGCGGCGCCGAGGCGGCGGTGCAGCTCGCCGGCGGGCATATCGATTCTCATGTCAATAATCCGAGCGAAAGTCTGGGGCAGTGGCGCGGCAGCACGCAGCGCCCGCTCTGCGCGTTCAGCCCTAACCGCTTGCCCGACGGTCCGAAGATCACGGCGACGCAGAACTGGCACGATATCCCGACCTGCGTCGAATCCGGCCTCGACGTTGTACAGTTCCAGCAGCCGCGCACCGTGTGGCTGCCCGGCCAGGTGAGCAAGGACCAGGTCGCGTATTACGTCGAGATGATGAAGAAGGTCCAGGGGACGCCGGAATGGAAGGAGTACATCGAGCGGACATCGCAGACCGACACGTTCCTCGTTGGCGATGCGTTCGTGAAGTTCATGAACGAAGACATCGAGCGCGTCCGCAAGATCGCCGCCGAGCAGGGCTGGCTCGTGCAGTGAACGGCGAATGACGCGCCGATGATCTCCCGCCGCGCCACAGAGCTGGCGACCGCCGCCCTGACCGGAGCCTTCGGGGCGGCGGTGGTGGTGTCGAGTCTCGACAACGGCATCAGCTGGTCGACCGACGGGGTGGGCGCGGGGACGTTTCCGTTCATTACCGGGCTGCTGATTCTCGGCGGCAGCCTGGTCAATCTCGCCTTCGGCTGGGCCGAGGAACGCTCAATCCTGCTCGATGCCACCAGGCTGGTGCGCCTCGCCCGGCTGTTCGTTCCGGCGGCGGTGTTCGTCGCCGCGATCCCGCTGATCGGCATGTACGTTGCGTCGGCCCTGTACGTGTGGAGTGCCGTCTCCGTCCAGGGACGGCGGCCGCATGCCCAGGGCGTCGCGCTTGCGGTCCTGTTCCTGGCGTTCCTGTACCTGGTGTTCGAGCGCATCTTCCAGGTTGATCTGCCGCGCGGTCTCCTCGGCATGGCCCTGGGGTTCTAGGACCATGGCGAACCTCGAGGCGCTCCTGCATGGGTTCACCATCGCGCTCTCGCTGCAGCACATCCTGTTGATGCTGATCGGGGTTCTGCTCGGCATCGTTGTCGGCGTCCTGCCAGGCCTGGGTGCGCCGAATGGCGTGTCGCTGCTGCTGCCGCTCACCTTCGGGATGGAGCCGGTGTCGGCGATCATCCTGCTCTCGAGCATGTATTGGGGCGCGCTGTTCGGCGGCTCCGTCACGTCGATCCTGTTCAATATCCCGGGCGAGCCGTCGTCGGTCGCCACGACCTTCGACGGCTACCCGATGGCGCGCGACGGGCGGCCGACCACGGCACTCGCGACCGCCTTCAGCTCCGCCGCGTTCGGGGCGCTGGCCGGCGTCGTGCTCATCACATTCTCGGCCTCATGGGTCGCCCAGGTGGCGCTGGAATTCGGCCCGGCCGAATACTTCGCGGTCTATCTTCTGGCGTTCGCGAGCTTCGTCGGCATGGGCGGCGCGCCGGCGTTCAAGACCTTGGTGTCGCTGGCGATCGGCTTCGCCACCGCTGCGATCGGGATCGATACCGTGTCCGGCAGCGTTCGGCTGACCATGGGCATCGACGAGCTGGTGAAGGGCGTCAGCTTCGTCGTCGCCGTCATGGGCCTGTTCGGCATCGGCGAGCTGATGGTGGCGGTGGAGGAGGAGATCCACGTCAAGGGCATCAATTCGAAGATCGAATGGCGCGAGGTGTTTCGCACCTTGGCGCGCATGCCGCGTTACGGCTGGGCGCTCGTGCGCAGCGCCATTGTCGGCTGCTGGATGGGCATCACCCCCGGCGGCCCGACGGCCGCGTCGTTCATGAGCTACGGCCTTGCCAAGCGGCTGTCGCCGCGGCACGCCAATTTCGGCAAGGGCGAAGTCGAGGGGATCATCGCTCCGGAGGCGGCCGACCATTCGGCCGGCACCAGCGCCCTGCTGCCGATGCTGTCGCTCGGCATTCCCGGCTCGGCCACGGCCGCTGTGATGATGGGCGGCTTGATGATCTGGGGCCTCAATCCCGGCCCGATGCTGTTCATCGAGCAGAAGGACTTCGTGTGGGGCCTGATCGCCTCGATGTATCTCGGCAACATCGTCGCCGTCGTGCTGGTGCTGCTCACGGTGCCGATCTTTGCGGCCCTGATGCGCATCCCGTTTTACATCATCGCGCCGCTGATCGTGGTGATCTGCACGGTTGGCGCCTATTCGGTGTCGAATTCATATCTCGACGTCCTGCTGATGATGGGGTTCGGGGCCCTGGGCTATTTGTTCAAGAAGCTCGGGTACCCGATCGCGCCGCTGGTGCTGGCGATCGTCATCGGCGACAAGGCCGAGGATGCGTTCCGCCAGGCCATGCTGATGTCGCGCGGATCGCTCGGCGTGTTCTTCGGCAACACGCTGGTGACCAGTCTCGTGCTGGCGGCGGCAGCACTCCTGGTGTTGCCGGTGATCATCCGCCTCCTCTCGCACTTATCACGCGGCCGGCATGCCAGAACGGGGATCAAGGATGACCTTCGGTTCGAATGACAACATCGTCGCCCTGGCCATGGGCGATCCGGCCGGGATCAGCCCCGAGCTCACGGCGAGGCTCGCGGCTTTGGAGGAGCTGCACGCCGAGGCGCGGCTGGTGGTGATCGGCGACAAGCGGGTGCTCGATGGCGGCGCCGCGGTCGCCGGTCTCAGGCTCGAGGTGGATGTGATCGGGGCGGACGATCCGTGGCCGACCGGCGATCGCCCGCTCTTCATTGACCTGCGAAATCTCGACCCGTCAAAGGTCCGCCGCGGCGTCGCCGCGCTGGAGGGCGGCCGGTTCGCTTTGGAGAATTATGCGTGCGCGTTGCGGCTGGCCAAAGCCGGCCGCGCCCACAGCGTCTGCTTCACGCCGTTCAACAAGCACGCGATGCGCCTGGCGCGCCCCGGCTATGACGACGAGATCGCGGTCTCCGCCGAGGTGATCGGCACGAACGCGTCGGCCAGCGAGTTCAACGTTCTGGGCGAGGTGTGGAACGCACGCGTGACCTCGCACGTGCCGCTCGCGCAAGTCGCTTCGTTGATCACTGTCGAGCGCGTGTTGCGGAGCCTCGGGCTGACCCACGACACGATGCGGGCCGCCGGGTTCGATCGCCCGCGCATCGCGGTGGCCGGCCTCAATCCGCATGCCGGCGACGGCGGCAATTTCGGGCGCGAGGAGATCGACGTGATCGCGCCGGCCGTCGAGCAGGCGAAGGCCGCCGGCATCGCGGCGGACGGGCCGTTCTCGCCCGACACCGTGTTCCTGCGCGCCAAGGGGGGCGCCTGCGACGCGGTGCTGACGATGTATCACGACCAGGGGCAGATCGCGATGAAGCTCATGGGCTTCGAGCGCGGCGTCACCCTCCTCGGCGGCTTTCCGTTCCCGATCTGCACGCCGGCGCACGGCACGGCCTACGATATCGCGGGGCAGGGGGGCGCGAACGTGAACGCAAGTCGGGCCGCGGTGCTGCTGGCGATCGCCTTGGCGCGGGGCTCCGCACGCGCTTAAGCAGCGTTGCGCTGCGCGAGAAATCTCCGTACCGTCGGCGAAACACGACGGGGAGACGGTCAGCGATGAAATCGAAAAGGATCGCGGTGTTGTGCGGCGCCGCCGTGCTCGCGGCCATGGGTCTTGGTCAAGCACGCGATGCCGCGGCGCAGGCCTATCCCAACAAGCCAGTGCGGCTCATCGTGCCGTACGCCGCTGGTGGCATCGTCGACACGACGGCGCGACTGGTCCAGAACGGGCTGCAGGACGCGCTTGGTCAGCCGGTTGTCATCGATAACCGCAGCGGGGCGGCGGGCGAGATCGGCTCGGGGCTGGTCGCGAAGGCTCCTCCGGACGGCTACACGCTGCTGGTGGACAATGAATCGCATGCCGTGAACCCGGCCATCTTCGCCAGCATGCCCTACGACACCGAGCATGATTTCGCCGCGGTCACGCAAATCTCATCCGTGACCCGGCTGTTCGTCGTGAACGTGCAAACTCCAGCGACGACGATGAAGGAGTTCGTGACGCTCGCCAAAGCCAGCCCGGCGAGGTTCAACTACGCCAACGCGGCGAGTGCCGTGCAGCTCGCCATGGAACTGTTCAACTCCATGGCCGGCGTCAAGGTCGCCATGGTCGCCTATCGCGGCGGCGCGCCGGCGATGGCGGCGATGGTCGCCAATGAGACGCAGATCACGCTGGTGCCGCTGGTTCCCGCCTTGTCGTACATCCAGGCGGGCCAGCTTCGGGCGCTGGCGGCCGCGTCCCGGCAGCGCGTGCCGCAGCTCCCCGATGTGCCGACCATCGCCGAGGCGGGCTACCCCGATTTCGAGGCGCCGTCCTGGGTGGCGGTGTTCGCGCCCACCGGCACGCCGCAGACGATCATCGACCGCCTGCACGCCGACATGGTGAAGGTCCTTAAGGCGCCCGATGTGCTGAAGCGCTTTGGCGAGCTCGGCATGGATCCGGCCCCGACGCCCGGCCGTGACTTCGACAAGGCGGTCGCGCGCGAAATCGCCCGGTGGACGAAGGTGGCGCGCGACAACAACATCGTCGCCCAGAACTGAGGCGGATGAACAAGCCCGATCTCACAACCCTTCGGGCCGTCGGCCAGCCGCTGCGCCGCAAGGAAGACCAGCGTCTCCTCACCGGCCAGGGCCGCTTCAGCGACGACTTCAACCTGCCTGATCAGGTCCACGCCGCGCTGGTCCGCTCGCCGCATCCGCATGCGCGGATCCTCCGCATCGGCACGGAGAATGCCCGCGCCATGCCCGGGGTGCTGGGGGTCTTCACCGGCGCCGATGTGCGCGAAGCCGGTCTCAACCCGATCCCGCACGAGCCGGCGCCGTCGACCCGCTACGACATGAAGCTCACCGGCCCGCGCGACCAGCCGATCTTCATCGGCCGCCACGTGCTGCTGCCGGCGGACAAGGTCCGCCATGTCGGCGAGGCCGTGGCCATGGTGGTCGCCGCGACGAAAGAGCAGGCCATGGACGCGGCCGAAGCGGTCCTCGTCGAGTACGAGGAGCTGCCGTGGGTCGCCGATACCGCGGCGGCGGCGGAGCCGGGTGCCCCGGCGCTCTGGGGCGAGCTTCCGGATAACGTGCTGGTCGACACGATGTTCGGCGACACGGCGGCGACCGAGCGCGCGTTCGCCGCGGCCGACCATGTGGTGACGTTCGACGTCCATATCCGGCGCGTGACCGCAGTGCCGCTGGAACCGCGGGCAGCGTTGGCGGGCTACGACGCGGCGAACGGGCGCTATACGCTCTATGCGGGCAGCGGCGGTGCCGTGAAGCAGAAGCGCGAGCTCGCGGGCGTGCTCGGCATCGAGCCCGACCGCCTGCGCGTACTGTCCTACGATGTCGGCGGCAATTACGGCTCGCGCAACCGGCCTTACGTGGAGTTCGGCCTGGTGTTGTGGGCGGCACGCCGGTTGGGACGGCCGGTGAAGTACACGGCCACACGCTCCGAGGCGTTTCTCACCGACTATCAGGGGCGCGATCTGGTCACCCGGGTGGCCTTGGCGGTTCGTGCCGACGGCCGGTTCCTGGCCCTGCGCGCCGACAACATCAGCAATGTCGGGTCGCATTGCGTGTCGTTGTCGCCGCTGGGCAAGGGGGGCGGGCTCATCACCGGCTCCTACGACATCCCGATCGCGAGCCTGCGCGCCCGCGCCGTGTTCACCAACACCATGCCGACCAATGCCTACCGCAGCTCCGGCCGGCCGGAAGTCACCTACGCGATCGAGCGCCTGGTCGATCTCGCGGCGGCGAAGCTCGGGATGGATCGCGTCGAGCTCCGGCGCAAGAATCTGATCCGTCCGGAGGCGATGCCCTACACCAACGCGGTTGGAGCGCCGTACGACAGCGGCGAGTACGAATCCAACATGAGTACGGCCATGCGGCTTGCCGACGTCGCCGGATTCGAGGCGCGGCGCCGCGCCGCCGCCGGCCGCGGCAAGCGGCTCGGGCTCGGCCTCGCCAACTATGTGGAATCCTCGATCGGCGCGCCGCGGGAGCGCGCGGCGGTCACGGTCAGGCCGGACAACCGCGTCGACGTGATCATCGGGACCCAGCCCAGCGGGCAGGGGCACGAGACCAGCTTCGCTCAGGTCATGGCCGATTTGCTCCACGTACCCGTGGAGAGCGTGAACATCGTCATGGGCGACACCGACGTCGTCGCGGTGGGCGGTGGCTCGCATTCCGGCCGCTCCATGCGCCACGCTGCTACCGTGTTCGCGAAGGCTGGCGTTGACCTGATCGCCAAGGGCCGGCGGATCGCGGCCGTTGCGCTCGACGTGGGCGCCGGCCAGGTCGAGTTCGGCGAGGGCCGGTTCACGGCGCCGCGCACCAACCGCTCGTTCGACATGTTCGAGCTGGCGCGCGAGGCCGCGCGCTTGAAGCTGCCGGAGCCGTTGCGCGACGGGCTCGCCGTGGTCACGGACAACGAGATGCACGAGCCGGTGTTCCCGAACGGCTGCGCGATCTGCGAGGTCGAGGTCGATCCGGAGACCGGGCAGGTCGACATCACGCGCTACGCCGCCGTCGACGATGTCGGACGCTGCATCAACCCGCTGATCGTCCACGGGCAGACCCATGGCGGCATCGCCCAGGGCGTCGGCCAGGCGATATGGGAGCTGTGCGCGATCGACCCGGCGACCGGACAGCCGATCAGCGGTTCGCTCATGGATTACGGGTTGCCTCGCGCCGATGGGCTCCCGTCGTTCGCGACCGAGATCGTCGAAGTCCTTTCGCCGACCAATCCGTACGGGATCAAGGCCGGCGGCGAGGGTGGCACCACGCCGGCCCTGGCCGTGATCGTCAGCGGCATTCTCGACGCGTTGAGGGAATACGGAGTGCGCGAGATCGCGATGCCGGCGACCCCGTTCACGGTCTGGACAGCGATCCACGCTGCCAAGATGCGCCCCGCAGCGACTTAAGGAGGAGCACATGGACGTCCGCGCCGCAGTTGCCTATGAGCCGGGAAAGCCGCTTGTTATCGAAACGGTCCAGCTCGAGGGGCCCAAGGTGGGTGAGGTGCTGGTCGAAATCAAGGCGACGGGGATCTGCCATACCGACGAGTTCACCCGCTCGGGCGCGGACCCGGAGGGCCTGTTCCCGGCCATCTTCGGCCACGAAGGGGCGGGCATCGTCGTCGATGTCGGGCCGGGAGTGGCCACGCTGAAGAACGGCGATCACGTGATCCCGCTCTATATTCCGGAGTGCCGCCAGTGCAAGGCGTGCCTGTCCGGCAAGACCAATCTGTGCACCTCGATCCGGGCGACCCAGGGCAAGGGCGTGATGCCCGACGGCTCCAGCCGCTTCTCGCGCGCCGGCAAGCCGATCCATCACTACATGGGCTGCTCGACCTTCGCCAATTTCACCGTGGTGCCGGAGATCGCGCTGGCGAAGATCCGCGAGGACGCGCCCGGATGGCCGGCGCCAACATGATCGTCGGCGTCGACATCAATCCGCGGCGGAAGACGCTCGCCGAAAAATTCGGCATGACGCATTTCGTGAATCCGAAGGAAGTCGGCGGCGATCTCGTGGCGCACCTGGTGGACCTGACGAATGGCGGGGCCGATTACAGCTTCGAGTGCATCGGCAATGTCGACCTGATGCGCCAGGCGCTCGAGTGCTGCCATCGCGGGTGGGGCGTCTCGGTGATCATCGGCGTCGCCGGCGCCGGGCAGGAGATCCGCACCCGGCCGTTTCAGCTCGTTACCGGGCGGGTATGGAAGGGGACGGCGTTCGGCGGGGCGCGCGGGCGCCGGGATGTACCGCGGATCGTCGACTGGTACATGGACAAGAAGATCAATATCGACGACCTGATCACCCACACCATGCCGCTGGCGAAGATCAACGACGGGTTCGACCTGATGCACCGGGGCGAATCGATCCGCAGCGTCGTTTTGTATTAGGGCGCGTTCCGACCGACGGAAGCGCGTTTCCTTCCTTCGTCATTCCCGCGTCAGATTCTTCGCGCCCGTTGGCGGCCTTGAAGGCCGCCAACGCAGCGCAGTTGGGAATCCATGGTCAGCGGCGCGATGGATGCCCGCTTTCTCGGGCATGACGAAGGAGAGGGCGGCCAGGCTTGCCCCAAAATAACTTGCGGCCGGGGGCGGCAGCCCCCATTGTCCACGCCATGGACATCGAGTTCAAAACGCCGGCATGCCGCGGCCGCTGACCAAACGGCCGAAGAAGGTCCGTGCGGTCGAGCGGGCGGTCGACATCCTGCAGAGCTTTTCATCCGATCAGCCGCTTATGAGCGTGATCGAGCTTCAGAAGCGGGTGCGGCTCAGCCGGCCGACCTTGTACCGGCTGCTGGACACGCTGGCGGCGAAGGGGTTGATCCGGCCCGTGGGCACGCCGCAGCGCTACACGCTCGACCACGGCGTAGCCAAGCTCGCGCATGTGTGGTTCTCGAACATCGACGCCAGCCAGGTCGCCCGTCCGCTGATCGAGCAGCTGTGGGCGGAAACGAACGAGACCGCGGCCCTGTTCGTGCTGCGCGGCGACCGCCGGCTATGCGTCATGGAGCTCACCAGCCGGCACGCGCTGGCGATTTCGCGCGGGCTGGGCGAGACCGAGCACATCGCCCGCGGCGCCAGCGGCAAGGCGATCCTCGCGTTCATGCCGCCAGCCGACGCGGCACGGCTGCTGAAGACGGCACCCCGGGAGGTCGACCAGAAGCGCCTCACTCGGGACCTCGCCCGGGTTCGGGACACCGGCTCCGCGATCACCCGCGGCGAGGTATTCGTCGGGGCGCTGGCGATGGCCGCACCCTATTTCGACCATACGGGACGGGTGGCCGGGTCGGTCGGGCTGTTCGGGCCCGAGGCGCGGATCGACGATGCGACGGCGGCGCGTTACATGCAGCTGGTCGTCGCGGGCGCCCAGCGACTGTCGGCCGAGCTCGGGCACGCACCGTCGATGGTGAAGCTCGGGAGCGGCAGCGGCGCGCGGTCGGCTGCGGTCAGAAAAACACCGTCAGGTTCTTCGCCAGCAGCACGTTCTGGTCGAGGGTGATCTCGCGTCGGGCAAGCTTCCAGGCGTCATCGACCAGGCGCAGGCTGTCGGTCCGTTTGCCGACGAACATGTAAGTCTCGTACTCGAGACGGTTCTGATAGACGAGGAAGCGGCTGCGCACTGTCACCTCGCGGGCGGCCTCGACCGTCGGCTGGGCGTCGAGGAGCTGGATGTTGCTCACCATGTGGCACACCCGCGACAGCGGCTCCTCCGACCAATGCACCCCGGTCATGATCTGCTCGACGCGCTTGGACAATGTCCATTTGTCTTCGTCGAACCAGCTGATGTCCTTGCCGAACCGGGTGTTCTCGCGCGCCTGGTGCTCGCCGAATTTGACGTTGCGGCGCATCGGCATGAAGTAGACGACGTCGTCGGTGAGCCGGTCCAGCCACTCGGTGAACCGCCGGTCGTCGAGGAGCTCCGCCTCCTCGTGGAGAAAGGTCTCGATCTGCTCCTTCAGCTCGAAATACTTGAGCGTCGGGGCCAGCTTTCTCCGGGTCGCCGCGTCGCTCATCGCGATCTCCTCTGCGCGATCGGCCCGCCCTGATGGGCGAAGCAGCCGACGTCGATCACTGCACCGGAAATCGCGTCGGCCTCGTCCGACAGCAGGAAGTTGACAGCGTGCGCGATGTCCTCGGGCGTGGCGGTCCGCCCGGCGGCGGTGCCGGCGACCGGCGTGCCGACGAATTTCTGCACGTCGCCGCCCACCCGTCCGACGCTCATCCCGGTGACGATCCCGCCGCCGCCGGGGACGACCGTGTTCACCCGGATCCGGTCGCTGAAATGGTCGTAGGCCAGGGCAGCACTCAGCGCGAAGATGCCGCCCTTGCTGGCGCTGTAGGCCGCCATGTTCGGCTTGCCCCAGCCCGCACCCGAGCCGACGTTGACGATCGAGCCGCCGCCCTGGCCGATCATGTGCGGCAGCACGGCGCGGCAGCAGAGATAGGTTCCCTTGAGGTTGACCGCGAGGACGCGGTCCCAGACCTCTTCCGGCGTGTCGAGCACGCTGCCGAGCGGGCCGATCGCGGCGTTGTTCACCAGCGCATCGATGCGGCCATGCTTGGCGAGCGTCAGGTCGACGACCCGCCGGACGTCGCCGGCCTTCGAAACATCGGCTTCCAGGAGATCGGCCGCGAGGTTCAGGTTGCGCAGCTCGTCGCGGAGCGGTGGAATGGCGGCCTCGGCGATGCTCGACATCTGCGGCGCTTCGAGCCCGAAGGCGACCACGCGGTGGCCCGCCCGGGCGAGGCGGAGCGTGATGGCGCGGCCGATGCCGAAGGTGCCGCCGGTGACGATGACGACGCGCATGGCGACGGGTCCGGCCGCGGTCAGGCCGTGCGCCGGAGCGGGCTCTCGCTCCGGCCGAGAAGCACGTCCCAGTCCTCGCCTTTGACGTAGGAGAGCCAGCGGCGATAGAAGCCGCGCGGGTTCTGCTCGCTGATCTGGAGGCTCACGGCCCCCGTCACCGGCCCGTCGTGCCGCGTCGCGTGCATCGACTGCTGGTAATTGTAGGGATAGCGGCGGGCGATCGTGCCGCGGCTGGCCGCGGTCGAGTAGTTCCAGTTCTCCATGTCGTCCTGCTCGGTCATGCCGGCGGGGCCCGAGTAGCGCATGTAGTAGTGGCGCGCGAGGTCCTTCACCTCCGCCGGCGCGTCCTTGTCGATCAGGAAGAAGCGCCAGATCTCGGTGTGGGTGGGGCCGTGCGGATGCCAGACGCACAGCGCCCGCGGCTGGCGGCCGTGATAGGAGGTGTTCGGAAAGATCGTCCCGGTGAAGGGGATGAGCCGCGCATTGTCGCCGAGGCGGCGCTTCCGTTCCTCGTAGCAGTGCCGGTAATAGTCCTCGACGACCTTGTTGTCCTTGTAGGCTTCGACGTAGCCGGCCCCTTCGGGCCGGATGGCGCTGTGCACCCCATGACCTTCGGGGAAGCTCACCCACACGTGCTGGGCGCCGGCCATCTCATCGTCGCGGCGGCCCTTGACGCCCTTGGCCGCACTCGGGCCGATGCCGATCATGTCGACCGAGGCGTGGCTGATGTTGTGATAAGTGTCGCCGAGGAAGTTCTCGGCCGGCAGCTTCCAGTTCGCCGGCACGATCCATTTGTGCACGCCGCCGAACACTTCCGAGCCGCCCTCGCGGCCATCGCGGCAGTCCAGCACGTGATCGAGATGTTCCTTGGCCGCACCGAGATAGGTCAGGAAATCCGGCGCCGCCTTGTCCCAGCTTGCCCAGATCGTCCCCTTGTAGTTCACGAGCTTCGGCACTTCGATCAGCGAGAACTGCGATTTGTCGAGCACGCCGTCGTAGAGCTCCCGGAAATGCGGGACACCGGTCAGCCGCCCGTCGGTAGTGTAGCTCCACGAGTGATAGGGGCAGGTGAACTCCTTGGTATTGCCCTCGTCGTAGCGGCAGACCTTCATGCCGCGATGGCGGCAGGTGTTGAGGAAGACGTGCACCGTGCCGGTGTCGTCCCGGCACAGGATCACCGATTCCTCGCCCATGCGGGAGACGAAGAAGTCGCCGCGATTCGCGATTTGGCTCTCGTGTCCGACGAACAGCCAGGCGCGGGCGAACAGATTTTCGAGCTCTGCCCGATACAGCTCGTCGTTGACGAAGACTTCGCGGCTGATCAGTCCGCGCTGCGGGTCGACGAGGCTGTCATCCAGGCGCATCACATCCCTCTCATTCGCCGATGTCCACTCTGCGGACATAAGTCTCGTTTTATTATATTGAACGGCGGGACGGGATCAAGGCGCCTTGACGGCCGGCGCCCAGCCTCGGCATAGTTTGAGAAAGCAAACGACATGTCCACGGCGTGGACAGCGGAGGGAGAGGAATGGACGCGAAGACGGCGACGCAAAAGGCCCCGCCTTCCAAGGCCCGGCGCAACCGCAGCGATCTCGACCTATGGCTGGACAAGGTCGAGGCGCTCGGCGATCTGAAGCGCATCCAGGCCGAAGTCGATCCGGACCTCGAGACGGCGACCATCACCTACCTGATCGGCAGCGGGCCGAGCCCGGCGTTGATGTTCGAGAACATCAAGGGCCACCCCGGCCATCGCGCGCTCTACAACCTGATCGGCTGCAACCTGTCGCGCCTGTGCCTGGCGATCGGCGAGAAGCCAGTGACGCATCCGCTGGACGCGGTGCAGATCCTGAAGACGAAGATGGGCCGCAAGTTGGAGCCGAGGGAAGTGTCGGCCGATCAGGCCGTGTGCAACCAGAACATCGTCACCGGTGATGCGATCGACGTCACGAAGTTTCCGGCGCCGCGCATGTGGCCGCTGGACGGCGGCAAATATCTCGGCACCGCCGACGCCGTGGTGACCAAGGACCCGGAGACCGGGCGGATCAATGTCGGCACCTACCGGATGATGATCAAGGGGCCACGGGAGGTCGGTCTGTACACGTCGCCGGGCAAGGACGGCACGATCGACCGCGACAAATGGTGGAAGATGGGCAAGCCCATGCCCGTCGCCGCCGCGTTCGGGATCGATCCGCTGCTGTTCCTGGTGGGCGCGACCAGCTTTCCGAAGACGGAGAGCGAATACGCCTATTACGGCGGCATCAACGGCGCGCCGATCGAGATCTTCATCAGCGACGTGACCGGCTTGCCGCTCCCGGCGGGAGCCGAGATCATCATCGAAGGGTTCGCCTATCCCAACGCGAGCTTCGCGGAGGGGCCGTTCGGGGAGTTCACCGGGTATTACGGCCGGCCGAGCGGCGACACGCCGTATGTGAAGATCGAGAAGGTCCGCTTCCGCGACAATCCGACCCTGACCTGCGCCCTGATGGCCGACGGTGCCGCCAACGAGGCGGGGCTGTTCTGGGCTTCGACGCGCGCCGCCGCCATCTGGTCCGATCTCGACAAGCTGGGCGTCCCCGGCATCAAGGGCGTGTGGTCGATCCCCGAAGCCGCCGGCTGGGGCATCACTGTGGTGTCGCTGAAGCAGATGTATGCCGGGCACGCGCCGCAGGTGATGGCGTTGGCGGCGCAATGCACGGGCGGAGCCTATTTCGGCAAATACATCATCGTCGTCGATGACGACATCGACCCGACGAACGTCCACCAGGTGCTGTGGGCGATGGCGACCCGGTCGCGGCCGGCGCAGTCGATCGACATCCTGCGCGAAACCTGGAGCACCTATCTCGATCCCAGCCTCAACCCGCCGGAGATCCGGCCCTGGGGATCGAAGTGCCTGATCAATGCCTGCATGGATTACCGCTACATCAAGAATTTCTCGAAGCGCTCGAAGCTGTCGAAATCGACCTACGACAAAGTGGTCGCGCGGTGGAAGGAATTCGGATTCGATCGTGAGCCGCCGAAGGTGACCGTGTTCGAGGATTCGGCTGTGCTCGACAAAGAGGCCGAGTCGGTGCCGGATAAGATGTGAGGGAGGGGTGCAATGAGTGGGACAGGACGGTTCGTCCGGGCGGCGATCCTCGCAGCGGCGGCTCTTGCGGTGCCGCCGGTCGTTGCGACGGCGCAGACGGTCAAGATCGGCGTGATTCTCACGTATTCCGGGCCGGAGGCCGAGTCCAGCGAGGCGATTGACCGGGCCATCACGCTCTACTCAAGACTGCATGAGAAGGATCTGCCCTCAGGCGTGAAGGTGGAGATCATCCGGCGCGACGACACGGGGGCGAAGCCGGAGATCGCGCGGCGGCTAGCCCAGGAGCTTGTCACCCGCGACGGCGTCCAGTTCATCGCCGGCGTGGTCTGGTCGCCGAACGCGTTGGCGATCGGGCCGGTGGCCACCGAAGCGAAGATCCCGTTCGTGATCTTCAACGCCGCCAGTTCCGCCAACACCCGCGCCTCACCGTACATCGTCCGCTTCTCATGGACGGTCTGGCAGAACGCCTATCCGCTCGGCCAATACGCCGCCAAGCAGGGCTGGCAGTACGGTTACACCATTGTCAGCGACTATGCGCCCGGGATCGACGGCGAGAACGCTTTCGTGAAGGCCTTCACCGAGGGCGGCGGCAAGGTCGCCGGCAGCGTGCGCGTGCCGGTCAGCAATCCGGACTGGGTGCCGTTCCTTCAGCGTGCCAAGGACGCCAAGCCTGACGTCGTGTTCAACTTCAACCCCGGCGGCAAGCAGGCGCCAAATTTCATGAAGGCCTGGGACTCCCTCGGCTTCAAGGAGGCCGGCGTCCATATCGTCGCCACCCACGACCTCGTGACCGATGATGAACTTCCGCATATTGGCGATCCGGCGCTGGGGGTGATCACCGCCGGTCCGTATTCAATTGCCGCGACGCGGCCTCAGAACAAGGCGTTCCTCGAGGCCTGGCACAAGGAATTCGGGCCGAACGCCATCCCCAATTACGGCGCGGTGGCGACGTGGGACGGCATGAACGCCATGTACGGGGTGATCAAAGAAACCAGGGGAAAATTCTCCAGCGATCAGGCGCTGGACATTCTGCGCCACTGGAAAAATCCGGACAGCCCGCGCGGGCCGATCGCCATCGACCCGGAGACGCGCGACATCGTCCAGAACATCTATTTGCGGCGGGTCGAAAAGGTGAACGGAAAGCTCGAGAATGTCGAGTTCGAGACCGTGCCGCAGATGAAGGATCCGTGGAAGGAGCTGAACCCCGTCAAACAATAGGGCGGGCTAGGGCCCCTCGTGACGGGACGGCCGGACGAACGGCCAGGCGACCCCGATCACGAGGAGCGCCGACAGGACGAGCAGGATGACGCGGAGCGTGGGGTGGGTGATCACGGTGATGCCGGCCAGCAGGTACTCTATCCAGCTCTCGGGTCCGAGCGCCACGGCGCCCGCGGCCATGGCAAACATCGCCGCCACCGCCTGACAGTGGCGAACCCAAAATCCCTGTGCGCGAACGCTGAGTGAAACGGGCATCCCTTAACACTTATGCAGCGCCCCCGCCGCCCGCAAGCGGGCAAGCGGCCGGCGTTATCTTGTCACGCGGTACCCATCAGCGTCCGGCGGGACTGAAATACGCCGCATCTTCCGGCCGCATCGTCCACTCGGCATTGCCGCGCCATTCCTGGGTCCGGGTCGACATGTCGTCGCCGTAGCGGACGCGGAACAGCAACGTGCGCTGCGGGCCGTTGGCATATTCGTGCAGCTCACCGCGGGGATGGACGACGAATGAGCCCGGCTTGACGTCGACCGTGCCGGTGGGTGTGCGCATCACCCCGCCGCCTTCGAAGCAGAAATAGATTTCCGTGGCGTTGGGGTGGCAGTGATAGGGGCTGATCTGTCCGGGCTCCCAGCACGCCACCGTCACGTCGCCTTCGTCAATCTTGCCGAGGATCTTCTCGACATGCCGCTTGGGGTTGAACGCCTGCTCGGCGGTCAGACTGAATGCGTGCATGGCTGCTCCTTGATTGGCACCCGAGGATTATCGGTCGCCGGTGCCGCGCGGACAAGCGGGGGCCTACCGTAAGCGGTGGCAGCACCTGGGCGCCGGCGCTAGAGTGGGGGCCGTTTCGGGAGGGAACTTGACCCAGACGTCGCCAATCAGCCGGCGCCATGTATTGGCGCTGTGCTTCGCCACCTTCGCGCTTTTCACGGCATGCGTCTTCGGCGTCGGCCCCGCCCAGGCACAAGCCTATCCGAACCGGCCGATCCGGGTGATCCTGCCGTTTACCGCCGGCGGCACCACCGATTTTCTGGCGCGCATCAGCGCCAAGGCGCTGACCGAGCAGCTCGCTCAGCCGGTGGTGGTCGACAACCGGCCGGGGGCCGGCGGCAATCTCGGCTCCGATCTGGTGGCGAAGGCGGCTCCCGACGGCTACACGCTCGGCTTTTTTCCCTCGAGCAACCTCGTGCAGAACCCGTTCCTGATGGCGTCGCTGCCGTTCGATCCGCTGAACGACTTCGTGCCGGTCTTCAACCTCGGGCACGGTCCGCAATTCGTCATGGTGCCCGCGTCGCTGCCGGTGAAGACGCTCGCCGAGTTCATAGCGCTCGCCAAGAGCAAGCCGAACCAGTTGAACTATGCCTCGGCGGGCAACGGCAGCTCGCCGCATATCGCGGGCGATTACTTCGCGCGCCTCGCGGGCATCCAGATGGTGCACGTTCCCTATAAGGGCACCAGTGCCGCGATTCCCGATCTCGTGGCCGGCCGCGTGCATATGCTCTCGGTCTCGCTGCCGCCGGTGAAGCCGCAACTCGACGCCGGCGAGCTGCGGGCGCTGGCCCTGGCCGCGTCGAAGCGCATGACAGCCCTGCCCGACGTGCCGACCGCCGCCGAGGCGGGACTGCCCGGCTACGACGTGACCACCTGGTTCGGGTTCCTGGCGCCGCGCGGCACCGATGACCGGATCGTCCAGCGCCTCAACGGCGAGCTGCAGAAATTCCTCGACATGCCCGGCACCTCCCGGCAGCTGGACGAGGCCGGCGTGGTTCGGATCGGCGGATCCGCGGCCGAGTTCGCGGCGTTGTTGCGCGCCGATTACAAGCGGTGGGAAGTCATCATCCGCCAGTCGGGCGTGAAGCTGGAATAGGATCCGGCCCGCCTCAGTGGCCGGCGAGCGTGTAGTTCCGCGAATCGAGCTTCTCGTACAGCGCCTGCTCGAGCTGGACGCGGTCATAGGGCTTGAACAGGATGGTGTGCCCCTCGCTCGACGCGGCACTCAAGGCATCGCTGTAGCCGGTGACCAGGATCACCGGCAGCTCGGGGTATTTCGTCTTCATCTCGCGGGCGAGCTCGATGCCGCTGGCGCTGTCGCGCATCACCACGTCGGAGATCACGACGTCGATCGTTCCCGCCCGCTTGGCCAGTACCTCCAGTGCTTCGGCGGCGCGGCTCGACCGCACCACCTTGCAGCCCAGATCCTCGAGCATGGCCGCGGAGGTTTCGCCGACTTCCGGGTCGTCTTCGACCAGCAGCACCGTCACGTCGTCGACCATGCGCGACGCCGGGGCGGGCGGCGCCTGCTCGATCGGCTCGGCCGCGGCCTGGACGGCCGCGGCGCCCGCCCGGGGCAGGTAGATCGTGACGCATGTGCCTTGCCCGGGCGCGCTTTGGATGGTCGCGGCGCCACGGGCCTGTTGGGCAAAGCCGTAGACCTGGCTCAGACCCAAGCCGCTGCCTTTGCCTGCGGGCTTGGTGGTGAAGAACGGCTCGAATGCCCGCGCCGCGGTGTCGGGCGACATCCCGACGCCGCCGTCGCGGATGGCTAGCATGACGAACGGGCCCTCCAGGCCGGTTCCGTCATCCGCGCCGGGGGCCAACGCGACGTTCCGGGCCGAAATGGTCAGCGGGCCGCCGTTGGGCATGGCGTCCTGGGCATTCACCGCGATGTTCAAGACCGCCAGCTCCAGCTCGTCGCCGTCCACCTCGATCGGCGATAGGCCGGGATCGATGTCGGGGCGAATGTAGATGTTGGCGCGGAGCGACCGCGCCAGCATGTCGAACATGGGCGGCAGCCGCTCGCGCAGGTCCACGATCGTCGGCTTGCTGCGGCGCTGGCGGGAGAATGTCAGCAACTGGCGCGTCAGGCGCTCGCCACGGCGGGTGGCCCGCTCGATGGCTTCGAGCAGCTTCCCCTTGTCCAGCGTGCCGCGCCGCAGGAGCTGGATGCTGCCGCTGATCACCAGGAGCAGATTGTTGAAATCGTGCGCGATGCCGCCGGTGAGCTGGCCGATTGCCTCGAGCTTCTGCGCCTGGCGCAGGGCGGTCTCGGCCTGCAGCCGCCGATCCGCTTCCTCGGCGGCGCGGCGCGAGCGACGCAAGGCGGTCCAGGTGATGGCGATGAGGCCAAGGGTGGCCGGGATGCCGTAGATCAGATGGCTGCCCATCTGCCACATCCAGGCCTGGACGACCGCGTTTCGCTCGACACCGACCGCGACGTAAAGCGGCAGATCTGGCAGCTTCCGATAGGAGGCGATGCGCGCCCGCCCGTCGATTTCCGATATCATCTCGACGACGCCGCGGTCCGGACTGGCAGCGACGGCGCGGGCGAACCCGCTCGCCGGCGAGAACGGCACCGGAGCGGCGGCGTTCGGCGCCACGCGGACGAGCACTTGGCCGTCGCCGCGGGTGAGCGACACGGCCAGTCCCTCCTTGCCGTTTCGGCCAACGATGTCGCGGTAGAACTGCCCGAAATAGGATGGCCGCACCGACACAGAGATGATGCCGGTAAATGACCCGTCGCCGCTTGGCCGCCGCCGGGTGACGGTGAAGAACGAGCTTTGGGAGATGCGGCCGAACCAGATCCGGCTCACATACGTGCCGGCGTCCTGCGCCGCCTGCGCGGTGAAATAATCGCGGTCGGCGATGGACAGGTCGCGCGGCGCGGGATAGGCGTTCGTGGTGACCAGCGGCCGGCCGTCGCGGTCGTCGACGTAGATGTCCTTGATCTGCGGAATGCCCGCGATCATCTCGGCAAGATCGTCGTGCAGGGCTTTTTCTGAGTCCCTGATCTGCTCGTCGCCGAGCCCCTGCAGCAGCTTGCCGGTCTGGCGCAGGATCAGCCCGTAGGTCTCGAATACCTTGGCCGCATGTTCGTAGACGAGCTCGTTCTCGCGGACGATTCGTTCCCGCGCGTCGTCGAAGGTCCGCTGATAGTTGTTGTACGACGCGCCCAGGAACAGGACGACAGGGGCGACGATCGTTGCGACGAGCAGCGCCTTCAGCGAAAACGGCGCCCCATTGTGTGTCAGGCGTGACCCGGCCACGAATTCCCTTTCGCTCAGCAGTGTAAGCGTAACAGATAGGGTTTTGCGCCCGCAATGGAGCCAGGAACCGGAACAGACCGCGGCGAGCGGCGTTTTTTTCACCCAATGACGATGGACTGCAAAGCGAGCCCGTTCCGGCGATTTCTGGACTGGACGGAGCAGTTCCGGGGCTGTGACGCTGTCTTTCGCGGCATCGATGTTACCCAGATGTGGCCTGCAGCCGTGCGGTCGTTCCTGCTGTCGCGCGGTGAATGGCCGCCCGGCCGGGCTGCGGCGGCGCGAGGTCGGCGCGCCGGCCGGGGCGAAGCGCTGGCCGCGTTCCGCGAGTATGAAGGCCGGCTGTTCCGGGGATTTCGCCGCGAAGCCATTCTGCTGTCCGAACATCCGCCGGCGGACGACTGGCAGTGGCTGGCGCTCGCCCAGCATTACGGTCTTCCCACGCGGCTGCTGGACTGGTCGCAGAGCCCGCTCGTCGCCCTATATTTCGCCGCCTCGCACCCGGGCGGCGCGATGGTCCGCGTCTATGCGTTCGACTGGGGCCCGATCGGCCGCGAAGCGGGACTGATCGATCCGATCAGCAAGCCACGGACGGGTCCGTTCGACTATAACGGCACGATCGGCCGATTCGCGCCGCCGGTGATCAGCACGCGCATGGCCGAGCAGGAAGGCGTGTTCGCCATTCAAGGCAATCCGCTGCGCGACATCCACGAGATCGCCGGCTCGCGCCTGCAGTGGTACGAGATCGCGGAGCATGACCGGGCGGACATTCCCGTCGATCTGTTCCGGATCGGTGTCAGCGCGTGGGCGCTGTTCCGCGATCTTCCCGGCCTCGCCGAGACGCTGCGCTGGGTCCACGAAGACTACGTGCCGCGCTTGAGCGGACGCCGCCACGCTAGGGTTCGCGACGCTGGCTCTCGTCGAAGCCCATCGCCGCCGCGTACGCCCTCCACACCTCGTCGGGCTGCCCGGCCTGCCAGGGGAAGAAGTTGAGGCGACGGCGCAGCACCGGGTGTTTGGGCCAATCCTCGATCGGAACCCCGTCGGTGCTCGCGGCACCGTAGACGTTGGGGAGCTCGACGAGCGTGGCGCGTTCGGGGTCGCGGATGATGCCCTTCGGATCGCGTCCGGCCGCCACCGCCGCAAGGTCGGCCTGGAGCAGCCGGCGCAGCATGGCGATTCCGCGGTCGCTGTTGCCGAGATATTCACGGGTCCGATCGGCGATCGCACCCTGGCCGATCCAGGCGGCGAAGTCCTGGTTCATCGTGTGGGTCATGATCCAGTTGCCGTGCCGGTCGCGCAGCGGGCTGTGCCAGGTGGGAATGCGGTTCTGGACATACGGCTCGCGCCCCTTGGGCACCCGCGTGAAGAACCAGGCGACGCTCAGCGTGTTCTCGTCGTCGATGGGGACGCGCCATTCGAAATGCTCACCGAGATAGAAGCCGTTGGGCCACAGACAGACGCGCCCCATAGTCCACAGCGGATCGGCCTCGCTCTGGCCCTCGCGGATGCGCTTGTAGAGGAGCCCGAACTCGAATTCGTCGAAATCGACCCTGAGATGCTTGGGCGCGTACGGACCCGAAGCGCCGGCGCGCCGGAGGTTCCAGTTGTCGTGCATCCATTCGAAATGCACCGGGTCGCAGGAGTTCTCCTGGGCCTGCAGCCAGTTGCACGGCACCTCCGACAGCACGACCTCGACGAAGCCGTTGGTCCAGGTGAACGCTGACCATACCGGCAGCTCGGGCGCCGGGGCGGGGCCCAGATAGGCCCACAACAGCCCCGCGAGCTCCCTCACCGGATAGGCTTTGAGCCGCACCTGATCCTTCAGCCGCGCCTCGGGGTGGGCCGTGTCCTCGTAGGGCTGCTCGAGGCAGCGCCCGTCCTCGGCGTAGAGCCAGCCGTGATAATTGCAGCGCAGCCCGCAGCTCTCGACCCATCCATACGACAGATCGGCGCGGCGATGCCGGCAGTGCCGGTCGACCAGCCCGTAGCGGCCGCCGAGGTCCTTGTACAGCACGAGATCCTCGCCGAAGAGGCGAATGGGCTTGATCGGCGCTTTATCGAACTCCGCGGCACCGGCGACGGGCTGCCAATAGCGCCGCAGGAGATCGCCCATCGGCGTCCCCGGTCCGATCCTGGTCAGGAGCCGGTTCTTGTCCTCGTCCAGCATGCGTCGTCCGTCCCTGGGGCTTCGTTTCGCGGTCCATGTTAGTTTGGACGGCGATTTTGTTCCACGCCGGGAGGCCATCATGGCGCCGTCGCAAAATCCTGCCGTCGATTCGGTCATCGTGCCGCGCACGCGCGATCTTGTCGAAGACTTCCAGGTCCGGCGGGTGCTGCCCTGGGCGGGCGGGCGCATGGTGGGTCCGTTCGCATTCTTCGACCATATGGGGCCGGCCGTGTTGCGCCCCGGGCGTGGCCTCGACGTGCGCCCGCATCCTCATATCGGGCTGGCCACCGTCACCTATCTGTTCGAAGGCGAGATCCTCCACCGCGACAGCCTCGGCACGGTGCAGCCGATCCGGCCCGGAGAGGTGAACTGGATGATCGCCGGGCGCGGCATCGTCCATTCGGAACGGACGCCGCCGGAGCTCCGCGCCGTCGGCGGATCGCTGTTCGGGATCCAATCCTGGGTCGCTCTTCCCAGGCAGGACGAAGAGATGGCGCCGGCCTTCCAGCACGTGCGCGCCGACGAAGTTCCGGTGGTCGAGGCGGCGGGTGTGCGGCTGCGCCTGCTCGCCGGTGCGTTCGGTGGCACCCGCTCGCCGGTCGAGGTCTTCTCGAGACTGTTCTACGTCGACGCCGCGTTCGGCGCCGGTGGGTCGGTGGAGCTTCCTGCGGGCGACGAGCGCGCGGTGTACGTGATCCAGGGCGCGCTGGACGGTGCCGGCCAGGCTTGCGAAGCGGGCCAGATGGTCGTGTTTCGGCCGGAGGCTGCCGTGACCCTGCGTGCCGCGGTGGACACCCGGGCGCTGCTTCTCGGCGGTGCGCCGCTGGAGAGCAAGCGCTATATCTGGTGGAACTTCGTGTCGAGCTCGCGCGAGCGCATCGAGCAAGCCAAGACGGATTGGAAAGCCGGACGATTCCCGCCGGTCCCCGGAGACGCGGAGTTCATCCCGCTCCCGGACGAGGAGCCGCCGCCGAAGGTGCGCTATCCTTGAGGTGCGTTGGGCTTGAGCGGCGGGTACAAAGGCCGTGTGCCGCTCAAGTCATCGCAAGCCGCTTGGCCTTTTCGTCGAGCAGCTGCACCAGCCCCTCGGGGCCGGACCGCGAGAGCACGGACCTGAACTCGCTGCGCCGCACTGCCAGCTGGCTGATTGTGCCGTCGAGATAGATGTCGATGACGCGCCACGCGCTGCCAACCTTGTGCACCAGGTAGCCGAACTTGATGGAGTCGCCCTTGGCCGGCGTCAACACCGTGCCGACCAGGACGCCCTGGCCGGGCTCCGAGCGGTCGGTGAGCCGAAGCTGCTCGCCGGAATAGTCGTCGAACTGGGTCGCGTAGGTCGCGATGGAATACCGCCGGAACGCGTCGATCAACGCCTCCCTCTGATCCGCCGACATGTTGAACCAGAGCGGGCCGACCGCGGCGCGGGTCATGCCGGCGAAGTCGAAGGACTCGTTCATCACGGCCTCGAGCGCTGCATAACGGCCCTGATAGCCGAGCTGCTTGGCGCTCTTCATCACCCGCAACAGGGTGTCGTTGAAGTTGCTCACCACCTGTTCGGGCGTGCGCTGATCGGCGGCCGGACTCGACATCGCAGGAGCCGCGGCGAACAGCGCGATTGCGACCAGCAACGGCGACAGCCAACGCGTGACCTGGAAGAAGTCCGCCTGCGCCCGTCGCGCGGCCTTGAGAACCGGTGTCATGCTATGCCCCGAATAGAACATCTAAGCGTAGAGCGTTCGCTTAGATGATTTATTGCCCAATAACGTTAAGAAAGGGTAGCCGTTCTCGCCTTCCTTGTCGATTGGGAAAGCCCGGCTACAGGCGGGAGTTAGGGTGTTTTGAGGAAAAAGCAAGCAAAGGTGGCAGGAATGCCACCGTTGTAAACAATGCATAACCCAGGGCTATGACCAAAAGTATGCCCATTTCGGCCGTTCCGCGGTGGTGCGACAGGGCAAGTGTCCCAAAAGCCCCGATGGTTGTGAGGGCACTGAACGTCACGGCGCGGGCCGCGGCGGACTGGAGCACATCCGACAGCCCCTCGCGCGAGCGGGTCACGAAGTAGATATCGAACGCCACCCCGATGCCGAGGAGGAGCGGCAGGGTGATCACGTTGGCGAAATTGAGCGGCAGGTCGAGCACCACGCCGGTCGCCAGCGTGAGCAGCGCCGCCAGGACGAGCGGTGCCAGGACAAGGAAGGCATCCCGGATGCGCCGCAGCGCCACGAGCAGGACGATGCTGATCGTCACCGCCGCCGTCACGCCGGCAACGAGCAGCGCCTGCGAGATGGTGTCGGCCGACGCCTGCACGGTGATGGCGAGGCCGGTGGCCTGAGGGGCCACGCCCAGCACCGCGCTGCGGAAATCGGCCAGGACCGCGTTGTCGCGAACGTCGCCGCGCGGCATCACTTCGATCCGGCTTTCGCCGTCCGGCGCCACCCACTCGCGGACGAGATCGGGCGGGAGTGTGGCGCGCTCCACGTGCTCGGCGCTCAGGGCCGCGCGGAGCTGTGCCAGCTCCGCGGTGATCCCGGGGATGAGCGCCCGCTCCAGCCTGGTCCACAGGGCGTCGTCGCCGGCCGCGGCGGCGGCGAGGGCTTTTTCGAGATCGCCGCGGCCGCCGTCGGGACCATGCTTGGCGATGACGTCGCGGAGCGCCTCCAGCAACGCCGACGTGCTTTGGCGGAGTTCCGCCGCGTCCGGCGGCGGGCGCGCCGGCGACGCATTGAGGACCGGGCCAAGGAAGAAGTTGAGGTCGGCGATGATCGCCAGCTTCTGGTCCTGGTCGTCGGGTACGAAGCTGTCGATGTTCGTCGCCCGTTCGACCTGCGGCAGCGCCGCCAGCTTTTCGGCCAACGCCGACGCCGCGTCCGGCGATGGCGCCAGGACATCCGCCGTGTAGGGGTTTGCCGTCGGGTCGTTCATGAGATCGAGGAGTGTCGCCATCGACTCGCGGTTCGGATCCTTCAAGTGCAGCGGATTGAAATCGAACCGCACCCACGGCAGCGATGCGGCGCAGATCGCCGCCAGGCACACGGCCACGGCAACCATGAGCTTGCGGTGCTTCACCATCCAGCGGTCGATGGGGGCCGCCCACTGGAAGCCCACCGGCGCCAGCTCGGGCGACGGCTTGACCAGGGTGAGCAGCGCCGGGAGCAGGGTGAACGTGAGGATCGCGGCAATGACCATCCCGCCGGCCGCGATCAGGCCGAGCTCTGCGACGCCGCGGAAATCGGTGGGCGTGAAGGACAGGAAGCCGAGCGCGGTCGTGGTCGCGGCGAGCGACAGGGGTGCTCCGATGCGGCCCGCCGTCACGCGCAGGGCCGTGATCTCGTCGGGGGCGCGATGACGTTCGGCGCGATAGCGCACCGTGAACTGGATCGCGAAGTCGACGGCGATCCCGACGAACATGACGACGAATGCGACCGAAATCACGTTCAGGGTGCCGACGGCCACGGCCGCGAACGCGGCGGTGCAGGCGAAGCCGGCCGCGAGCGTCACGAGCACGATGAAGATCAGACGCACGGCCCGGAGTGCGATGAACAGGAATAACACCACCAGGGCCACCGAGAGGCTGATCGAGAGTGCCGCTCCCTCCTCGACGCTGGCCAGTTCGTCGTCGTTGAGCGGCACCGAGCCGGTGATCCGGACCCGCAGCCCGTGCTCCGGGGTCAGGCCCAGCTCGCGGGCCGCCGTCCGGACGGCTTCGGTGGCGCGGGCACCCGGCTGGATGTCGCTGAAGTCGAGCACCGGCTTGGTCACGATGAAGCGGCGAAGCTCCTCGGGCCGGGGCGTGCGGCCGGTCAGGATCTCGCTCCACGACATCGGGTGCTCGGCCCCCGTGATCACGCCGTTGATGGCGGCGCCGATCGCGGTGATCGCCTGCGAGAGGCTCGCCGGATCGATGTCGCCGTGCCGGACGCCCAACAGGGCGATCTGCAGGGCGTTGAACAGGCCGCGCAGCGACGGATCGGCCGCCAGCCCGCCGATCATCGGCTGGGCCTGGATCAATTGTTCGGACAGTTCGCTCAGCTCCGGCAGGTCCAGGAAGAGCAGTCCGTTCTTGCGGAAGAACGGGTCCGATCCGGGCTGCTGGACGCTTTGGAACAGATCCGGCTGGGCGGTCAGGCGCGATGCCAACGCCGTGACCGCGGTTTCGGCGTGCTCGGGGGTCGCGCCGTCGACCACCACCACCAGGGTGTCGACCGTGCCGGGAAAGAGGTTTTCATAGTGGGCTTCCTGCTGCTGCCACGGCAGGTCGGCCGACAAGAGGTTGGCGACGTTCGCGTCGATGGTCAGTCGGCCGGCCGCAAAGACGCCCACCCCCGCGCTGACGAGGAGCAGGAGAGGGGCAACCCAGATCGCGCCGCGCCGGCAGCGCTCGACAACGTCAACGATGAACCGTGCCCACATACCTGAGGATCCCTGGTCTGTCCCCAGGTCGAGCCGCTCCAGAAAGGAAGCCGAACCTGACGGAGTTTGGCGCCGCGTGCAACCCTTGCGTTGGTATGGCCCGCCCGGCCGGCGTCATAGCCCTAGATAGGCTTGGCGCACGCGGTCGTCGTGGAGGAGTTCGTCGCCGCGCCCGGACATGACGATCCGGCCGTTCTCGAGCACGTACGCGTGCTGCGCCAGCTTCAGCGATACCGCGACGTTCTGCTCCACGAGCACGATCGTCAGCCCTTCCTCGTGGAGGCGCTTGATGACCCGGAACACTTCCTGCACCAAGGCCGGCGACAATCCGAGCGACGGCTCATCGAACATCATCAGGCGCGGGCGGCCCATCAGGCAGCGGCCGATGGCCAGCATCTGCTGCTCTCCGCCGGAGAGCGTGCCGGCCGATTGGCGACGGCGCTCTGCCAGGCGCGGAAAGCGCCGGTAGACATAATCCAGGGTCTGGGCTGATTGCGCCCGCGCATCCCTCGACACCGCGCCGAGCTCCAGGTTGTCGGCGACGCTGAGCGTCGGAAAGATCTGTCGGCCCTCGGCGACTTGTCCGATGCCAAGCGCGCAGACGCGATGGCTGGGCAGGCCGGTGATGTCCGTCCCGTCCAACGTGATGCGGCCGGCCGAGGGACGTTCCATGCCGGCGATGGCGCGGATCAGCGAACTCTTGCCGGCCCCGTTCGCGCCGACGATGGCGACGATCTCGCGCGCCGGCACGTCCAGCGACACGCGGTCGAGCGCCTGGGCGTCGCCGTAATGAAGATCGAGATCGCGGACCTCGAGCATTTAGACCGCTTCTTCCCCTAGGTAGCATTCGAGAACGGCGGGGTCGCGCACCACGACCTCCGGCGCGCCTTCGGCGATCTTCTTCCCATAGTTGAGGACGATCACGTGCTGGGCGAGAGCCATCACCGCCCGCATGACATGCTCGATGAGCAGGATAGTGACGCCGAGCTCGCGATTGATCTCGCGGAAAAAGGCGACCATCTGGTCGGTCTCGGTGGGCCGCAGGCCCGCCATCACCTCGTCGAGCAGGAGCAGCTTCGGCCGCGTGCCCAGGGCCCGCGCCACTTCGAGCCGCTTGCGGTCGGGCAATGTCAGGCTCGCGGCGCGGTGATCCCGCTTCGGCCACAGGTCGAGCCGCTCGAGGATGCCGCGCGCGGCCTCGCGGGCGGCCGCGACGTCGGGTGTCGCGTGCAGACAGCCGACCATCGCGTTCTCTTCCACCGACAGCTCGCCGAACGGCCGGACGATCTGGAAGGTGCGGGCGATCCCGGCGGCGCAGACCTGATGCGGCGCCAGGCCGTCGAGCCGCCGGTCGCCGAAGCGGATCTCGCCCGAATCCGGACGTGCCACTCCGGCGATCAGGTTGAAGGTCGTCGTCTTGCCGGCACCGTTGGGGCCGATCAAGGCGACGATCGCGCTGTCCGGCACGTCGAACGACACGCGATCGACCGCCTGAAGGCCGCGAAACCGCTTCGACAGGTCGCGCACGCGGAGCATCATCACGCCTTCCGCGCCGTGCCGCGCAGACCGAGCTTCCGCGCCAGATACGGCCACACGCCGTGGCGCTGGAAGACGACGATCAGCACGACGCACAGCCCATAGAACACCTGTTTGATGCCGTCGAGCTTGAGGGCGCCCTGGAACGGCTCCAGCATCACCGTCAGGGATTCGCCGAGCGGCGTCAGGATGAACGCCCCGACGATTGGGCCCATCAGGGTCCCGACTCCGCCGGTCACCGCGCCCAGCAGCATGTCGATCGATCGGGTGACGGAGAAGATCGGCTCCGGAAACAGCGTGTTGTAGTAGAACGCGTAGACCACGCCGCCCGCGGCGGTGAGGGCCGCCGACAGCATCACCGCCAGGATCTTGTAGCGGAAGGTGTGGATGCCCAGCGCCTGCGCCGCCACCTCGTCCTCGCGGATCGCGAGCCAGTAATAGCCGAGCCGGCTCGAGAGCAGCATCCGGCACAGCGCCAGCACGCCGGCCGTGCCGGCCAGCCAGATGTAGTAGAACATCGTCGGTGCGCCGCGGAGGTTCCACAGGTCGCTCGACTCGCGGTTGGCCACCGGCAGGAAGAAACCGGCGGTGCCGCCGACCCAGTCGATGTGGTCGAAGAGGATGCGCGTGAACTCGGCAAACGCGATGGTGAGCAGCGCGAAATAAACGCCGCCGATCCGGAAGCGGAACCCCAACGCGCCGATGAACGCACCGATGAGGGCCGCGACCGCGGCCCCGGCGCCCATCCCGATCCACGGGCTGATGCCGAACTTCACGAAGAGGGCGGCGCTCGTATAGGCGCCGAGCCCGAAATAGAGCGCGTGGCCCAGCGACAGCTGGCCCGCGAAGCCCATCATGATGTTCCACGCCTGGCCGAGATAGGCGAAGTACAGGACGAGGATCAGCACCGACAGCACGTAGGCATCGACCACGAACGGGGCGGCGAGCAGCACCGCCAGCACGATGGCCAGCAGCAGCCGTCCCCGCGCCGGCACGTCGGTAAGCCAGAGGGTCGTCATGACGCGCGCTTGCCCAGCAGGCCCTGCGGCCGGAACAGCAGCACCAGGATCAGGAGGCCGAAGCTGAACATCGACTTGAGCGACGGGTCGATGAGCAGGCCCGCCAGCGCTTCGGAGACGCCGATCAGCACGCCGCCGAGCAGAGCCCCGGTCAGGCTGCCGAGCCCGCCGACGATCACGACCACGAAGGCCAGCAGCGTGTACTCCGTCGCGAGATACGGATGGACGTCGACCAGCATCAGGAGGATGCATCCGGCGGCGGCGATGCAGGCGGTGCCCAGGCCGAACGACAGCGCGAAGAGGTGCTTGACGTTCAGCCCGATCACGCGCGCGCCGGTCAGATTGTCGGCGCAGGCGCGGATCGCCTTGCCGGTCCGGGTCCAGCGGAAGAACGCCGCCAGCAGTGCCGCCACCACGATGGCCGCGCCGCCCGCGAACACCCGCACCTTATCGACGAGGATGGGGCCGAATTCGTAGGAATCGTATGCGTACGGCAGCGGCACGTTCTGCGCGTCGGGGCCGAAGATCATGAGGCAGGCGGAGACGATCATGATCGCGATCGCCGCCAGCAGAAGAAACTGCATGTAGTCGGGCACGTCGATCAGGCGGTTGATGATCCCGGCCTGCAGCCCGTAGCCGAACGCGAACAGGACGACCGCGACCAGCGGGACGCTGAGCAGCGGATCGAGCCCGAGCGAGCGGAAGATCACGAGGGCGAGATACATCGCGATCACCATCATCTCGCCATGCGCGAAATTGACGATCTTGCACACGCCGAAGATGACCGACAGGCCGAGCGCCGACAGGCCGTAGACGAGGCCGGTCAGGACGCCGCTGACGATCTGGTTGACGTAGGTGTCGAG
>WNFI01076122.1_pt1 | contig 107032 bp, 103 predicted proteins | sample 5400471 | NCBI WGS metagenome assembly WNFI01 (sample SAMN13153348, study PRJNA577476) | soil metagenome | isolation source: 100 cm saprolite on Douglas fir-dominated hillslope | place: USA:California | collected 2013-09-17
ACGGCCGCACAAACAGGCCGGACATATGACCGCAAGCAACCGATCATATCATCGCTTCTTTCTTGCAGGCCGGGGGCCGTCCACATATGTGTCTCTGTGCTTATCCAGCGATTTCCCGACCGCGTCGCTCGATGGAAACACCAGCGACTTGATCACCACCGGCACGGCGCCCGACGCCTCCAGGATCTCGCCGATGTCGATGTAGTCGAACTCCTTGAGGTCCAGTCCGTCGATCGAGACGATCGCATTGTTCAGGCGCAGCTCTTCGCGGCAATGCATGCCGATCAGGCCGCCGACATCGCCGTCGCCGGCGAGGATCAGCGGATGGTCGTTGGCGAGAACGGCCGACAGCCCGTCCGCGACGCCGCGGCAAAACGCGTCCAGGCGCTGAAAGGTCGCCGAGCCCTGCCATGGCGCGAACACCGCCACCGGCTGTTCGCCGGCCGCCAGGTCGAGGCGCTTCAGCACGGCCGCAATCGACGCCGCGACGGCGCCGCGGTCGATGGCCTCGCCGGCGAGCGGCAGGTCGGGCGCGATGACCGCCACATTGCGCAGCGGCAGCGCCTCCAGCGGTGAGACGAAGATCGTGCTGCCGCTGACCTGGACCGTGTATTGCGAGGCGCCGATGACAGTGGCGCGGATACCTTCGCGCGACGGCTCGATCCCGGGGCCCCCACGGCTCGTCCACCGCTCCGCGCGCGCCTTGATTTCGGCCGCGAGCAGCGGCCCGAGGTCGCCGAAGCCGCCGGTCTCGCGGCCGTAGATATATTCGGACACGCCGCCGGAAAAGGTGAGCTGATCGATGCGCCCGGTGTATTTCAACGGATCAAGCCGTAGCAGCGGCGAGGCTTGCCCGCCCATCGCCTCGAAGAGCCGCTCCGCCAGGGCGGCTGCAAGCTGGCGCGCCGCGTCCGGCGCAAACGGCCTTCCCGGCTGAAGCGGAAGCCCTATCTCCGCCGCCACGCGTCGACCCGCTTCCTCGATGCGGGTGATCCTGCCTTCGGCATCCGTGCAGATCAGCCGCGCGCCGACATCGATCGCCGTCTGGTCGATCACTTTGCCATCGGCGCAGATCGCGATCTTCGACGTGCCGCCGCCGACGTCGACGTTCATTACCGTCGTCCGCTCGCGGATCGACCGGCTGACCGCCCCCGAGCCGTAGGCCGCCATCGTCGTCTCGAGGCTGTCGCCGGCGCTGACCGCGACCATCTTGCCGGCTTCGCGGGCGAACAGCTCGCCGATGGCGCGGGCGTTGCGGCGCCGCACCGCGACCCCGGTCAGGATCAAGGCGCCGGTGTCGATGGCGTCCGGGTCGACGCCGGCGCGCGCGTATTGGTCGTCGAGGAACACGGCCAGCGCCTTGGCGTCGATCGTCTCTTCGGCCGCGTAGGGCGTCAGCAGGATCTTGGATTCGTAGAACGCCTCGCGCGAGGCGACCACATAGCGGCTGTCCAGCCGCTCCAGCACGATCCGCGAGAATACGAGGTGCGAGGTCGAAGAGCCGATATCGACCCCGACGCTCAGCAGATGGATCTCGTCTTCGCCCTCGAGCGTGCGGCCGGTGTTCGAAAAGAACACCCGCCCGCCGGTCTGCTCGTCGTCGCTCATCCCTGCGTCACCCCTCACCCCGCGGCTTCGCCGCTGCCCTCTCCCACAAGGGGAGAGGGAGGAGTACACGCGCTCAATTCACCTCTCCCCCTGTGGGAGAGGTCGCGAGCGGCAGCGAGCGGGTGAGGGGGTGCTCGCAAGCGGTGCTCACTCAAAACTCTTCACCCGCGTCCCCGGCTTGTACCACGCTGGATCCATGCGGCTCTGCACGTCGGTTTTGCCGATGGTCGCCTCCCACTCCTTCAGGATGTAGGGATCCTCCATCCAGTACGGGATCGACGAGCCGCCCTCGTCGATGTCCATGGCCGTGTAGTCGATGTGCTGCTCGCCGGGCGGGCCGGGCTCGCGTCCCGGCGAGTTGGGCCCGAACCAGGCGGTCAGCCGGAACGGCTCCTTCGACACGCCGAAATGCTGGTGGAACCAGCGCGCCCCGCCCGGAGCCGCCGACACCATGCCGACCGGTTCGTAGTCGACGCGCTTGATCAGGTCGGCCTTGCCGTCCTTCCACGGCGTCACGCCGGCGCGCTCCGGCCACGTATAGGTGTAGCCCTTGCCCTTGAGGCAGATCAGCACCGCCGCCGAGGTGTGCGCGTGCGCCTTCGAGTAGCGGCCGTTCTCGTGCTGGCCGATCCACAGATAGAAGGTGTTGCCGGTCATGAACGGCTCCACCCGGCGATAGCCGGGCGAGCGCCGGTTGTCGAGCGGCAGGTCGCAATTGACGATATCGGGGATGAAGTTGGTGCGCCGCATGGCCAGCCCGCGCACCGGATCGGGCTCGATGTTGTCGTTCGGCTTGTAGAAGTCGTCGGCGCCGCTGAAGCGGTCGCGGAACTGATAGGGACAGTTGAAGACCGCGTCGACGTTGTTCAGCAGGTTCATCAGATTGGGGGCCGTCGTGCCGCAGAGCAGCAAGGCTGGACTTGACGTCGCGTTGACGATCCGGTGCATGGCGTTTACCGGAATCGAGAACAGCGAGCCCTTCTGCCATTCGAAGATATGCCGCTTGGTCTCGCCGTCGAGCCACACCTCCGTCGAGCCGCGGCCTTCGACGACATAGACGACCTTCTCATAGATGTGCTTTTCCGGATTGAGTGCGCCGGCCGCCGGCACCTCGACCACGTAGCAGCCCCATTTCCCCTCGGTGCCGTAAAGCTGGATATAGCTGCCCTTGCCGCCGGTCCGCTTCCACGGACCAAGCGGCAGGTCTTGGACGCGGCGCACGCCGATGCCGCGGAAGATCGGGATTCCCTCGCTCTCCATGAACTTGTCGTAGGCGGTCGCGGGGCGGCCGAACTTGCCGAAGCCGGCGCGCTTGTTGCCGGAAGGCTCGTGCCAGTGAACCTGGCCGGGGGCGTCGTGTGGCATGGCGTGGTCCTTTACTGAACGTCTTTCGTTGAATATGGGCGCATCAGAGACCGCTGACCAGCAGGCCGGGATACAGCGGCAGCCGCAGCAGCACCGAAAACAACAGCCAGATGAACAGCACCGCCCCGCCGGCGGCCGCCAGCGACATGACAACCGGCCGGCCGCCGCGCAGGCGCATCGAGGCGAAGACGAACAGCGGCACGGCGGCGAGCACGCCGATCAGCACCAGCGCCGCGGCGAAGCCTGCGACCCAGGCCATGGCGGCGATCTGCCGCCGGACCGGATACGCCGCATGCAGCACCGGGTCCGGCTCCGCCGCCGGGTTCAGCCAGCGGAGGAGCGCCCGGCCGGTGGGGGTCGGGGTGCGCGCGGCGAGATCGAGGCTCACCAGCAGCAGCATCGCCCACCCCACCATGGCCGGGAACGCCCGCGAGTCCGGTGCGTACTGGTACGCGCTCGCCAGATAGATCGCGGTGACGACCCACAAGGTCAACGGGGCGAGATATTGCGCTAAACCCATGAACACCCCCACCCCAACCCTCCCCCGTCCAAGGGGGAGGGGGATTCCTTCTTCAACCCCTCCCTCCTTGCGGGGGAGGGTAGGGAGGGGGGTTCGCGTATCCGATCGGTGCTTCACGACATCTTCTCCGGCGCCAGCTGTTTCTCCGCGCGGTCGCGCTTGAACAGTGCGCGCAGAAGCGGCGAGAGGAGCAACGCTGCGATGCAGGCCATCAGGATCAGGCAGATCGTGCGGCTGAAGAAGAGCGACCAGCTGCCGTCGCCCATGATCATCGACTGGTGGTAATTGCGCTCGAGAGCGGAGCCGAGGACCAGCGCGATCACCAGGGTGAGACGCGGATAGTCGAGCCGCAGCATCAGATAGCCCAGCACCCCGAAGAACGCCGTCACCACGACGTTGCCGATATTGCCGTTGACGGCGTAGGAGCCGACCATGGCGATGCACAGCACGACGGGGACCAGAATTTGGGAATCGACGCGCGTGATCATCGCCAGCGGCCGCACGAGCAGCAGCCCCACCGACGAGGCGAGCAGGCATGAGGCGGTGAGCGCCCACACGAGCCCGTAGATCTCGGTCTGGTTGTTGGTCAGCATCATCGGTCCCGGCTGCAGCCCGTGGAGGACCAGGATGCCGAGGAACACCGCCATTTCGGCACCGCTTGGAATGCCGAAGGCGAGGGTGGGGATGAGCGCGCTGCCGTCCTTCGCGTTGATCGCCGCCTCGGGCGCGATCACGCCCTGGATGTTGCCCTTGCCGAAAGAGTCGGGATCTTTGGACGCCTGGACGGTGAGGCCGTAGGACAGGAAGGCGGCGACGGTGCCGCCTTCGCCGGGAATGGCGCCGACGATCGTGCCGATGATCGAGCCGCGCAGCACCGTGCCGAGATGGCGGAACGTCTCCATCAGCCCCGCGGTGATCCGCGTGATCTGCGCTATCTGGGGCTGGCCCGAGACGGCACCGCCCTTGACCATCAGGTTGATCATCTCGGCGACCGCGAACAGTCCGATCAGCGCCGGCACCAGGTGCACGCCGTCCCACAGATATTCGATGCCGGCGGTGAAGCGCTCGTCCCCGGCCACGTCGTTGTAGCCGATAAAGGCGATCATCAGGCCGAGACCGCCGGTGATCAGGCCGCGCAGCAGCTTGCCGCGCGAGGCGACGGCGACGGTGACCAGGCCGAGCAGCGCCAGCAGGAAGAACTCGGGCGGGCCGAACAGCAGCACGATCTCCTTGGCGATCGGCAGCACCGCCAGCACCGAGATCGTGCCGATGATCCCGCCGATGGAGTTGGCGCTCGCCGCGGCCCCGATCGCGAGCCCAGCCTTGCCCTGCTGGGCCAGCGGGTAGCCGTCGAGACAGGTGGCGGCGTTGGGCGCGGTTCCCGGCGTGTTGAGGAGGATGGCGGTGATCGATCCGCCCATAGGCACGGCGCCCATGACCCCGCCGGCGAGGGCCAGGGCGGTGAACGGCTCGAGCCCGTAGGTGAGCGGCGTCAACAGCGCGAGCGCGGTGGCCCCGCCCAGGCCCGGCATCGCGCCGAACACGAGCCCAATGATCATGCCCAGGGCGAGGAACAGCAGTTCCCGCACCTGCAACAGGCCTTCGATGCCGCTCAACCAGACGTCCAGCATGGACGGACCAGCGTCTCCCGGCCCGCTTCCATTGACTCGTCCAGGCGGGCCGCGTTACGTTCGCACAGCGAACAATATTGCAATTCGTGAACAATAAAACGGCCGCTGGATGCGAGCAAGGTGGTCCTTTTTCTGCGTCAGGCCCGCGAAGGGGTTCCCATGGCCGACGGCGCGCTTGAGCCCGTAGGGGCGGGCCCCCGCTCGCGCGACCAGATCACCGCGCTGGCCCGCGGCCTGGCGGTGATCCGTGCCTTCAGCGGCCAGGACGAGCAGCTGACGCTCGCGGACATCGCCAAGCTGGTCCAGCTGCCGCGCGCGACGACGCGCCGCTGCCTGTTGACCCTGCAAGCGCTGGGCTATGTCGAGATGAAGGGCCGCTTCTTCCGCCTGGCACCGCAGGTGCTGACCCTGGCGCAGGCCTATCTTTCGTCGAGCCTCCTGCCGCGGCTGACGGCGCCGTTCCTCGAGCGCATGAGCGGCGAGCTCGGCGAATCCTGCTCGGTTTCGGTGCTGCACGACGACCAGGTGATCTATGTGGCGCGGTCGGCACGCAAGCGCCTCGCCTCACTTCACCGCGACGTCGGTGCGCGCCTGCCGGCCTATTGCACGTCGATGGGCCGGGTGCTCCTGGCAGCACTGCCGGACAGCGAGCTGGATGCGGTCCTGAAGCGGGTGCCGCGCGAGCGCTTGACGCGGTTCACGCTCGTCGCTCCGCGCGAACTGAAGGAGGCGATCGCCGACGTCCGCCAGCGCGACTACAGTTTCGTCGACCAGGAAATGGAGCTCGACTTGCGCGCCATCGCGGTGCCGTTGCGCAACACCACGGGCCGCGTCGTCGCGGCCCTGAATGTCAGCACACAGGCCAGCCGCACCACCAAGCGCCAGCTGATCGACGGGGTCCTGCCCCTCATCCGCCAGGCCGCCGCCGAAATCCGCCCTCTGCTGCTGGGCTGACGGCGTCCGCACGCGCCCGGCCCCGGCTTGACACCCCGGCGGCGGCGCTTAAAATAGTGCGATATCAGACTTTTTGTTCGCTGTGCGAACACTTGCTTAGGGAGTTCGTCGGATGCTGCGCAAGGAACAGAACGAGCTGGTGACGCGGACCGGCCCCGGCACGCCGATGGGACAGCTGTTCCGCTGCTATTGGCTGCCCGTGCTGCAGGCCGACGAGCTGCCGGAGAACGACTGCCCGCCGGTGCGGGTGAAGGTCCTGTCCGAGCGGCTGCTGGCGGTGCGCGACAGCCAGGGCCGCTTCGGCCTGATCGACGAGTTCTGCGCCCATCGCGGCGTGTCGCTGTGGTTCGGCCGCACGGAGGAAAACGGCATCCGCTGCCCGTATCACGGCTGGAAATACGACGTCACCGGCCAGTGCGTCGAGGTGCCGTCGGAGCCGGCGGAGAACGGCTTCTGCAAGAAGATCAAGCTCACCTCGTATCCGCTGGTCGAGCGCGGCGGAATCCTGTGGACCTATATGGGCCCGCCGGAGAAGCAGCCGCCGCTCCCCGAATTCGAGGTGCTGATGGTCCCGCCCTCGCACCGCTTCATCGCCAAGCGGCTGCAGGAGTGCAACTGGCTGCAGGCGCTGGAAGGCGGCATCGATTCGAGCCACGTCTCGTTCCTGCACTCGGGGGCGTTGAAGCAGGACCCGCTGTTCAAGGGCGCCAAGGGCAACGAATACAATTTCAACGACGCCAAGCCGGTTTTCGAGGTGGTGGAGAGCGTCGGCGGCCTCTATGTCGGTGCGCGTCGCAACGCCGAAAACGGCAACTACTACTGGCGGATCACGCCGTGGGTGATGCCGAACTTCACCATGATCCCGCCGCGCGGCAACTACTCGGTGCACGGCCATTGGTGGGTGCCGATCGATGACGAGAATTGCTGGACCTGGAGCTTCGACTATTGCGTCAACCGGCCGCTGACTGCGGACGAGGTGCGGCAGATGAATGACGGCAAGGGCATCTACGTCAAATACGTGCCCGGCACGTTCCGCCCCGCCCAGAACAAGGACAACGACTATCTCGTCGACCGCGCGGCGCAGAAGGCCGGTCTCACCTATAGCGGCGTCGAGGGCATCGCCATGCAGGACGCCTCGCTGCAGGAAAGCATGGGGCCGATCGTCGACCGCTCCAAGGAGAACCTGGTGTCGACCGACAACGGCATCATCATGGCGCGCCACCGCCTGATGCGCGCCGCGAAGGCGCTGGCCGACAAGGGCGCCGTCCCGCCCGGCGTCGATCCGGCGCACCAGCGCGTGCGTTCGGCCTCGGTCGTCCTGCCGCCCGGCCAGACCTATGCCGAAGGCGCCAAGGACGCGCTATCGGTCAAGCCCGGCATCGCCCACGCGTCGGTATAATTGGCCCGCTCGCGAGTAGCCGCCACACCAACCCTACTCGCTCGCCGGCGAACGCGCATCCGCGCGTTCGTGTGACTCACACGCAGACCGCGCCCGGTCGTTCCACTGCGTGACGCGCAGCTGACGCTGCGCGGCTCTTTTTCTTAAACCCTCCCCCTTGACGGGGGAGGGTAGGGTGGGGGTGGGGCCGTTTAGCTCTAGCTCCCCTTCAGAAACCTCTCCCACTTCTGGATGAACTTCGCCTGGTCGCGCAGGATTTGCGCCGCCTCTTCGGACGTGGCCGGCGTCAGGTCGGTGTCGGTCTTGGCCGCCCACGCCGCCGTCTCGGGGTCCTTCATGGCCGCGGCAAGGGCGTCGGCCAGCACGCGCTTGATGCCGGCCGGCAGTCCCGGCGGGCCGGCGACCAGCCGCTCGAGCGTGATCTGCGCCAGCTCCGGCTGGCCAAGGGCCGCCGCGTCGCTTGCCCCGGGCACCGTGCTCTTCTCCTCGAACGTGGCGAGGATGCGCAGCGTCTTGCCTGCGGCCATGCGGCGAAGCACCGGCAGTGCGGTGATAACGGCGTCGCCGTCGCCGCGGATCGCACCCACGACATAGTCGTTGGACCCCTTGTAGCCGGTGATCATCTGCGCCTTGAGGCCGAGCAGGCTGGCGGCGATCAGGGTCGCGCTGTAGCCGGTCCCCGCCGGGCCGGTCGAGGTGAACTTGACCGGGCGCGTCTTCGCCAGCGCCTGCAGGTCGGCCAGCGACTTGATCGGCGATGCTTCCCCGACCGCGAGCGCGTAATGGTCCTGGCTGATGCGGCCGATCCAGCTGAACTTCTCCAGATCGAGGCCAGATGCGCCGCGCTCGCGCTGCACATAGATGCCGGGCACGTTGAAGATGGCGATCGCGGCCCCGTCGGGCTTGGTACGGTAGAGCTCTGCGGCGGCGCGCGCTCCGCCGGCGCCGGGCACATTGGTCGGCACCACGTTCACCTTGCGCGGCAAGGCGCGCTCCAGCGCTGGGGCCAGGGCGCGCACGTAATTGTCGAAGCCGCCGCCGGCGCTATCCGGGATGATGAAGCTGATGTCCTTGTCCGGGTACTCGGCGGCGCCCGCCGCTCGCCCGAGCAGCGCTAGCGGCACCGCCGCGGCGGCCGCCCGCATCACATCGCGCCGGCTATGCTTGGGCACGTTTCTTCCTCCCCATCGTCATCATGAATAAGGAGACGCGCTTGCGTCCGCAAGCGCGTCAAGAAGTGGAATGGCTTGGCAGGCTTTGTGTGTGAGTCACCCGCGAGCCCGGATGGGCGAGCGGCGTCCGAGCATGTGGGGTTGGTGGGGCGGCCACATGCGAGGGCGCTCTAGAAACTAGGCCGCGAAATTCCGCAGCACCACGCCCGGCGTCTTTCCGTCGGCGATCATCCCGGCGCGGTCGGCGACGCGCGTGCCGTTGATCCACACGCCGTGCAGGCCGCAGGGCTCGGTGACCAGCCGCGCCGCTCCCGCCGGCAGGTCATGCACCCGGCGCGGCGGTCCGCGCCCGATCTCGCCCGGGTCGAACAGCATCAGGTCCGCCGCGAGGCCCGGTGCCAGCCGCCCGCGGTCGGTGATGCCGAAGATCGCCGCCGGCTGGCTGGTCAGCCGCCGAACGGCTTCCGGAATTGAGAGGACGCCCTGGTCGCGCGCCCAGTGCCCGATCAGCCTGAGCCCGAAGCCGACGTCGCACAGGAACGTGAGGTGGGCGCCGGCGTCGGACAGCGACACATGCGTCTCGGGATCGGTGATCAGCCGCCCGACGCCGCCGGGATCGGCGTTCAGCAGCTCGGCGGTGAACAAGGTCTCGAGCTTGTCGGCGAGTCCGAAATCCAGGAACCAGTCCAGCGGATGGCGCCGGTCGGCGGCGGCGAGCTCGGCCACGGACTTGCCTTCGCGGCCGCGCAAGTCCGAGGTTGCGGCCTCGACGACATGCAGCTTGTCCCATTCGCCGTTGAACAGCCGTCCGCGCCGCCGGTCGATGTCGGCCTTCACCGTCTCGCGGAACCGCTCGTCGCGATAGACCTGGGTCAGCGCCTCGCCATGCGCTTCCATCGCCGGCTTCCACGCCGGCAGGCTCTCGAACACGTACGGGCTCTGGAGCGTGAACTCCATGGTCAGCGGGCAGCACGATACCTGGCCGATCAGCCGGCGCCCGCGCGACCGGGCGGCGCGGATCTCGTCGATGCGCTTGAACACCGCATCGGGGTCGAGCTGGTTGTAGAACAGCGCTGCGATCAGCACCGGCCGGCCGGTCTCGGCGGCGAGGCTTTCGAGATACGGGATCGAGGTCGTGCTGCCGCGAGTCAGCATGAACAGGCCGCGCCCGCCCTCGGCCATGGCGTGCACCAACGCTCGCTGCTCCCGCTCGTCGGCCAGGCGCGACGGCATCGGGATGCCGAGCTCGCCGTTATGTGCTTCGCTGGTCGAGGTCGCGAAGCCGACCGCCCCCGCCGCCATGGCGCCGCGCACCAGGCTTTGCATCGCCTCGATCTCGGCGTCGGTCGCGGCGCGCTTCGCCGCGGCGTCGCCCATCACATAGGTGCGAACGGAGGAATGGCCGATGAATGCGGCGACGTTCGGCCCGACGCCGCGCCGCGTCAGCATATCCATGTAATCGGCGAAGCTCTCGAAGCCCCAGTCGATGCCGCTGCGCAGCGCCTCGATCGACATCCCCTCGACATGCGTCAGGTTGCGCATGGTGAGGTCGCGGTCGGCCGCGCGGCAGGGCGCGATCGTGAAGCCGCAATTGCCGATGACCACCGTGGTGACGCCGTGCGCCGGCGACGGATCGGCGTACGGATCCCAGGTGAGCTGCGCGTCGTAATGCGTGTGGCCGTCGATGATGCCCGGCGCCAGCGTCAGACCGTCGGCGTCGACGGTCTGACGCGCGGCACCCACGTCGCGTCCGATTGCGGCGATGCGGCCGTCCTTGACCGCGAGCTCGCCGCCCCGGGGCGGCGTGCCCACCCCGTCGACGAGGATCGCGTTCTTGATGACCAGGTCGTGCATGTCGAGAGGGTAGCGGGGCATGGGATCATCAGCAAGCGCCAGCCGCGCATCTCTGCGCGGCTTCGCGCCGGATTCGAGGAGACCGGCTCCATCCGATCACGGAATCGGACATCGAGTTCCGGTTGCCTACACGATTTGCCGATATACGGGCGGTGCCCGCCTTAACTTGCCTGAGGCATTCAGCTCCTCGAGAATATCCAAGCACTGCGCCACGTCATTGAAAGGCAATCTCCGGATGGCGTCGTGCTCGCATTCCCACCATCGGATTTTTAGCAATCGGTCGATGATCGTCTCCGAAAAGCGATATCTGCGCACCTCGCCTGGGACCCCAGTCACGATCGCGTAAGGCGGAACGTCCTTCGTGACGACCGCCCCTGCCGCGACAATGGCGCCGTCGCCGACCGTGACTCCGGACTTGATCACCGCGTTGGCTCCGATCCAGACGTCGCTGCCGATGATCGTGGGCTGATTTTCCGGGAACGCGTTTCGCGGCAACGTCGGATGGTCCTCCGGGAACGGATGGAAGTGGTCGCGATATTGGAAAAAATGCACGCTGAGCCAGTCTGTCGGATGCTCGCCGACGCCGATCTGACAACCAACAGCGGAGAGGCAGTAGCGGCCGATAGTGACCTCCTCGCCGATGATCGCGCTGATGATATTCGAATAGCCACCGATGCGGCGGGCGAATGCGTAGCCGACGACCTCGACGGGCGCCTCCAGGAAAATTGCGCCGCCGACCGGCCGAAGCTGTCGGAGGTGAAAGCCCTCCTTTTCGAGCGCGTCTCTATCCATCGGCTAGCAGGCACCGGTTCATGTACAGGCTTTGGGGACCGCTCGGAATCCGGCCGCGCGCGAGCGCGGACGATCTGGTCGACGGGCGAATGACGGCGGGGTTCCGATAAAGACCATATCGGGCCCAGAACATGAGACGTCGGCCTTCGGTCAGCGGCTCGCCCTTATGCAGGCCGCTGGTGTCGGCGAAGAAGCCCGTCCCCGCGGGTCCGGTGATCGTCTCGGCGAGGCCCGGGAATATCACCTGGTACAGATCATCTTTGCCGTATCCCGTCGGCGGGGTGTAGAGGTCGATCACGCTCACGTCCCGGCCGAATTTTTGCGACGCTCGCGGGCCATTTTCCCTAATCGCGCGCTCTATAAGCTGGGTGCGATGAGACCGGCGGATATAGGTGTGAGCGCCGCTGTTCGGGCCGACATCCGTCAAGAAAACAAACAGCGTGCAAAACCGGTAATCATCGAGGTCGCGGTGGAACGACTGCGAATAGCTGGCGGTCCCATGACCCGGGAACGACCACCACGCGTGCAGGGAGTACAGGGTCGGCGCGCAGCCCAGATGCTGCCCGGCGATGTCGATGATGTCCGGCCGGTTCGACAGCTCGAGCAGATACGGTGCAGCAATGACGTCGTCGGGCTCATAGCTGCCGTAATGAAAGCACTCGGCGTCGCCGCCAAGGCGACGCCGGATCCCGTCGCTCATGTCGGGGACGTGGGCGTTGAAGCAAGGCAAGTCCTCGAAGTAGCTGACGAGTTCCGAGCACTGCGTCGGCGTGAGCAAAGCGCCCATGCGAATCACGCCTTCGCTCGTGAGTGGGTGCTCGTCTCCTTGGGCATCTGACGTCCGGGGGACGGTCCGGTTCACGATCTCCGCAAGACCTTGGCTGATCGCGTACCGGTACTGCGGACCCGTGTGCTCCTGCAGAAAATGCAGGAACCGCAGGTTCATCTGTGCATCCACGCTCGAAACCGACGCATCAGTCATGACTAGTGCCCCCGATCATTACCCCGCCCGCAATCATACCGGGTGGCCGCATGGCCGGCCACACGGCACAGGCCGAGGGCGGCAGGTTGTTAGTCTTGGAGGAGCCCGAACTCCTGGATCGTCGGCGCCACTTCGGCGACCGTGTCGGCCAGGACCTGCGCCAACTCGGCCGGGGTCGAGGCGACCGCGATCGAGCCCGCATTCTCGACCAGCGCGCGATAGGCCGGGGCGTCGACGATCGCGGCGACGTGCCGGTTGAGCGTCTCGATGATCGGTGCCGGCGTGCCGGCGGCGGCGCAGATCCCGAGCCAGCCGAAGCGCACGAACTTGATCCCGCTCTCGATGAGGGTCGGGATTTCCGGCGACGCGCCCAGACGCGTCGGGCTGGTCGTGGCGATGATCTTCAGCTGCTTCTCCCGGTATTGCGGCATGATCGCCAGCGTCGGCGAGACGTAGAAATGGACGCGCTCGGCGACCAGCTCCTGCACCACTTGCGGGCCGCCGCGGAACGGCACCTGCACCATGGTGATGCCGGTCAGCTTCTCGAGCTGCCGGGCCAGGATCTCCTGCGCCGAGCCGGTGCCGACCGTCGCGTAAGTCACCTCGCCCGGATGGGCTTTGGCATAGGTCACGAACGAGCGGAAATCGGTCGCTTGGATGCTGTTGGCCAGCGCCAGCCCGTAATAGTACTTCGCGATCAGCGAGACCGGCGCCAGGTCCTCGAGCTTGAAGCCAGGATTTTTATAAGCGGCGATGTTGATCGATTCGAAATGGGTGCAGAGCAGCAGGTTGTAGCCGTCGGGCCGCCGCGACAGCACGTCGCGGGTCGCGATCATTCCCGCCGCCCCCGGCTTGTTCTCGACCACCACGCGCTCGCCGAGCGCGTCGCCCAGGCGGTCGGCCACGAACCGCGCCGGGATATCGGTCGGCCCGCCGGCCCCGAACCCGATGACCAGGCGGATCGGCTTGCTGGGGTACGCGTCCTCCGCCTGCGCCGTCGGCGCGGTCAGCGCGATGACTACCGACAACGCGGCGAACCGCACCCCCACCCCAACCCTCCCCCGTCCAGGGGGAGGGGGCAGGAGGGACCGCGTTTGTCTTTTCCCTCCCCCCTTGCGGGGGAGGCGCGAGGACGACCAGCGAACGCTCCGGTGGAGCGTTCGCCGTCCGAGCGGGTGGGGGGTCACCGCCACAATTCCTTTGTTGCCAGCCGCGCCCCCTCGGCGAGGCTCTTGAATTTCGCCCACACGATCTCCGGCTCGATTTCCGGCGGCTCGCCGGGGACGAGCGTCGAGGCAAAGCCGCAATCCGTGCCCGCTATGACGTTCTCGCGGCCGACCAGCTTCGCCAGCCGCACGATCCGCTCCGCCACCAGCTCCGGATGCTCGACGATCACCGAGGTGTGCGTGATGCAGCCGGGAATGAGCGCCTTGCCGTCCGGCAGCTTGACCTGCTCCCACACCCGCCACTCGTGCTCGTGCCGCGGGTTGGCCATCTCGAACGAATAGAAATTCGCCCGGATCTTCACCAGCAGGTCGGCGAGGTGCTTCATCTCGAGGTCGCTGGTGCGCGGCCCCATGTTGATGCCGTAGCAGGTGTGGTGGCGCACGCGCTCCGGCGCGATGTTGCGGAGCGCGTGGTTCAGCGCCTCGATCCGCCGGGCGGCCCATGCGCGCGCGTCCGCCACGCTCGCCTCGGGCGACAGCATGTAGTGCATGGCCAGACGCGGGTCGTCGATCTGCACCTGGAACCCGGCGGCGACGATCGTCTCGTACTCCTGGCTGAGCGCCTCGGCGACCGCGAACACATGCTCCTCGTCGGTCTTGTAGAAGCGGTTCTCCATCAGGCCGGCGCAGCTCGACGGCGACACCGACGGCACGAACACGTCCGCCGGCGACCTGCCGTCGAGCGCCGCCTTGAGGTTGTCGAGATCGGTCCGCAGGATCGCCTGTCCGACATATTTGATCGGCCCGGTGCACGCGAAGCGCTGCGGCTGCGTTCCGGAATGGGCGCCGTCCTTGTAGAAGGTCGGAAACGCGCTGTTCTCGCGCGTGCGGCGATGGCCGCTCTTCGCCGCCATCGGCTCGAGGCCGGCCAGGCGCTCCACCGCGTAGGTCTGGAAGCTCGGCTTCGACTGCTCGCCGTCGCTCACCACATCGAGGCCGAACTCCACCTGGCGGGCGACGATCTCCGCCACCGCGTCGCGGATCCGCTCGGCCAGCGCCGGTGGGTCATAGGACCGCCCCGACAGTTTGGCGAACATCAGCGCCGACAGGCCGTCGGACCTGGGCAGGCTTCCGGTGTGGGTGGTGAGGATGCGCCGCTGGCGCTCGTCGAGGCTGGGCATGCTGTCTCCGTGAAGGGTCGGTCCGCGAAGCTTAATGAGATTTGCGCCCGCCCGGTACCACTCTCCGTCCCACTGAGCGTCGGCGGATTCGTCATGGCGTGATGCGGTTTCACGGTCCGCAGGCGCTCGCGCCGAATAATTTCCGGGCCCCTCTTGATCCTCCTCTTGCGGGTTTTAACTGTTCGCGCAACTCGCTGTCGCCCGCGTCGAGCGCCGCTGGGCGTCATTTTATGCAACGGATGGAGATCGAGCCATGAAGTTCAGGCCGCTGCACGACCGCGTCGCGGTCAAGCGCATTGAAGAAGAGGAAAAGACGCGCGGAGGCATCATCATTCCGGACACCGCGAAGGAGAAGCCGCAGCAAGGCCAGGTCCTCGCCGCCGGCCCGGGTGGGCGCGATGAAACCGGCAAGCTGGTTCCCCTCGACGTCAAGGAAGGCGACCGCGTCCTGTTCGGCAAGTGGTCCGGCACCGAGGTCGTGATCGACGGCGACGAGCTCTTGATCATGAAGGAGTCGGACATCCTCGGGATCCTGGAAGGCGGCGCCGCCAAGCGCAAAACCGCCTGACTGCCCGGAGCCACACCAGACAGGAGATTTGAACCATGGCCGCGAAGGAAGTGAAATTTTCCAGCGAGGCGCGCGCGAAGATGCTGCGCGGCGTCGACATCCTGGCCGATGCAGTGAAGGTCACCCTCGGCCCCAAGGGCCGCAACGTCGTGCTCGACAAGCCGTTTGGCGCACCGCGGATCACCAAGGACGGCGTCACCGTCGCGAAGGAGATCGAACTGCCGGATAAGTTCGAGAACATGGGCGCCCAGATGGTGCGCGAGGTCGCCTCCAAGACCAGCGACGTCGCCGGCGACGGCACGACCACCGCGACGGTGCTGGCGCAAGCCATCGTCCGCGAGGGGGCGAAGGCCGTGGCCGCGGGCATGAACCCGATGGACCTCAAGCGCGGCATCGACGTCGCGGTGGAGAAGGTGATCGACGACATCAAGGGCCGGTCGAAGAAGCTCAGCGGCAACGACGAGATCACGCAGGTCGCGACTATCTCCGCCAACGGCGACCGCTCGATCGGTGAGATGCTGGCCAAGGCGATGGAGAAGGTTGGCCGCGAAGGGGTGATCACGGTCGAGGAGGCCAAGAGCCTCGAGACCGAGCTGGATATCGTCGAAGGCATGCAGTTCGACCGCGGCTACGTGTCGCCCTATTTCATCACCAACCCCGAGAAGATGCGGGTCGAACTCGACGATCCCTACATCCTGATCCATGAGAAGAAGCTGTCGAGCCTGCAGCCGATGCTGCCGCTGCTGGAAGCCGTCGTGCAGTCCAGCCGACCTCTCTTGATCATCGCCGAGGAGGTCGAGGGCGAGGCGCTCGCGACCCTGGTGGTCAACAAGCTGCGCGGCGGCCTCAAGGTCGCGGCGGTGAAGGCGCCGGGCTTCGGCGATCGCCGCAAGGCGATGCTGGAGGACATCGCGATCCTGACCGGCGGCGAGTTCATCAGCGAGGATCTCGGCATCAAGCTGGAAAACGTCACCCTCGCCATGCTCGGCCGCGCCAAGCGCGTCATCGTCGAGAAGGAGCACACGACGATCGTCGACGGCGCCGGCAAAAAGAAGGATATCGAGGCGCGCATCGCACAGATCAAGGCGCAGATCGAGGAGACCACCTCGGACTACGACCGCGAGAAGCTGCAGGAGCGCTTGGCGAAGCTGGCTGGTGGCGTCGCGGTGATCCGGGTCGGCGGAGCGACGGAAGTCGAGGTGAGGGAGCGGAAGGACCGCGTCGACGACGCGATGCATGCGACGCGCGCGGCGGTCGAGGAAGGCATCCTGCCCGGCGGCGGCGTGGCGCTGCTCTATGCCGCCCGCGTTCTCGACCAGGCCCGCACCAAGAACGACGATCAGCAGGTCGGCGTCGACATCGTCCGCAAGGCGCTGACGACGCCGACCCGGCAGATCGCCGAGAACGCGGGCGCTGACGCCGCCATCGTCGTCGGTAAGCTGATGGAGCAGAAAAACCCCAATTGGGGGTACGACGCTCAGAACGGGCAGTACGTCGACATGATGAAGGAGGGCATCATCGATCCGACGAAGGTCGTGCGCCTCGCCCTCCAGGATGCGTCCTCCGTCGCCGGCCTCCTGATCACCACCGAAGCCATGGTCGCCGAGCGGCCCGAGACGAAGCCCGCACCGGCCATGCCGGGCGGCGGCATGGGCGAAATGGATTTCTAGAGACCGCGTCCAGGGGTCGCATCGCACGGCACCGCATGACAAAAAAGCGGCGCCGCGGCGGCCTCAAGAGCCGCCGGGCGCCGATGACCACGCTGGGCGGAATGCGCCGGGAAGGCATACCGTCCCGGAACTCTTTCGGAGCGCCCCCGTTGGCCTAACGTCTCGGGAACGCGCGTCCAGCGCGAGGAGGAGTTTCTATGAATCAGGTGATCTATCTGGTCGGTCTCGTTGTGGTCGTGATGGCCATCCTGTCCTTCGTCGGCCTGCGCTGAGGCGGGCATCATGGCCACCATCCCCACCCCGGCCGAGGGCATCGCGGTCGTCACCGACGAGCCGGCCTTTTCCTACGTCCAGTGGGGGCCGATCGCGGCCGGCGCCGTGGCCGCCGCGGCGCTGGCCTTCGTGCTGCACGGCTTCGCGGCCTCGATCGGCCTTGCCGTCAGCTCAGCGGCGCCGACATGGCGCGACGCCTCGCCGTTCCTCTGGATCCTCTCCGGCGTCTATCTGCTGCTGGTGGCGCTCGCCTCGTACGGGCTTGGCGGCTACATCGCCGGCCGCATGCGCGAGGCGCTGACCGACGGCACCGCCGAGGAAGTCGAGGCGCGCGACGGCACGCACGGTCTCTTGGTGTGGGGCCTCGCGACCCTGCTGACCGGTCTCATGGTGGCGCTGGCGGCACCGGTCGCGGTCCGGCTCGCCGCGCCGTCGTCCGGGGAGGCGGGTCCGGCCGTGTCGATCGGCGGCGAGAACATCATCGCCTACGATCTCGACCGGCTGTTCCGGTCCGAGGTCCGGCCGGTCGACGAGGACATCAGCTACAACCGTGCCGAGGCCGCGCGCATCCTGCTCACCGCGTCCGGCCATGATGGCGTGTCGCCCGAGGATCGCACCTATCTGATTGGGCTGGTCGGGCAGCGCACCGGCCTCTCGCCCGCCGACGCGACGCGCCGCGTCGACAGTGTCATCGCCAGCGCCAAGCAGAACATCGAACGTGCGCGCAAGGCCGGTGTCGTGCTGGCGTTCATGGCCGGGGCCGCCGCCCTGGTCGGGGCCGCGGCCGCGTGGTACGCGGCGCTCACCGGCGGCCGCCATCGCGACAGCGGCATCGCGTTCCTGTGGGGCAACGGCATCCGCCGCCGCTCGGTGCTGGGTTAGACCCACAGCCCGACGCTTCGTCGGACCGCAGACTCGACCGCGGTCGCGCGCGCTTGTGCGCGCGGGAGCCAAGCGGCACGGCAGGCACAATCGCGCAGCGCGATTTGCCGGTGCCGCGCCCGGCGCCTGAGGGACCCACTTTAAACAACGCCCGCGACAAGCCGCCGAGGTTGGGGCATCGGCGGCTTTTCTCGCGCGCTCGCCAGGGTTTTTCGTCGATTTGATATCGATCAACGCGGCGCGCGGTTAGACCAGCATCGATCAAACGCCGCGCGTCGCGATGACAGCGGTCGCGCCCGGGACTATAGTTTCCGCAAAAGCGCGGCGGCCCAGCACCGCCTGCGGGAGAAACGCCGATGTCCCCGATCATGCCGAGCTCGGTGATCATTCGTCCCATCGATCCCGCCCAGCCGGGCTTCGCCGGCGAGGTGTGGGGCGTCGACATCGCGCGCGGCGTCTCTGCCGCCGAGGCCGCCGCCCTCGACGCCGGCATGGACCGGTTCGCGGTGCTGGTGTTCCGGGACCAGCGGATCAGCGACGAGGAGCAATATGCCTTCTCGTGTCATTTCGGTCCGATGGAGAAGGCGACCGGCGACATCGTCACCGACCCCGGCGCGCGCCGCCTCAGCCTGGACATCAACGACATCTCGAACCTAGACCGCGACGGCCGGGTGCTGGCGCGCGACGACCGCCGCCGGCTGTTCTCGCTGGGCAATCTCCTGTGGCATTCCGACAGCTCGTTCAAGCCGACCCCGGCCAAGTACTCGCTGCTCTCCGCGCGCGCCATCCCGGGGGCGGGCGGGAACACCGAATTCGCCGACATGCGCGCCGCGTGGGACGCGCTGGACGAGCCGACCAAGTGCCAGTGCCGCGGCCTCGTCTGCGAGCACAGTCAGCTCTTCTCGCGCGGTATTCTCGGCTTCACCGATTTCACCGAGGCGCAGCGGCGGGAGTGGGAGCCGGTGCCGCAGCGCCTCGTCCGCCGCCACCCCAAGACCGGCCGGCTATCCCTGTTCCTGTCCTCGCATGCCGGCGCCATCCAGGGCTGGCCGGTGCCCGAGGGGCGCGCGTTCCTGCGCGACCTCACCGAGCACGCGACGGAGCGGCGGTTCGTCTACGCCCATGTATGGCGGCCGTTCGACCTCGTGATGTGGGACAACCGCGTGGTCATGCACCGCGGCCGCCGCTACGACCACGCCCAGGTCCGCGACATGCACCGCACCACCGTCGCCGATTCCGCTCCAACCTTGCAGCAGCCCGGCCCGTAAGGCGGTTCCCGTGTGGATGGAATCGTGCCTCCTCCCGCGTCATTCCCGCGCAAGCGGGAATCCAGAATCGTTTTCACCACAGAGGCACAGAGGTCACGGAGAAGAAGAGGAGACGGAATTCTCCTTATCTTCCCTCCGTGTTCTCTGTGTCTCCGTGGTTGAATTCTCTGGATGCCCGCTTTCGCGGGCATGACGAATGTGGAGTGGTTCGACCTAATCGGGATCTGCTCTAGCCTCTACCTCCAGCTCTCGTCCACGCAGGGCTTCGGGACTTCGCCCTTTTCCTGCGCCAGGCTCGGATAGTCGGTGTAGCCCTTGGCGCCGCCGCCGTAGAAGGTTTTCGGATCCGGCTCGTTGAGCGGCACCCGGTCGCGCAGGCGCAGCGGCAGATCAGGGTTGGCGAGGAACTTGCGGCCGAACGCGATCACGTCGGCCAGCCCGGCCTCCAGCCACTCCTCGGCGGTGTCGCGGTTGAAGCCGCCGGCGATCATCAGCTTGCCGCGATAGGTCTTGCGCATGAGCTCTACTATGTTCAGCGCCCGCGTCGCCGGCGGCTGGCCTTTCTCCATCTGCGCCATGGCCGGATTGACCAGGTGCAGATAGGCGAGCTCGTAGTCGTTGAGCTTCTTCGCGACGGCCGTGAACGTCGTTTCCGGATCGTCGTCGGTGATGTCGTTGAACGTGCTCATCGGCGACAGCCGCACGCCGACGCGGTCCGCCCCCCAGATATCGATCGCCGCCTCGACCACGTCCGTCAGCAGGCGCATCCGGTTCTCGACCGGCCCGCCGTAGGCGTCGGTGCGCTTGTTGGTGCTGGAATCGATGAACTGCTCGAGCAGGTAGCCGTTCGCGGCGTGCACCTCGACGCCGTCGAACTTGGCGCGCTGCGCATTACGCGCGGCGCGGTAATATTGCCGCACCAGGTAGGGCATCTCCTCGATCTGCAGCGCCCGCGGCGTCACGAACGGCACCAGTGCGCCCTCGCCGTTTTCGTTCTCGATGAACGCGTCGCCGGCGGGCTTGATCGCCGAGGGCGCCACCGGCGGCATGCAATCCGGCTGCAGCGCCGGGTGCGAGATTCGCCCCACATGCCACAGCTGCAGGAACATGCGCCCGCCGGCGTCATGCACCGCGTTGGTCACCCGCCGCCAGCCCTCGACCTGCTGCCGGCTGTGAATGCCGGGCGTCCACGCATAGCCCTGGCCCTGCATCGAGACCTGGGTCGCCTCGCTGATGATCAGGGCCGCGGAGGCGCGCTGCGCGTAGTAGCAGGCCATCAGCGGCGTCGGCACGTTGCCGGGCTGGCCGGCGCGCGAGCGGGTGAGCGGCGCCATCACGACCCGGTGGGGCAGCTGGAGCGCCCCGAGGCGGATCGGCTGGAACAGCCGCTCAGCCGGTTCTTTGTTCGTCGCGGGCCGATCGGAGGACAGGACGTCCGACATAGGGGGTATCTCCACGCGGTTCGGGTGGTGCCCCGATCATGCCCACCCCACCACCCCCCGCCTTGACGGGCGTCAATTGGCAGGCCAACGCCCCCTCCGGAGATGCTCCACTACCCAACAGGCCGAGGCTTCCTCGGTCAACAGATCACGCTCGCGACCGCGCGCGCGCTTATGCGCGCGGAAGCCAAGCAGCGCGGATGCGCCGCGCCCGGCGCTTGAGGGACTCAATAAGTCCTTTCAGCGCGAGCAGGCAGGAAGCTGCGGTCGAAGACTTCGCCGGGCGCCGGCTTCCGCGGCAATTCGAACGCCTCGGCGAGCATCGCGATGCCCTTGGCCATCCGCTGGTCGTCGACGTCGCCCAAGCCCAGCTTTTCCGTTTCCGGCGCCAGCATCAGGTTGTCGAACACGTAGTCGAGACGCTTGCGCTCAAGCGGTGCGTTGGTCAGCGGCTCGGCCGTGACCAGCGCCTTGATGCCGCCGTCGCGGTCCTTGATCACGTCGCGCAGGCCCGCGTTGACGGCGCGCAGGAACGCCGCCACGGTTTTGGGGTTCTCCTTGGCGAACGGGGCGGAGACGATGATACAGTTGGAGTACAGGTCGATCCCGTAATCCTTGTAGGAGAACCAGCGCAGATAGGTGTCGGGATCCAGCTTCATCCCGATCAGGTTGATGTAGCTCGTCTGGTTGAACACCGCCGAGGCGTCGGCGGTGCCGTTCACCACCACCTGCTCCTGGAGCTGCGGCGAGACGGTGATATTGTTCACCTTGGTCGGATCGACGCCGTTCATGCGCGCCAGGATCGGGAACAGCTTGATCGCCGACCCGCCGGCCGCCGCCGCCAGGCTCCGGCCTTCGAGATCCTTCAGCGTCTTCACCGGCCCGTCCGCCTTGGCGATGAGGGCGAAGGGCGGATTGTTGTAGAGCATGTAGACGACCAGCGGCGTGTTCGTCCGCGTCGCCGTGGCCTGGATCAGGATGTTGATGTCGCCGACGCCCATCGGGTACTGGTTCGAGACGATCGCCTGGGTGGTGCCGGCGCCGCCGGCCCCCTGGTCGAGGACGACGTCGAGGCCCTCGCGCGCGAAATAGCCCTTCTGCTGGGCGACGAAGTACCAGCTGTGCACCGCCTGGTATTTCCAGTCGAGCAGGAACTTGATCTGCGTCTTCTGCTGCGCCGCCGCCGGCCCCGCCGCCGCGAGCGCCAGCACGCCGGCCAAAAGGCTCATGATGATGCGCATGATGCTCTCCCCTCTCGCTCTCTCGATCGTCATGGCCGGACCTGTTCAGACTTGTTCCGGCCATCCACGTGGTTCTGCAAATTGCGGCTGTCTGAGCCGGCGGCACGACGTGGATGCCCGCAACGAGTGCCAACGAGTGCGGGCATGACGGAACAGGACTGTCGCCGCGCTGCCGCTCATCCTATCGCGAAATCGTTCTTCCGGTATGCCCATCCGCACACCCGGCGCTCGATGAGCGCGAAGATGCCGTACAGGCCGATGCCGAGCAGCGCCAGCAGCAGCAGGGCCGCGAACACCAGCGGCACGTCGAAGGTCGACGACGCGACCAGCATCGCGTTGCCGATGCCGCGGTTGGCCGCCACCGTCTCCGACAGCACGGTGCCGACGAACGCGAGCGTCACCGCCACCTTCAGCGAGGCGAAGAAGTAGGGCAGCGTGCGCGGCAGCCCGACATTCCACAGGATCTCCAGGCGCGAGGCGCCCAGCGCCTTCAGCACGTCCTCGAGCTCCGGCTCGGTGGTGGCGAGGCCGGCCGCCACGTTGACCACCACCGGGAACAGGCAGATCACCACCGCGGTCAGCACCGCCGGCACGAAGCCGGTGCCGAACCACAGCACGAAGATCGGCACCACCGCGACCTTGGGAATGGACGAGAAGCCGACCAGCAGCGGGTAGGCGACGTCGTAGGCGGTGCGCGAGAAGCCGACCAGCACGCCCAGCGCCACGCCGGCCGCGACGCCCAGCACGAAGCCGAGCAGCGTCTCGTTCAACGTCTGCAGCGCGTGCGGCCACAATCCCGGAAAGCGCTGGATCAGGGCCGCCACGATCTGGCTCGGCCGCGGCAGGACCAGGTCGCTGACGTTGAAGAGGAGCGACAGGATCTCCCACGCCGCGAAGATCGCCAGCAGCAGTGCCGCCGAGCGCAGCCGCTGCCGGTTCTGAGACGAGATCATCGCGCCCTCGTCGTCATCGCTGAGCCACCGTCGTTCCGCCGCGCGCATCGAAGATGGCGCCGCGCAGCGCCAGCGTCTCGCCGCCGAACGCGTTGCCGTACGTCAGCTCGATCGTGCGCGGGTAGGGGAACGGGATCGCCTGCTCGCGCACCACCCGGCCCGGGCGCGACGTCATCACCACCACGCGGCCGGCGAGGAACGTCGCCTCTCGGAGATCGTGGGTCACCAGGATCACGGTCGGCCGCTTTTTCATCCACAGCGCCTGCAGCACCGCCCACAGCTCCTCGCGGGTGAACTGGTCGAGGGCGGCAAACGGCTCATCGAGCAGCAGCAGCTTCGGGTCATGGATCAGCGCCCTGCACAGCGACGCGCGCTGCAGCATGCCGCCGGAGAGCTGCCACGGCCGCTTGTCGCCGGCATCGGCGAGGCCGACGGTCGCCAGCAGCGCGTCGGCGCGCTCGCGGAACTCGCCCTTGCGCTTGGCCGCGAACTCGGCCTTGAACGGCTCGACGATCTTCAGCGGCAGCATCACGTTCTGCCGGATGGTCAGCCACGGCAGCATGGTCGGGTTCTGGAACGCCATGCCGGCGATCTTGAGCGGCCCCGCGACGTCGCGGCCGGCGACCGCGACGCGACCCTTGGTCGGCCGAACCAGCCCCGACACCAGCTTCATCAGGGTCGACTTGCCGCAGCCCGACGGTCCGACCACCGCCATCAGCTCGCCCTCGGCGACATCGAGCGTCAGGTCTTTGACCGCGAGCGTTCCGCCCGGATAGGCGAGGTCGACCTGGCTGAGCTCGACCAGCGGCCGCCGTGCGGCCGGGCTTGCGCCAGCCGCCGGGCTGACCATCCGGTCAACGCCCGCCGCGACCTCACCAAAAGGAGCCGACACCGCCATTCACGTACAATGTTCGCCGCCGCGAACGTTGTCCATAAGCATTCAAGAAACAGCGACGCGCGTGCATGGCACGCGCGTCAAGAAGTGGATCGACCGGGCGGGCTGATCGCCGTGAGTCACTCGCAGGCGCGGATGCGCCTGCGGCGCCGAGCAACTAGGGTTGGGGTGGCGGCTAGTTGCGAGGCGCTCGGAAAAACCCGCTCATTTCTTAATGAGCGGGCATCCGCCTTCGTTGAGCGGCCGGTAGGCTTGGTCGCCCGGCACCGTCGCCAGGACATTGTAGACGTCCCATTCGCTTTTCGATTCCGCCGGCGTCTTCACCTGCATCAGGTACATGTCGTGCACCATCCGGCCGTCCTCGCGCAGAACGCCGTTCCTGGCGAAGAAGTCGTTGATCGGCGTCGCCTTCATCTTGGCGACCACCTTCAGCGCGTCGTCGGTGCCGATCGCGTCGATCGCCTTCAGGTAGTACATGATCGACGAGTAGATGCCGGCCTGGATCATGCTCGGCATCCGCTTGGCCTTCTCGTAGAAGCGTTTCGAAAACGCGCGGGTCTCGTCGTTCAGGTCCCAGTAGAAGCCTTCGGTGATGATCAGGCCGCTGGCGGTGCGCAGCCCCAGCGCATGCGCATCGGAGATCTGGAACAGCAGGGCCGCCAGCTTCTGGCCGCCCTGCCCGAGGCCGAACTCCGACGCCTGTTTGATCGAGTTCTGCGTATCGCCGCCGGCGTTGGCGAGCCCGACCACCTTGGCCTTCGACGCCTGGGCCTGGAGCAGGAACGACGAAAAGTCGGCGGTGTTGAGCGGGGCCCGCGCGGCACCCAGCACCTTGCCGCCGGCTTTCGTCACCACCTCGGCCGTGTCGCGCTCGAGCGCATGCCCGAAGGCGTAATCCGCGGTGATGAAGAACCAGCTGTTCTCGCCGCGCTCGACCAGGGCCTTGCCGGCGACATGGGCCAGCGCATAGGTGTCGTAAGTCCACTGAATGCCGTTGGGCGAGCAGGCGCTGCCGGTGAGGTCGGAGGATGCCGGCCCCGACATCAGGAACACCTTGTTCTTCTCGCGTGTCACCTGCTGGATCGCCAGCGCCACCGAGGAGGTCGGCACGTCGACGATCGCATCCACCTTCTCGGTGTCGTACCACGACCGTGCGATGCCGGCGCCGACGTCCGGCTTGTTCTGGTGATCGGCGCCGATCACCTCGACCGGCTTGCCCTTGACCTTGCCGCCATAATCCGCGACCGCCATCTGGGCCGCGATCAGCGAGCCGGGACCGGTGGAATCCTGATAGAGGCTGCTCATGTCGGTGAGCACGCCGAGCTTCACCACGTCATCGCTGATCTGCGCATGGGCCGGGACGGCCATGCCGAGGAGCCCCGCGGCGCACAGCGTCGCCGCGGCCAGGCGAACCGATGTCATGCGTATCCTCCCTGCTGGTTTTGAAGAAGCCTAGTCCTCGCCACCCCCACCGGCAAGTTGGGATGATATAAAGAGGACGCGTGGCGTTAGCCACGCGTCACGAAGTGGTGCCGCATGCAGACTCTAAGGGTGAGTACCTCGCAGGCGCGGATGCGCCTGCGGCGCCGAGCGACTAGGGTTGGTGTGGCGGCTAGTCGCGAGGCGCCCTCAATATGAGGGGCGCGGACATCGTCGCTCAGACGCTCACGCAGCTCGGCTGCCGCCGGCTGTTCACGCTCTCCGGCAATCACATCATGTCGATCTTCGACGCGGCCCTCGATGCGGGGCTCGATCTCGTGCATGTGCGGCACGAAGCCGCCGCCGTGCACATGGCCGACGCCTGGGGACGGCTCACCGGCGCGCCCGGTGTGGCGCTGGTCACCGGCGGGCCCGGCCACGCCAACGCGGTCGGCGCGCTGTTCACGGCCCTGGCCGCGGAATCGCCGATGGTCCTGCTGTCCGGCCATGCCGCGACCTGGGAGCTCGGGCGCGGCGGCTTCCAGGAGCTTCGTCAGGCCGACATGGCCGCACCCGTGGCCAAGGCGTCGTGGATGGCGACCTCGGCCGCCGGCCTCGGCCGTGACATCGCGGCGGCGATGCGCCTCGCCGTGTCCGGCCGGCCCGGCCCGGTCCATGTGAGCCTGCCGTCGGACCTGCTGGACGCGCAGGTCGACGGCTCCGCGACCGCGGCGCTGGACGCGGCCGCCGGGGCGCCGCCGGGGCTCGCCGATGCCGCCGCCGACACCGTGCTGGCGGCGATCGCGGCCGCGGCCCGCCCGATGATCATCGGCGGTCCGCTGCTGTCCAATCCCGGCGGCCGCGCCACGCTCGCTGAGCTGGAAGCCGCGACCGCGGCACCGGCGGTCATTGTCGAGAGCCCACGCGGCCTCGCCGATGCGACCCTCGGCGCGTTCGCCGATCTCATCCGCCGCGCCGATCTCGTCGTGCTGCTCGGCAAGGCGCTCGACTTCACCTTGAAATGGGCGGCCGCCCCCGCGTTCGACCCGGAGGTGAAGCTGGTCGCGATCGATCCCGACCCGGCGCTGGTCGAGCGCGCGACACAGGAAAAGGGCGAGCGGCTGCTGCTCGGCGCCGTGGCCGACGTGCGGCGCGCGGCGGCGGCCCTGATCGCCCGCGCGGGCCGCCAGCGCCGGCGCGATGGAAGCTGGCTCGCCGAGGCGCGGGCCGCCCTCGACCACCGGCCGGCGTCCTGGGCGACCGTGGTGTCCGACCGTCCGGGCCGGCTGCACCCGGCCGAGGTCTTCCGGGCGCTGCGGCCCTTCATCGAGCGCGACCCGGCGGCGGTGCTGATCTGCGACGGCGGCGAGTTCGCGCAATGGGCGCAGAGCATGCTGCCGGTCCGCCGCCGCCTGGTGAACGGCGTCGCCGGCGCCATCGGCGCCTCGCTGCCGTTCGCGCTCGCCGCTCGCCTGGTCGAGCCGGCGGCCCCGGTCTTCGCCGTGCTCGGCGACGGCACCGTCGGGTTCCATATCGCCGAGTTCGAGACCGCGATGCGCCGGCGCCTGCCGTTCGTCGCCGTGGTCGGCAACGACGCGCGCTGGAACGCCGAGAGCCAGATCCAGCTGCGCGAATACGGACGCCAGCGTATGCATGGCTGCGACCTGCTGCCGGCGCGCTACGACCAGGTGGCGGCGGCGCTCGGCGGGCACGGTGAGTTCGTCGACACGGCCGCGGCGCTGCCGGGCGCCCTCGAGCGGGCACTGGCGAGCGGCAAGCCGGCCTGCGTCAACGTGATGATCGACAGCCTCGCCGCCCCGGTGCTGCGCGAGGGGTGATTCGTTCACGCGCAGTGGTGCCGTTCACCAATCGTCATCCCGGCCGACCCCGGACTTTAATCTGGGGAGAGCCGGGATCCATGGTTCCGCCGGCACGATGGATCCCGGGTCGCGCTGCTGCGCAGCTTGCCCGGGATGACGACGGTTCGAGGTGCATCCGCCGCGCGCGAACCCGAGAGGTCTTGCCCCGCCGCCCGCCTTGCGCAAGCATCCGCCGATGACGTTCTCCCGCACCGCCCGCGTCAACGGTCTCATCGGCGCCGGCCATTTCCTGTCGCATTTCTACATCCTGTGCCTGCCGCCGCTGTTTCTGGCCTGGCAAGACGCCTTCGGCGTGTCGTTCGCCGAGCTCGGCCTGTCGGTGGCCCTGATGGCCGGGGCGACGGCGCTGCTGCAGACCCCGGTCGGCTTCCTGGTCGACCGCTACGGCGCCCGGCCGTTCCTGATCGGGGGCACGCTGCTGATGGCGCTGCCGCTGGCCACCATGGGCCTGGCCACCGCGTACTGGCAGATCCTCGGGCTGGCGCTGCTCTCCGGCATCGGCAACTCGGTGTTCCATCCCGCGGACTACGCGATCCTCGCCGGCTCGGTCGATCGCGAGCGCATGGGCAGCTCGTTCGCGCTCCACACCTTCACCGGTAATCTGGGCTTCGCGGTGGCGCCGTTCGCGACCGCCGCGGGGATGCTGTTGTTCGGCTGGCGCGGCACCTTGATGGCGTTCGGCCTGCTCGGCGTGCCGGTGGTGGCGGCACTCCTGTGGCAGGGCGGCGTCCTGCGCGACCAGCGCCGCCCGGCGGCTGCGGACAAAACTGCGGCGGACGCGGCGGCGCCGCGCGGCGCGGGGTTGCTGCTGTCGCGCCCGATCCTGCTGTTCTTTGGCTTCTTCCTCACCGGCTCGATGGCCGGCTCGGCGCTGCAGGCGTGGCTGATCACCGTGCTGCACGAGGTGAACGGTCTCAGCCTCGAAAGCGCGTCCTCGGCCCTCACCGGCTACGTCGCCGGCGGCGCCGCCGGCACCCTGATCGGCGGTTGGATGGCCGACCGCACGACCCGCCATCTGCCGCTCACCGTGGTCCTCACCGTGCTCGCGGCGGCGCTGATGGCGCTCGCCGGACTGGTCCCGCTGGCCGCGTCGGCCACCATCGCGGCCCTGGCGCTGGCCGGCCTTCTGACCGGCGCCAGCCGCACGCCACGTGACGTGATGCTGAAGGACGCCGCCCCGCCGGGCGAGGTCGGCAAGGTGTTCGGGTTCGTCAGCGCCGCCCTGCCGCTCGGCCAGGCCCTGACGCCGGCGCCCTTCGGCCTGTTGATCGACTGGGGGCGGCCCGACCTCGTGATCCTCGTCGCGGCGGCCCTCCTGCTCGCGAGCCTCGTCTTCCTCCGGACCGCCCGCCGCGCCGCCAGACCGGCGACGGCGCCCGCACCGGCCGAGTGACGACAAAGGACTCCCGCCGGCCCGGCGAGGGAGGGTAGGCTGTGGGACGTCTCAGGAAGGAGCATCGAATGACCCAGCCGAACAGTGCCACCGCGACCGCGAACGGTGTCAAAATCAATTACGTCACCTGGGGGCGGCCCGGATCGCCGCCGGTCGTGCTGCTGCACGGGTTGCGCGCCTATGGCGAATGGTTCGCCCCCCTCGGCGAGGCGCTGGCGGACCGCTACTACGTCGTGGCCCAGGACCTGCGCGGCCGCAATCTGTCCGACTGGGCCAAAGACGGCGACTACACCATCGAAGCCTATGGTCGCGACCTCGAAGGGTTGGTCGGGCATCTGAAGCTGACACGCTTCGCGCTGGGCGGCCACTCGCTGGGCGCCGCAATCGTCGCCCGCTATGCCGCCGAGCACGCGGCGCAGATCGCCGCACTCATGCTGTTCGACGGCAGCCCCGAGCCCGACCCGCGCGGCCGCGGCCGCATCGTGGCCGAGGTGGCGCGTACGCCGCAGAGTTTCCAGTCCTTGGACGCGGCGCGCGATTTCCTGCGCACCATCCACACGCGGGCGTCGGACGCGCACATCAAGACGCGGCTGCGCTGCATGCTGAAGGAGGGCGACGGCGGCACCTTGCAATGGCGGATCGACCGCGCCTGCACCAAGCCGGATCTCGGGCCGGTCGAGAAAGCCTGGGCCAGCCTGCGCGCGATCAACTGTCCGGTGCTCCACATCCGGGGTGCCGAGTCCGACATCCTGACGCCCGAGATGCACGCCAAGATGGCCGCCGCCACGCCGAAGGGCCATAAAGTCGAAGTCCCGGCCGCCGCGCATATGGTCATCGAGGACAACGAGGCCGGCACCGTCGCCGCCGCGAAGACCTTCCTCGACCGCCACTATCTCCCGGTCGCCGCCGCGGCGGAGTGAACCGGTATCTTTCTTCGTCACCCTCGGGCTTGACCAGGTCAAGCCCGGCAATGACGAAGGATAGAGTGAGTCCGACGCTTCGTCGGACGACAGACGCGGCTGCGACTGCAGCCGCGCGCGCTTATGCGCGCGGAAGCCAAGGACCGCGGATACTTTGCGCTGCGTCGCCGGCCTTCAGGCCGCCGACGGGCGCCAAATCAAGAATGGCCCCCGCGTATGAGGGACTGAAAAAAGCGCCCTTGACCAGAAGCGCTGTTGGCGGCCCAATGGCGACAACAATCTGGGAGGAGCCGCGCCATGGCCGATAATCACTCTACGTCTGTAGTGCGCCAATCATCTGTCACCCGCCGCGGCTTCGTCGCTGGCGCGGCGGCGCTCGGCGCCTCTGTTCCGCTGTTCGGCGCCGGCCGCGTCCTGGCGCAGGCCGGTGCTCACCGCATCGACGTGCATCACCACATCGTGCCGCCGAAATGGCTGGACGCGGTCCGCAAGTTCAAGCTCGACAATCCGCCGCTCCTCAACTGGACGCCGGCGAAGACCATCGAGGACATGGACAAGGCGGGGATCGCCACCTCCATCACCTCGCCGACCACGCCGCAGGTGAGCTTCCTCGATCCGGAGCCGGCGGCCGCCGTCGCCCGCGCCAGCAACGAATACGCCAAGCAGCTGATGTCCGATCATCCCGGGCGCTTCGGCGTGTTCGCCATGCTGCCCATGCCGCACGTGGACGAGAGCCTGAAGGAGATCGAATACGCCTTCGACGTGCTGAAGGTCGACGGTGTCGGCATGATGACCAGCTACGGCGACAAGTGGCTGGGTCATCCGCAGTTCCAGCCGGTGTTCGACGAGCTCAACCGCCGCAAGGCGACGGTCTATACTCATCCGACCGGCGCCAATTGCTGCGTCAATCTGGTGCCGGGAATCGCCGAGGCGGCCATCGAGTTCGGCACCGACACGACCCGCACGATCGCCAGCCTGATCTTCAGCGGCGCCTCGCAGCGCCAGAAGGACATCAACTTCATCTTCTCGCATGGCGGCGGCGTCCTGACCGCGGTCGCCGAGCGCTTCCAGATCCAGCTGGTGACCACGCCACCGTACAAGGACAAGTTCACCCGCGAGCAGGTCGATCACGAGCTCTTCCGGTTCTATTACGACACGGCGCAGATCTCGAACGCGGTGACCATCCAGGCGCTGGCCAAGCTCGTCCCGATCTCGCAGATCGTCTTCGGCACGGACTTCCCGTACCGGACCGGCGCCGAGCACGTGCAGGGCCTGGCCAAGGCGTTCAGCGGCGCCGACCTGCGCGCCATCGACCGCGACAACGCGCTCCGCATCCTCCCCCGCCTGAAGGCGGCGTAAGAGCCGTCAGCAATCAGCATTCAGCTTTCAGCCTCCGGCTTTCAGCGCACCCCCTCCGTCACGCCCCGGCCAGTCTTGATTCGCGCCCGTCCGCGGCCTTGAAGGCCGCGAACGCAGCGCAGGGTCCGGGGCGTCCATCCGTATCTTGGATGCCCCGCATGAAGCGGGGCTGACGGAAAAAAGGCCGCTGACAGCTGATGGCTGATTGCTGCTGATAGCGGACCGCTCCCCACTACCGCATCCAGGGAACAGTCCGGCGCCCCATGCGTTGTCGCTTGGTTGGCTGAATAACCAACGGAGCATCACAATGCGCAACGTACTACTGGCGTCTGTCGCCGTGTTCGGCCTCGCCGCGACACCGCTGATGGCGCAGAACCTGAACACGAACGATTCGACGCGCGGCTCGGTGAGCACGCCGGAGGGCGGCGCCAATGTCGGTGCCGGCGCCAACGGATCGCTGAGCGGGTCGGGCGGCGACATCGACAAGACCCAGCGGCCCGGCGCCGCGTCGGGCAGGTCCGACCGCGATCCCTCGCTCGCGACCGTTCCGGATCGGGACGACGCGAACAAGGCCAGGTCGCGCACGCAGATGCGTGATCGCGACCGCGACCATGACGCCGACCAGATAAAGAAGGACCGTTAACACTCAGTGGTCTAGGAGAGCGGCCCGCTTCGGCGGGCCGCTTTTTCATGCCGCCGGCTTGGCGTCGTTAAGAACCCACCGGCTCAACTTCGCGCGCGACACGCGGTCCGATGTCCCGCATGGCCGTTGCCAAGTCATATTGGGCCTGAAGGTTTATCCAGAACTGGGGGTCGTTCCCGAAATAGCGGCCCAGCCGGAGTGCTGTCTCGGCGCTGATCGAGCGTTTGCCATTGAGGATGTCGACGATGCGACCCGAGGGCACTCGCAGTGCGCGGGCCAGGGCATTCGCCGAGAGGTCCCGGGCCTGGAGCTCGCGGCGAAGGATTCGACCGGGATGGATAGGGACCATAACGTCATGATAGCGCATCAGCCGGCATCACCTTGCCTTAAAGGCGGATTGGCCGCAAAATCATCAATACGCGTGAACGCAAAGGAAACGCACCGATGAATCAAGTCGATACCGCCGCGCGCAAGGCCGCCGCCGCCACCAAAGGCCAGGATCTCGATGCCCGCGCCGACGCGGTCGAGCGGGCCATGGCGCACGCGACGGAGCCGGTGCCGGTGAAGTCGGCGGTCTACACCGCCGGCGACGAAGACCCGACCGAGCGGAAGGCGCCGCTCGCGACCCCCGGCCGCATCATGATGATGGGCGAAGACCCGCGGCTGAAGAAGATGCCGGAGCGGCCGACCCTCATCGACTTCTTCAAGCTGCGCTTCCGCCCCTCGCAGCAGCACATGCTGCAAAGCGCGGCGCTGGCCCAGAAGAACGGCTGCGACGAGAAGATTGTGCTCGCCTGCCTGCTGCACGACATCTCGGTGGTCGGCTTCATCCAGGCCGATCACGGCTACTGGGGTGCCCAGCTGGTCGAGCCCTATGTGGACGAGGAGGTGAGCTGGGCCATCCGCTACCACCAGTCGCTGCGCTTCTTCGCCGACGAGGCGAACGGCTACCCGTATCCCAAGCGCTACGTCGAGCTGTTCGGGCCGGACTTCACGCCGTCGCCGGTCATGCACGAGGCCTATCGCCACGCCCGCGACCACAAATGGTACATGTCGGCGCGCCAGGTGACGATCAACGACATCTACGCGTTCGATGCGAACAAGAAGATCGAGCTCGATCAGTTCACCGACATCATTGGCCGCCACTTCCGCCAGCCCAAGGAAGGGCTGGGCAACGACCACACCTCGTCGTCGCACATGTGGCGCACCATGATCGCCCCGACACGCTTTCTTTAAAGCTCCTCGCCCACGACGTGGAAGTGGGGAGGCGGGGCGCACCAGCAAACCCCGATCGTCACCCCGCACTTGATGCGGGGTCCATCGCGCCGCAAGACCGATGAATCCCAAGGAGACAAGCCATCAAAGCCGTTCTTCTCGACCGCCACGGCGGCCCCGACGCTCTCCATCTCGGCGACGCGCCCGATCCGGTCGCGGCCCCCGGCGAGGTGGTGGTCGACATCCACGCCGCCAGCGTCAACGCCGCCGACGGCAAGAAGCGCGCGGGCGGGGGTGTTTACAAAATCGAGCGGTTCCCCCACATCCTCGGCCGCGATTTCTCCGGCGTGGTCGCGGCCCGCGGCGCCGGCGTGACCGATCTCGCCGTCGGCGACGCCGTGTTCGGCGTCACCTTGCAGAGCCGCGAAGGCGCCTACGCCGAAAAGATCGCCATCCCGGCGGCGATCGTCGCCAGGAAGCCGGCATGGCTCGGCCATGGCGAGGCGGCCGCCTTGGCGTTGACGGGCCTGACGGCGCTGGTGTCGGTGGAGGACACGGCGCAGCTGAAGCGCGGCGAGACCATCCTGATCCAGGGTGGGGCCGGCGGTGTCGCCGGCGTCGCCATCCAGCTGGCGAAGCACCTCGGCGCCGCCGTGATCACCACCGCCAGCGCCGCCAACCACGACTATGTGCGCGGCCTGGGGGCCGACAAGGTCATCGACTACAACGCCGAGGACTTCACCCAGACCGTCTCGGGGTGCGACGTCGTGTTTGACACCGTCGGCGGCGACGTCCAGCTGCGCTCGTACAAGGTGCTGAAGCCGGGCGGCCGGCTGGTGTGGATCGCGGCGGCGCCGCCGGGGTCACAGGCGCCGCGATCGGACGTCCGCGTCCTGCGCCCCGACGTGCAGCGCGACCGCCCGCATCTGGAGCGCCTGCTCAGCCTCGTGAAGGACGGCGCCATCCGCCCGCCGCCGATCACCCGCTACAAGCTCGCCGATGCCGCCGCCGCGCACCGGGTCAGCGACTCCCGCCACCTCCGCGGCAAGCTGATCTTCGACGTCCGCTGACCAAAGCGTGACCCTCATTGGCATCTTCACTTGGCTGCCTGGTCGTGAGCTTGCCAGCGGGACTCTGGGATAATAAGCCAGCAAATGCACTGGCAGTCAGGACAAGTCCGATGTTTTGCGGGCACCCACCCACGATCCGCCAGATAGACGACAAGAAACGGTCCAAAGCTCGTCAGTAGGGCCGCGAGGAAGGAGTTCAGCCAATCCAACGCATGTGGGGCTTTCAAGAGGCAGTGGGGGTCTCGAACATTGACTGATCTGATGAGCGTCCCACGGCCGGCCGCGTCTGGTTCTGTCCAGGCGGTGTGGCGACGCCCACCAGCCAGCCGAAGCAGAGTCCAGCAGCCCACAATCCAGCGAAGGCCGCGAACGCTCAATTCACGTTCCGACGCATCCAGCCCTCCTTCCGCCGAGGCAGCGGCTCAAGTGATTTCCCTGAGCTCTCCGGTGTCCAGCACAAAGCGATTGCGGACCTGTGGGTCTGGCACCATGCATTGGGTCTTTCGCCCCCAAATCTGGTAGCGATGGCTGGCAACCCAATCGTACCCGCGGTCGCGCCATCGGCGCGGAACCAGGCGGAGCACGGCGGCGATCGAGGGCCACGGCGCATGCATACATTCTGCAAGGCGCAACACCGCGTCGGACTTGATGAGGACGCGACGGCGGTCGAGCACAACCATCGTTTCGAAATCGGCAGCCGGCATGTGAATTTTCTTCAACAAGGATTGCCCGGGCTCCGTCTGCATGGCGCAAAAGCGCAAATCTCGGCCCGCCGAGCGCTTGAGGACGAACCTCACGGAGCCGTTGCAAAAATTGCAGATGCCGTCGAATAGCATGAGCGTCTCCGGTGAAGTCTTGTCGGGCGCCATGATTGCCGTCGATCCTAGGCGAGGTTCGTATCGGAGCTCTCTCGTCGCCGGTTCCAAGCCGCAGGGATAGGAACCATAGTCCCATCGTGGAGGTGGAGCCATGACGGATGGTGAACGCGCGACACAGGGGACGCCGGCGGCTGTCGATGAGCGGAAGCCGCTCTATCCCTCGCTGTACCAGATCAATACGCGCGTCCGCATAACGGAACTGACCGGATCGCTCGACCGGCCGGCGACGCTGGACGACATATCGGACACAGAGCTCGCCCCCCTGGCGGACATGGGCTTCGACTGGGTCTGGCTCCTCAGCGTATGGCACACGGGGCCGGCAGGGCAGCGAATCTCACGCTCAAATCGCGCATGGCACCGCGAGTTCGAGGAGACGTTGCCGGACCTGCGCGAAGAGGACATCGCCGGCTCCGGCTTCGCGATCACTGCGTACATGGTGCACCCTGGCCTGGGCGGCGAGGCGGCGCTGGCCCGACTGCGCGACCGGCTGCGGCGGCGCGGCCTGCGGCTGATGCTCGACTTCGTCCCCAACCACACCGCCCTGGATCATCGGTGGGTCGAGGACCATCCCGAGTATTACGTTCCAGGAACCGAACTCGACCTTGCCCGAGCGCCACAAAACTATGCCTGGGTCAGGAGAACGGGGGGCGATCGACTCCTGGCCCACGGCCGGGATCCGCACTTTCCCGGTTGGCCGGATACGCTCCAGCTGAACTACGGCAATCCCGCCACCCAAGACGCGATGATGGGAGAGCTGCAGAAGATCGCCGGCCAGTGTGACGGCGTCCGCTGCGACATGGCCATGCTCGTGCTGCCCGAAATCTTCGAGCGAACCTGGAGTCTTCCGGCGACGCCGTTCTGGCCGAAGGCGATCGAGCGCATACGCGCGCAAACTCCAAGCTTCTGCTTCATGGCCGAGGTCTACTGGGACCTCGAATGGATCATGCTGCAGCAGGGCTTCGACTACGCCTATGACAAGCGCCTGTACGACCGTCTCTGCGCGGGGCAGGCGCGGCCAGTGCGGGACCACCTCCATGCCGGGCTCGACTATCAGCGTAAACTTGCCCGGTTCCTGGAGAACCACGACGAGCCTCGGGCTGCCGCGACGTTTTCACCCGGCATCCACGAGGCGGCCGCCGTCATCACCTATCTCTCACCCGGCCTGCGGTTCTTTCATCAGGGCCAGTTCGACGGGCGGAAGAAGCGCGTCTCCCCGCACTTGGTCCGCGCGCCGAGGGAGCCCGTCGATGACACGCTGCGGCGGTTCTACGAAGGCCTTCTCTCGGTTATCCGCCGCCCGTCCGTCTCGGACGGCGAGTGGCGCCTCCTCGACTGCATGCCGGCCTGGGAGGGCAACTGGACATGGGACTCCTTCGTCGCGTGGTGCTGGCAAGGGAGCACCGGCCAGCGAATACTCGTCGTGGTCAATTACGCCGGGAACCAAAGCCAGTGCTACGTCCGTCTTCCCTGGCCTGATCTCGCCGGCCGCGCCGTGCGCCTTGGAGATCTCCTAGGGTCCGCCAACTACGATCGCGAGGGGAACGCTCTGATCTCGCCGGGTCTCTATCTCGACCTGCCGCCTTGGGGCCGGCACGTCTTCGCGATCTCCACATCTTCGTAGCCGATCGGCGCCGCGCTGCCGCGCCGCGGCGGCGCGCTTGCCGTTATCCCGCCGCAACCGTTGTAAGCGGGCGTCAGGACAGCGGTCGTCACTCTCGCTGGCAAGAGCCTTCTTGAAGCCTTGGCTTTCGCCTGTCGTCTGCGTCCGCAGCACGGCGCTCGTCGGCCATCCGTTCCGCTGCCGGGGATCAGGATTTCAAACCGTTCCGGTTGTGACATGAGCTTCCTCCGGCTGCGCCGGTGGAACCTCGGTCCGGCCGTCGGCCTGGCCGGCCTCTTCATGCATCTCCGCGATCATATTGGCGACCAATCCGCTCCAACCCGTCTGGTGAGACGCGCCCAGCCCGCGCCCACTCTCGCCGTCGAAATATTCATAGAACAGGATGTGGTCCTTGAAGTGCGGGTCTGTCTGCATCTTCTCCTGGCTACCGAAGACAGGACGACGTCCCTTCTCGTCGCGCCGGAAGATGTTCGTCAAACGACGCTGCAGCTCGTCGGCGATCTGTTTAAGGGACATCATTTGCGCAGATCCGACGGGACATTCGAGCCGAAAGCCGTCGCCGAAGAATTTGTCGAACGTGCGCAGGCTTTCGATGATCAGATAGTTCACCGGCATCCAGATCGGCCCGCGCCAATTGTTCCAATAGCTTGGAAAGGCGGAAGGCACGGGTTATGGCGAGCAGGCGCGTGTCGTCGTCGCCCGGCGTGTTCCAGCGGGAAACCAGGGCCGCGAGTTTTGGACGATAGCGCAAATACCAATTCAGCCGCTTTACGAACAACGGCATGTTCTTCAGCAGGGCCGCGTCGATGACTTCGACGGCGAACATCGGAATGAGACCGACCAGGGAACGAAGGCGCAGCGGCGTCGCGTCAGCATTGCTCATAATCAACCAGTCGTAGAAGAAATTGTCCTGGTCGTCCCATAGACCGAGGCCTTCGCCGCCGAGATTGGTCATGGCGCCGCCGATCATCAGGAAATGCTCGAAGAACTTCGTCGCGATGTCCTGATAGGCTTCGTCTTCCTGCGCCAGCTCGATGGCGATCCGCAGCATGTTCAGGCAGTACATCGCCATCCAGGACGTTCCGTCGGACTGCACCAACGTGCCGCTCACCGGCAGCGGAGCCGATCGATCGAAGACGCCGATATTGTCCAGGCCGAGAAATCCGCCCTCGAAGACATTCCGGCCGCGCGGATCCTTGCGGTTCACCCACCAGGTGAAATTAAGCAGCAGCTTGGTGAAGACGATCTCGAGGAACTGGCGGTCGCCCTCCCCTTTCTGCCGACGCTCGGCGTCGTAGAGGCGCAAGGCCGCCCAGGCCTGGACGGGCGGGTTCACATCGCCGAAGTTCCACTCGTAAGCGGGCAGCTGCCCGTTCGGGTGCATGTACCAGCTCTGGCAAAGCAGAATAAGTTGATGCTTGGCGTTCTCCAGATCGAGATAGGCGAGCGTGGTCAGATGAAAGGCCCAATCCCAAGCCGCGAACCACGGGAACTCCCATTTGTCCGGCATCGAGACGACGTCTTCCATGTTGGCATGAACCCACTCGCCGTTACGTCCATTAAGGCGGGTCTTGGGCGGCTTCGAACTCGCCGCATCACCGTCCAGCCACTCGGTGACGTCGTAGTAGAAATATTGCTTCGACCACAGAATGCCGGCGAAAGCCTGACGTTGAATGCGGCGGAGGTCCTCGTCGGACACCTTGCTCTGCAGCTGCGCATAGAAGGCGTCCGCCTCGGATTTGCGCAGATCGAAGATGCACTCGAAATCGGCGAAGGGTGCGGGCTTGGACTGCCCGAGGCTCAGCCTGACCCGGATGGTCGTGGTGGCGCCTGACGGGAGGGTTCGCCGGTAGATTCCCGCCGCCTTCGTGCCTTTGCTGGAACCGACCGCGTCGCGACGGCCCTTCACCACATAGTCGTGAAAACCGTCCTTGTACAGGCGCCCGGAGTCTTCGCCTCCATGGAGTTTTGCGACATTGGTATCGTTTTCGCAAAACTTGATCTCGTCCGGCCTGTCGAAATGCATCGCGTAGACGCCGAGCTTCTGATGGTTGACCACCACGACGTCATCCCCGGCGCGCTCGAGGGACGGTTTTCGGCCATCCGTGAACCAGCTCCAGGTGTTCCGGAACCAGACATGGGGCAGTACGTGAATCCCCGCTTCTTCGGGTCCGCGATTGGTGATGGTCAGCCGCAGGAGGATGTCCTCGGCTTCCGCCTTGGCATACTCGATATCGACGTCGAAATAGCGGTCGTCATCGAAGATGCCGGTATCGATGATCTCGAATTCGGGCTGCTGCTTGCTGCGGTGCGCGTTCTCCTGCACCAGGCGGCCATACGGATATTCGGCCTGCGGATACTTGTAGAGCATCCGGGCGTAGCTGTAGGTCGGCACCGCGTCGAGATAGTAGTAGAGTTCCTTGACGTCTTCACCGTGGTTGCCCTGACGGTTGGTCAGGCCGAACATGCGCTCCTTCAGAATCGGGTCCTTGCCGTTCCACAGCGCGACGGCGACGCAGAGGCGCTGCTTCGCGTCGCAAAACCCGGCGATTCCGTCCTCGCCCCAGCGATACGCGCGGCTCGCCGCGTGATCATGGGGGAAGTGGCTCCAAGCGTCCCCGTCGGCGCTGTAGTCTTCGCGCACCGTGCCCCACTGCCGCTCGCTGACATAGGGACCCCATTTGCGCCAGGGGTGCAGGTGCGCGTTCGCCTCCTCCAGGCGTTGCTGTTCAGGGTTCGTCTTCGCCAGCATGCGCCGATCCTTCAATGCACCTACGCATCACACTTTGCCGATCACTGCCGACGTGCCGAGCAGCCTGATGATCTCCTCGGCGATCTTTCCGGCTGGCGGTCCCATATCAACCGTAGCTGGCGGTCCCACATCGATCGTTAGAGGTTCCTCGCCCGGGTCCGGCTCCTCGAGGGTATCGATCTGGCTTCGCAGCAGGTTCGGGGGCATGAAATGACCATGGCGCCCCGCCAAGTGTTCGGCGAGGAGGTCCCGGCCGCCGCGGAGATAGACCAGCCGTACTTCCGGTCTATCGCCGATGATGATCTGGCGATAAGAGCGCTTGAGCGCCGAGCAAGAGATGATCCCTGGCTGCTTCTTGGCGCGCTGATGGTCGATCCAGGCGGCCACGCGCTCGAGCCAAGGCTGGCGGTCCGCATCGGTCAGCGAAATTCCGGCATGCATCTTGGCGATGTTCGCCGCGGGATGAAGCGTGTCGCCCTCCTCGAAGGCCCAACCGAGGCGCGCCGCCAGTTCTTGTGCGACCGTCGACTTTCCGACCCCCGAGACCCCCATGATGACCAGGATCGGCGGGCAGCCCCGATGGGCGCGTGCACTGTCGAGGCGGTGGACGCCATCCGCGTCGGCGACGAAGACCGGATCGGCGCGACTGATGAAAAGGCCGCTCTCGACCACCCCGATGACGCGGCCGATGCGTTCCTCCAGTCGCGCCGGGTCGGAGATGGGATCGAAGCTGCAGTCGAGAATGCGGTTGCCGCTGTCAGTGACGAAGGGCTTGCCGACCGGCGACAGGCGCATCCGGACGCTGGCGCCGAGCACCTCGAGAGTCGTGCGGGTTGCTTCCAGGCCGAAGGCGATGACCTCCACGGGGACCGCCGTCCGCGTACCCAACCGATCCACCAGCTTGGTCCCGTCGACGATGATCGCGAGGCGCCGGCTCGCGGCGGCAACGATCTTCTCGCGCAACAGCGCCCCGCCCAGTCCCTTGATCAGGTTAAGCGTGCCGCGTTCCACTTCGTCTGCGCCGTCGATCGTAAGATCGATCTGCCGATGCTCGGCGAACGAGGTGAGCGGAATGCCTGCGGCCGCGGCCAGGGCCGCCGTGCGCTCTGAGGTGGGAAGGCCGACGAAACGCAGGCCTTGCCGGTGACGGCGAGCAAGGTCCTCGACGGCAAACGCGGCCGTCGAGCCGGTGCCGAGCCCGACGACCATGCCATCCTGGACGAGATCCACCGCCGCCCTTGCAGCCGCGCGCTTGAGGACATCCTGTTCGGCGCCCGGCCCGGAAGCTGTCGCGCTCATGGCTGGACAACCGCTGCAGCGGCGCTGGCGCGGATGGCCGCGATAGCCGCGGCGTAATCCTTTGTGCCGAAAATCGCCGAGCCGGCGACGATCGCCGTGGCTCCGGCCGCCGCCGCCTGTGCGGCCGTCGTCGTGTTCTCTCCCCCGTCGACCTCGATCACCGGATGCAGGCCACGCTCGGCGCAGATCGTCCGCAGGCGCCGGATCTTGGGCAACATTTCGGGTAGGAAGGCCTGACCGCCAAATCCCGGGTTCACGGTCATGACCAGAACTATGTCGCAGAGATACAGGACGTATTCGATGAGCTCCGGCGGGCTCGCCGGATCCAGCACCACGCCCGCCTTCTTGCCGAGATCTCGGATCTGGGTCAGCACCCGATGCAGGTGGATCGTGGAGCCGGGCTCGGCTTGGACGAGAAGATGATCCGCCCCCGCCTTGGCGAAGGCGCCGAGGTAGCGCTCCGGCTCGACGATCATGAGGTGCACATTGAGAGGCTTCGCGGTGCACCGCCGGATGGCCTGCAACACGACCGGGCCGATGGTGATATTGGGCACGAACCGGCCGTCCATCACATCCACATGGATCCAGTCGGCGCCAGCCCGGTCGACCGCTTGGACCTCCTCGCCCAAAACCAGAAGAGCTCGCCCACCGGGCGCACTCGGGCCGCGGGCACTTGGCTATGGCCGGCGCGGATCGTCCGCAGAATGGGCGCCTTATCCCGGCCCGCCACCAGAAACGCGACACGCCGGCTGCTCTCGATCACGGGATAGGTCATGGTGATGCGGATCTCGGGCCGTCCGTGCGCGACGACGGCGACCCAGCGCTTGCGTTCCTCTAGCACGGGCTCTCCAGGCAGCAACGAGGCCGTATGGCCATCGGCACCGAGGCCGAGCAGCATCACGTCGAACAGCGGACGGGCCGGATCGAGAGTCGCCGCGCCATAGGCTTCCTGCAGGATCCGTTCGTAGCGCTGAGCGGCGTCCTCGGGAGTTCCGTCGGCCGGGACAGGGTGAATGTTCTCCGGCGGTACGGGAGCCCTGGCAAGCATCGCTTCGCTGGCCATCCGATAATTGCTTTCGGGATGGTCATAGGGAACGAAGCGCTCATCGCCCCAATACCAGGACACGCGCGACCAGGGGAACTGGCCCCTGAATTCATCCGATGCGAGAAGCCCGAAAAGCGTCTTCGGAGTGGATCCGCCCGAGAGCGAGACGCGGAAGGGCCCCTTCGCTGCCAGCGCCGCCGCCGTCATCCATTCGGCCACATGCCGCGCCAGCGCCAGCGGGGTCGGCAGTATCTTGATGTGCCCGATCATTTCGCTCATCGCCCGGCTACCCCGCAGACCCCAGAATGAAGCGCTCCATCGCCTTGGCGAAACCCTCATCATTGTAAGAATCCGTGACGACCGCGGCTTGCGCCTTTACCTCATCGGAGGCATTGCCCATGGCGATGCTAAAGCCCGACCGGTTGAACATCAGCACGTCGTTCGGTTGATCGCCGATAGTGGCGATCTCCTCGGCCGGCACGTTCAAGTGGTGCGAGAGATACTCCACCACGGCTCCCTTGTTCGCGTCCTTGTTGGTGATGTCGAGGTAGTAGGGTTGGGATCGGTTCGCCGTCGCACGCTGGCCAAACGCGGCCTGGGCGTCAGCCTCGCAGCGCCGGACCAGGTCATGATCGTCGCTGACGCCGACGATCTTGGCGACCTCATGCGACAGATCGTCGAAACCGGGCACGACCTTCGGCTCGAACTTGACCGTCCACGCCTCGCGCGCCACATGAGGGGCGTCGGATCTCGTAATCAGCCAGTCGTTGCCGCTGTAGACCCAGGCATCGAGGCTATGCTCGTGAATGAGATCGATCGCCTGGCGCGCGACATCGGCGGGCACCGACTTTTGCGCTATGATCGTCAGATCCCGTTTGACGAAAAGCCCGCCGTTGAAGCCGGCGATCGGCGTGTCGAGCTCGAGCTTGTCGAATAGCGCGGCCATGCCGAGCGGCGGCCGGCCACTGGTGATGGCAAAAGCTATCTTGGCATCTTGCAGCGCCCTGACGGCGCTTTGCGCCCGCTCTGTTAGGACCTTCTCCTCTGTGACAAGCGTCCCGTCCACGTCCGCCAACACCAGCGAAATCTTCCGCTTCGTTGCCATCAGCATCTCCTCGACATGCGTTCAGTCCAGCGGTCGCCAGGCACGGCCATCGCGCGCCAGCAGTTCGTCGGCCGCGGCGGGGCCACTCCCGCCCGCGGTGTAGTTCGGAAAATCCCGCGGCGGAGTGTCTGCCCAGACATCAAGGATGGGCTGCACTGCCCGCCACCCCGCCTCGACATTGTCGGCGCGCTGAAACAGCGTTGCGTCCCCGATCATGCAGTCGTAGATGAGCGTCTCGTATCCGGTGTTGGGTGCCATCTTGAAATACGTCTTGTAGGCGAAGTCCATGCTGACCGTGTTCAGCTTGACGGACGGTCCGGGACGCTTGGCCGCGAATTCGAGCGCGATCCCCTCGTCGGGCTGGATGCGCAGGATCATCCAATTGGGATTCATCCGCTCCACATGCGTGCCGCGGAAAAGCGTGTACGGCGCCTGGTGGAAGCGGATGGCGATCTCGGTCCACCGGCGCTTCATATGTTTGCCGGTGCGCAGGTAAAAAGGCACGCCAGCCCAGCGCCAGTTATCGATCTTCAGCTTGCAGGCGACGAAGGTCTCGGTATTGGAGTCCTTTGCTACATCGGGCTCCTGGCGATAGGCGCGCACCTGCCTGCCCAGCACCGTGCCGGGAGCGTATTGGCCGCGTACGACGTCCTTCAGCACGCGCCAGGGCTTGAATGGCCGTATGGCCTGAATGATCTCCGCCTTCTTGGCGCGGACGGCGTCGGCATCGAAGGAGATCGGCGGCTCCATGGCCGTCATCGCCAGAAGCTGGAACACATGGTTGGGAACCATGTCGCGCAGCGCGCCGGTCTTCTCATAGAACTTGCCCCGGCCCTCGACGCCGACGGTCTCCGCCGCGGTGATCTGGACATGATCGATATGCTGTCGATTCCACAACGGCTCGAACAGACCGTTGGCAAAGCGCAGCGCCATGATGTTCTGGACGGTTTCCTTGCCGAGGAAATGATCCATCCGATAAATCTGATGCTCCTGCAGCGTCCTGAGGATCTCCGCATTGAGCGCTTTGGCCGACGACAAATCGTGACCGAAGGGCTTTTCGATCACGACCCTACGCCACTGGCCGTTTCCTTCCGTCAGGAGGCCAGCGGCTCCGAGCCCGGCAACTGCCACGCCGAAGAAGCGGTCCGCGATGGCGAGATAGAAGAGATGGTTGCCCGCCGTGCCGGCTGTCTTGTCCAGCCCCGCCAGATGCTCGCCCAGCCGGCGGTAGGTCCCCGGATCGTTGAGATCGCCCTGTACATAGGTCATGCGGTCCGCAAGCCATCGCCAGGCGGCTTGGTCGATACTGTCGGGCTGGAACTCACCATCATGGGCCACGAATTCCTTCATCGTGTCGGTGAGGCCATTGCGCCAGTCTTCCGCTGTCTTGGCGGCGAGGTCGACGCCGACGAGGTGGAATCCGTCGGACAGCCGCTTGGCAGTGACTAGGTTGTAGAGCGCCGGGACGATGAGACGCTTCGTCAGGTCACCGGCGGCCCCGAAGATCACCATGGCGCAGGGCGGCGCGACCACCGCACTGTCGGCCGGCGATCCGTTCTTGGCCCTTCTCAGCTGTTCCTGCTTGCCTACGATCTTGGTCCCGACGTCCATCTCCACTCCGCTCCGGCCGCGTCGCCGGCCTGGGTCACTTGCGTCCGAGCAGCTCCTTGGCGGCCGCGACGACCCGCTCGGGCTGAAAGCCGAACTTACGCTGCAGCTCCTTGAGCGGCGCAGACGCGCCAAACGTCTTCATCCCGATGACTTGGCCAGCGGCACCGACATAGCGGTCCCACCCCAGCACCGATCCTTGCTCGACAGCGATGCGCGCCTTCACCTGGGCCGGAAGCACGCTCTCCCGATAGGCCTGTGGCTGATGCTCGAAAATATCCCAGGACGGCATGGAGACGACACGGGAATGGATCCCCTGGGACGCCAACGCTTCATGCGCGTCGACGACCAGGGAGACCTCGCTGCCCGAGGCAATGAGGATGATCTCGGGCGGACCGCCCGGGGCGTCCGCCATGACATAGGCGCCGCGCGCCAGCCCGGCGGCCGAAGCGTACTTGCTGCGATCAAACGTCGGCAGTGGCTGGCGCGAGAGCGCGATCACCGCCGGCTGGTGGCGCAGCTGCATGATGTAGCGATAGGCCTCGACGACCTCATTGGCGTCTCCGGGCCTGAGCACCACCAGGCCGGGAACGGCGCGCAGCGAGATGAGCTGCTCGACCGGCTGGTGCGTCGGTCCATCCTCGCCGTCGCCCATGGCATCATGGGTGAAGACGAAAATGGTCGGAAGCTCCATGAGGGCCGAGAGTCGGATAGCCGGCCTTGCATAGTCGCTGAAGATGAAGAAGGTTGCCCCGAAGGGACGCAGCTTCGAGAGCGACAGGCCGTTGACGATGGCGGCCATGGCATGCTCACGGACTCCGAAATGGAGGTTCCGGCCTCCGGGTGTTGCGGCCTCGAAGTCCCCGGCGCCGGCGAATTTCAGGGTCGTCTTGTTCGACGGGCCCAGATCAGCCGACCCGCCGAGGAACCAGGGAATGTTCTGGGCGAGCACGTTCAGCACCTGACCCGAGGCATCACGTCCGGCGATGCCCTTGGGATCGGGCGGGAAGCTCGGCAGGTTGCGATCCCACCCCGCCGGAAGCTCGCGTCGCTGCATCTGATCGATTTCCCTGGCCAGCTCCGGGAATTTCTCACTATAGGCGGCAAAGAGCGCCTCCCAACGGCTCCGCGCCTCGGCGCCACGCGCACCGATCCCGGCATCGAACTGCTCCATGACGCCGTCGGGCACGAGGAACTTGGCATCCTCCGGCCACCCATAGGCGCGCTTGGCGAGCCGGACCTCCTCCTCGCCCAACGGTTCGCCGTGGGCTGCGGCGGTATCGATCTTGTGCGGAGAGCCATAACCTATGTGGGTGATGCGCGTCTTGCCCTCGATGGTGATGTGGTTGTTGTCGTAGATCCAGCACAGGTCATCGAGGGCAAGATGGCCGGCCAGCGACGCCGCCTCCGAGCCAACCCCTTCCATCAAGCAGCCATCGCCGCAAACCGCGTAAATATCATAGTCGAAGATGTCAAAGCCGGGCCGGTTGTAGCGGCTGGCAAGCCACTTCCGCGCGATCGCCATGCCGACGCTCGTCGCGATCCCCTGGCCCAGCGGACCGGTCGTCGTCTCGACTCCTGAGACCCAGTGATATTCCGGGTGCCCCGGCGCCTTGCTGTCGAGTTGGCGGAAGTGGCGGATCGCGTCGAGTGTGACCGACGGCTTGCCCAGGCGTTCGTAGTCCTCGTTCACCGCCCGGGTGCCGGTCAGATACAGGACCGACCACAGCAGCATCGACGCATGACCATTCGACAGAACGAAGCGGTCGCGATTAGGCCAGATCGGATCCCTCGGATCGAAGCGCATGACCCGGTTCCAGAGCGCGTAGATCAGAGGCGCCAACGCCATCGGCGTGCCGGGATGGCCGGACTTCGCCTGCTGGACCGCGTCGATGGAGAGGGTGCGGATCGTGTTGATCGCCAGCTGATCGAGGTCTTGCTTGGTCATGCCGCTCGACACCCGGTCCTGCATCTGCGCTTCGGTCGTCATGACTCGCCCCGTTTCTCAAGATGTCCGCCGAACTCGTAACGCATGGCCGACAGCACCTTGTTCGCGAAATCCGCCTCGCCGCGCGAGCTGAACCTTTCATAGAGGGCCGAGGACAACACATGGGCCGGCACGCCTTCGTCGATGGCGGCCTTTATCGTCCAGCGGCCTTCGCCGGAGTCGGATACTCGTCCGGCGAATTTCGACAGTGCGGGGTCCTGGATCAGCGCCGCGGCAGAGAGATCGAGCAGCCAGGAAGCGATCACGCTGCCGCGCCGCCAGACCTCTGCGATGTCGGCCAGGTCGAAATCGTATTGATAAAGCTCGGGCTCGCGCAGGGGCGTGGTTTCCGCATCGACCGCGCCGGGCTGCTTCTTGCCGATATTGGCCGCCTTGAGAACCGCCAGGCCCTCGGCGTAGGCCGCCATCACCCCGTATTCGATTCCGTTGTGCACCATTTTGGTGAAATGGCCGGCGCCACTCGGTCCGCAATGCAGATAGCCCTGCTCGGAGGTTCCGCCGGTCTTTTCGCGTCCGGGCGTGCGCGGGATGTCGCCGCGGCCCGGTGCGAGAGCGGCGAAGATCGGGTCGAGATGCTTCACCACATCGGCCTCGCCGCCGATCATCATGCAATAGCCGCGCTCCAGGCCCCACACGCCGCCGCTGGTGCCGACGTCGATATAGTGGATGCCCCTGGGCGTCAGCTCCTTCGCCCGCCGGATGTCGTCGATGTAATAGGAATTGCCGCCGTCGATCAGGATGTCGCCGCGCTCAAGATGGGGCAGCAGATCGGCGATGGTGCTGTCCACCGCGCCGACCGGCACCATCAACCAGATCGCGCGCGGCTTCGTCAGGTTCTTGGCAAACTCGTCCAGCGAACCGGCGCCGACGGCCTTCTCCTTCACCAGCTCTGCCACCGCCTTTTCGGACCGGTCGAACACCACGCATTGAAGCCCGCCCTTCAAGAGGCGGCGCACCATATTCGCTCCCATGCGGCCGAGGCCGATCATTCCCAGTTGCACGCGTTGGCCCTCCTTGAGAGAACGACGTTCCGATCACGCCCGATTCAGGGCGACTCGGCGGCGACAGAGCGAATGCTGGCCTTCTCGAAGAGATCCACGAACTCGCGATAGCGCCCCGCGATCTCGGCAACCGCCTGCTCCCGCGTCGCCTTCTTGCTCCGCCAGGCGACCAGCGGATCCCAGAAATCGGTGCGGCCGACCGCAAAGCCGATGAAGCCCGGCACTTCCGCCGCGATCGCGAGCCAGTCCCGCACTTTCCGATCGTCCTCGCCGCGCCCGAGAATGATGCAGCCGACGTGGTCGCGGCCGCCGGCTCGCGCCGCCGCCACGATCGCCTGGCAGTCCTCGCGGCGGTCGAGACCTTCGATTTTCCACAGATCCGGTTCGACGCCAGCGTCCTGTAGCTCGCGGATGGCCTCGACCATCAAACGCGGCCTGAGTTCCAGATCGTAGGCCTTTTTGTCGCCCTTGAGCTTAGCGATCTGCGCCTTCTCCGCCGGCACCAGGAGCTCGAACATGAAGCGGCTGCGGTTCTTGGCAGCGAGAAAATCGGACAGGCGTCTCAGTCGGGCGGCCTGGCTGCGGTTCAACGCGCGGTCGCCTTCCGGGTTATAGCGGACCAGCACCTTGCAGAAGGTCGGGTCGAAGGCCTCGATATGGCGCGCGAAGTCCTCGCCATATTCGAAGTCGAACTCGTCCTGTCCGCTCTTCTCCGCCGGGCAAGCGGTGACGACGGCTTTAGCGGTTGCATCGCGAAGGATGGCGGCGCCGAACTGCTCGTCCACCAGGATGCCGGCCTTTTCCTTTGGCACGCCTGCGGCGAGCGCCGATTGGAAGCCGTCGTAGATGATCCGCTTGGCGCCGGCGACTTCGGCTGTCTGCGCGTCGCTTAACGGGGGCTTCCAGCCGAACAGCTTGGCCTGGAAGGAGCCGCGATGATCGAAAGGCAGAATGTACAGGGCGCGGTCATATCCTCGCGGCATCAGGCGGCTCCTTTGAGCTTGCGATAACGCCGGATCAGCGCGTTGGTCGAGCTGTCGTGCTCGAGCTTGGGTTCCGCCGCGCTCTCGAGCTGGGGAATGATCTTCTGAGCGAGAGCCTTGCCCAACTCCACGCCCCATTGGTCGAACGAATCGATCTGCCAGATCACACCCTGAGTGAAGACACTGTGCTCATAGAGTGCCACGAGCGTGCCCAGTGCGGCGGGCGTCAAGGCGTCCAGCAGGAGCGTGTTCGACGGACGATTGCCGTCGAACAGCCGATGCGGCACGAGCCAGTCGGGCGTGCCCTCCGCCTTGACTTGATCGGCGGTCTTGCCGAAGGCCAGCGCCTCCGTCTGGGCGAAGACATTGGCGAGCAGCACGTCCTGATGCCGGCCCAGTGGAGTCAAGGTCCGGGCGAATGCGATGAAATCGCACGGTATGAGCCGGGTCCCCTGATGGATCAATTGATAGAAGGAATGCTGGCCGTTGGTTCCCGGCTCGCCCCAGTAGATCGGGCCGGTGTCGTAATCCACGGCGATGCCGTCCCGGGTCACATGCTTGCCGTTGCTCTCCATGGTGAGCTGCTGGAGGTAAGCAGGAAAGCGCTTCAGGTACTGCTCGTAGGGCAGCACGGCGACGGTCTGGGCCCCGAAGAAATTGTTGTACCAGACGGCGAGCAGACCCATCAGCACCGGCAGGTTGCGCTCAAAAGGTGCCGTGCGGAAATGCTCGTCCATCTGACGGAAGCCGTCCAGCATGGCGCGGAAGTTGTCCGGGCCGATGGCGACCATGGTCGAGAGGCCGATGGCCGAATCCATGGAATAGCGCCCGCCGACCCAGTCCCAGAAGCCGAACATATTGGCGGTGTCGATACCGAACTTCGCCACTTCCTGGGCGTTGGTGGAGATGGCGACGAAATGCCTGGCGATGGCGCGTTCATCGCCATTCACGCCGGCCAGCAGCCAGTCACGCGCGGTCTGCGCATTGGTCATGGTCTCCAGCGTGGTGAAGGTCTTGGAGGAAACGATGAATAACGTCTCCGCGGGATCGAGATCGCGCACCGCCTCGGTGAAATCCGCGCCGTCGACATTGGAAACGAAACGGAAGGTCATGGCCCGCTCGCTGTAGTGCTTCAGCGCTTCGTAGGCCATGACCGGGCCCAGATCCGACCCACCGATGCCGATATTGATCACATTGCGAATGCGCTTGCCCGTGTGGCCCTTCCAGACGCCGCTGCGTAGCCGATTGGCGAAAGCTGCCATCTTGTCCAGGACGGCATGGACCTCGGGCACCACATTCTCGCCGTCATGCACGATAGAAGCGCTCTGCGGCGCGCGCAGGGCGACGTGAAGCACCGCGCGGTTCTCCGAGACGTTGATCTTGTCGCCCCGGAACATGGCGTCGATGCGGTCCCGCAACCCCGATTCCTTCGACGGCCAGCCTTTCCCCGCGATTGTGATCCTCGGCAAAGAGCTGACGGAGGTGCAGGCCCTTCGTCTTTTGGTAGTGCTTCTCCAGCAGCGCCCAGGCAGGGCGCATGCGCAAGGCTGGCACGCTCATCGATTGGCCCCTCGCGAACTCTGTTGCACGCTTGCGCGGACGGGATGCCACCGCCATCTCCGTCAGCTCGCCTTGCGGATGGCGGCGCTCTTGGATTCAACGCAGGCCATCAGGTCGTTCCAGGACTTGACGAACGACGAGGCGCCCTCGTTCTGGAGCCGGACGGCGAGCGCGTCGATGTCGACACCCGCCTTGGCGAAGCTGGCCAGAACCGTCTCGCAGTTACCTCCGTCCGGCGCGAGCATGTCGCCGACTTCGCCGTGGTCGCCGAAGGCCTGGAGGGTGCTCTCTGGCATGGTGTTCACCGTGAACGGCGCAGCGAGCGCCTTGATGTAAAGGATGTCGCGGGCTTTTGGGTCCTTGGTGCCGGTGCTGGCCCAAAGCAGGCGCTGCGCTCGGGCGCCGGCGTTGGCGGCACGCTGGAAGCGCGCCGAGGCGAGCAATTCCCGGTAGGCCTTGTAGCTGCGCTGGGCGACCGCGATGCCCAGCCGATTGTTCAGCTCGCTCGGGACTTTTCCACTGACTGCGACGTCCCAGCGGCTGATAAAGAGCGAGGCGACGGAGCCGACGGCCGGGTTCAGCCCCGCCTCGATGCGCCGCTCGACGCCGCGGAGGTAGGCTTCGGCGGCTGCAACATATTGCTCCCACGAGAACAGCAATGTGACATTGACCGGAATGCCGGCGAAGATCGCCGCCTCGATGGCAGGCAGTCCTTCCGCAGTGCCGGGAATTTTGATGAAGAGGTTGGGCTTGCGGCCACGCTGATGGAGATTGCGCGCGGCCGCCAGGGTGCTGTTGGTGTCATGGGCCAGGAGGGGCGAGACCTCCAGCGAGACCCAGAGCCTTCCGCGAAATCTCTTCGTCATAGGCCGGGCTATTCTTGATCGCGTGATCGAAGATTGTGGGATTCGAAGTGAGTCCCGTCACCGAAAGCTCATCGATGTAGCGTTGCAACGTGCCGCTGTTCAGCAGCTCGCGGGTGACATTGTCGAGCCATAGGCTCTGGCCGAGATCGTGGAGCGTCCTGGTCGGTTTCATCGCCTCACCTTTAAGCCGAATGGAAGGAGCGCGGCGCCATCAGCAGCCGCGACAGGTCACAATCGAGCAAGTCGCCAATGCGCTCGATTGTCACATCCGCGGGCGGGAAAGCGCCGACCAGTTTCGGGTCGTGTGCATAGATTCCCTGGCGCGGGAACACGGTCGTCACGCGCTCTCCCCAGAATTTCTTGGCCGCAGCCAAGATCCGCAGCTTGTCATCCACAAGAACGTAATGCTCGGCCGGGTAGCGCCGCTCGACGTCGTCCAGGGCCTCTTCCTTATGGATGTAAATCAGTACATGTCCGTCCACGGCGTCGGACAGCCCCGCGTGCTCAACCTTGCGCGGCTGGAAGACGACGTCGCCGTCCGACAGGATGACGGTCGGACCAAAGTTGCGCAGCCGCATCAGCACCTCGAGGGCGCCCGGGAACAGTCGATCGGCGAAGGGGTAATCCATGAGAAAGGAGGACATCGACAGCAGCTCGACGTGGCGCGGGTGTTCGGCCCGGTAGCGCTGCAGAGCGCCGATATAGTCGCGATAGCCCAGCTCCACGAAGAGATCCTCAAGGATCTTCCAGTAGCGCTTGCGGGAAGCGACGCCGAAGTCGCGCTCGAGATGATCCCGCAGGTCCTGTTGGATCCGGTCGTTGTCGAGCAGGGTGTTGTCTACGTCGACGAGAAAAGCGATCGGATTGGATGGCGTCATGCGGCGGCTCCAGCGCCCCCCGCTATGCTAGTCGGCGCCGCCGGCTCTTGGCAGATGGGCCAATCTCATATGCGTTATTCCAGGCCGGAATGATGCTTGTGGAGTCGGTCTCCAAGCCCGCCGGCAGCGTGATGCCGCTATTGTCGCCTGCACAGCTTCCCGCGCGCGTCGCGGCCGTGTTGGATTCCCCCGGAGCGGCCGACGAACCAGTCGTCCGCGGCACTCCAACGGGCAACCTCATCGCCACAAACCGGAGGTGAGCACCACTGGGAAGGTGGTATCGCATACCCTCTAACCTCGCTTGCATTAGAGCAAAGAGTGTTCGAAGCGGGACCACGGCCGGGATGCGCAGCGCATCAAGGCCCTGCATGTCTGTTCCTGCGGTCTCCCCGCGAGCCTGGGTATCTCTCGGGTATCTCTTGCACGCGACGCCAGAAACGGATTGGACGATTCGCGCATAATTGTTGGTTTCGTGACGTAGGCGGATACCTGCCGGCGGGCGACGTCGGTCATTAGCGCATAGGGATAGCCGCGGTAGCCGGGCTAGGTGATGCCGGTGCTCACGACTGAACTAACCTGTACCGATGTGTCCCCTGTCGGACATGGCGGACCCGCGGGGCGCCCGGGTTAGCGCCGTAAACCGTTGCAAAGCGGAAGTCGGCTAGGCCCCACCCACCCATCTCGATTTATGGGGACAGGCCGTAGCTCGGCCCAGCCAGCAATCCATGAGCGCGATGTCACGCGGGCGGAACGGGGATTTATCGAGATGATCGCTGGCGACTGAGCCCCTTGCATCAAGAACCAACACGATAACGTCCGACCTAGTTCCTCTCCCCGACCACCGCGACCGACTGCACCTCGACCAGGAGGGACGGGTTGGCGAAGTCCTTGGCGGTGATCAGCATGCTGGCGGGGAAGTGCTCCTTGAAGATCTCGCCGCGGAGGCGCACGAACTCGTCGCCGTCGGACTGGTTGCGGATCATCACCGTCATGGTGACGATGTCGCCCAGGGTCCCGCCGGCCTGCTTCAAGGTCGCCTCGATGTTGCGGAAGGTCTGGCGCGTCTGGCCGGCGAAATCGCTGATCGGCTTGCCATCGGCGCCACTCACGCCGCCCATCCCGGCCAGCCACACGATGCGCCCGCCGTCGGTGACCACGCCCGCGGAATAGGCGCGCTGCGGATTGACCGGCTGCAGATACTCCGCGGCAGGCGCCGCCGCGGCGGCTGCAGCGAGAGCGAAGGTCAGCAGGCCGCGTGTCGTCCAGATGTGCATGAGATCCTCCCCAGGTTGAGCTCGAACGGTGCAGTGTGAACGCTGCAACCGCAGGCGGCAAACGCCGGCTGGAACGGGTGCACGGGCTGGTCGTTGTCGTCCAGGCGCTGGTGTGTGCGGACGCAAAAAGAATTGCAGCCGATTTTGCGAAAATGAGCCGGTGCAATTGTTTTTCGACCGAATCAGCGCGCGTTCTCAACAGGTTGAAAAAACAATTGCAGTATTGCACGCGATTCGACCCCCCGGCCCCCCGCTTCGGCGGCACGTCTCGGGATCCGTCTCTTGGCGCGCGAACAGGGGCGCTTTGCGCTTCTTTCGCGTCGCCTGCGCCGTTCCGTGCGATCACGCGTTGGTGAGGGGGGCCTGCCATGGCCACTGACTTGCGGTTGCGCTATGCTTTCGATATCGGCCGGCGCAACAACAATAAAAACCCGCCGGCGTCTCTCATTCATGCCCGGGAGGAGCGCCCATGAAGCTCAACATCAACGGCAAGACGCGTGACGTGAAGGTGGAGGACGGCACGCCGCTCCTCTGGGTCATCCGCGAGCAGGTCGGCCTCACCGGCACCAAATTCGGCTGCGGCATCGCGCAATGCGGCGCCTGCTCGGTCCATATCAACGGCGAGGTGCAGCGCTCGTGCTCGATCCCGGTCGAGACGCTGAAGGCCACCGACAAGGTCGTCACCATCGAGGGCTTGTCGCGCACCGCCTCGCACCCGGTGCAGAAGGCGTGGGCGGCGATCGACGTGCCGCAATGCGGCTACTGCCAGTCCGGGCAGATCATGGCCGCGGCGGCCCTGCTGGCCCAGACGCCGAAGCCGACCGACGCCGACATCGACGCGGCGATGACCAACATCTGCCGCTGCGGCACCTATCAGCGCATTCGCGCCGCTGTCCATCTGGCCGCCGGCCAGATGAGCGCGCCCGGCGCCCGCGCCGATGCGCCCGCCGCGCGCAAGATTTGAGGGAGGGTGACACCATGACCAAGACATTGCATCTCACCCGCCGCCATTTCGTCGTCAGCTCGGCCGCTGCCGCCGGCGGTCTCGCCATCGGCTTCGATCCGTTCCGCGCCGCCGCCCAGACCGCTGCGGCCAAAGCCGCCGCCAATGCCGGCTCGGAGCTCGGCATCTGGGTCGTGGTCAAGCCCGACGACACCTGCGTCATCCGCATCGTCCGCTCGGAAATGGGGCAGGGCACGCTCACCGGCCTCGCCCAGCTCGTCGCCGAAGAGCTTGAGTGCGACTGGAGCAAGGTCACCACCGAGAGCATGACGCCCGGCCAGAACCTCGCGCGCAAGCGCGCCTGGGGCGAGTTCGGCACCGGCGGCAGCCGCGGCATCCGCACCTCGCAGGACTACGTCCGCCGCGGCGGCGCCGTCGCGCGCATCATGCTGGTCCAGGCGGCGGCCGATCAGTGGAAGGTCCCGGCCTCCGAGTGCACGGCCGAGAACAGCGTCATCACGCATACGCCCACCGGCCGCAAGACGACGTACGGCAAGGTCGCGGCGGCGGCGGCTCAGCTGACGCCGCCGGATCCGAAGTCGATCACGCTCAAGGATCCGAAGTCGTGGAAGATCGCCGGCCACCCCCTGAAGCGGCTCGACACGCCGCCGAAGCTGAACGGCAGCAAGATCTACGCGATCGACATCAAGCTGCCCGGCATGCTGTGCGCCGCGATCAAGGACTGCCCGGTGTTCGGCGGGAAGCTCAAGAGCTTCGATCAGTCGAAGATCGCCGGCCGGCCCGGCGTCAAGAAGGTGGTGCGGGTGAAGGACACGGCGGTCGCCGTCGTCGCCGACACCTGGTATCGCGCCAAGTCGGCGCTGGAAGACCTGCCGATCGAATGGGACGAAGGTCCGAACGCCTCGGTCTCCGACGCCACCATCGCGCAGCGCCTGCAGGAGGGGCTCTCCGCCGCCGAGAACAACGGCGAGTGGGGCAATGGCGACGCGGTGAAGGCGATCGCCGACGCGCCCAAGAAGGTCGAGGCGGTCTACGCCACGCCGTTCCTGGCGCACGCGACCATGGAGCCCGGCAACTGCACGGTGCGCCTGATGAAGGACAAGGCGGAGGCGTGGCTGCCGACACAGAACGCCGACGCCTCGCTCGCCGCCCTCTCCGAGGCGACCGGCCTGCCGCTCGAGAACTGCGACATCCATCGCCACGACCTCGGCGGCGGATTCGGCCGTCGCGGCGGCACGCAGGACTACGTCCATCAGGCGGTTGCCATCGCCAAGCAGTTCCCCGCCGGGACCCCGATCAAGATGATCTGGACCCGCGAGGAGGACACCGCGCACGACTTCTACCGCCCGATCTCGCAGTGCAAGCTCTCGGCGGGCCTCGATGACGCCGGCAATCTGGTCGGCTTGCACGTGCGCCTCGCCGGACAATCGATCAACGCCTATCTCAGCCCCGGGCTGATCAAGGACGGCAAGGACATGCGCCAGCTCCAGGGCTGGTACCAGGAGCCGGGTGACGCGCAGCTCGGCTACGCGGCGCCCAACCTCAAGATCGAATACATCATGCGCAACACCCACGTGCCGGTGGGCCCGTGGCGCGGCGTCAACACCAATCAGAACGCCGTCTACATGGAATGCTTCATGGACGAGGTGGCGAAGGCGGCCGGCAAGGATCCGCTCGAGTTCCGCCGCGGCCTCATGAAGGACTTCCCGAAGCATCGCGCGGTCCTCGACGCGGTCGCCGAGAAGGCCGGCTGGGGCTCGCCGCTGCCGTCCGGCGTGCATCGCGGCATCGCCCAACTGATGGGCTACGCCAGCTACTCGGCCGCGGTCGCCGAGGTCTCGGTCAGCGACAAGGGCGAGCTCAAGGTCCATCGCATGGTGCTCGGCATCAACTGCGGCCACGCGGTGAACCCGGACCAGATCGCGGCACAGGTCGAAGGCTCGGTTGCCTACGGCCTCACCGCGACGCTCTACGGCGAATGCCCGGTGAAGGACGGGCGCATGACCGATCTCAACTTCGACGCTTACCAGATCATGCGCTTGGCCGAGATGCCGAAGGTCGAGACGGTCATCGTGCCGACCTACGACTTCTGGGGCGGCGTCGGCGAGCCGACCATCGCCGTCGCGGCGCCGGCGGTGCTGAACGGCATCTTCGCCGCCACCGGCAAGCCGATGCGCACGCTGCCGCTGAAGAACGTCAAGCTTGCATAAATAGACGGGCGGCGCCGCGTTGGTCGGCGTCGCCCGTCTTCTCCGTCACCCCCGCGCAAAGCGGGGGTCCATCCGATTTTCTTCCGCATTGCAATAATTCCAAAGTCGTTCGACTGACGTCGATTCGACGCATGCGGCATGTTTTTGTAATGGAACGGCCGATGCTCCAAATGCGTCTTTATGTTCAAGGAATACGACAATACCGAGCGCCATCACCGTCTACTACCGCCCGGCAGGGGAAACGCCTTGGACATGGCCATACTTCGACACCCAGGACCGCTTCCCCGCTGGCTGTGGCTGACTCTCGCGGTCCCGGATCCGCCGACCAACGGTCAGTTCCTCTATTCCAAAGGCCTCATTCAGGCAGCGGCGTCGGCCGGGGTGAGCCTCGACATTGTCGCTCTCGGCCGGCCTTACGATGCACCGCAGCATAAGATCGCCGACGGGCTCCACCGCTGGTGGATCGCCCACGACCCTCCGCGGTCGCGCTGGGCCAGTCTCGTCTCGCCGCTGCCTCACATGGCCAACATGGCGAACACGCGGGCGATGCGGCGGCACCTGTTGGATCAACTCGCCGCCGCCGAGGGGCAGGACGCCGGTTGGGACGCGATCGTGTTCGACAGCCTGGCTGCGGCTTGGGCGCAGCGTGACGTGCTGGCGGCCATCGAGCGGGCGCGGCGGCGGCCGGCGCTGATCTATCTCGCCCACAACCACGAGAGCAGCGTGGCCCAGCGCGTGGCCGCCATTCACCCGCATCCGGTGAAGCGCCAGATCAACCGCGCCGACGCGCTCAAGGTCGGTCGGCTGGAGCGGTCGCTCGCCGCAGGCGCCGATCTGATCACGGCGAACTCACCGGAGGATTGCGCCCTGTTCCGCCGCGATTATCCGGACAAGCCGGTGCGATGCCTGCGTCCGGTATTCGTCGGCACTCCTGTGTTGTCACGGCGCATCGGGCCCGACGTGCCGCGGCGCGCCGTCATGCTCGGCAGCTACGACTGGCTGCCCAAGCGCCTGAACCTCGTCGAGTTCCTGCACGCCGCCGATCCGTTGTTCGCCGCCGCCGGCGTCGAGCTGCAGGTCATCGGCGCCGCCAAGCCCGCCTTCATCGCGCAGCTGCGCCGGACCGTGCGCGCCACCACATTCACCGGCCCGGTCGACGATCCGGCTCCGTATCTGGCCGCGGCGCGGCTCGGCGTGATTGCCGAGCGCGTCGGCGGCGGCTTCAAGCTGAAGACGCTCGACTACGTGTTCAACCGGGTCCCGGTGGCGGCACTGGCCGGAACCATGCCGGGCATGCCGCTCCGCGATGCCGACACCGCCGTCATCAGTCCCGATGCCGCAGCGCTCGCCCGCCGCGTCATCGACCTGATCGACGACTTTTCAGCCCTCAACCGGATGCAGGTGCGCGCCTACCAGGCGTGCCGCGGCGTGTTCGATCTCGCCGCCGGCGGCCGGTCGCTGCTCGCCGCCGTCTCCCACGCCACGCCCGGCACCGCGCCCGCCGCACCGCTCCTCGCCAGCGCCTAGGCTTTCGCATCCCGGCGCCGCCATGCCAAGATGGCGCCAATCGTAATGGGGAGGGCCGGCATGGCGGTGGATCTGCGCTTGGGGTTTGCGATTGCGATGGCGGGTCTCATGCTCGCTGCTACGCCGGCTTCGGCCCAGAGCTCATCAGCGGCGTGGCCTCAGCGGATCGTCAAATTCATCCTGCCGCTCGGGCCGGGTGCGGGCGTCGACATCACCGGCCGCCTGCTTGCCGATCGGCTGGCGCAGCGGTGGGGCCAGTCGGTGGTGATCGACAACAAGCCTGGCGGCGACGGCGTGGTCGCGATGACGGCGTTCACCAGCACCCACGACACGCACACGCTCTTGATGGCGCCGACCTCGTCGTTCACGCATCACCCGTGGACCCTGGACAAGATGCCCTACGACCCGCGCGATGTGGTCCCGATCGCGCGCACCACCAACACCATCGTCGCCATCGTGGTGTCGTCGTCCTCGCCGATCAACTCGCTGGCTGATCTCTTCGCGACCGTGCAGGCCAATCCCGGCAAGCTCAATCAGGCGAACATCACCGGCTTCTTCGATTTCGTGTTCCAGGGCTTCCAGAAGGCGCACAACATGGTCATCGAGCCGGTGCCGTACCGCAACACGGTGCAGGCCGCGAACGACCTCGCCGAAGGCCGCATCCAGCTGCTGATGTCGGCGATCGCCATCATCCGGCCGCTGGTCGACGCCGGGAAGATCAAGATGCTGGCGGTCACCGCACCGCGGCGGGCGTCGATCGCGCCGGAGGTGCCGACCGCCGCCGAGCTCGGCTATGCCGACCTGACCATCGACGGCCTGGTCGGGCTGTTTGGGCCGCGCGAGCTGCCCGCCGAGGCGCGCGAGCGCATCGCCGCCGATGTCCGGGCGGTGCTGGCGGATCCATTGGTCGCCACGCGCCTCGCCGAGACCGGCCAGGTCGTTAATTTCGGCGGACCCGCCGAGTTCGCCGCCGCGATCGATCAGCAGCGCGCCCAAGCGGCCGCCACCGGCAAGCTACTCGGTATCCGGCAAGCCGATTGAGACTCGACGCAGGATTTGCGGGCTTGCGGCGTGAAATAGGCTGGTCACTGTAGAGGAGGATGCCGTGAGCCCCTTCACCCCGCCTCTGTCCCGCCGCCGCCTGCTGATGGCGAGCACGGCGGCTGTGCTCGTGCCGCGCTGGGGTGCGGCAGCCGAAATGGCGACCCCGGTGCAGGAGGAGGGGCCGTTCTATCCGCGGTCGTTTCCGCTCGATGTCGACAACGATCTGGTGCGCGTCAGCGGCCGTGACGGGCAAGCCGCCGGCGACATCCTGCATGTGATCGGACGGGTGCTCGACGTCAACGGCCGGCCGGTGCAGGGCGCCCAGCTCGAGATCTGGCAGTGCGACAGGTTCGGCGTCTATCACTACGTGAACGACCGTTCGGGCCGTCAGGATCCGGATTTTCAGGGCTACGGCCGCACGATAGCCGCAGCCGACGGCGCCTATCGCTTCCGCACCATCCGCCCGGTGCCCTATCCCGGACGCACGCCGCATATCCACTTCATCGTCAGGCCGCCCGCAGCACCCCGGCTGACGACCCAGATGTATGTCGCCGGTGAGCCGCGCAACGACAGCGATTTTCTCTTGCGCTCCATCCGCGATCCCGCGGCGCGGGCGCGCGTGATCGTGCCGCTCGAAGCCGCCGGCGACATCGAAAACGGGGCGCTGCTGGGCAAGTTCGACATCATCCTCGGCGCCTAGCCGCCTCCGGGTCGGCCGGAGATTCTTGACAGCCGTCAATGTGCGCCGCGTGCGCGCGTGCTTGCTTGCCGTCACGGCAGTGGCGGAAGGCGAACGGCATGAGGGCGACAGCGACGATCACGGTTCTGGCGCTGGTGAGTGGCTGCGTGGCGGCGCCGAGCGGGCCGACCGTCTCAGTGCTGCCGGCCCCGGGCAAGCCGTTCGAGCGGTTCGCCGAGGAAGACGCCTACTGCAAGCAGTTCGCGCGCCAGCAGGTCACGGGCGCTCCCGAGCAGGCCAACGATCAGGTGATCGCGAGCGCGGTGGTCGGCACCGTTCTGGGCACCGCGCTGGGTGGTGCCATCGCCGGCGGCCAGGGGGCCGGCGTTGGTGCCACGGCGGGGACGCTGCTCGGCACCGGCACCGCATCGGGGAACAGCGCCTGGTCGCAGATGAGCGTCCAGCAGCGCTACAACATTGCCTACATGCAGTGCATGTACGCCAAGGGCAATCAGATTCCCGGCTACACGGTCGTCGCCGCACCCTATGCGCCGCCGCTGCCCCCGCCGGCGGTGGTCGTCCCGTGATCGGCGATCAGGAGAACGGCTCGTAACTCCGCAGCGCCGGCAGCACCTCGCGGCCGAACAGCCGGATCGAGCGCATCAGGTCGGCCTCCGGCAGGTCGGCAAAGTTGAACTCGCCCATGAACGTGTTGAACATCCCCGTCCCGGCGGCGCGGCGCAGCTTGTCCGTGACCGTCTTCGGCGAGCCGATGAACACCAGTTCGTGCTTCAGGATGTAATCGGGATCGAAGATGTTGGACATGATCTCGGCGGCGCCCGGCTCGCCGCGGCCGTGGAAGCGCAGCTTGTTCTTGGCGACGCGGTCTTCGAAGCTGTCGCCGGCAGCGCCCAGCGGCAGCAGCCCTTCATACGCGCGGCTGGCGCGGAACGCCGCGACCTCGAGCGCCTTCTCATCGGTCTCGTCCACATAGACGACGGTGCTGTAGCCGATGTTCGGCGTCTGCGCGTGGCCGGCCTTGCGCCAGTCGGCGAGGAACTTCCGGTAACGCGGGGTGGCTTCCGCGCGCGGAAAGCTGATGAAATAGCCCGGATTAACGCCGTTCGCGGCGCAGAACTCGAGCGTCTGCGGATCGCGGCTCATCATCCACAGCGGCGGATGCGGCCGCTGGATGGGCAGCACGGCGAGCTTGGCGCTCTCGGTGTGGTGGTTGTCGCCATGGAAGGAGAACGGCTGCTTGTCGCCGTAGGCGGCGCGGAGATAGGCGACGAATTCCAGGGTCGGCGATTTGCGGAAATTGTAGTCGATGCCGAACGGCTCGAAATACGCCCCGGTGATTCCGGGGACGAGGCCGCATTCGAAGCGTCCGCCGAGCATCTGGTCGACGATCGCGATCTCCTCGGCCAGGCGCAGCGGGTTGTAGAGCGGCACGACGTAGCCCATGGAGCCGACGCGCAGTCGCTTGGTCCGCGCACCGCCGCCGACGGCGTAGAGCGACGGTGCCGACATCCAGCTCTCGTCGGGGCGGAAGTGATGCTCGACGCAGAAGCTGAAGTCGAACTCCAGCTCGTCACAAAGCTGCAGCTCCCGCCACAGCTGGTCGTAGCGCTGCTGCGCGGTCATGCCGGGCTTGCCCCAGACATGCGAAAAGTGGGCGAATTTCATTCACGTCTCGTGGTTGGTGGGCGTTTCATCGGCCGGACCGGCCGGTTCAGGACTTTATGAGCTGGCCGGCGGTTTCGCCAGTGCGGCGGTCCCGGCCGGCCCTGAAATAACCGCGGCCGGCCTGTCGGAATCGGGCATAGTCGTTCGTCCTCAGGGAAATCAAGGAGAAGCCATGCTTTATGCCGTCCTGTGCTACCACGACGAGGCGGAGGTCACGAGTTGGACGAAGGCGCAGGATGACGCCTTCCTGGCCAAGCGGGCTGTGGTGATGCAAAAGGTGGCTGCGACCGGAAAACTGGGCCCGGTCGCCCGGCTCATGCCGACGTCTGCGGCGACGACGGTGCGTATGGGCCGCGAACCTGTGGTGATCGACGGTCCGTTCGCCGAGACCAAGGAACAGCTTCTCGGCTTCTACATAATCGATTGTGCGACCCTCGAGGATGCGATCGCGTTCGTCCGAGAGTTGGGCCATGGCGAAACCGGGGGCTTCGAAATCCGGCCTTTGAGGATCCTCCTGCCGGGCAAGCCGCTCAGTCTCGGGAGTCCGGCGTGACCGATCTCGCCTGGATCGACGGCGCGCTGACGGCTGCGCGTCCCCAGGCGATCGGCGCGCTGCTCCGCTATTTCCGCGACCTCGACCGGGCCGAGGAAGCGTTCCAGGAGGCGTGCCTGCGCGCGCTGAAGAATTGGCCGGTGAACGGCCCGCCGCGCGATCCGGCAGCCTGGCTCATCATGGTCGGGCGCAATGCAGCGCTCGATGACGTCCGTCGCCGCAGCAAGACCGAGGCGTTGCCCCCGGACGACATCATCTCGGACCTCGACGACGCCGAAGCGAACCTCGCCGACCGGCTCGACAACTCACACTATCGCGACGACGTGCTCCGCCTCCTCTTCATCTGCTGTCATCCCGACCTGCCGGCGGTCCAGCAGGTGGCTCTTGCACTCCGCATCGTCTCCGGCCTGTCGGTGGCAGAGATCGCGCGCGCGTTCCTGGTCAGCGACAGCGCCATGGAGCAACGCATCACCCGCGCCAAGAGCCGCGTCGCTAGGGCCGACGTGCCATTCGAGACGCCGGGCGCGGTCGAGCGGGCCGAGCGCGTCGGCACCGTGGCGGCGATGATCTACCTGCTGTTCAACGAAGGCTACTCGGCCAGCGGCGGCACGGCGCATATCCGCGGCACGCTATGCGACGAAGCGATCCGGCTCGCCCGGCTGCTGTTGCGGCTCTTCCCCACCGAACCGGAGATCATGGGCCTCCTGGCCCTCCTGCTTCTGCAGCATGCGCGCGCACCCGCCCGGCTCGATGCCGACGGTGCGATCGTCCTGCTCGACGATCAGGATCGCGGCCTGTGGAACCGCGACCTGTTCGCCGAGGGCCTGGCGTTGATCGACAAGGCGATGCGTCACCGCCGTCCCGGTCCGTATCTGGTCCAGGCGGCGATCGCCGGCGTCCACGCGCATGCGGCACGACCCGAAGACACCGATTGGGGCGAGATCGATCAGCTTTACGCGGTGTTGGAGCGCCTGCAGCCGTCGCCGGTGGTGACGCTCAACCGGGCCGTCGCCGTCGCCAAGGTCCGCGGCGCCGCCGCGGCCCTGGAGATGGTCGAGCCGCTCGCGGGTCAGCTGTCCGGCTATTTCCACTTCTTCGGCGTCAAGGGCTTCCTCCTGAAGGAGCTCGGCCGCGCCGATGAGGCGCGCGTCGCCTTCGACCGGGCGATCGCGCTCGCCCGCACGCCGCAGGAAGCCGCCCATATCCGGCTGCACCTTGACCGGTTGATGAACGACCGGCAGACCGCCTGATCCGCCGACCCGCTTTCACGAAAATTTCGCTTTCTTTGTCGGACGGGGGCCGGTCCATTCGTCCTTGGGCTGTCGAACCCGTGCCGTCGAGCACCGGTAGGTAAGGAGACAAACCATGCGTTTCATGATCTTGCGCAAGGCCGACAAGAAGACCGAAGCCGGCGTGATGCCGAACGAACAGCTCCTCGCCGCCATGGGCAGATACGCCGAGGAGATGGCCAAGGCCGGCGTGATGCTGGGCGGCGAGGGACTGCAGCCGACCTCGAAAGGGACGCGCGTCCGGTTCGCCGGCGGCAAGCCGACCGTCATCGACGGCCCATTCACCGAATCGAAGGAGCTGCTCGCCGGCTACTTCATGATCCAGGTGAAGTCGAAGCAGGAGGCGATCGACTGGGTCAAGCTCTGGCCGCTTCTCGACGGCGACGTCGAGCTCGAGATCCGGCAGGTGTTCGAGCCGGAGGATTTCGGCCCCAGCGAGACGATCGATCGCGAGATCGAGCTCCGCAAAGAGCTCGCGAAGAAGAAGTAGGCCGTAAAGTCATCAACCCCAACCACGCGAGGCGAGACCATGCTGGTTCAACCCTATCTTATGTTCGATGGACGCACCGACGAGGCGCTCGAGTTCTATCGGCGCGTGCTGGGCGCCGAAGTCATGATGCTGATGCGCTTCAAGGACAGCCCGGATCCCAACATGTGCGCCCCGGGAGCCGGCGACAAGGTGATGCATGCCTGCGTCCGCATCGGCGAGACGACTGTGATGGCATCGGACGGCCGCTGCCAGGGGCAGCCGAACTTCCAGGGCTTCGCGCTGTCGATCACCGCGCCCAGCGTCGCCGAGGCCGACCGGCTGTTCGCAGCGCTCAGCGAGGGCGGCCAGGTGCAGATGGCCCTGACCAAGACCTTCTTCTCGCCGCGCTTCGGCATGGCCGCCGACCGTTTCGGCGTGTCCTGGATGGTCTATTGCGACCCGAAGGCGGCCTGACATGCTCAAAGCCCTCGCCATTGTCGGCGCCGTTGTGGTTGTGCTGGTCGCTGCCGTTCTGGTCGTGGCCGCGACCAAGCCCGCCACATTCCGCGTCGCCCGGACGGCCACCATTAAGGCGCCGCCGGAGAAGATCTTTGCCCTTATCGATGACTTCCAGAAATGGGGGACCTGGTCGCCCTACGAGAAGCTGGATCCGGCGATGCAGCGAACCTACGGCGCCACGACCAGGGGCAAGGATGCCGTGTATGCCTGGGACGGGAACAGCAAGGTCGGGGCCGGTCGGATGGAGATCGTCGAAGATTCTTCGCCGTCCAAGGTCACGATCAAGCTGGATTTCGCGCGGCCCTTCGAAGCCCACAACGTCGCCGAGTTCACGCTTAAACCCGAGGGCAACGCGACGACCGTCACCTGGGCGATGGACGGTCCCTTCGCCTATGTCGCGAAAGTGATGAGCGTTTTTTTTGACATGGACAGCATGATCGGCAAGGAATTCGAAACCGGTCTGGCCAACCTGAAGGCTCTGGCCGAAGCGTAAGCGGCGCGGTTTCCGCCCCACGCGCTCAAACGTAAGGAGGCAATCGTGCGGTTCATGATCCTGCGCAAGGCTGACAAAGTCACCGAAGGGGGTCGGCCACCCGAGGAGCTCCTCGCCGCCATGGCCAAGTACGCCGAGGAGATGGCGCAGGCCGGCGTGCTGCTGGCCGGCTCGGGGCTGCAGCCGACCTCGAAGGGTGCGCGCATCCGGTTCGCGGGCGGCAAGCCGACCGTGATGGACGGCCCGTTCACCGAATCGAAGGAGCTGCTGGCCGGCTACTTCCTCATCGAGGTCCGGTCCAAGCCGGAGGCGATCGACTGGGCCAGGCGCTGGCCACCGGTCGACGCCAACGTTGAGCTCGAGGTCCGGGAGGTCGTGGAGGCGGCCGACTGCGTGGTCAGCCGGGCGATCGAACGCGAGATTGAACGCCGCAAAGAGCTAGCGGCTACGAAGTAGCGCCGTCGATCCATCACCCGAACCGCGACGAATGTCATGAGCCCCCTCAACTGCCTCGAGAAGCCCGAGCGCGAACTGGTCATCACCCGTCTCCTGGAGGCGCGGCCCGAGCGCGTGTTCAAGGCGTGGACCGACCCGACCCAGTTGCGGCAGTGGTGGGGCCCCAACGGCTTCACCGCTCCGGTTTGCGAGATCGAGGCCCGCCCGGGCGGCCGTTTGCGGATCGTCATGCGGGCGCCGGACGGCGCCGAGTATCCGATGACCGGGATCGTCCGCGAGATCGCGGCACCGGGCCGGCTGGTGTTCACCAATATTCCGGTCGACGAGAAGGGCGATGCGCTTCTCGACGGGCTCACCGCCGTGACATTCGGCGACGCGGGGGCCCGGACGAAACTCACCGTCGAGAGTCGCGCCGTCGGCATCGGTCGGGTCGCCCATGTCGCGCGCATGCTCGACGGCATGGACGCCGGGTGGGCGCAAACCATCGACCGCCTGGCGGCTTACGTCGCCGGCCGCTGAGCGGCGGCGCTTGACAAACTCCGGCGCGCCCTCATAGTTAAGCACATGCTTAACTATGAGGGCGCAGCCCCGCTCGATCTCGTGTTCCAAGCGCTGGCCGACCCCGGGCGGCGGGTCATGGTCGAACGGCTGGCCCGCGGGCCGGCGTCGGTCAGCGACCTGGCGGCACCGCTCGACATGTCGCTGCCGGCGGTGATGCAGCATCTGCAGGTGCTGGAGGCGAGCGGCCTCGTCCGGTCCGAGAAGGTCGGCCGGGTGCGCACCTGCCGGATCGAGCCGGCGGGCCTGCGCAAGGCCGAAGCCTGGATCGCCGGCCGCCGCGCCATGTGGGAACGCGCTCTCGACCGGCTCGGCGAATACCTTGCGGCTCAAGACGACCCAGCACATCCACGGAGAAAGTCATGACCAAGCGATCTGCCGATCACGCCACGTTCGTCATCGAACGCACGTATTCCGCGGCACCGGCGCGGGTGTTCGCCGCCTGGTCGACGGCGGAGGCCAAGGCGGCTTGGTTCGTCGGCCCCGCCGGCAAATGGAGTGTCCTGGAGCGCAAGCTCGATTTCCGCGTCGGCGGACGCGAGCGCGTGCGGGGCGCCATCGCCGGCGGACCGGTGACCGACTTCGATGCCTGCTATTTCGATATCGTTCCCAACGAGCGGATCGTCTACGCCTATGGCATGCATCTCGACGACCGGCGGATCTCTGTGTCGCTGGCGACGATCGAGTTCAAGCCGCAGGGGACCGGCACCCGGCTGGTCCTCACCGAGCAGGGCGTCTTCCTCGACGGCTACGACGATGCTGGCAGCCGCGAGCCCGGTACGCGCGGCCTCTTGGATCAGCTGGAGGCGGCGCTGCGCCAGGCGGCCTGACGGCCGCGGCGGATCAGCCGCAGGGCGGCTCGCACAAGCGGGCGGGATCGATCAGCGAGCGGCGCAAGCCGATGTCCGCCAGCAGATGCGGATCGAGCGACGCAAGGTCGGCGCGAACCTGCGCCGCCTTGCGGCGACGCTCGACCGCCTGGGCCGACCGCTGCAACAGATGCCATGGCGAGGCGACGAACCGGGTGACCGACTCGCCGAGCCGGGACGTCTGGTCTGAGAAATCGAAGTAACGTGTCGTCATGGTGTTTACTCGTAGGCTAGGTGTGGAAGCGAGAACCGCGCGGGACGGCAGGGCCGCCGCCCCGCGCGGGTGTTGGGATCAGCGGGCCAGATTCTGCGTCCGGTCGTACCAGTACCAGCACGTCCGCTCGTCGCCGGTCGAGGCGGCGTCGCGGGCGGTCAGCAGGAAGGCGATCACGAGCTGCCGTGTGTCGCCGCCGGGGGAGTTCTGATGGAGCCGCAGACTGACGTTGTCCGCGGCGCGGTCGACGGCGTTGCCGCAGGCGGCCGGGTCCTTCGCCAGCGTGGCCTGCTGGGGCGCCGCGGAAACCGGAAATTGCTGCGCGAAGGCCGTGGCGCTGCCGAGAACGAGAACGGTGAAAACGGTGGCGAGAGCGAAATAAGCTTTGGACATGACCCCTCCTAGTGACGGCAGCGCGGGCGACGGAAGTATCGCCCGCGCGGGTGTTCGGGTTAGCGGGAGAGATTCTGCGTGCGGTCGTACCAGTACCAGCATTTCTGGTCGTCTCCGGCGGTGGCCGCATTCCGCGCGGTCTGCAGCAGCGCGGTCTTCAGCATCCGGGTGCTCATGCCCTCCAGGCCCTGTATGCGGAGCCCGATGTCGTCCGCGGCCTTTTCCACGACCTTGGAGCAGGCATCGGGGTCATGGTTCAGCTGGGCCTGCTGGTGCTCCGCGGACATCGGGGTCTGCTGCGCAACGGCCGCGCCGCTGCCGAGAACGAGAACGGTGAAAACGGTGACGAGAGCGAAATAAGATTTGGACAAGAGCCCCTCCTGGTGACAGCAGCGCGGGCGACCGAAGTGTCGCCCGCGCGGGTGAGTGCTTGGTTAGCGGCTGCTATTCAGAGCCTATTCGAGGCTTTGTCGTACCAGTGCCAGCAGGCCTCATCGTCGCCCGCTCTCGCTGCATTCCGGGCTGTGTCCAGCAACGTGTTGACGTACATCCGTGTGTTCTTGCCGTCGTCGCCGTGGATACGGAGCCCGACGTTGTCCTGCATCTTGTCCACGGCCCGGACGCACGCGTCCGGATCATGGTTGAGCTGCGCCTGCTGGTGCAGGCTGGACATCGGCGTCGGAGGCGGCGCTTTCGTGTACGGGTTCTCCTGGGCGAAGGCGCCGGCGCTGCCGAGGACGAGGACCGTGGCGACGGCGGCGAGCCTGAGGGTGGATTTCAACATGGACGTTTCTCCTTGGATCTGTACTGTACCGAACAGTACATATGCGCAAATTACACTTTTAGCGGAAACGGTCAAGAGGTAGTGAAGGGTGTGACGGCCGTCACACCATTGATAAATCTAAATTTAATCTAGATTCATGCGTCCGGCACGGGGCAGCTCTGGGAATAAATCAGATCTTGCTGGACACTTACCAAACGGTACATTACATTCGGACTGGGAGAGACGCAGAGACCAAGAGGAACGACCCATGGCCACAGCAGCCAAGGCAGTGAGCGAAACCCGCGGCGCGGAGCGCGAGCGCTCGACGACAGCGGGACGGCGACAGGCGATTCTGGAGGCGGCGCGGGAGGTCTTCCTCGAGCACGGCTATGCCGATTCGACAGTGGACGCAGTGGTCGAGCGGGCGGGCGGCTCGAAGGCGACCGTCTACGCGCTGTTCGGCAACAAGGAAGGTTTGTTCGGCTCGGTCGCGGCACTGTGCGGCGATGAATTCGCCGGTGCGGTCGACAAGGTGCATGTCTGCACCTCGCTGCCCGAGAGCCTGCGCCGGATCGCCCTCGCCTATTGCAAGGTCGCGTTCGATCCCAAGCGCCTGGCGATGTTTCGCATGGCCGCCGGCGAAAGCGGCCGCAAGCCGGAGAGCGGCGATGCGTTTTATCGCCTCGGGCCGCGCGTCGCCCTCGAGATCGTCGCCAAGTTCTTCCGCAAATGCGCCGATGCCGGCCTGCTGGAAACCTCCGAACCGGAGCTCTTGGCCGATTGCTTTCTCGGCGCGCTGCGCGGTGCTCAGTACAATCGCGCCGTTCTCAATCCGACCCGTATTCCGACGCAGCAGGAGCTCGAACGTCACATCGATTTCGTGATCGAGATATTCCTGCGCGGCCTTCGCCGGCCGGCGACACGCGACCGTTAGGCTGTGTATTCCGGCTCACAATGCCGGTATGCAATCATTTCATGTGCGGCCAGGGGCCGGGTCGTCTTAGATGACCGACACGGGAGTTCCGGGCGTCTCAGCTCGGCCTCCCTGTAGTCGTACGCCTGAAGGTTGAGGATGTAAGGGCGCCGGGTGTATTCCGGCAGCCAGAGCACCGGACCGCAAGATCTCGCGGCTCCATCGCGGCGAAACGTCGATCCGTCCGTCCAGCCGCCTCCGCCACAGGCACAGTCGCAAGCCTCAGCCCCTGTCGGAAGGGTCATGCCATTTCACTTTCCCGCTCACGCGCGCCATCCGGCGTTGCGTCAATTCTATGATTATTGGCTGAGCAAATGTCGGGATGGGCGCATTCCGGGTCGCGATAAGATCGATCCGGTCGAGATGAGATCGTTCCTCAGATACGTGATCATGTTCGACGTCGAGCGCCATCCCCGCTGCTACCGCTTCCGCCACCGGCTAGTCGGTACGCATATCGTCGAGCTGTTCGCACAGGATGTGACCGGCGGATATGTCGACGAAGCGAGCTCCGCCGAGGAATATCCGAACGTCTATCTCCGGCTCGCCGCCGTCGTCGACCGGCGGGAGCCCGTCTATGGCCTCTATCACGCGCCGACGCCACGCCGCGAATTTGCGAAATACGAGCACCTGACCGTGCCCCTCTCTTCGGACGGGCAGGAGGTCGACGTCCTGCTCGGCGTGCGGTGCGGCCTCGGCTTCGAGAGGAGGATGCAATCGCAGTGAACCGGACGACGGCGGCGCCCGCCGGCTCGGCGGTCAAGCGCGCGGCGTGGCGCGGGGTCGGAAGTTTTCGGCGTAGCTCTTGGGCTTGACTGTCCGGTCGTGGGGTTGCGCCACGATGTAGGCGATCCCGTGCGCCTCGGCATAGGCGATCGCCTGCTCCTTGGTCTTGAAGTGAAGCGTGACCTGGCGGTCCATGTCGCGGGAGCTGATCCAGCCCATCAGCGGATCCGGCCATTGGCGCCCGGCCGGCTCGAATTCCAGCACCCAATCCGCCGGCGTCCGTCGCCCCGACTGCATCGCGTTGCTGGCCGGGCGGTAAATCCGCGCCGGCGCATGATCCTTCGGGACGCTCATGGCATGCTCCTGTGTGACCAGCCGATGACATAACGCGTCGGCGATGCCTTCGTTCTCTGGGCAAGAAGTGACGGGGCAGCGTGGGACATGAATGTCTTCTTGGGTCCTTTCCGGTTGAACCAATGCTCGGCGTCGGCGTTCCACCGGGAGAGGCCGGGATTGGTCATGAGGGAGACCCCACCTGAAAACGCGCCTGTCACTGACTTCGACCGAAGCGAATAGCGTCGTGGCGGCGGCGATCACGCGGGCCCACGGCTTGCACGCGCTGGTGAGTGTCGCGGTGTGCAACAGCGACGGTCGGCTCATTGCGTTCAAGCGAATGGAGGGCGCCGCCGGCATGACCGACCGCACCTGCATCAGCAAGACGCTGGCGGCCGCCGCGTCGGGACCCCGCGTTCCGAGCCGAGGCGCCATCCCCATCGTCCGCGACGGCGTCGTGTGGGGTGCTTGCGGCGTGAGCGGGGCCGACAGCGGCGAGCGCGATGAGGACTGCGCGCGTGCCGGCATCGCGGCGCTCACCTGAGGGTGCCCGCCGTCAGCCCAGCTCTTCCAGCTCGGGCATGATCGGCTTCGCAGCCAGCGGCGGCCGGTTGACCAGATAGATGCCGACCCCGACGAGGCCCAGTGCGATCACGACGTCGAACGAGATCGGCTCCAACAACACCGCCCAACCCGCGGCGACCCCGAACAGCGGCGTCAGGAAGGTGAACGAGGCCAGACGGCCGGCCGGGTAGTTGGCGATCAGCCAGAACCACGCGAGATAGGAGACGAACGCGACGACGATTGTCTGGAAGAGCACCGAGCCGACCACCAGCGGTGTCGGCGCGAAGATCCCCGGCTCGCCGAGCGCCCAGGCCACCGCCGGCAGAAACGCCGCGGATACGGCGAGCTGATAGAAGAGCGTCTTGGCCGGCGCGATCCGGGCAAGGCGGGTCGCCTTTACCAGCACCGTGGTCGCGCCCCACAGCACGCCGGCCCCCAATGCCATGCTGTCGCCGATCAGCTGGCGATTGGTCGGCAAGGACAGGCCGCCGGAGAAGGCCAGAGCCACGCCGGCAAAGGCGCCGACCAGGCCGACGACCTGGATCGCCCGCAGCCTCTCGCCCGGCACGAACAGATGGACGCCAAGCGCGACCGCGGAAGGGCGAGCTGTAAACGAAAATGACCGTGCGCGACGCGGTGGTGAATTCGAGGCCCCAAAAGATCAGCGCGAACTCGCCGGCGAACAGCAGGCCGGCCACGAGCCCTGGCACCAGCGAGCCGTCGCGATCGAACAGCCGGATGCCGCGCGCTGCCGTCCACGCCCACACGAGAAGCGCGGCCCCGGTCGAGCGCAGGCCGGCCTGCAGCAGCGGCGAAATGCCGGCATTGGCGACCTTGGCCAGAACCTGGGTGAACCCCCAGGTCAGGCATAAGCCGAGCATCACGGCAAACGCCAGCGTATCGAGCCGGTCGCGACGGGTCATGATTCGGGAAGATCGTAGGGGACGTAAACCGTTGCCGGCAGCCTAAGTGACGCGGCCGGCCATCTCAAGGGGTGGCATGCCAGCCCCCGGCCGGCTACGCTCTCCTGGATGTCAGCGACACCGCACCGCGATCGGGCGGCGCTCGAGCTTCCCGATCTCTGGAAGAGCTGCGCCGACGGCCTCGCCGCCGCGTCGGCGTACGAGGCGATGGTGCGCCAGAGCGTGCGCGCGCTGGTGGCGCCGTCGGGCGCCGTCGAGCCGGCGCTGCTCGAACGCCATCAATTCGCCGCCCATGGTCTCGCATGGATCGCGACCACCGTCGAGGCGCTGCGGCAGATCCTGGGTTGGGCCGAGCGCCTCCGTCTTCAGGGCAATGCCAACGAACGTGAGCGCCTCATCCTGCAAGCCGCATTCGGCGAATATCTCGCCCAGCTTCGCGGCGGTGTGGCACTGGCGCCGGGCGAGATCGTCCGTCCGTCCGATTTCGGCCTCGATGCGGCGGAGGCCGACCGCGTCTTCCGCCCGGCCGGCGCCTTGATCGCAAGCGGCAACGCACCGGCGGTGCGCGAACGCCTGGCCGGCCTGGCTGTCGACGGTCAGTTCGGGGCGTTCGGGATCGAGGACGAGGCGCTCGCGATCTTTCGCGATCAGATCCGACGCTTCATCGAGGCGCGCGTGGTTCCGCATGCGCCGGACTGGCACGACCACGACCAGCTGATTCCGCTGGAGGTGATCGGCGAACTCGCCGAGATGGGCGTGTTCGGCGTCACGGTGCCCGAGGACCAGGGCGGCCTCGGCCTTGGCCGGCTGGCCATGTGCGTCGTGTCCGAGGAGCTGTCGCGCGGCTATCTCGGCGTCGGCTCGCTCGGCACGCGCTCGGAAATCGCCGCCGAGCTCATCCGGCAATCGGGCACGCTGGCGCAGAAGGCGAAATATCTGCCGGCGATCGCGAGCGGGCGGATCCTGCCGACCGCCGTGTTCACCGAGCCGAATGCGGGCTCCGATCTCGCGTCGATCTCGACCCGGGCGGTGCGCGACGGCGATATCTACCGGGTGACCGGAGCCAAGACCTGGATCACCCACGGGGCCCGCAGCGACCTGATGACGCTCCTGGTCCGCACCGAGCCGGAGCCCGGCTACAAGGGTCTCAGCATGCTCTTGGCCGAGAAGCCGCGCGGCAGCGCTGCCGATCCATTCCCGGCCAGGGGGATGTCGGGCAGCGAGATCAAGGTGCTCGGCTATCGTGGCATGAAGGAATACGAGATCGCCTTCGACGGCTTCGAAGTGCCTGTGACGGCCCTCCTCGGCGGCGTTCCCGGCCAGGGTTTTCGGCAGCTGATGGCAACCTTCGAGACGGCGCGCATCCAGACGGCATCGCGCGCCGTCGGCGTCGCCCAGAACGCGCTCGAGCTGGCGCTGGCTTACGCGGGCGAGCGACGGCAGTTCGGCAAACCGATCCTCCAGTTTCCGCGCGTCTCCGGCAAGATCGGCTGGATGGCGGTCGAGACGATGCTGGCGCGTCAGCTCACCTATTACGCGGCCCGCCAGAAGGACGAGGGGCGGCGCTGCGACATCGAGGCCGGAATGGCGAAGCTGCTGGCGGCCCGGGTCGCCTGGACGAATGCCGACAACGGTGTCCAGATCCATGGCGGCAACGGCTACGCGGTGGAGTATCCGATCAGCCGCGTGTTGTGCGACGCGCGCATCCTGAATATTTTCGAGGGCGCCGCCGAGATCCAGGCGCAGATCGTCGCGCGCGGCCTGCTCGAGGGCCGGAACTGAGTTAAGGCCGGATTGGGGTATGAGATGAAAGGCACGATTTCGCCCGCCGAGTTTCCGATCGGCGTCGTCGGGTCCGGCGTGATGGGGCGCGGCATCGCCCAGATCGCGGCCGCGGCCGGATTCCCGGTGCGGCTGTTCGACGCCCAGGCCCAGGCGATGGCAGAGGCCTGCGAATTCGTCCGCAAGATGCTGGCCCGCGCCGCCGAGAAGGGACAAATGCGCCAGGACGAAGCGGCGGCGGCGGGCGGGCGGGTCCAGCCGGTCGCCTCGCTGCACGATCTCGCCCCCTGCGGGCTGGTGGTCGAGGCCATTGTCGAGCAGCTCGAGCCCAAGCAGACGCTGTTCAAGCAGCTCGAGGACATCGTCCGCGACGACGCCATCCTCGCGACCAACACCTCGTCGCTGTCGGTGACCGCGATCGCCGCCGGCTGCAAGCGCCCGGAGCGCGTCGCCGGATATCACTTTTTCAATCCCGTGCCGCTGATGAAGCTGGTCGAGGTGGTCGGCGGCGTGCGCACGACCTCCGGGGTTCTCGACGTTCTGGAGGATGTCGCCCGCCTCGCCGGGCACAAATCGGTGCGCGTGGAGGACAGCCCGGGCTTCCTGGTCAATCACGCGGGCCGCGCCTATACCAGTGAAGCGCTGCGCATCGTCCAGGAAGGCATTGCCGATTACGCGACCATCGATGCGGTCATGCGGGAGGCCGCCGGGTTCCGCATGGGGCCGTTCGAGCTTCTGGACCTCACCGCCCTGGACGTCTCGTTTCCGGCGATGAACGCGATCTACACGCAATATTTTCACGAACCCCGCTACCGCCCGACGGCGCTGATGCAGCAGCGGACGATCGGCGGCGTCTTGGGGCGCAAGGTCGGGCGGGGGTTCTACGAGTACCGGGACGGCACGATCGTCCGCCCGCCCGAGCCGCCGGTCCCGAATGTCCGCGCGCCTGCGGTGTGGATCGGGCCCGGGGCGCGGGACGTCCGCGCCATCATCGGCGACCTGGCCGGCAGGCTCGACGTGAAGCTCGACCGCAGTGCCACGCCCGACAAGGACTCGCTGTGCATCGTGGTGCCGCTCGGCGACGACGCGACGACAACCGCGACCGCGCTGAACCTGGACCCCAAGCGGACCGTCGCGGTGGACACGCTCTATGGCCTCAAGGGTCGGCGCACCATCATGACCACGCCGGTCACCGAGGCGGTGCATCGCGACGCGGCGCATGCGCTGTTTGCGGCCGACGGGTCCGCGGTCAGCGTCATCCACGACAGCCCGGGCTTCATCGTCCCCCGCGTGGTGGCGATGATCGCCAATCTCGGCGCCGATATCGCCCAGCAGCGGATCGCCGCCCCGGCGGACATCGATTTCGGCGTGAAGCTCGGCCTCGGATATCCCGATGGCCCGCTCACCCTGGGCGACAAGATCGGCGCCGCGCGCGTCCTCACGATCCTCGAGCGGCTGTTCGCGTTCTATGGCGATCCGCGCTACCGGCCGAGCCCGTGGCTGAAGCGGCGCGCCATGCTGGGGGTCTCGCTGTTCACACCCGAGGCGTGATGCCGGGAATTCTCGACGGCCTGCGGATCGTCGAGCATGCGGCGTTCGTCGCCGCACCGCTCGGCGGAATGACCCTGGCGCAGCTCGGCGCCGAGGTGATTCGCTGCGATCCCATCGGCGGCGGTCTCGACTATCGCCGCTGGCCCGTCACGCGCGACGGCAAAGGCCTCTACTGGGCCGGGCTGAACAAGGGCAAGAAGTCTTTGGCCGTCGACACGCGGCATCCGCGCGGCCGCGAGTTGCTGACGGCCCTGATCACGGCACCGGGCCCGGAGTCCGGCCTCTTCGTCACCAATTTCCCGGCGCGCGGCTGGCTCGCTTATGACACGCTGAAACAGCGCCGCGCCGATCTCATCATGGTGAACGTGGTGGGCAATCCGGACGGAAGCGCCGCCCTCGACTACACCGTGAATTCCGCGGTCGGGTTTCCGTATGCGACCGGTCCCGTCGGCCATGACGGTCCGATCAACCACGTCCTGCCGGCCTGGGACGTCGCCACCGGAGTCACGGCGGCGGTCGGCCTGCTGGCCGCCGAGCGTCACCGTGGCCGCACCGGTCAGGGCCAGTACATCAAGCTGGCGCTGGCGGATGTCGCGTTCGCCATGGCCGGTAATCTCGGCCACATCGCCGAAGCGCAGATCAATGGTGACGTCCGGGCGCGCTACGGCAACGATCTCTACGGCGCCCTGGGCCGCGACTTCGTCACGCGCGACGGCAAGCGGATCATGCTTGTCGCGTTGACGCTGAAGCAGTGGCAGGGGCTTTTAGAGGCCACAGGTGCGGGCGCCGCGGTCGCCGAGATCGAGCGGCGGGCCGGCCGCGATTTCACGCGCGAAGGCGACCGCTTCGAAGGGCGCACTGATCTGTTTGCCCTGTTCGGGCCCTGGATCGCGGCGCGCGAGTTCGCCGAGGTCGCGGCGAGTTTTGACAAGCACGGCGTCTGCTGGGGGCCCTATCGCGATTTCGGCGAGATGGTCCGCGACGATCCACGTTGCTCGACCGCCAATCCGATGTTCACCGCGGTCGAGCAGCCGGGCATCGGCCGCTACCTGATGCCGGGTTCGCCGCTCGACTTCTCCGCCGTCGGCCGCGTGCCGCCGGCGCCGGCGCCGCTGCTCGGCGAACATACCGATGAGGTGCTGGGCCGCGTCCTGGGCCTGAGCGGCCGAGAGATCGGCGACCTGCACGACAGCGGGATCGTGGCCGGGCCCGACAAAGCGGAGGGCTGAGCGGTGAAACGACCGATGCTCCTGCTGGCGGTCCTGTTGCTGCTGTCCGGGTTCGTGCCGGCAGAAGAGCCGCCGCAGATCGCCGGCGTGTACAGCGACATGTATTTCAATCGCACGCGCGCCAGCCTGCTGGGTGTGGAGATCTTCGTGATCCCGTCGCGCGAGGGCTATCACGTCCTGTTCCAGGGGGCCGGCGGCCATCTCGAGGTGCCGGTGCTGGTCCCGGCGACGATCGAGGGTAACCGCCTCGAATTCGTTCTGCCCGAACGCGCCGGCTACACGGGAAAGTTCACTGGCATCTTCAGCGAGGGTGCGCTGATCGGCAGCTTTCAGCCGCCGCAGATCAACCGCGTGACCGACACCTGGGAGTTCCGTCTCCGCCGGACCGCGAGCTATTGGCAGTAATTTAAAAGTTCCCCTCGCCCGCATTCCGATGGGGGAGAGGCCGTGAGCGCGGGCGGATGCCAGCGCGAACGAGAGAGGGGCTCTTAGTATAGAGGGTGAGGGGGTCGTTCAGACCGCGCGATGTTTGGTGGTCGGCGCGGGGCTGCATATGGATCCAACCCTAGAGATGCGCGTCGACCGTCGTGCGGCTTGTCGGCGGCGCTTTCAGCCGCTGCTCCTGGCCCAGCTGGGCGACGGCGCGATTGACCGTGACGCAGTCGAATTCGATCACGCGCAGCTTGAGATCGCGTTTGATCGGAAACAGACCACTCACGTCGAAGTGGTGTTCGGTGAGGAACTTTATGCTCTCGAGGTAATCGGGAACATTCTTGTAGATCGCGATCACCGACAGCTCGGTTTGCAGGGCGGAGAACATGGGCAGCGTTCGGCCTGCGCCGCGCAGAACCTCCATGTCATAGCCTTGCGTATCGAGCTTCAGGTAGGGGCGTTGGAATCCCAATCTCGCGCGCAGCGGTGGAAACACGTCATCCAGCGTCCTGATGATCACGGATTCGTCGTGATCGACGACATTGAACCCGTCGACCCGCGGCACTTTCGAATAGTCCGATTCGCGGAAGGAGCTGAATTGGCTCTCGGCGGCCACTTTCAGGCTCGCTGAGCCGGGTGCGGCGCCCAGCGCATAGCCTTCGATCACCCAATGCCGGTCCCTTAGGCTCCGCTGCCTCAGGATGTCGACATTTCGCGCGACCGGTTCGAACGAAACGATCGGGCCGTGGTAGCCGATGCGATCCCGCAGGAAATCCCGGTACTGGCCGGTGTTCGCGCCGACATCGAAGACACAGTCGATCTCGAATTCCGCGAACAGCCGGCCGAGATGTATCGCGAAGTCCCGTTGTTCGATATCGCCGGGCCGCAGGACCTCGAAGCCAAAGAAGCGGGACGTCCTGAGCACGAAATCTTTTACGATTTTCAGCATGCGAGCGCCGCGCGGGCCCTCCTGGCGAGGGTCAGGGGGCGCCTCTTGGGGGTCAATGGCCAGTGACCAAACGGTGGCCTATGTCGCGGATTGCGGGGCTGATTTCCGCAAAAAATAGATATCAGAGGCGCGCTTCCACGAGGGCGCGGCCGTCGCGCGGCACCTTTTGTCGCGGACCGGGCGCGCGCTCGATCTGGGCCACGGCACGATTCACCGCGACGCAATCGAACTCGATCAGGCGCAGCCGGCGATCGCGCTGGATCGGATAGAAACCGGTGACATCGAAATAATGGTCGCCCAGGTATTTGATCGTCTCCATGTAGCCCGGCATGTCCTTGTAAATGCCGATCACCGAGGCTTCGGTTTGCAGGGCGCAGAACTGATCCAGAGTTTGAATGCCGCCGTGCAGCACCTCCATGTCGTGGCCCTGGGTGTCGATCTTCAGGTAGGCGTTGCGGAAGCCCAGTCGCTCGCGCAGCTTGGGGAATACGTCGTCGAGCGTTCTTGTCGCGACCGTCTCGGTGTGGTCGACGACGTTGAAACCCTCGATCCGCGGCAGTTTCGTGTAATCGGGTGTCAGGAACGAGCTGAGTTGACTCTCGGCGGTCACGTTTATGCTCAAGGTCCCGGTTTGTGCCGACAGCGCATAATCCTCGACGATCCAGTGCCGGTCGCGTTGGCTACGCTGCCTGAGGATGTCGATGTTTCGCGCCACTGGCTCGAAGGAGACGATCAGTCCTGCGTAGAAGACGCGCTCTCTCAGGAAATCGCGATATTGCCCGGAGTTGGCGCCCACATCGAAGACGCAGTCGATGCCAAACTCGTCGAAGAGCTGGCCGAGATGGATCGCAAAGTCCCGCTCACACACGTCGCGCAGCGGCATGATTTCAAAGCCAAACGACCGCGACGTCTTGAGGATCAAGTCCTTGACGATCTTCAGCATTGGCGCGCCACCGGGCCTCCCGCCCTGGACAAGCGAGCCTGCAGGATCAAGCGTTATTGATGAAGAGCCCAGTGATAAAAAAAGGGCGGCAGGACTGCCAGCCGGACTAGACGCGCTCCAGCAGCATCGAAATGCCCTGGCCGACGCCGATGCACATGGTCGTCACAGCGTAACGGCCCTTGCGGCGCTCGAGCTCGCGCGTCGCCGTGGTGACCAGCCTGGCGCCGCTCATCCCGAGGGGATGGCCGAGGGCGATCGCCCCGCCGTTTGGGTTCACGTGCTCGGCCTCGTCGGGAAGCCCCAGCATGCGCAACACGGCAAGCCCCTGGGCCGCGAATGCCTCGTTGAGCTCGATCACGTCGATCTTCTTGATGTCGACGCCGGTCTTCTCGAGGAGCTTTTTGGTCGATGGCGCCGGCCCGATGCCCATGATGCGCGGCGGCACGCCGGCGGTCGCGGCGGCGACCACCCGCGCCCGCGGCGTCAGGCCGTGGCGCTTGGCCGCAGCCTCGGAGGCGACGATCACGGCGCAGGCGCCGTCGTTGACGCCGGACGCATTGCCGGCGGTCACGGTCCCGCCCTTGCGGAACGGCGTCGGCAGCTTCGCCAGCGCTTCCAGGCTGGTGTCCCGCGGATGCTCGTCACGATCGACCACGACCGCGTCGCCCTTGCGCTGCGGGATGGTCACCGCGACGATCTCTTCGGCGAGGCGCCCCGATTTGATGGCGGCGACCGCGCGCTGCTGGCTGCGCAGCGCGAACTTGTCCTGGTCGGCGCGGCTGACCTGGAACTCCTCGGCCACGTTCTCGGCCGTCTCCGGCATCGAATCCGTGCCGTATTTCTCGTGCATCAGCTTGTTGACGAAGCGCCAGCCGATCGTGGTGTCGAAGATTTCGGCGTTCCGTGAGAACGCCGTCTCGGCTTTCCCCATCACGAACGGGGCCCGGCTCATGCTTTCGACGCCGCCGGCGAGCATGAATTCGGTCTCGCCAGCCTTGATCGCGCGGGCCGCGATGCCGATCGCCTCCATGCCCGATCCGCACAGCCGATTGACGGTGGCGCCGGATACCGTCTCCGGCAGCCCCGCCAGCAGCAGCGACATGCGCGCGACGTTGCGGTTGTCCTCGCCGGCTTGGTTGACGCAGCCCATGATCACATCGTCGATGGCGGCCCAATCGACTTTGGGGTTGCGGCCCATCAGCGCCTTGATCGGGACCGTCAGCAGGTCGTCGGGGCGCACGGACGAAAGCGCGCCGCTGTAGCGGCCGATGGGCGTGCGGGCGGCATCGCAGATAAAGGCGTCGGGCATAGGGTGGTCTCGTGGGCGTGGTGGGTTATCCGGACACTAGCACGCCTGATAACGGAGGCGCCCGCCAATTTGTTCTACACTCAAACAAATGCGTTGCGGCAGTGGGGGCGGCTGGCTACGCTTCCGAATAAAGGGAGATCGTCAGCCAAGACGGTCGACATCCAGGGAGGGATCGATGAAAACGAGTCTGCTTGCCGCCGCCCTCGCGTTGGCGCTCGCGGCACCGGCACAAGCCCAGGATCGCACCGTCGAGCTCAAGTTCAGCTTGTGGGTGCCGCCGGCCCATCCGCTCGTGGAGTCGGCGACGAACGACTGGGGGCCGTCGATCGAGAAAGCCTCGAACGGCACGATCAAGGTCAGCATTTTCCCGTCGGAGCAGCTCGGCAAGGCCTTCGATCACTACGACATGGCGCGCGACGGCATCGCCGACGTCGTGTTCGTCAATCCCGGCTATCAGCCCGGCCGGTTCCCGGTGATCGGCGCCGGCGAGTTGCCGTTCCTGGTCAAGAACGCCACCGACGGCACGCAGGCGGTGGACGAATGGTACCGCAAATATGCAGCGCGCGAGATGAAGGACGTGAAGTTCTGCTTCGCCTTCGTCAACGATCCCAGCACCCTGCACATGACCAAACAAAAGGTCGCGCTGCCCGAGCAGCTCAAGGGCATGAAGATCCGCCCCGCCCACGCGACGATGGCGTCCTTCATCACGTCGCTCGGGGGGACGAACGTCCAGGCGTCGGCCCCCGAAGTCCGCGACGTGTTGGACCGCGGCGTCGCCGACGGCGTGACGTTCCCCTGGGGTTCCGTCTTTCTGTTCAAGTTCGATAACGTGGTGAAGTACCACATGGACGCGCCGTTCTACACGACGACCTTCGTGTACGTCATCAACTCGGCCAAGTACAACGCGATGTCGGCCCGCCAGAAGAAGGTGATCGACGACCACTGCACCAACGAGTGGGCACTGCGGGTCGCCGCACCCTGGGCCGATTTCGAAGCCGCCGGCCGGCCGAAGATGAAGGAGCTGCCCGGACACGACGTGTATGGCCTGAGCGACGCCGAATCCGCGGCCTGGAAGAAGGCGGCGCAGCCGCTGCGCGACAAATGGGCGGACAATGTCACTCGCGCCGGCTTCGATCCGAAGGCGGTGATGGGCGAGCTCGAAGCATCGCTGAAGAAGCACAACGCCTCTTACTGAGCGCGTCTCGCGTAAGTGGAATCGATTTCCGTCATCGCGAGGAGCCCAATTTCCTGCAGGGGGCGAAGCCCCCTGCAACCCCGAGCGACGAATCGATTCAGAGTCGAATTCTTGGATTGCTTCGCGGAGCCTGTCCCCGGGCCCGCCTTCGGCGGGACCCGTGGGCTCGCAATGACAGAACCTTGACCCGCGCCCACACCAATCGCTTTATCGACGGGATCGAGCTGCTCGCAGCGTTCTTCGTCGGCGTGGTGGCGCTCGACACGTTCGTCTCGGTGCTGCTGCGTTATTTCTTCGGCTGGTCGATTCCGGACGCTTACGATTTCGGCCGCCTCCTGCTGGGCATCCTGATCTTCTGGGGCATCGCCGCGACCAGCTATCGCGGCACGCACATCACGGTCGATCTGCTGTGGAGCTTGGTCGGGCCGAAATGGCAGTGCGCGATCGACGTGTTCGCGACCCTCGTGCTGCTGTTCGTGGTGAGCGTCCAGACCGTCATGCTGTTCGACAAGGTGGTGCAGACCTACTACGACAACGTGCTCACGTTCGATCTCAACCTGCCGACCTGGCCGTTTTTCGCCGTCGCCTGGCTGGGAGACGTGTCGGCCGTGCTGCTGATCGCCGTGCGCACCTACCGGCTGGTCTTTCATCCCGACTGGATCGAGAGGCCCCGCGCGATCAGGCCGGGCGAGTAGCCGCGGCATGAGCTCCGATGCCGCCGCCGTCACCGGCTTCGTGGTGTTGTTCGTGCTCATGCTGCTGCGGGTACCCGTCGGCATGGCCATGGGGCTCGTCGGTGTGTCCGGCTTCGCCTATCTGGTCGGCGGCGGGCCGGCGCTGAAGCTGATCGCGCAGACCTCGATGCGGACGGTGACCGACTACACCTTCGCGGTCATCCCGCTGTTCCTGCTGATGGGCGCCTTCGCGTCAACCTCCGGCATGAGCCGCGAACTGTTCCGCGCCGGCAACGCCTTCCTGGGGCACCTGCGCGGCGGGCTCGGCATCGCCACCATCGCCGCGTGCGGCGGTTTTGCCGCGATCTGCGGCTCGTCGGTCGCCACCGCGGCGACGTTCTCGACCGTCGCGTATCCGGAGATGCGGCGCTACGGCTATCCGCAGAGCTTCGCGACCGGCGTCATCGCGGCCGGCGGGACGCTCGGCATCATGATCCCGCCGTCGACCGTCTTCGCCGTGTACGGGATCATCACGCAGCAGGATATCGGCCGGCTGTTCGTGGCCGGGATCCTGCCGGGTCTCCTCGCGGTGGCGATGTACATGCTCACCATCACCGTCATCGGCCGGCTGCGCCCGAAGTTCCTGCCGGCGGGACAGCGGAGTTCGTGGCCGGAGCGCCTCGCGGCGGCGCGCGACATCTGGGCGACGCTGCTGTTGTTCGTCTTCGTGATCGGCGGGCTGTATGGCGGCCTGTTCACTGCGACCGAGGCCGCCGGGATGGGCGCCGGCGGGGCGTTCCTGATCGGCGTGGCGCGCGGCCGCTTGCCGCCGGCCGAGATCCGCCGCGCCCTGCTCGAGACGACGCGCACGACCGCGGCGGTGTTCACGGTGCTGATCGGCGCCCTGCTGTTCGGCTACTTCCTCGCGGTGACCCAGACACCCCAGAAGGTGACGGCGTTTCTCACCGGCCTCGGGCTCGGCCGCTACGGCGTGCTGGCGCTGATCATGGTGATGTACCTGGTGCTCGGCTGCCTGATGGATGCGATGGCGATGATCATCCTCACGATCCCGATCATCTTTCCGGTGATCCAGGCACTGGGCTTCGATCCGATCTGGTTCGGCGTGATCATCGTCATGACCGTGGAGCTGGGCCTCATCCACCCGCCGGTCGGCATGAACGTGTTCGTGATCAAGAGCGTCGTGGAGGACGTCAAGATCTCGACGATCTTCGCCGGCGTCATCCCGTTCGTCATCACCGACATCCTGCGCCTGATCATCCTGATCGCGTTTCCGATCATTGCCCTGTACCTGCCGTCGCGGATGTAGGACTTGGGTCTGGCCGCAGGGCTGGATTTCGGGCCTGCCTTCGCGCACCATGCTGACGCCTTTGTTTTACGAAGAGGATCGCCGATGCCGCGCAAGACCCCGCAAGAGCTGAGGAGCCATCGCTGGTACGGGGTGCAGGATCTGCGCTCGTTCGGCCACCGGTCGCGGACCAAGCAACAGGGCTTCGCGTCCGAGGACTACGCCGGCAAGCCGGTGATCGCGATCATCAACACCTGGAGCGACGCCAATCCCTGCCACGCCCATTTCAAGATGCGCGCGGAAGAGGTGAAGCGCGGGATCTGGCAGGCCGGCGGCTTTCCCATGGAGATGCCGGCGATGTCGCTCGGCGAGACCCTGATGAAGCCGTCGACCATGCTCTACCGCAATTTCCTGGCCATGGAGACGGAGGAGCTGCTGCGCGCCAACCCGGCGGACGGCGTGGTGCTGCTCGGCGGCTGCGACAAGACCGTCCCGGGCCTCTTGATGGGCGCCATCAGCATGAACCTGCCGGCGATCTTCGTGCCGGCCGGGCCGATGCTGCGCGGCAACTGGCGCGGTGTCACGCTGGGCAGCGGTACCGACACTTGGAAATACTGGGCCGAGAAGCGGGCCGGCAATCTCGACGACCAGGCCTGGACCGAGATTGAGGACGGTATCGCGCGCTCGTTCGGCACCTGCATGGTGATGGGGACGGCGTCCACCATGGCGGCGGCGGCCGAGGGGCTCGGCATGACCTTGCCCGGCGCCTCGTCGATCCCGGCGGCCGATTCGGCGCATCCCCGCATGGCATCCCAGTCCGGCCGGCGGATCGTCGAGATGGTATGGAACGATCAGAAGCCGAGCGACATTCTGTCCACGAAGGCATTCGAGAACGCGGTGCGCGTGGCTATGTCGCTGGGCGGATCGACCAACGCCATCATCCATCTGATCGCCCTCGCCGGGCGGGCGGGCGCGGGGCTCGATCTCGACAAGTTCGACGCGCTGTCGCGCTCGACGCCGCATCTCGGCAACATCCGGCCGGCGGGCAAATACCTGATGGAGGATTTCTATTACGCCGGCGGTCTCCGCGCCCTGATGGGACGCCTGTCCGACCTGCTGCATCTCGACGTCCCGACCGTCAGCGGCAAATCGGTGGCGGAGAACATTGCCGGCGCTGGCGTCTACAACGACGATGTGATCCGGCCGCGCAACAACCCGCTGAACGCCGAGGGCGGGCTTGCGGTGCTGCGCGGCAATCTCTGTCCGGGCGGTGCGGTCATCAAGCCCGCGGCGATGGAACCGGAGTTCATGAAGCACACCGGGCCGGCCATCGTATTCAAGAACTATAACGACATGGCGGCGCGGCTCGACGATCCCAACCTGCCGGCGACGAAGGATTCGGTGCTGGTGTTGCAAAGCGGCGGCCCGCTGGGCGGACCCGGCATGCCGGAATGGGGCCAGCTGCCGATCCCGCAGAAGCTCTTGAAGCAGGGGGTCCGCGACATGGTCCGGATCTCGGATTCCCGGATGAGCGGCACCAGCTACGGCGCCTGCGTGCTGCACGTGTCGCCGGAATCGCATGTCGGCGGGACGCTGGCGCTGGTGAAGGACGGGGACCTGATCGAGCTCGACGTGAACGCGCGCCGCCTCAACCTGAAGGTCGACGAGGCGGAGCTGAAGCGCCGCCGCGCCGCGTGGACGGCGCCGCCCGCGCACTACACCCGCGGCTTCGGTCTCCTGCACACGTTGCACGTGACCCAGGCCGAGAAGGGCTGCGACTTTGACTTCCTGCAGCGCGGTCAGCCGACGCCCGATCCGGAGATCCACTAGCCGATATGAGAGTTCGCTGGATCGCCCACGTCGAGAAGTACGCAAACCATCCGAGCGCACCCTATCTTCTGTCTGCGATCGCATTCGCCGATGCGTCGTTCCTGCCGTTGGTGCCCGACGTCCTGTTCGTGCCGATGGCGCTGCTGCAGCCGAAGCAGCTGTGGCGACTCACCATCCTGTGCACGGTTGCGGCGACCGTCGGCGCCCTGGTCGGCTATGGGATCGGCGCCCTGGCCTGGGACCACATCGGCGCCCATCTGGTGGGGATCTACGGAGGCATGGCGAAGTTCCAGGCCTTCCAGGATATGTTCGCGAAATGGGGCGTGTGGATCATCATCTTCAAGGCGCTGACGCCGATCCCCTTCAAGTTCGCCGCGATCGCCGCCGGTGTCGCGCATATGAATGTGCTGCTGTTTTGCCTTGCCACCCTGATCAGCCGCGGCCTGCACTTCGCCCTGATCGCGGTGCTCATCAAATGGTTCGGCCCGCGCTTCGTGGAGATCACGCGGAAATACGAGTCGCGGGCCGCGGCGGCGGTGGCGGTCGTCGCCGTCGTCGGCGGCCTCGTCTATCTGGGGCTGCGGGACTAAGCGCTCTCACCACGCCTTGGCGCCGGCCAGGGCGGCGATGCCGGCCTTCGCCACCTCGGTGTCCTGCTCGCCGGTGCCCGAGCCGACGCCGATCCCGCCGATCACATGACCGTCAACCACGATCGGCAAGCCGCCAGGCAAATTGAGAAACCGTCCCTGTGCCGCCACGGCCAGCTTGATCCCGAGCGTGTCATCGATCTGGCCGGTGGGCAGCCGACTGGACGCGGCGGTGCGCGCCTTGGCGTTCGAGGAATCGATGCTGAGCACGCGCGCTCCGTCCATCCGGGCGAACGCCAGGAGATTGCCGCCGTCATCTACAACGCTGATGCATTGCGGAATCTTCATGGCCGCGGCTTTGGCCATCGCGGCACTCAGGATCTTCTGCGCGCCCGCGCAGGTCAGGCGCAGATGCGGGGCGGTGTCGGTCATGGGTTTGACTCTCCTTTTTGAAGCTCGCGCCGGACGGCCTGTACCGCGGCGTCCAACGCGCTGAGAAAACGCGACCGGTCGGCCTTGCTGAACGGCGGCGGTCCGCCGCCCTGATGCCCGAGTTCGCGCAGATGCCGCGACAGCTCGCGGCCGGCGAGCGCGTTGCCGATATTGTCCTTGGTCCACGCCTTGCCGTTCGGGGCGAGGGCGCGGGCCCCCTTGCCAAGGCAGCGCGCGGCCAGCGGGATGTCTGATGTCACGCAGATATCCGCCGCCGCGATACGCTCGGCGATCCAGTTGTCGGCCTCGTCTGCACCTTCGCCGACCACGATCATTTTCACGTTCGGATCGCGCGCCGGAAGGATCGGCCGCGACCCGTTCGAGACGACCAACACCTTCAGATTCAGCCGCTCGGCGACGCGATAGACTTCGGCGCGGACTGGGCACGCGTCGCCGTCGACATAGATGTCGGTCATGCGCCTATTAAGACCGGGCGCCCCAGAAACGACAAGCGCGATCGCTTCTGAATGCTCAGGCTACAAGCGGTGCGCTAGATGCGGTCGTAGACGTCGATGTAGGTCTCCTTCACGCCCTTGCCGTCGGTCCACGTCCCATTGCACGCCATCGTCTTGTTATTCGCTTCGACGTGGCAGGACTGGGTGTCGGCGCCGCCGCTTGGATGCTTGAACACCGACTGAAGCGTGCCCCCGTTCCAGGTGAACGCCGCCGTCACCCCATCGCCCGCACCCTGAACCGGATAGAATGTTCCGTCCGGCTTGCCGTCGAAGGTCTCGGCGTGCTTGCGCCCGTTGTTGTCGGTAATTTCCGCCGACCAGCGGATCGCGCCGTTGTCGGCGTTCTGGATATTGGCCCGGACATCCTGCGGCGCCGGTTCGTCGGGCGCCAGCTTCGAGCGGGCCTTGTTCCACTGCCACTGGCCGAGAAAATGGTTGTCTTCCGCAACCGCGGAATTCGCCATGAAGCCGGCGCAGAGCCCCGCGACGGCCGACCACAATAAGAGCGTCTTCATCATGTCCTCCCGCTTAGCGCCATTCGTGCCAGCCGTGCCAGTGCTCGTGGTGATAATAGGGCCGCCGCTCTTCGATGATGCAGCCGGCTGCGGCGAGCGCCACCACGAAAATCGCAAGGCTGTTGAGCAGCAGCGTCAAGGGCCGAGGTCGGGAAGATCGGTGAGCTTTCATCGCGTCCTCCAGGTCACAGCGGGGGAACGTGCGCGGTGATGCGCGCCGAACCCGCGTCGGGTGCAGGTACAACGACCGGGGCCACGATTTAATGCAGGCGGGGCGAAATCAGCGTTTCGGCCCCAGAATTGTCACGAGCGGTGCTCCGCGAAGATTGCGGGTGGCTCGCTGACGACGAATCTTGCTGCGGCGCGAAAATCGCCTACTGGCTCTCCGGTTTCACCCACACCGCGTTGTCGTGGAACGCGGCCCCGCCGTTCGGGGCGGCCGCATCGGCACCGGTGAGCGCGTTGATGCCGATGCCTTCGATGAAGGCCGACGACGGCCACAGCCCTTCGGAGACGATGACACCGGGCTGCACGCCGTCGAAATAGGCCGCATGCAGCAGAACCGTGCCGCGCTTATTGCCGAGCCGGGCCAGGCCGCCGTTGGCAATCCCGAGGGCACGGCCATCTGACGGATGGATGAGCACGGTCGGGCGCTTCTCCCGCTTCAGCGACGACGGAGTTTCATTGAAGCTCGAATTCAGGAAGCTGCGCGCCGGCGCCGTCACCAGGCGGAACGGCAGCTCCGCGGTCGCCTCTTCGATGACCGACCAATGGTCGGGTAGGCGCGGCATCGACCCGTAGCTCTTGCCGATCCGCGACCAGTCGGGTGCGAAGTGGAATTTCTTGTCGGGGTACTTGAAGCCGTCGAGATAATGGGACCGCTCGAAATCCGGCTGGCAGTCGTGCCATTTGTTCGCCAGCAGCGTGGCGGCGTCGGGCCAGCCGGACGCTTTCAGCGTCCAATCGATCAGTTCCCAAGCCGTCATCTCGAACCCCGGATGCCGCGCCCCCAGGCGCTTCGCCAGGTCGCGGATCACGCTGTGATTGTCGCGGGCTTCGGCATAGGGCTCGATGATCTTCGGCCCGATCTGGATGTATTGGTGGCCGCCGCCCTGATAGACGTCGTCGTGCTCGAGGAAGGTGGTCGCCGGCAACACGATGTCGGCCATCTTCGCGGTCTCGGTCATGATCTGCTCGTGCACGCAGACGAACAGATCGTCGCGGCCGAATCCCGCCCGCACCTTCATGTGGTCGGGCGACACCACCATCGGGTTGGTGTTCTGGATGATCATCGCCGTGACCGGCGGCCCGTCGCCGAGGTCCAGCCGGTCGCCGGTGAGGATCGGCCCGATGCGCGACTGGTCGAGCATCCGGATCTTGGGATCGAGCGCGTCGGTGCCCTCGATCATGGTCTTGTTCCAGTGATAGATATCGGCGTTGCCGAAGAACGCGCCGCCGCCGCGATGCCGCCAGGCCCCGGTCACAGCGGCGAGGCAGAGGGCGGCGTGCATGTTGACCGCACCGTTGCGGCTTCTGGAGAAGCCGAACCCCAGGCGCAGATAGCTGCGCTTCGTGGCGCCGTAGAGCCGCGCGAACTCGGCGATCTGCGCCGCCGGGACGCCGCTGATGCCCGAGGCCCATTCCGGCGTGCGCGAGCGGACATGCTGCTCGATCTCGTCCGGCACGTCGGTGTAACGGGCGAGGTAGTCGCGGTCGGCGAAGCCTTCCTTGAACAGCACGTGCATGACGCCGCAGGCGAACGCGGCGTCGGTCCCCGGCCGTAGCATCACGTGCATGTCCGCCGCCTCGGCGGTGGCGTTGCGATAGGGATCGACGACGACCAGCTTGGCCCCGCGCTCCTTGCGCGCGCGGGTCACGTGATGCATCACGTTGACCTGGGTGCTGACCACGTTGGTGCCCCAGATGACGACCAGATCGCTCTCCGCCATCTCCCGCGGGTCGGAGCCCCAGAGCGCGCCGGTGCCGGCGAGATAGCCGCTGCGCGCCAGCGTGTTGCAGATCGTCGAGTGCTGCCCGGAATATTTCTTCACATGGCGCAGGCGGTGAATCCCGTCGCGCTGCACCAGGCCCATCGTGCCGGCATAAAAATGCGGCCACACGGCCTCGCTGCCGTGACGCTGCTCGGCGCGGATGAAGGCCTCGGCGACTTTGTCGAGGGCGGCGTCCCACGCGATCGGCTCGAAGCGGCCGTCACCCTTGGCGCCGACGCGGCGGAGCGGGGTTTTCAGCCGGTCCGGATTGTGCGCCCGCTCGGTGTAGCGGGCGACCTTCGCGCATACGACGCCGGCGGTGTAGTCGTTGTCCGGGTCGCCATAGACCCGTCCGATCGTGCGCTCGTCCTTCCGCTCAACCAGCAACGCGCACGTGCTCGGGCAATCGTGCGGGCACACGGAATGGACGAGCTCGGCGCCGCCTTTGCGGCGCTGCGGTGCAGCATCCGAACCGGAATCGGGCAGGGGGACGGCTCCTTTCCAGACCAGAGTAGGAGCTAGGGTGCCGTACGGCAAGACTTGAGCCCCCGGTCTGTGGCAATCTTCCGCGCCGATTCGTAAAGCGGCGGCCGTTGCACTCATCTGCCGCTACCGTCCGGAAGTACCGAAGGTCCTGGGTTTGGGTTACAGCTGGTTTCGTTCGTTCGTCGCGCGCGTGGTTGGTTCGGTTCGTCGATGGCTCCGGATTGCGCCTCCGTCCCGTCTTGCTTCGATCGCCATCGCCGTACCTTCGGACAACCCGGTGATTCTCACGGTGGGCGCGACGCCCGCCACCCCGATGCCAATTCCCGCAACTACGGTGAGCATAATGGTTCCTGACAGCGCCGAGCCCACAGCCACGAGCGAGACGACGAGCGGCGAGCCGAGCCCGGCTACCGACGCGGTCGCTGGTCCCGACGTCAGCGTCGCGACCGAAGTCCATGACGCGACAGCCCACGCGACCGCGCCGCAAGAGACAGCGTCTGTTGCCGAGGCGGTCGCCGGTCCCGACGTGAGCGTCGCGACCGACGTCCATGGCGCGACGGCGCCGCAAGAGGCGGCGTCGCTGGCGGCGACAGTGGACGACATCACGAAACTCGGTGCTGCGGAGATCGCCCGGCGCGTGCGCGCCCGCGAGATCTCGCCGGTGGCAGTTGTCGAGGCGCATCTGGCGGCGATCGAGCGGACCAATCCGCTGGTGAACGCGGTGGTGACGCTCGCCGCCGATCACGCGCTGGACACCGCCCGGAAGCTTGAGGCGGACCTCGCCGCGGGCCGGCCGGTTGGACCGCTCGCTGGCGTTCCGGTCGGCATCAAGGACCTGACCGCGACCGCGGGCATCCGCACCACCTACGGCGCGACGCTCTACGCCGATAACGTGCCGGCCGAGGACGCGCGGGCCTGCGCTGCGGCATGTTCGCGATCGCCGAAGGGACGGATTTCGGCGGCAGCCTGCGCACGCCGGCGGCGTTCTGCGGCGTGGTCGGGATTAGGCCGAGCCCGGGCCTGGTGCCGCGCTATCCCAACCCGACGCCGTGGGACATCCTGAGCGTCGCCGGGCCGATGGCGCGCAGCGTCGCCGATATGGCGCTGGCGCTCCAGGCGATGGCCGGGCCCAGCCCGTATTCGCCGCTGGTCGTGCCGATGGAGGGCCGTGATTTCGTCGCCGCCGCCAGCGCCGGCATCAAGCCGGGCTTGCGTGTGGCGTATTGCGCCGACCCGGCGAAGATCGGCGTCGACCATGAGCTCGAGCGCATCTGCCGCGAGGCCGCGTTCCAGCTGCAAGACGCCGGCGCTTCGGTCGAGGAGACCGATCTCGACCTGTCGATCGGCCGCTCGGCGTTCATCCAGCTCCGCGCCCAGGCGCAGCTGACCCGGCATCTGCATCATCTCGGCAAGCTGGACAAGCTCGGCTCGAACATTGCCGGCAACATCCGGCTCGGCCTGTCGCAGAGCCCGCGCGACCTGGCGCTCGGCGAGCAGGGGCAGGCGCAGATCTTCCACGCCTTCCGGCGCTTCTTCGAGCGCTACGACTGCCTGCTGACGCCGTGCACGGCGGTCGGCCCGTTCCCGGTCGAGCAAAATCATCCGGATTCGATCAACGGCCAGCCGCTCAAGACCTATATCGACTGGGTGGCCCACACCTTCGTGGTGACCCTCGCCGGGCTGCCGGCGATCTCGGTGCCGTGCGGCTTTACCGCGGCCAATCTGCCGGTGGGCTTGCAGGTCGTCGGCCCGCGCTGGGGCGAGGAAGTCGCGTTCGGCGTCGCCAAGGCGGTCGAGGACGCCCACCCGGTCGGCTTTCCGTCGCTGTAAACGGGCCTAAGGGAACCGAAATACGATTCGTCACCCCCGCGAAAGCGGGGGTCCATCGTGCCGACGGAAAAATGGATGCCCGCCTTCGCGGGCATGACGAGTTTTTCTTTCGGCTCTAACTGCGCGAGCGGTCCAGCCACTAAGCGCTTGCGCGCGCCTTCGCGTTCTCGCGCCGGACCACGACGCAGAGATAGACCAGCTGCAGCGCCAGCGCCGGCAGGAAGACCAGCGGGCGCGACGCCGGCGGCAGCTGGACCATCCACAGGGCGCCGGCGCCTTGCAGCACGGCGATGGCGCTGAGCAGCGCCGTCGCGCGGCCGTGGCCGAAGCCGGAATGAGCGAAGCGCTGGTAGAGATGCGAGCGGTGCGCCTGGGTCACGTTCTCGCCGAGCCGCGCGCGCCGGATCGCGGTGTACGCGGTGTCGAAGATGAAGTGGAAAAGCAGCAGCGGCACCAGCAGGATCAGCGTGCCGGTGGTGTCGTAGCGCGCCATCAGCACCCCCGTCGCGGCGAAGCCAAAGCCCAGGAACTGGCTGCCGACGTCGCCCATGAAGATCTTCGCCGGCGGCAGGTTGAACACGAGGAATCCGAGGCTCGCCGCGGCCAGCGTGCAGGCGATCGTAGACTCATTTATCTGAGCCAGGTTGATCGCCGCCAGGGTCAGGAAGATCCCGGCAATGACCGCGGTCCCGCCGGCGAGGCCGTCGATGCCGTCCATGAAGTTGTAGGCGTTGGTCATCCCGACCAGCCACAGCAGGGTGACCACCGGGCCGAACGCCCCCAGATGGACCGGACCGATGCCGGCGATGTAGAGCGTGTCGACGACGAGGCCGAGCGCGATGGCGATGCCGCCGGCTGCCGACTGCACGCCGAGCTTGAATAGGAACGAGCGCGTGCTGACGTCGTCGGCGAACCCGCCCATTGCGGCGATCAGGCCGCCGAGCAGGACCGCGAAAAACGCATTGTCGCGCAGCACCGCCGGATGGCCGTCGATGCCGAGCGCCAGCATGCCGAGCACGGTCGCGGTCACGATGCCGAGGCCGCCGCTGCGCGGGACCGGTGTGGCGTGCGACGAGCGCTCGTTGGGATGGTCGAGCAGCAGCCGCCGCCGCGCGACGCCATACGTGACCGCCGCCGCGAGGCCCGCCACCACGGCGCAATACAGGAAAATCCCGAGGATCATGATGCGGCGGTCGTCTCCGCCTTCGGGGGCGATACGGCGGGCCTCTCTCGGCGCGCCGCATCGCGCAGCGACAGCAGCTCGGCCGCCACCGCGATCGCGATCTCGCGCGGATGCTTGCCCTCGAGGCCCGGCAGGCCGATCGGGCAGCGCAGCCGGCCGATCAGCTCCGCCGAGAAGCCCTTGCGCGCCAAGCGGCCCTCGAAGTTCCGGCGCTTGGTCGCCGAGCCGATCACGCCGACATAACGGCAATCGCCGCGCTTCAGCAGCCGCTCGCAGATCTGGAGATCGAGGTCGTGGCTGTGGGTCATCACCAGCGCGTAGGCGCCGGGCGGCACGTCCTTCACCTCATCCTCGGGGTAATCGGTGAGGATCCGGGTCGCGTTGGGCGGGATGTCGGCCGGGAACTGCTCGGGCCGCGAATCGATCCACAAGACCCGCGCGGGGGCTCCGGCCAGCACGCCGACCAGCGCCTTGCCGACATGGCCGGCGCCGAACAGCGCGATCGTGAAATCCGACGGCACGAACGGCTCGAGCAGCAGGGTCACCTTGCCGCCGCAGCATTGGCCGAGCGCCGGTCCCAGCGACAAGCTCTCGAGCCGCGCCTCGGCGACGCCGTCGCGCAGCATCGCGCGCGCCAGCTCGGTCGCCTTCAGCTCGAGATGTCCGCCGCCGATCGAGCCGCTCTGGCTGAAGATCGTGACAACGAGCTTGGTGCCGCTCTCGCGGGGGGCGGAGCCTTTGATGTCGGCGAGCGTCACCAGCACGCATGGCTCGCCGCGGGCCTTGAGGTCCGCGAGCGCCGACAGCCAGTCGTTGGGGTCTGTCGCGGTCATAGACACCCCCCATCCCAACCTTCCCCCGCAAGGGGGGAGGGAGTCGGAATGAGGCACCCTCTTATAATCCCTCCCCCTTGATGGGGGAGGGTAGGGTGGGGGTGGGGCAACCTAGAGAAAAATCCAAACGTCATGATCTAGTCCGCGCTCGCCGCCAGCAGCGGCCGTTCGAGCTGGGCCGCCCGCCGCCGCGCCTCTTCGATGGCCATCAGCACGTGCTCCGGCGTCGCCGGCGCGTCCAGCCGCGGCGGGACGCGATATTCGGTGGCGGCCGCGACCGCGTCCTTGAGCGCCAGCCACACCGCATTCGCCAGCATCAGCGGCGGCTCGCCGACGGCCTTGGAGCGGTGGATGGTCTCGGCGCGATTCACGCCCGCCTTGTAGATCTGGACGCGGAAATCTGCCGGCAGGTCGCGCGCCACCGGAATTTTGTAGGTCGACGGCGCGTGCGTCTTGAGGGCGCCGGTCTTGTCCCACCACAGCTCTTCGGTGGTCAGCCAGCCCATGCCCTGGATGAATCCGCCTTCGATCTGGCCCATGTCGATCGCCGGATTGATCGAGCGGCCGACATCGTGCAGCAGGTCGGCGCGGGTCACCTTGTATTCGCCGGTCAGGGTGTCGACCAGCGTCTCGGCGACGGCCACGCCGTAGGCGAAATACAGGAACGGATGACCCGATCCCGTCTCGCGGTCGTAGTGGATGAGCGGCGTGCGGTAGAACCCGGTGGCCGAGAGCTGGATGCGCGCCTTGTATGCCATTCCGACGAGCTCGCCGAAGGGCAGGCTACGCTCGCCGATGTGGACGCGCCCGCCGGCAAAGCTGATGTCGCCGGGCGGCACCTTGAACTGCATCGCGGCGAAGCCGATCAGGCGGCTCTTGATCTCGCGCGCCGCCGCCTGGGCCGCCATGCCGTTGAGATCGGCACCCGAGGACGCTGCGGTCGCCGAGGTGTTCGGCACCTTGCCGGTATTGGTGGCGGTGATCTTCACCAGGCCGATGTCGATCTGGAACTCCTCGGCCACGACCTGCGCGATCTTGGTCATCAGCCCCTGGCCCATCTCGGTGCCGCCGTGGTTCAGATGTACCGATCCGTCGGTGTAGACGTGGATGAGCGCACCGGCCTGGTTCAGGAACGCGGTGGTAAAGGAGATGCCGAACTTCAGCGGCGCGAACGCGAGGCCGCGTTTCAGGACCGGCGAGGCGCGATTCCAGGATTCGACCTCCCGCCGCCGCGGGCCATAGGCCGCCGAGCGCTCGATCTCGGCGGTCAGCTCGCCGATGATGTTGTCCTCGATCGCCTGGTGATACGGCGTCACGTTGCGGGTCTCGGTCCCGTAGTAGTTGAGCTTGCGGACCTCCAGCGGGTCGCGGCCGACCCGGCGGGCGATGTCGTCGATCAGGTTTTCGATCGCCAGCATGCCTTGCGGCCCGCCGAAGCCGCGGAACGCCGTATTCGACTGCGTGTTGGTGCGGCACGCGTACCCGATCAGCCGCACATCGGGGATGAAATAGCAATTGTCGGCATGGAACAGCGCCCGATCGACGATCGACGGCGACAGGTCGGCGACGTGGCCAGCCCGCGCGGCGAGGATCATGTCGAGTGCCAGGAGTCGCCCCTGGTCGTCATACCCGGCCTCGTAGCGCACCAGGAAGTCGTGCCGCTTGCCGGTCATGATCATGTCGTCATCGCGGTCGAGGCGCAGCTTCACCGGCCGCTTCGCCTTCGCCGCCAGCACCGCCGCGATGCCGGCGAAGATCGACGGCTGGGTCTCCTTGCCGCCGAAGCCGCCGCCCATCCGGCGCACCTCGACGGTGACCGAATTTGCGGGCAGCCCCAAGAGGCGCGCCGTCATCTTCTGGATCTCGCTCGGATGCTGGGTCGAGGCAAGGACCAGCATATCGCCGTCCTCTTGCGGCAGCGCCATCGCGACCTGACCTTCGAGGTAGAAATGATCCTGGCCGCCGCAGCGGAATTCGCCGCGCAGGCGGTGCGGTGCTCGCGCAAGGCCGCGCGCGGTGTCGCCGCGCTTCATCTCGTGCGGCGGACAGACCAGCGCCTTGGCGGCGAGCGCGTCCTCGATCGACAGGATCGCCGGCAGGTCCTCGTAGTCGACCTGTACCAGCGCTGCCGCCCGGCGCGCCACCTTGACCGAGGTCGCGGCGATGGCCAGCACCGGCATGCCCACGTACTCGACGACACCCGTGGCAAGGACCGGCTCGTTCGGAAAGATCGGCCCGACGTCGTTGCGGCCGGGAATGTCGCCCGCGGTGACGATCGCCGCCACGCCAGGTACCGCGGCGGCCGCCTCGGTGTCGATGCGCAGGATCCGCGCATGCGCGCGCGGGCTCATCAGGACATAGGCATGCAGCAGGTCCGGCGGCTCCGGAATGTCGTCGGTGTAGACCGCCTCGCCGGTGACGTGCTTGGCGGCACTGTCGTGGGGGATCGCAGCAGTGACGCCGCCGTGGATGCGAGTCTCAGCCATAGGCGATCCTCGCGTTCGCGACCCCGGTCGTCTCGAGGTGGAACCGGCGCAGCAGGTTCTTGGCCGCGGTGAGCCGGTAGGCGGCACTGGCGCGGAAATCGTCGATCGGCGCGAAATCCTGGTCGAGGGCGGCACCCGCGGCGGTCGCGGTGGCGGTCGTCCATGGCCGACCGATCAATGCCGCCTCCGCCGCCTTGGCGCGTTTCGGCGTGGCGGCCATGCCGCCGAAGGCGACCCGTGCCTCTTTCACGGTGCCGCCCTCGATGCGCAGCGCGAACGCGGCACACACCGACGAGATGTCCTGATCGAGCCGTTTCGACAGCTTATAGGCGGCAAACTCAAGTCCCGGCGACGGCAGCGGAACGCGAACCCGCGCCACGATCTCGCTGGGGCGCAGCGCCGTCTTGCGATAATCGACGAAGAACTCCTCGAGCGGCATCTCGCGCTCGCCATGCAGCCCGATCACAACCACACTGGCGTCGAGCGCCATCAGCGCCGGCGGGCCGTCGCCGATCGGCGAGGCGTTCGCGATATTGCCCCCGATGGTCGCCACGTTGCGGATCGGCGGCGAGGCGAAGCGGCGCACGAACTCGCCGAAATTCGGCCAGTAGCGCTCGAGCGCCGGCAGCGCGTCGGCCCAGGTGGCGTTGCAGCCGATCTCGAGGACGCCCTCCGCCGTCGCCACCGAGCGCAGCTCGGCGATTTCGCCCAGCCACACGATGCGCTGGAACTCGCGATGCTGCTTGGTCACGAACAGGCCGAAATCCGTCCCCCCGGCGAGCAGGGCGGCGTCCGGATTCCGCTTCAGGATCTCGCCGAGCTCGCCCAGGCTACGTGGTGCCAAGAACTCCTTGCCGCCGGCCGTGTAATGCAGGCCGGTCAGGCGGCCGAGCCGCTTCAGCCGGCCATACATCGTGGGATCGCGGTCGAACTTGTCGTCGCTCGGCCCCTCGTACATGTGGCGGGCGGCGTCGAGGATCGGCCGGTAGCCCGTGCAGCGGCACAGATTCCCGGCTAGCACCTGCAGCACGTCCTCGCGCGTCGGCGACTTGTCGTTATGCCAGAGGGCGAACAGCGACATCGCAAAACCAGGCGTGCAGAAGCCGCATTGCGAGCCATGGGAGTCGACCAGCGCCCGCTGCACCGGGTGCAGGCTGCCGTCGGCCTCGCGCAGGCCCTCGACCGTGATCAGATGCCGCCCGTCGAGTGCCGGGACGAATCGGATGCACGAGTTGACCGCGCGGTAGTCGATGCTGCCCCGGGCGTTGGCCTCGGCCAGCACCACCGTGCAGGCGCCGCAGTCCCCCTCGGCGCAGCCTTCCTTGGTGCCGCAGCGGCGCTCATGATTGCGCAGATATTCGAGCACGGTCGTGGTCGGATCGAGACCGTCGACCGTGCGCTCTTCGCCATTCAGCAGGAACCGGACCGCGTCTGACACGATAAACCTCTGGTCCGACTGTGCGACGCGCGGGGCCGGGACGCAAGCGACCTCGCAGCCGATGGTATAGGAGTTTGATCATAGCGTGGCCGCGCTTTCGCGGCGCCCAGTACCTGACGAATACGTGAACTTGCGACCAGCTTGAGGTGCGGCACGCTCCTTGCTAAAGCCTGCGGTGCCGCGCCGTTCCTGGCGCTGTGCCGTCATTGGATGTCCATGACCTGGTCGATCGTCGCCCGCCATGACCGTGGGACCGCGTTCGGCGTGGCGATCGCCACCCGCTTCTTCGCCGTCGGCGCGCTCTGTGCGCATGCCCGGAGCGGGGTCGGGGCGCTCGCCACCCAGGCGCTGGTCAATCCTGTCTATGGCCGCCGCGGGCTCGATCTCCTGGAGCAGGACATCCCGCCGGCCGAGGTGGTGAAGTCGCTGACCGCCCCCGACCAGGGTCGCGATCATCGGCAACTGCACATGATCGACCGGCAGGGCCGCAGCGCCGCGTTCACCGGCTCGGCCTGCATCGATTGGTGCGGGCATGTGATCCGCGACGAGTTCTCGGTCGCCGGCAACATGCTGGCGGGCCCGCGCGTCATCGAAGACAGTGCCGCGGCGTACGAAGCAGCACAGGCGCTGCCGTTTGCCGAGCGCCTCCTCCGCGCCCTCGAGGCTGGCCAGGCGGCGGGCGGTGACAAGCGCGGCAAGCAGGCGGCGGCGCTTCTGATCTATACAAGCGAGGACTATCCGGCCCTCGACCTGCGGGTCGACGATCACGAGGAGCCGCTGGCCGAGCTGCGCCGGCTCTACGACAAGAGCTTCGAGCGCTTTCAGCCGTTTCTCACGTGCCTGCCGAGCCGGGCGAGGCCGGCCGGGATCTTCGACCGCGCCGCGATTGAGACCGAGATCGCGCGCTTTAAGGCCGACCGCGGCGAGGACGCATGACGGCGCTGCTCGAGGTGCGCGACCTCAAGACCTATTTCGCGACCGACGGCGGCGAGTTCCGCGCCGTCGACGGCGTCAGCTTCAAACTCGAGGCGGGACGCACGCTCGGCATCGTCGGCGAATCGGGCTGTGGCAAGAGCGTCACCTCGCTGTCGATCATGGGCCTGGTGCCACAGCCGCCGGGCCGCATCGCCGGCGGCGAGATCCTGTTCGAAGGCGTCGACCTGCTGAAGCTGCCGGCCGCGGGGATGCGCGAGCTGCGCGGCAACAAGCTGTCGATGATCTTCCAGGAGCCGATGACCTCGCTGAACCCCGCGTTCACGGTCGGCGACCAGATCGTCGAGGGCATCCTGCGCCACCGCGGCGGCGGGCGGGCGGCCGCCAAAGCGCGCGCCATCGAGATGCTGCGCGTGGTGCGCATTCCCTCACCGGAGCAGCGCTTCGACGAATATCCCCACCGCCTGTCCGGCGGCATGCGCCAGCGGGCGATGATCGCCATGGCGCTCGCCTGCGAGCCGCGGCTGCTGATTGCCGACGAGCCGACCACCGCCCTCGACGTCACCATCCAGGCGCAGATCCTGGACCTGATGCGGGCCCTCCGTGCCGAGACGGGAACCGCGATCATCCTGATCACCCATGATCTCGGCGTGATTGCCGAGATCGCCGACGACGTGGCGGTCATGTATGCCGGCCGCATCGTCGAACGCGCCCCGGTGCAGGCGCTGTTCGCCAATCCGCAGCATCCGTACACGATCGGCCTCCTCGGCTCGATCCCGAAGCTCAATGTCGAGCAGGAGCGGCTGGCGGTCATCGAGGGCCAGGTCCCGAACCCGTTGCAAGCGATCGGCGGATGCCCGTTTCATCCGCGCTGTCCGTTCGCGGACGAGCAGTGCCGGCGGGCCCTGCCGCCGCTCGGCGACATCACGGCGGGCCACCAGGCTGCCTGCTGGAAGGCGCCGCTCGAGGCAAAGGTTCCGGCATGACCGCTTCGGGGCCGCTGCTGCGGGTCCAGGACCTGGTGAAGCATTTTCCCGTCCGCGCCAGCCTGTTTCGGCGGGACAGCGGCCTGGTGCGCGCCGTCGACGGCATCACCTTCGACGTGGCGGCGGGCGAGACTTTGGCGATGGTCGGCGAGAGCGGCTGCGGCAAATCGACCGCCGGACGGCTGGTGCTCCGCCTTCTCGAGCCGACCTCGGGATCCGTCCTCTTCGACGGCCAGGACATCTTCGCGCTCGACGAGGCGCGGATGCGCGCCCTCCGGCGCCAGATGCAGATCATCTTTCAGGACCCGTACGGCTCGCTCAACCCGCGCATGACCGTCGGCCAAATGGTCGGCGAGCCGCTGGTCCTGCACGGCCTCGCCGAGGGCCCGGCGCGGCAACGCCGGGTGGCGGAGCTTCTGCGCATCGTCGGCCTCGCGCCGCAGCACGCGCAGCGTTATCCGCATGAATTCTCCGGCGGGCAGCGCCAGCGCATCGGCATCGCGCGCGCCCTGGCGGTCGAGCCGCGGCTGATCGTATGCGACGAGCCGGTGTCGGCGCTGGACGTCTCGATCCAGGCCCAGGTGATCAACCTGCTGCAGGACCTGCAGCGGCGGTTCGGGCTGGCCTATATCTTCATCGCCCACGACCTCGCGGTGGTGAAGCATATCGCGGCCAAGGTCGCGGTGATGTATCTCGGCAAGATCGTCGAGCACGCGGACAAGCGCGATCTCTTCGCGCGGCCGCGCCATCCCTATACCCAGGCGCTGCTCTCCGCGATCCCGGTGCCGGATCCCACGGCCAAGCGGGCGCGCATCATCCTGCAGGGTGACGTGCCGAGCCCGCTGGCACCGCCGTCCGGCTGCCGCTTCCGTACCCGCTGCCCGTACGCGCGCGAACGCTGCGCCAGCGAAGAGCCGCATCTGCTCGCGAGCGGCAGCGGTCACTCGGTGGCCTGTCATTTCTGGCGCGAGATCGAGCCGCCGCGCGATCTGGTGCCCGGCGGCGGTCAAATGGCGGCGAACGACCGTCTGACACGGCTGCAGGCGGCGTTCCAGTCCGGTGCCGCCGGCGCGGGTTCGACTTAGCGGGTGGCCGCCGGTATGGTGTTTGCAACGAAGTCGCGCCTCAAAGCGCCGCACAGGAGGAGCAGGATGAGGGTCACGTCGTGGATGGTCCGCTGGGGCATCGCCCTGGCGGTGATCGCCGGCATTGCGCAGACGCCGGCTCATGCGCAAACGTTGCGCATCGGCTTGGCCGAAGATCCGGATATCCTCGATCCGACTTTGGCGCGAACCTTCGTCGGGCGGATCGTCTTCGCGGCCCTCTGCGACAAGCTGGTCGACATCGATGAGACGCTCAAGATCGCGCCCCAGCTCGCCACCAGCTGGGACTGGGCGCCCGACAACAAGTCGATCGTGTTCAAGCTCCGCCAGGGCGTGACCTTCCAGGACGGCGAGCCGTTCGACGCCGAGGCCGTGAAGTTCAACATCGAGCGCCATAAGACCATGCCGGGCTCCAACCGGCGCGGCGAGCTGGTGCCGGTGACGTCGGTGGACGTCATTGACCCGCACACGGTCCGGCTGAACCTGTCGGGGCCGTTCGCGCCGCTGCTGGCGCTGCTGTCGGACCGCGCCGGGATGATGGTCTCGCCGAAGGCGGCGCGCGAAGCCGGCGAGAAGTTCGGCGCCAAGCCGGTCTGCTCGGGGCCGTTCAAGTTCGTGGAGCGGGTGGCCCAGGACCGGATCGTGTTCGAGCGCTATCCGGGCTACTGGAACAAGGACGCCATCCATTTCGACCGCGTGGTCTATCTGCCGGTCGTGGACAACACGGTGCGCCTGGCCAATCTGCAATCGGGCCAGCTCGACTTTATCGAGCGCGTGGCGCCGTCGGATGCGCCGGCGGTCGCCCGCGATAGCCGCTTCAAGCTGGCGCGGCTGGTCGGGCTCGGCTACCAGGGGATCACGATCAACCTCGCCAAGAGCGATATGGCGCAGAAGAACCCGCTCGGCCGCGACGCACGGGTGCGCGAGGCCTTCGAGCTGTCGCTCGATCGCGACGCGATCGTGCAGGTCGCCATGGAAGGCGAGGCGCTGGCCGGCAATGCGTGGGTCTCGCCCAAGAATCCGTATTATCCGAAGAACACTCCGATCCCTAAGCGCGATGTCGCAAAAGCCAAGGCCCTCCTGAAGGATGCCGGAGTCCCCAACCCGAGCTTCACGCTCATGACGCCGACAACCAACGAAGCGCAGAAGCTCGCCCAGATCATCCAGGCGATGGCCGGCGAGGCCGGGTTCGACATCAAGATCCAGTCGACCGAGTTCTCGACCTCGCTCGACCTCGCCGACAAGGGCCAATTCGAGGCGTATGTGCTGGAATGGAGCGGCCGGTCGGACCCAGACGGCAACGTCTATCCGATGCACTACACGAACGGGGCCATCAACTATTCCGGCTACTCGAAGCCGGAGACCGACGCGGCCCTAGACGACGCCCGACGCTCGCTCGACCCGGCCGAACGCCTGAAGGCGTATGAGCGGCATGCCGCGATCGAGAGTAAAGACCGGCCGATCGTGTACCTCTATCACCGCAACTGGCTGTGGGCCTATACGGGCAAGCTCAGCGGTTTGCGCCCCGTCCCCGACGGCCTGGTGCGGCTGCAGGACCTGAAATTCAACTGACCGGCGGCCGGATATGACGCCGATGCTTGCAAAGGGGCGTGGAGCCGCCCTCGGCGCCGTGCTGGCGTTGGTGCTGGTATTCGGCGCGGCATCGTCGCACGGACAGGTGCTGCGCGTCGGCTTGGCCGAGGATCCCGACATCCTCGATCCGACCCTGGCGCGGACCTTCGTCGGCCGGATCGTGTTCTCCGCACTCTGCGACAAGCTGTTCGACATCGACGAGCAGCTGAAGATCGTGCCGCAGCTCGCCACGGCCTACGAGTGGTCGGGGGACCACAAGTCGCTGCTGATCAAGCTGCGCCGCGGCGTCACGTTCCACGACGGCGAGAAACTCGATGCCCAGGCGGTCAAGTTCAATCTCGACCGCCACTTCACCCTGCCGGGCTCGTCCCGCCGCACCGAGATGGGGCCGATCACGCGCGTCGACGTCGTCGATCCCGACACGGTCCGGATCGAGATGTCGTCGCCGTTCGCACCCTTGTTGGCGACGTTGGCCGACCGCGCCGGCATGATGGTGGCGCCCGAAGCCGCGCGCGCGGCGGGCGCCAATTTCGCCGCCAATCCGATCTGTTCCGGTCCCTTCCGGTTCGTCAGCCGGGTGGCGCAGGACCGGATCGTGCTCGACCGCTATTCCGGCTACTGGAACAAGGACGCGATCCATTTCGACCGCGTCGTCTATGTGCCGATGGTCGATTCGACGGTGCGCCTGGCGAATCTGCAATCCGGCCAGCTCGACTTCATCGAGCGCGCGGCGGCCTCCGACATCCCGGCGGTCGAGAGCGACCGCCGGTTCAAGATCTCGCGGATCGTCGACATCGGCTATTACGGGATCACGATCAACGTCGGCAAGAGCGAGCTTGCGCAAAAGACTCCGCTCGGGCGCGATCCGCGCGTCCGCGAAGCGCTCGACCTGTCGCTCGATCGCGAGGCCCTCGTGCAGGTCGTCATGGAGGGTGAGGCCGAGCCTGGGAACCAATGGGTGGCGCCCGGCAATCCGTACTACGCCAAGAACTTTCCGATTCCCAAGCGCGACGTCGCCCGGGCCAGAGCCCTGCTGCGCCAGGCCGGAACGCCCAATCCCGCGGTCACGCTCCTGACCCCGACGACGTCGGACGCCCAAAAGCTCGGCCAGGTCGTGCAGGCGATGGCCCAGGAGGCGGGCTTCGACATCAAGCTCCAGTCGACGGAATTCACCACCTCGCTCGCGATGGCGGACAAGGGACAGTTCGAGGCGTATGTCGTGGCCTGGAGCGGCCGCGCCGATCCCGACGGCAACATCCAGACCCGGCTCACCTGCAAAGGGCCGACGAACTATTCCGGCTACTGTGACGCGGAGGTCGATACGCTGATCGACGAGGCGCGCACCACGCTCGAGCCCGCCGAGCGCGCCCGTGCCTATGAACAGGTAGCGGCGAAGGTGCTCGCCGATCGGCCGATCATCTACCTCCTTCACCGCAAGTGGCTGTGGGCCTATAGCGCGCGGTTGAGCGGTGTGCGCCTGGTGCCGGACGGCCTCCTCAGGGTCCAAGACCTGAAGTTGAACTGAAAGACACGCCGCATGTTCAACTACCTGTTCCAGCGGCTCGCGACGATCGTGCCGACGCTGTTTTTCGTGTCGATCCTGATCTTCGGGCTGCAGCAGCTGCTGCCCGGCGATCCGGCGGTGGCGCTGTCCGGCGAGGACCGCGATCCGAACGTGATCGCGTACCTGCACCAGAAACTGCACCTCGATGAGCCGCTGCCGGTCCGCTACGGCTACTGGCTGGGTGCGTTGCTGCATGGCGACCTCGGCGAATCCATCCGCATCCAGCGGCCGGTGCTCGATCTGATCCTGGAGAAGCTGCCGGTCACCCTGCAGCTCGCGTCGATGGCGATCGTGATCGCGATCCTGATCGGGGTGTCGGCGGGCGTCATCTCGGCGGTGAAGCGCGACACCGTGTGGGACTACGCGGCCAACGTGTTCGCGCTGTGGGGGCTGTCGACGCCGAATTTCTGGCTCGGCATCATGATGATCCTGTTGTTCGCGGTGACGCTCGGCTGGCTGCCCGCGTCGGGGTACGTGAGCCCGTTCGAGGACCTGAGGGCGAACCTGGCGGCGATGATCATGCCGGCCTTCGTGCTCGGCAATTCCTTCGCCGCCGTGCTGATGCGGCATACGCGCAGCGCCATGCTGCAGACGCTCAATGCCGATTACGTGCGGACCGCCCGCGCCAAGGGCCTCGACGAGCGTGTCGTGGTGCTGCGTCATGCGCTGCGCAACGCGCTGGTTCCGGTGATCACGCTGGGCGCGCTGGGCTTCGGCGAGCTCCTGGGCGGGACCGTCCTGACCGAGACGATCTTCACCGTGCCTGGGTTCGGCAAGCTGATCGTGGACGCCGTGTTCAACCGCGACTACGCCGTGGTGCAGGGAGTCGTGCTGTTCACCGCGACCGCCTATATCACGCTGAACCTGCTCGCCGACCTCGGGTACTTTCTGGTCAACCCACGGATGCGCGGCTGATGAGCGCAACTGCCGACATCGCCGCCCCCGTCCGCGAGCTGACGCCGGCACAGCGTGCCTGGCGCCGGCTGGTCCGCCGCCGGGGCGCCATGGTGGCACTGGCGGTGATCCTGTTCTTCGTGGCACTTGCGGTGCTCGCCCCCTACATCGCCCCGTACGATCCGCTGAAGACGAACTTCCTGGCCGTGCGCAAGCCGCCCGGCGGCGCCTATCTGTTCGGCACGGACGAGATCGGGCGCGACATGCTGTCGCGCGTGATCTGGGGCGCGCGCGCATCGCTGCTGGCGGGCGTGGTGTCGGTGACCATCGCCCTGACCTTGGGCGTGCCGCTCGGCATGCTCGCCGGTTACATGGGCCGCTGGGTCGACGCGCTGATCTCGCGGATGACCGATGCGATGCTGGCCTGCCCGCCGCTGATCCTTGCCATAGCGCTCGCCTACACCCTGGGGCCGAGCCTCACCAGTGCCATGATTGCGATCGGCGTCACCACCACGCCGGTGTTCGCCCGCTTGGCGCGGGCGCAGGTGCTGACGGTCAAGACCGAGGATTATGTCGAGGCGGCGCGGGCAATCGGCAATTCGCATCTCCGGATTGCCGTGCGCCACATCCTGCCAAATATCGTGCCGCCGCTGCTGGTCCAGGTGACGCTCGCCATCGCCGCCGCAATCATTGCCGAGGCCAGCCTGTCGTTTCTCGGCCTTGGCCAGCAGCCGCCCGCACCCAGCTGGGGCAGCATGCTGAACGTCGCCAAGAACTACATCGGCAACGCGCCGTGGATGGCGGTCTGGCCGGGCGTGTCGATCTTCCTGGTCGTGCTGTCGTTCAATCTGCTGGGCGATGGCCTGCGCGACGCGCTCGACCCGAGGCACCGCTGAGCCCATAGCGCGGTCGCCATCGCGAGGAGCTCCAATTTCCTGCAGGGCGCGAAGCCGCCCGCAAACCCAGGGCGACGATGCGAGCCAGTGGCTGGGATTACCGTCGGTGGCGGCCGCCCCCCAAAACCCACGCAATACTGCAATACTTTCGCAAGCCGCTGGAAACGCTCGCGAATAAGCGCAAAAAGAATTGCGGCCCGGTTTTTCGCCAGCGCAATTCTGCAATTCTTTTCGTCCCACGGATGATGCCCAATGTATCACCCTGGAAACCGGGTCAACGCATCAACGGTTCGGGGAATCCTCTGGCCCAGCGCGCAAATTCGTGTGTCGGACCGTTGACGTGACCGTCGACCGTTGATTCAACCGATCCAGTGGCCAAAGCGCCTCAATCCAGGAGCCGCCGGCTTTCCGGCGCGTGCGGATAGCGCTTCTTCTCGATGGCGTAATAGGCGCTGAGCAGCGGCTCGTCGATGCGGAGCCGGCGCCGCACCTCGCCGAGGGTTCGGCCGAGATGAGCGCCGTAGTCGACCTGGTTGAGCGGCGGGCTCTCGCAGAGGAATGCCAGCCGCACGGCGTCGCGGAACACCCGCACGTCCTCGCGGGTGAAGCGGTAGATGCCCGGGTACAGCCGTTCGGCGACCAGGGTGAACAGCCTTTCTTCGGTCGCGCTCAGCCGGTTCGTGCTGCCCATGGTGAAGCCGATGACGAAGGCTTCGTCCTTCGCCAGCAGGCCGCGCCCGAGAACGCAATGAATGTAATCGTGGGTCTTGAGGTCGACCGCGCCGTGGAACAGGTTGTATCTCGGGTTCTCGGCGAGGCGCACCATCAACGGAATGTCGTCGGGGGCGGCACCGACGCACGAAAGCTCCGCCGCGGCCTCACGCAAGGTCATGTCCTTGCGCGACAGCGGCACAGACCAGTCGGCATAGCTCAGCATTGCGAGCATGGAGCCGTTCTCCCGGCCTTTGTTGCTTCTAAGGGTAATATGGGAAGCGTGACGGCCACGGAAAAGGCGCGCCGGCCTTCGCGGCGCGTTACAATTTTTGGCATGGCCACTGCTCACGATCAGATCCGCGCCCGGGCGCTTGAGCTCGGCTTCGATGCCGTGGGGTTCGCCCGCGCCGAGAGCTCGGCGGCGGCGCGCGGCCATCTGGCCGAGTTCGTCGCCCAGGGCTTGCACGGCGACATGGGCTGGATGAAGGAGACGGCCGGGCGGCGCGCCGATCCGAAGACTCTGTGGCCGGAGGCGCGGAGTGCCGTCGTGGTGGCGCTGAATTACGGGCCGGCGGGTGATCCGCTGGCGAGCCTCGGCGAACCCGACCGCGGCACGGTCAGTGTGTACGCCCGCGGCCGCGACTACCACGACGTCATGAAAAAACGCCTGCGCGTGTTGGCGCGCTGGATGCACGAGACCTTCGCCGCCGAGGTGAAGCTGTTCGTCGACACGGCGCCGCTGATGGAAAAACCGCTCGCGGCGGCGACCGAACTCGGCTGGCAGGGCAAGCACACCAATCTCGTCTCGCGCCGCTTCGGATCCTGGCTGTTCCTCGGCGAGGTGCTGACCAGCCTCGACCTGGCGCCCGATCCGGCCGAAGCCGATTACTGCGGCGAATGCCGGCGCTGTCTCGATGTCTGCCCGACGCGGGCGTTCCCGGAGCCCTATCGGCTCGACGCGCGCCGCTGCATCTCGTATCTCACCATCGAGCACAAAGGGCATATCGCGCGCGAGTTCCGGGCCGCGATGGGCAACCGCATCTATGGCTGCGACGACTGCCTGGCCGTCTGCCCGTGGAACAAGTTCGCGACGCCGACGGCGACCGCGGAATTCCGCGGCCGCGATGATCTGGCGGCGCCGCGCCTGGCCGAGCTCGCGGCGCTCGACGACGCGGCGTTCCGCGCCCATTTCTCCGGCTCGCCGATCAAGCGGATCGGCCGCGACCGCTTCGTGCGCAACGTGCTGATTGCGATCGGCAACAGCGGCGAGCCGGCGCTCGCCGCTTCGGCCGCCCGGCTCCTGCGGGATCCCTCACCGCTGGTCCGCGCCATGGCGGTGTGGGCCGTGGCGCGGCTCCTGCGGCCGGAGGAGTTCGCCGCGCTGGCACGTGATGCGCGCCCCGGCGAGCGCGATCCCGACGTGCGAGCCGAATGGAACGCGGACGCCGGTTAGGGCGTGAACTCATAAACCCGCCTTCGACCAGCTTGCCCGAGTCCGCTTTAGAAGCGTAAGCGGCCGTCACTCGCCACTGGCGACACTTCAGGAATCGTGCCAATAACGGACCTGGTAAGTAGTAACTAAAATGGCCGTCAAGGGTGCTCACGAATTCTGTTTCGGCCACTATCGGCCGCGAGAATGGATTTTCCCGCGCGAGCACGCTACGAGAGAAATCTTGCCTCCGGATTGGCGGGACGTAATCCGCGGTAACAATGCATTCTGGAAGGTCGGTCGGCAAGTGACGGTGCCTCGTTCAGCCCGTCTGAAGGCCGGCCTCGAATATGCGCTTCTTCTGACGTGAGCCATCTTTTGCTGCGAAATCGGCTGGCGAGATGCCTTTACGACCAAACCTTTTGCGGTAGGCTCCCGGCGCCAAGCCTACGGCCTTGCGAAATACACGTGCAAATGAGGCCACGTCCTCATAGCCGAGCGAGTGGGCGATCTGCTTCTGCGAAGTGTTCCCGCCCTCCAGGAGCTCGCGCGCTCGCGCAATGCGAACGGCCCGACAATACTCGATCGGGCTCATGCCCGTTGCACTCGCGAACCGCCGCAGCAGCGTGCGC
>WNFI01040604.1_pt1 | contig 106848 bp, 105 predicted proteins | sample 5400471 | NCBI WGS metagenome assembly WNFI01 (sample SAMN13153348, study PRJNA577476) | soil metagenome | isolation source: 100 cm saprolite on Douglas fir-dominated hillslope | place: USA:California | collected 2013-09-17
GTCGGGCATGAGATGGTGCCGGTGGCGCTTTTTGCGCTTGCGGCTGCCTCGCTCGCCCTCGCCGCCTACCGTCGCCGCCTTGACTGATTTTTCCAGAGGACTTTAGGTTCGATTGTTGGCTGGATCGTGTTCGATTAAAACGCCGCCGGCGAGGCAAGCATAAGACGGTGAGCAGGTCGTTTATCGCCAGCACCATTGGGACCCGATCACCAGCGGACAAAGTGCCGTCCCAGGTCTCTGAATCAACCAGACCGCCTCAGTTTATCAAGAACGGTGCACGTGGGCGAGGCCGCTCGCTAGCGTTCGAATGTCGCTACTGGCACTAGCGGACCTACAGCTCCGTTATCGCCTGTCCGTGACTGGAATAACGGACATTGGCGAACAGCCACCGGCAGCCTCAATTAATGAGTACGCGCCCTAGCGAAACCGCTTGCAAAGCGGCGACTCCAGTGCGGCGCCGTCAACCTCCGCCGCGCAGCGCCCGGTCGAGACCGCGCAGCAGCGGCAGGATGACGTCGATCGTGGGCGTGGCGACGCGGGCCTGGCGGGCGAAGGCCTGGACCTGGCCCAGGATGGCCTCCGCCTCGATCGGCCGGCCGCGATCCACGTCCTGCAGCATCGACGGGCGCCAGCTTCCGGTGCCGCTCATCAGGATGCCTTCGGCGCTCACCTGGTCTCGGATGTCCCAGCCCTGCGCGGTGGCGACCGCCAGCGTCTCGTCGACGATGCGGGTCGCGAGCGACGCCAGCGTGCCGTCGCCGCCGATCCGGCCCGTATCGAGGCGGGTGAGGGCGGCCAGGGGATTGAACGCGGCGTTCAGCACCAGCTTGTGCCAGATCTCGCGCCGCAAGTCGGACGACGGCTCGGCCCCAAGCCCGGCGCTCTTCAGCAGCGCGACGGTGGAGCGGAGGCGGGCGCTGTCGGAGCGGTCGGGCTCGCCGACCAGCCACTGATTGCCGCCGTCGTGGGTCACCACGCCGGGGGCGGTGACGGTGTTGGAGGAATAGGCGACGCAGCCCAGGGCGCGCTGCGGCCCAAGCCCGCTCCACAAGGCACCGCCGGGGTCGAGCAGCGCCAGGGCGGCACCGCCGCCCTTCAGGCCGTGATTCCACCACCACGGAATGCCGTTCAGCACGAAGAGCACGGCCGCGTCCGGCCTCACGAGCCGCGCCAGGCGCTTGGCCTCGGCCGCGACCGCATAGGCTTTCAGCGTGACGATGACCAGGTCCTGGGGCGGCAAGGTCGCCGGATCGTCGGTCGCGGCGGCGGGCGTCGCGGTGACGGACTTGCCGTTGCGCCGCAGGCTGAGGCCCTGGGCACGGATCGCCTCCAATTGCGCGCCGCGGGCGATTACCGAGACATCCGCGGCGTGAGCGCTGAGCAGGCGGACGGCGACGTGTCCGCCGATCGCTCCGGCACCATACACACAGACTTTCATGAAGCTCGGGCTGCCGTCCTCGTCCGCCGCGGTCCTGGTTCGCTTGGGGGCACTGGCGTTGGAGTCGTAGCCGTTGCTATGTTAGGGGAGCAAGCAAATTCAAGCGCCCGGAGCGCACGAACCTCCGGCATGGGGAGCAGTCTATATGTCGAACAGATTTGGCATTGGTCAGCCGGTCCGGCGGGTCGAGGACGCGCGGTTTCTCACCGGCAGCGGCCGCTATGTGGATGATCTCAATCTGCCGCACCAGCTGTACGGGCATGTCCTGCTGTCTCCCTATGCGCATGCCAGGATCAAGCGCATCGGTACCAGTGCCGCCGAGAAGGCGCCGGGTGTCGTCTGCGTGCTCACCGGCAAGGACCTCGCCGCGGCGAATATCGGGGCCCTGCCGCCCAATTTCATGCCGGAAGACATCGGCGGCCCGAAGGGCCATCGCGCTGTCCGGCCGGTGCTGTGCCAGGACCGGGTGCGCCATGTCGGCGACCGCGTCGCGTTCGTCGTCGCCGAGACGGCGGCCCAGGCCCGCGATGCGGCGGAGCTGATCGAGCTCGACATCGAAGAGCTGCCGGCGGTGACCGATGTCGAGGACGCGATCAAGCCGGACGCGCCGCAGGTCTACCAGGAAGCGCCGGGCAATCTCTGCGTCCCCATCATGTTCGGCAACAAGCAGGCGACCGACGAGGCCTTCGGCAAGGCGAAGCACACGGTCAAGCTGCGCCTCGAGAACAACCGGCTGGTGGCCAACGCGATGGAGCCGCGCGGCTGCATCGGGGACTACAGCCCGTATGACGACAGCTACACTCTCTACAGCAGCACGCAGAACCCGCATGGTGTGCGCTCGATGCTGTGTGGCCCGGTGCTCAAGATGCCGGAGACCAAGCTTCGCGTGGTCGCCTACGACGTCGGTGGCGGCTTCGGCATGAAGGGCGACACCTACCCGGAAGAGGCGCTGGTGTTGCTCGCGTCCCAGCGCTGCGGCCGGCCGGTCAAATGGATCAGCAGCCGCTCCGACGGGTTCCTCACCGACGATAGCGGCCGCGATTCCGTGATCAACGCCGAAATGGCCTTCGACGACAGCGGCCGCGTCCAGGCCATCCGCGCCCACGCGCTGCAGAATTTCGGCGCCTATGCGGTCGGCGCCGCCGTGGTGACCCTCGTCTATTCGGTCAAGCTGATCACCGGCGTCTACGACATTCCGGCCGTTCACGTGGCGAGCAAGGCGATCTTCACCAACACGACGCCGACGGGCCCTTACCGCGGCGCGGGGCGGCCGGAGGCGGCCTTCATCAGCGAACGGCTGATGGATGAGGCGGGGAAGAAGCTCAACATCGATCCGGCCGAAATCCGTCGCCGCAACTACATCAAGAACGAAGCGTTCCCGTACAAGACCGGGACAGGCTTCATCTACGACAGCGGCGACTTCGCCAGGACGATGGACGAGGGGCTGAAACTCGCGGACTGGTCCAGCTACCAGAAGCGCGTGGAGGAGAGCCGTGCGAAGGGCAGGCTGCGTGGCCGCGCCGTGATCTACTACATCGAGGATGCTGGCGTGTTCAACGAGCGCATGGAGCTGCGCTTCGATCCGAGCGGCATGGTGACCATCGTCGCCGGCACGTTCTCGCACGGCCAGTCGCATGCGACGACCTTCGCGCAATGCGTCTCGGACTGGCTGGGCGTCGCGTTCGAGAACATCCGCTTCATCCAGGGCGACACCAACCAGGTGGCGTTCGGGCGCGGCACCTACGCGTCGCGCTCAGCCGTGGTCGGCAGCGGAGCCTTGCGCGCCGCTGCGGACGCGGTCATCGAGAAGGGCAAGAAGCTCGCCGGCTTCCTGATGGAGGCGAGCCCGGCCGACATCACCTTCGAGGCCGGCCAGTTCAAGGTCACCGGGACCGACAAGGCGGTGACGATCACCGATGTGGCGCGCGCCGCGTACCGTCCGGCGGGCTTGCCCAAGGACCTTGGCGTCGGGCTCGAGGCCAGCGGCGCGTTCGCCCCCGAGCCGCCGAGCTATCCGAACGGCTGCCACCTCTGCGAGGTCGAGGTCGATCCGGACACCGGGGCGGTGACCGTGGACAAATACGCGGCGGTCGACGATGTCGGCCGGCTGATCAACCCGCTGATCGTCGACGGGCAGATCCACGGCGGCCTGGCGCAAGGCTTCGGCCAGGCGCTGATGGAGCACGCGGTGTTCGACCGCTCCGGCGGGCAGCTCCTCGCCGGCAGCTTCCTCGATTACGGGATGCCGCGGGCCTCGGACATGCCGTCGTTCAAGGTCGGGTACAACGAGGTGCCCTGCAAGACCAACCCGCTGGGCGTCAAGGGTGCCGGCGAGGCGGGGACCTGCGGCGCGCCGCCGGCGATCATCAACGCGATCCTGGACGCGCTGCGGCCGCTCGGCGTGAAGGACATCCAGATGCCGGCGACACCGAAGCGGGTCTGGGAGGCGATCAAGAGTGCCAAGGCGGCGTAGGGCAGATCAGCGGCCGGGTGGGGCGGACAAAATGGGGCTGCGGTTCACCATGAAACTGCTTCTGTGGCCTGTGATGCTTGCCTTCGCGTGCGGGCTTCGAACCGCTCAGGCTCAAACCGTCGTGAGGGATAAGTTCGTAACATCGGTCCTCACCGACGGCCTGATCGCCGAGAGTCATAAAGCGCTCGTCGGTGAAGTACCACCATCGCATGTTGATAATGCGGGACGCGGAGTGCTTTTGGTTCGGCTTTTCCTGCTGGGGGAGCGCGGTGAATGCGCTGAGCCCTCCCCGAAGCAATGTCCAAAGGTCAAATTACTCGTCGCCGTCAAAGACCTGTTAGAGGTTGAATTTCCGGGCGTCCCGAGCGCGCGACTCTATCAACTGGATGATGCCTATGGCTGGGAGCTGACTCGTTGGAAATCGTTCTCCTCAAACGCGGTCGACCGAAATTCTTTCACCGTTTTCGAGGTTCGGAAACGGGTGATCAGGAAGGTTCCAGACAAATCGAAATTCGAGTGGAAGGATGAACTTTACGAAATCAGCGCCAATACTTTCCGACTTCGCGTTGCCAAGATGAACTAGTCACCGGGTGCGAGCTAGATGAGCGTCCGTGACGGCGTTTACAAGGGATACCATGCAGACGGGCGGCTTCTGAAAGTCTCTCCGTCCGGGGCCAGCGTAGAAGATCGAATTGGGAGAAACTGAACCTCACCACGCCGACGAGCTAATCGCGCTGTTGATCGGATTGCTCGCGCCGCGGGGCATCCATCCGGATCGGTTCGGGGCGGTAGTCGTTGATTAGCCGGCGAAGGAGTGCATGTAAGCCCACCTCAGACAGAATTGCATCAGCGTTTTTGATCGATGCAATAGTTTTCGGGCGAATTCGCGTGGCGGATCAAAGGATTGTAAAACTATTGCACTATTGCACCGATTTTAGGGGGGCGGGCCCATGATCCCGATGCTGCAGCTGCCGCGGGTGCAGTTCGACTTCGGCGCGGTGAAGGTACTGCCGGACGAGCTGGCCGCCCTGGGCGTCGGCCGGCCCTTGCTCCTGACCGACAAAGGCCTGGCCGCGTCCGACGTCTTCGGGCGCGTGCGTGCCGCGTTGGGCAACCGAACCGATGCCGCGGTCTTCGATGCGGTTCCGGAGAACCCGACCGTTGACGGCGTGGCGCGGGCGCTGGCGCTCTATCGCGCCGAGCGGTGCGACGGCGTGGTCGCGGTCGGCGGCGGCTCGGTGATCGACAGTGCCAAGGCGGTGGCGCTGCTGGCCACGCACCCCGGCTCGATCGAGGACTATTTCGGCCGGCCGGAGAAGGTCACCGCCGCGGTCGCGCCGCTGGTGGCCATCCCGACCACCGCCGGAACCGGCAGCGAGGCGTCGCGCGGGGCCGGCATTCACCCGACGGCGACCGCGCGCTCGCGCTCCATCGGCAGCCCGTATCTGGTGCCGAAGGTGGCGATCTGCGACCCCGAGCTGACCATCGGCCTGCCGCCACGTCTCACCGCCGGCACGGGCATGGACGCGCTGACGCACTGCATCGAAGGCTATCTGTCCGTGTTCGTGAGCCCGCCGGTCGACGCGGTGGCGCTGGGCGGTGTCCGCCGCGTCGTCGCGCATGTCGAGCGGGCGGTGAACGACGGGAAGGATCGCGACGCGCGGTGGCAGATGATGATGGCGGCGCTTGAGGGCGGGATCAGCCTCTCGAAGGGCGCCGGCCCGGCGCATGCGATCGCCAACACGCTCGGCGACCGCGGCCTGCATCACGGGACGCTGGTGACTCTGTGCATGCCGGCTGTGCTGCGGGCGCTGGAGCCGCATGCCGGCGAGAAGATGCGGCAGCTGGCGGACGCCATGGGTGCGCGGAACGCCGCGAACGCGGTTGAGGCCTTGAGCCGGAAGGTCGGCCTGCCGGCCAATATCAAAGCGCTCGGCTATCCGGCCGGCGACCTCGACGAGATGGCCGAGGATGCCGCGCAGAGCTTCTTCAACCTGCGCAGTCCCTATCGTCCGACGACTGCGGAATATAAGGACATGATCTCAGAGATCATCGGCTAAGCAGCTCTTGATCGCACAGCCGGGGCCGGTAAAGTCGGTCTCAAACCCTGGAGGACACGACATGTATCCGGATGTTTCGCTGTATATCGACGGCGCCTGGGGCAAGGGTGCCGGCAAGCGCAGCCAGCCGATCCTCAATCCGGCGACCGGCGAGGCCGTGGGGCAGGTCCCGTTCGCCGAGAAGGCGGACCTCGACCGCGCGTTGGCCGCGGCATCGAAAGGCTTCCAGACCTGGAAGAAGGTCTCGGCCTTCGACCGCTACAAGCTGATGCGCAAGGCGGCCGATCTCATCCGCAGCCGCGCCGACGACATCGCCGCCAACATGACGATGGAGCAGGGCAAGCCGATCGCCGAGGCCAAGATGGAGACGATGGCCGGCGCCGACATGATCGACTGGATCGCCGAAGAAGGCCGGCGCGCCTACGGCCGCGTCATCCCGGCCCGCGTCGAGGGCGTGTACCAGCTGGTGATCAAGGAGCCGGTCGGTCCGGTCGCCGCGTTCACGCCGTGGAATTTTCCGATGAACCAGGCGGTGCGCAAGATCTCGGCGGCGATCGCCACCGGCTGCTCCATCATCATCAAGGCGTCCGAGGAGACGCCGGCGACTTGTGCCGCCCTGGTGCAGGCCTATGTCGACGCCGGGCTGCCGCCCGGCGTGCTGAACCTCGTGTTCGGCGTGCCGGCGGAAATCTCCGAATACCTCATTCCGCACCCGGTCATCCGGAAAGTGACCTTCACCGGCTCGACCGCGGTCGGCAAGCATCTGGCCGCCCTCGCCGGCAAGCACATGAAGCGGGTGACCATGGAGCTCGGCGGACATGCGCCGGCCATCGTGTTCGAGGACGCCGACGTCGACGTTGCGGCAAAGATCCTGTCGGCGAACAAATTCCGCAACGCCGGGCAGGTCTGCGTCTCGCCGACGCGGTTCCTCGTCCACGAGAAGGTTTATGGCTCGTTCGTTGACAAGTTCGTCGCCGCGGCGAAAGCGCTCAAGGTCGGTGACGGCCTCGACAAGGAGACGCGCATGGGCCCGCTCGCCAACGCGCGCCGGGTCGAGGCGATGGACGCGTTCGTCGCCGACGCGAAGGCCAAGGGCGCCAAGGTTCAGACTGGCGGCAAGCGCATCGGCAACAAAGGTTTCTTCTACGAGCCGACGGTGCTCACCGATGTGCCGAACGAGGCGCGGATCATGAACGAGGAGCCGTTCGGTCCGTTGGCGCCCATCACGCCGTTCAAGGACTACGACGCGGTGATCGCCGAAGCCAACCGGCTGCCCTACGGCCTCGCGGCGTATGCCTATACGAAGTCAGCCAAGACCGCGGCCGCCGTCGGCAGCGCCATCGAAAGCGGGATGATCTCGATCAACCACCATGGACTGGCGCTGCCGGAAGTGCCGTTCGGCGGGGTCAAGGATTCCGGCTACGGATCGGAGGGCGGCTCGGAGGTCATCGAGGCCTACCTGAACACCAAGTTCGTGACCCAGGCGGGCCTCTGAACTGCGTCATCGCGAGCGACGCGAAGCGATCCAGAGAAGCGTTCGAACCCCTGGATTGCTTCGTCGCGAAGCCTGTCCTCGGGCCGGCCGGAGCCTGTCGTCCGGCCCGCCTTCGGCGGGACCGGTGGGGCCGGGCCCGGGGGGCTCCTCGCAATGATGTGAAGCGCTAAGCGCGCTTGCGGGGGCGCTGGGAGCGCGTGCGGGCGGCCTTGCGGGCGGCGCGCTGACGGGTGGCTTTCGGCCGCTGCGCCGCGGCGCCTCCGCCGAGGCGGCCGCCTTTGCGGGCCGGCGCCTTGTTCGTGCGCGTGCCGCGGCCCGATCCGCTTTTGCGGCCGCCGCCGGTCATCTTGTTGACCGTCGCCCAGGCGCGCCGTTCGGCTTCGCCCTCGGAGACGCCGCGATGCTCGTAGCCTTCCTCGATATGCTCGGCCTGCCGTTTCTGCTTGCTGCTGTAACTCGCTTTGCTGCCTCTGGCCATGATCGGTTCCTCTAGCTCGGTGACGTGAGGTCAAGGAGCGCCAGCACCACCTGAACTCCCGGAGCCCAGCACATTCGGGCGGTGAAAGTGGTCCTGGGCCAAGACCTCCAGCTTGGCGAGATGCTCCTGAACCATGGGGGTTGCTTCGGCGGCGTACTGCCGGAGCGCGTCGTTATCGCCGGCCTGGCTGTACGCCCGCTGCAGGTCCAACGCGTCCCGATGGCCTTGCAGCTGCGCCTGGAAATAAGTCTGGTCGAACTGGTCGCCCGATTCCTTCCGCAGCTCCTGGAGGAGCTCCTGATGTTTGCTGTCGAGGCCGTTCGGGACGGTGGCTTTGACGTGTCCCGAATTGAGCGCGGTCTTCAGCCTGGCCGAGGCCTGGGAATGATCTTCGACCATATGGCGACCAAACTCGCGGACCGCGGGGTTCTGCGACTTCTGGGCCGCGAGCTCGCCCGCCTGGACCTCGAACTGGTCGGTGACGGCGGACTTCTGAACGTATTCCTGGGTGCTGACCGGTACCGACGCCACGTTCGCCGGGCGATTGCCGCCCGCATCCTGGGCCACGGCGGCGAGGCTGCCGATGAGCACTCCCGCGGCGGTCAATCCGACGCCGAGCGCCAGCCAGATCAGACCGTCGGGTCCGCCGGGCATCGACCGGCTCGCCGTGGCGACCTGCGCCCGGCGCGGTGCCTCATTCCGAAACGCCAGATGTTTCATGGTCATCTCCAGCGCGTGAGGGAACTCTTGTGGGCTTAACATCACCGCCAAGGAATAGTTCCGGTGGGGCCAGAGCCGGGAACCTTCGGGGGCTCCAGTCATTGTCTGGTTGCCAAGCCACATCTTCCGAACAGACGCGGCGCGGGCGCTCGTTCTCCAGAGGTGCTCCGATGAAGGCAGTCGTTTTTCATGACGTCGGCGACATCCGGCTCGAAGACGTCCCCGAGCCGAAACTGAAGGCCCCCTCGGATGCGATCGTCCGCATCACCGCCTCCGCCATCTGCGGGACCGACCTGCATATGGTGCGCGGGACCATGCCCGGCATGAAGGAAGGCACGATCCTCGGGCACGAAGGCGTCGGCGCGGTCGAGGACATCGGCAAGGGTGTGCACAACCTCAAGGCCGGCGACCGCGTGGTGATCCCGTCGACGATCGGATGCGGCTATTGCAGCTACTGCCGCGACGGCTATTTCGCGCAATGCGACAATGCCAATCCGAACGGCCCGACGGCCGGGACCGCGTTCTTCGGCGGGCCGGCGGAAACCGGCCCCTTCGACGGCCTGCAGGCCGAGTATGCGCGGATCCCGTTTGCCAATGTCGGCCTGGTCAAGGTGCCGCCCGAGATCGACGATCACCAGGCGATTCTTCTGTCCGACATCTTTCCGACGGCCTATTTCGGTGCGGATATGGCCGAGATTTCGCCCGGCGACACGGTGGCGGTGTTCGGTTGCGGGCCGGTCGGATTGTTCACGATCGTGTCGGCGTTCCTGAAGAGCGCCGGCCGGGTGATCGCCATCGACGCGGTGCGCTCGCGGCTGGACCGCGCGGCGGCCCTCGGCGCCGAATGCATCAACTTCGCCGAAGACGATCCGGTCGAGGCGATCAAGGAGCTGACGGGCGGCATCGGCGTGGATCGCGCGATCGACGCGGTCGGCGTCGATTCGTCATCGCCGAAGAAGCGGGATCCCGAGGGCGAGCAAGAGGTGAAGAAGATCGCGCGCAAGACGCATCCCGAAAACGGCAACTGGCATCCGGGCAACCACCCCTCGCAGGCGATCCGCTGGGCGGTCGCGTCCTTGGCGAAGGCTGGAACGCTGTCGGTTATCGGCGTCTATCCGAAGACCGTGGAATTTTTCCCGCTCGGCGAGGCGATGAACAAGAACCTCGCGATCAACATGGGCAACTGCCACCACCGCCGCTATCTGCCCAAGCTCGTGCGCATGGTCCGCGCCGGTGAGGTTGATCCCTCGGAGGTCCTGTCCCACGTCCAGCCGCTCCACGACGCGATCAGCGCCTATAAGGCGTTCGACAAACGGGCGGAAGGATGGATCAAGGTGGCCATGCATGTGGGCGCGTAACGCATATTGTCATAGGAGGTTTTGATGCGCGTAGCGGAGGTGATGACTCGCGATGTGCAGACCGTCTCGCCTTCGGACACGATCCAGAAGGCGGCCGCGACGATGGACAATCTCAATGTCGGCGCGTTGCCCGTCTGTGACGGGGAGCGCCTGCAGGGCGTCATCACCGATCGCGACATCACCGTGCGCGCCACCGCCGCCGGACAATCGCCGAGCGAAACCAAGGTCGGCGACGTGATGACCGGCGAAATCGATTGCGTCTTTGAGGACGACGACGTGGAAGAGGCGGTGAACAAGATGAAGGCGCGCCAGATCCGCCGCCTCCCGGTGATCAACCGCGAAAAGAAGTTGGTCGGCGTGGTCTCGCTGGGCGATCTCGCGACGAAGACGGACGACGCCGGGAGCGCTGCCGAGGCGCTGAAGCACGTCTCGAAGCCCTCGCGGCCCGACCGCGACCGGAAGAAGAAGTAGTGGCGGTGGCAACGGCCGGCTTGCCAGCCGGCTCTTGCGCTCCCCAGCCATGATCATCGCCAAGGAATACAAGTCGCTCCTGACGCCGGAGCTGACCGGTTGGCGGATGGCCGGCGCCGGCGGCTTTTCGCCGAAGGAGGACTGGATCGAGAGCTTCGGCGGCCCCGGCATCCTGTGGTACGCCGACCAGGAATTCGCCGACTTCGTGTTGCGCGTCCGCTGGCGCCTCGTGGACGGCCACGACAACTCGGGCGTGTTCATCCGCATTCCGGCGCTGGCCAACGACATCCAGCCGGCGATCGACGAGGGCTACGAAATCCAGATCGACGACCGCGGCGTCGACCCCGCCACCGAGACGCTCGACAGCCCCTTGCATCGGACGGGTGCGATCTATGGGCTGGCGCCGGCGATCGCCAACGCGTCCGCGCCGGTCGGCATCTGGAACGATTTCGAGATTGCCGCGCAGGGTCCCTCGATCGAGGTCACCCTCAACGACGTCCCGGTCTCCCGGCTCGAGCACGGACGGCGCCGGTCGAGCGGCCATATCGGGCTGCAGGCCCACCACGACGGATCGCGCGTCCAATTCCAGCTTTGTGAGATCCGCGTCCTTTAGGGATCAAGCGGACAGAAAAAATGCCGCCCCGGGCGAGCCGGAGCGGCATTTTCGTTGCGAGCGGAGAGCTCAGCGCGTCGAGCCGGAGCCGCCGGTCGAGCCGGAGCCGCCCATCGAGTCCGAGCGCGAGCCGGAGCCGCCCATCGAGCCGGAGCCTGAGCCACCCATCGAGCCGGAGCCCGAGGTGCCGGTCGAATTATTCATATCGCGGTTCCGATTCCGGTTGCGGTCGGGAGCCTGGCTCTGCTGCGGATTTGTGGTGGACGAGCCGTAGCCCGAACCCGAGCCGGAGCCTGAACCCGACATACTCGGAGACGAGGAGCTGCCGGACGACGAACCGCCGGATGGGGCCGACATCTGCGCAAATGCTGTGCCAGCGACGAGCAACGCCGCGGCCGTGACGATCAATGTACGCATAGGGATTCCTCTGTTTGCGAAGTTTGGCCAACGCCCGATTCCAACGCCACCCGAGAGCGAACGTTCCCATCTTGGTCGCGATTGGGCGGCGAGGGCCCGGTCCGCACAGCGGTACCGCGGGCCCGCTAACTCATCGAGAGCCTAAAAAAGCGCGCCCCGCCGAAAGGCGGGGCGCCAAGCGGACTGCTCAAGCGAGGGGGAGGCCTGAGCGGTCGTTATGGGCCGGTGCGACCGGCCCGGCGGCTTTGTCGCTGCTCGTGGGTGGCGCGGCACGCGACAGGCGCGAATCGGCGCCGCGAGCGGGCCGCAATTACTCCAGCACAGCGTGGATGCCAAGCCCGACCACGCCCCACCAGCTGGCAGCGGCGGCGAATACGCCGATCCAGATCCAACCGCGATACGGATGAACGGCGTCAATGGCGAGGTCGGCGCTCGCCGTCGCTTCGACGCGCTCGAGAGGCTTTACGTCCGTCACCGCCGCCATGACCGTTTCTCCCTGCCGTATGCGGCGGAACGCCTCCCGGATATTCGAGCGGCTATGGCCCGAATTTCGCCGCGATGGCGAAGGTGGGACTGTTGATCACCAGAAAGCAACTCGAGCAGGAGATATGATTGCCCGTCGGTTCGGTGAGGTATGCCCTCCCGAAGAGGGAGATGGTGAGCGTGCTCGTGTTGCTCACGTCGATCTCCAGGTGGCCGCCGTTGACCTTGTCCATCTGCTGGCTCGTGAGCCGCACGGGCTCGAGCCGCACGGGGTCGTGCGCCCACGCAACGCCCGCAAGGAATGGCAAAGCGGCAAGACCGTGTATGAACCTCTTCATTTGCATCTCACCTCCGCTGGCGGCGGTCGCGGACTGACGGGTGACGATGCCCCATCATTCGTTCCAGCCGGTTTCCCACAGCGCTGGCAGCACACCAAGCCCGCTTGGCTCGCCGCCCGGTGTGCTGCCAGGCGCTACCTTCACCGGCCGCCTAGAGCGGCAGGAAGGCTGCTTGCACGCTCAAGTTCTTGCTGAGGACGTTGAGGAAACATGCCGTGCACAGAGGCGGAGCGAGGTCGACCGTCACGATGACCGCACTCGTATTGCTGATGGTGGTTTCACGGAACGTGAAGCCCGCGGTGACCTTGTCCATCTGCTTGTTGGTGAGCTGCAGAGGCTGTTGCTTTGTCACTGGCTCCGTTGCGAAGGCGACACCGGTGAGCAACGGCAGAGCCGCGACAGCATAGAGCAAGCTTTTCATGTGTGTCTCCATTCGAGGCTAGGGCAGTTTCGAATGCCTTTGTCCAAAGATGAGCGACGCCCTCCGCCGGAGCATCGGGCGTCACGACGATCAGGGCAGGGTAGCGAACGTGTCTGCGTGAACGGCCGCAGCAGCCTGGGTCAAGATCCCACCCGCCGCCAGGGCCTGGCTGAAGGCCAGGCCAACCGCAATCCTGCCTGCCCCGACGGTGACGACGTTCGTGGAGGTCTGCGTCACCGTGTCGGCGGCGATTTCGCCGAGGGCTAGTGCAGCGGCGTTGGCGAGGGCCACGCCACCCGCTGTGACACGATCCATCTGTTTTTCGGACAGCTGCAGCGGCTGCCCCGCATGAGCGGTGCCGGCAAGCGCAAGCAGCGCCGCGCCCGCCACCAGAGAGAAAAGCTTGTTCGTCATTGTTCGGTTCCTTTGTCTGAAGATTGAGATCAGGATGAGATCCGCTTCAAGCGGTCGCGCCCAACGCGTCGGTCACCCCCCGAAGCCCGGAATCGCCACTGGGGTGATCGTGCTGGTGACCGTCGACGATTGCGCACCCGCCACCGATTTGAAGAGTGTCGACGTGAATTCGTCGAGTCTGAGCGTCGCGATGGGCCTGACTTGTGACGCCGACGCCGTCGTCGTCAGGACGACCCCGCTTTCTCCGACAACACCCTGAGCGTCGGCGATCGACAGGGCGGTGAACCCCGCGGTCACTCGATCCATCTGTTGATCCGTCAACGGCTGCCCGGCGACGGCAAGGCTGGCTGCGAACGGCAGCGCCGCCAGGCCCATGAGCACCTTAGTTGTAAGTTTCATAAGTTCCTCCTTTTCTGACACGACCCAGGACCACTTCCTGAGTTTGCTCATAGCCCTCACGGGAGTGAATGCCGCCCGGGATCAGTTCGCCCGCGCGATGCCTCCCCGTGGGCTAAAATCCGATCACGCCGCCGTAAGCGACCGTCCAGCCGACTTGAGCCGTCACCCCGCCAGCGCCATGCACCGTCTGGTTGACGGTTGAGATGAGCACGAGATTTCCTGTGGCAGTGCCGCCCGTCGTCACCGACGTCGAAGAGGTGGGCGGCGGATTGTTCAGCAGGACGCCGTTCGTCCCGACCGCGACGGCCACCCCGTCCGAGGCGCCGATGCTCGACGCCGCGAAGCCCGGCTGGCCTTTGACCACTGAACTGCCGGGAGAGACGACGGACGTGCCGGTTGTCTGCACGAGGGCGAGGGCGCCCGTGGCTTGCGCGTCGGTGGAAGAGAACACGGTGACGCCGCCAGCCGTCACCCGGTCCAGCTGTCGGCTCGTGAGTGCCATGGGCCCATCGGCACGCGCGCTGGGCGCGCTGCACAGCAGCGTGCCCGCCGCGGCTAAGCCAAGGACCGTGTTTCGTATCGTATGCATAGCGAGATCCTCTCGACGATCTGTCTTCAATGGATAGTGGTGGCTGTCTTGAGGATTCCGGTGAGGGTTGCGGGCACCTGCACGGTTGTTCCGACGCTGGGCCCGGTCGGGCCGCCGCCGCCGTCACCGCCACCGCCGCCACCGCCGCCGCCACCACCACCGCCACCACCGGTAAGTCCGGTGCTGCTAGTCGTCGTGGTGACGCCGTTCACGCTCATGGAGGTAGCGGACGACAATGCGCAGCCCGTACATTCGATTCCGAGAATTTGTCCGGCTGTAACGCTGTCCATCTGTGCGTCGGTGAGATGATCGGCCGCTCCGACAGCCTTGGCGCAGAGGAATAGGCTCAGCGATGTAAAGAGCACTGCCTTGCTGCTCATGGCGTCCTCCAAAATTCGTGGTCGGTCCGACTTCTATCGACGGACATCTCGTCGTGCGGTCTCCTCAACTGTGGGTTGTTTTGCGGTGTAGGCTTTATTTCGCCGTAATCTGGCGGAAGCGCAACGAACATTCCGGCTAACTCTCGGAATGGGTATTTGGCTCAGACGGCCGTCCTTTGGGGGCAATTCGATGGCCGTTCGGATGAGGGCCGCGGGCGGGATCACCCTTTCGGGCGATCGTGCGGCACGAGCGCGAGCCCAGTCTTTTGAACCGGGTTCGTCGCAGTTAAGCACGACGGTGCGTCAGCTTTTGGCGCTGGTGACTATGGTGACTTCGAGGTCGAGGTCATGGCCGGCATGAATGTGGACCAGGCGGCCTTCGCAGAAGCCGCTTTAGGTCGCTGTGCTCATCGGTCGCGCGCGCCGGTCACATAGTCCCTTCGCGCCAGCGCAGGCCACGACTGGAAATGGCCCGCGTCTGTTGGACCATGAGATTTGTCCTCCGCCACCGGAAGTCGTAGACGCCACCGGAAGTCGTAGACAGGCTCGGCATTTCGTATACGATCAAAGAAACGGCCACAGTAACAGCCGTATCGGCGTCGATCAGGTTGGAGGCACCGCTTTAATGGGAGTCGCGCCGCCAAACGCAGTCGAAGTCCGGCCTACGCGCAGGCGCGCGGCACCGGTGAGTGCTGTCCGCGGCCGCGTTCTCCGGTCCGCGCTCGTTTGGTTGCTGACTCTAGCGCCCGGCCCCGCGCTTGCCGACTCGCCTCCTGTCAAGACGTTGCTCGAGCTCCGGCATCAGAACGTCGTCGTCCAGAAATATGATTTGAGCTGTGGTGCGGCGGCCTTGGCCACCCTGCTCAAATTTCAGTTCGGCGACCCGGTCAGGGAGCAGGAGATTAACCTCGGGATGATCCGGCGTAAGGAGTACATCGAAAATCCCGAACTCGTACGTGTCAGGCAAGGGTTTTCGCTGCTCGACATGAAGCTGTTCGTGGATAGCCGCGGCTACGAGGGTATCGGCTACGGCCAGCTCGATATGGACGATCTCGTTAAGTTTGCCCCGATCATCGTGCCGGTGAGCCCCCTCGGCTACAATCACTTTGTGGTCTTTCGCGGCGTCTTGCGCGACCAGGTCCTGCTCGCCGATCCGGCCTACGGCAACCGGACCATGTCGCGCGAGAAATTCGAGCGCATCTGGATCGATTTTCCAGAGCTCGGAAAGGTCGGGTTCATCGTGACGCGTTATGGCAAGCCGGCGCCGCCCGGAGCGCTCGCGCCGCGCGCCGACGAATTCATCACCCTGCCGCGGCCTGTCACGGGTTCGAGCTTGTACTAGACCCGAGATCCGGTTGAATGGAACCATTCACGTCACCGTCATGGCCGGGGGGAACGACATGACACGACTGTCCGGGCGATCCAGGGCCGCATGGCCCGCGATGCGAGTGATTTTGGCGGCCGTGATTGTAAGCGCGATGGCGGTGCCCTCGCTGCGTGCCGAGGAGCCGACGGTCGATGAGCTGCAGAAGCGGATCGACGAACGCGACACGGTCATCCGCGACTTGGTACGGCGCGTCGAGGCGCTGGAGCGTCAGACCCAGCCCGCCGCCGCTCTGCCGCCCGCAGCGCGGCGGCCGGGGCCGTCTCCTGCCGCGGCTGTGGCGCCAGTCCCCGTGCGGCCGGGCACATTCCCCCCCGCCGTGCAACCCGCCCAACAGCAACAGGAACAACAGCAGCAGCAGCCGGCACCAGCGCCAGGGCAGATCGAAGTCAGCGAAGAAGCTGCGCAGCGCGCCCTCGAGCGGGCACTCGTACAGACCGGCGCGCTGCTGCTGCCGTCGGGAGTAGGCGAATTCGTGCCGGGCTTCCGCTACATTCGACGCGAAACCGACAATCCGGGCCAGATCGCGGTTTTGTCCAATGGCCAGATCTTAGCCACCAACAGCCTGATCCGCAGCAACCAGCTCGAAGCCAACGCGCTGTTCAGGCTCGGCCTGCCTTATGCCTCGCAGGTCGAAGTGACGGTGCCGTACGACTACAAAAGCCTCACCACCGCCAATCAGGTCGGCGGCACCGCCCTCAGCGCCCAGACGACCGACGCGTGGGGCTTTGGCGACCCGTCGATCATCTTCATCAAGCAACTGACGACCGAAGGGGCGTGGCGGCCCGGCCTGTTCGGCGCCGTCGGCTGGGATACGAATCTCGGACAGCGGCGCCACGGAATCGCGGCCGGTACGGGGTTCGACGAGATCACGGGCTCGCTGACCGCCGTGAAGCGGCAAGACCCGCTCGTGTTCACGGCCGGCTTGGGTTATGCGCACTCGCTTCAGTATGCCGGCATCCAGCCCGGTGACGTGTACACGACGTCCCTCCAAATGTTATTCGGCATCAGTCCGGAAACGACGCTGCGCATCTCGCCGCAGCTGGCCTTCGCCGACGAGACGCGCCTCCGGGGCGCCCCGCTCCCCGGATCGAATCAGGTCGCCGGTACCATGACCTTTGGCGCGCTCAGTATCCTCGGGCCTGGCTTGGTCATGGACCTGAACACGGATATCGGCTTGACGCGCGATGCGCCGAAATACGCTATTCGCGTTTCGTTTCCCATCCGCTTCGGCCTGTATTAGCGCATCCTTCGCCGCGCCACGAAGCATCACAACAGCGGCTTGCGCTGGCGACGGAACAGTCGGCGACGCGCGCTGCTCTTTATGAGACCGCGCGCCTAGCCAAGAGCGGCGCGGCCCCACCCGAACGGGGCAGGATGGGGGCCGCGCTAGCCGAATGATAGCCGGGCTGCGGCGATCGCTAATGCACGATGGACACCGCCAGAAGTGAGCACTGACAAAGGGCGGTTGTCGCTGTTACCTGTTTGACCGAATTGACCATGCTGGCCACGATGTCGGCGAGCATGACCGTCGCAGTCACCGAGCAATCGGCAGCTTGATCGCCAGAGGCGTAGGCGCGGCCGCTGCCGCGGGTCACGGCGAGCTCCTGGGTTCCTAGCATATATGGGGGGCGGGGATCCGACGGAGGGTCGACATGCACCTTGAGCGCCTGTCCGTACGTGACCTCGAATCTGGCGAAGGCCTCGGTAAAAGCCGTGGTGCCGCGCGCGACCGCGTCGGCATCGATCCGGAAGGACAGGCTGCCGGCCGTGACCCGATCGAGGTTCTCAGGGCTGAGGACGACCCGATGGCTGGTGCGTGAACCACCGTCGGCGGCGTGGGCGCGGGAGCTCACGCACAGCGCGACGGCGGCAGGCGGCGCCGAGGTGACGCCGGCGATCAGCCAGAACAGAACGGTGATGCGCGGCGCGGTCTTGCTTCTACAGAAGGTCCGCTGGGCCGGTTGCTGCATCTTGCCCTCCCGCGGGCGCGGCCATGGCCGCACTCCCCGATCGTTCGACCGCATCTATCCGATCGTCCGGGTGATATTCCTCCGTCAGATCGGCACGACCAACGGGACAAACGGCCGATCGGCCGGGCAATCGGACACAGCTATTCACCGAAGGGATAGGACGTCGCTACCTCGATCGGGTGGCGCGCGGACCGGCCAGCCGGGCCGCCGTCGCGCATCACGTCGGTCAGCGTCGGCGCCGGTGATCCGTGCGGTGCGGCCGGCGACAGAATTTTTTGCGGCGGGAAAAAATTTCGCGGGTGGCCGGCACCATGCCTTGTCTATTTGGGACCCGCCGTACCACCTTTGCGTTGTGCGAGACCTGTTTATCATCTTGTGCGGTCGATTGACGGTCGGTGACAATCGAAACTAGGGGAACGTCGTCGCCGCGTGGAATCGCCAGGGCGACGCCGTTGGCGGACACGAGCGAGTCCTGCTGTTCAAACTGCGGCTGGGTCGGAAGCCGGACCGCCTGGGGGTGCTGGACTGAATATGACAGCCGCCTGAGAGTCTGGAGCACCCCTTACGCGGCCCTTCGATAGGCTCTGGTATGCGGGTTCTATTCGTCTGCGCGGACAAAGCCGTCGCTGCTGCCGCGACCGAAACCCTGTTCGAGGTGGGCGTCGAGGTGACGGTCGTCGAAACCTTGGAGACGGCCAATGTGCGGGATATCGACGCGGTCCTGCTGTGGCATCAGGCTCTGCGCAAGATGGTCCGCGCGCGTCGCCTGCAGCTGCTTCATCTCCCAAGCCGCGTGCCCATTATCGTGGCGATGAGGATCGAGGACGCGCTGACCATGCCCGACGATACGTTATTCGCCGACGGGATCGTGTTCGTGGATGCTAATTTGAGCCGTCTCGTCGAGATCGTGCACCTGACCCGGGCCGGCTACATGCTGGTGCCGAAAGATCTGACCCCCGACCGGCTGGAGAGCTCGGCGCGCGTGGCACAGCAAACCGAGATCGGCGGTCTGGACCTGGAAGTGCTTGCCGCACTTGGCGAAGGCATGACGGACCGTGAAATCTCCCGGCGCATGCACGTGAGCGAGTCCACGGCCAAACGGCTGGTGCACCGATTGATGAGGCGACTCTCGGTCGAGAACCGGACGCGCGCCGCCGTCTACACGCGGCTACTGACGCACATCCGGGAGGCGCTCCGAAACAAGAATTAGATGGCTGCGGGCTCCCCGTTGACCGGGGCCGCGGACGTGACGCGATATCGATCGATCGCCCAGATGGCGGCCTGGGTTCTGTTACGGGCGCCGGTTTTTCGCAGGATGCTCTTCAAATGGACCTTCACGGTAGATTCGGAAATGTTCAGCGTCGCGGCAATCACCTTGTTCGATTGGCCGTTGACCAGACAGCGCAAAATCGCGATTTCGCGGTCGGACAGCTTGCCGTGCAATATTGGTACAGGCGTCTGCGAGTCCCCGATCTTGCTGGCCAGGCCCGACAGGAGCGAAGCCAGGCGCGACGGGAACACTTTCTCGCCCGCGCTCACCAGCTTCAAGCTCTCGGCGAGCGCACTGCGCGAGATGTTCTTCAAAAGGAACCCAAACGCGCCCGCCGCGTAGCAGGAGCTGAGCAGCTCAATGTCGAGGTCGTTGGCGAGAAAAACGGTGCGCGTGTCCGGCGCCAACGTCCTGACCTGCCTGATCGTTTCGATCGCCTGAGAGGCCCCGTTTGACAGCTCGACCAGAACGACCTTTGGCGGCAGCCCGTCGGGCAGCCCGTCGGAGAATTGAGTCAGGTCCTGGATGCTGTCCGCTTCCGCGACATGCTCGAAACCCATGGTGGAGAGAAGGCTGACCAGGCCCGCGCGGAACAGATTATTGGCGTCTATGACCACGACATCGATTTGCGCCATGACTGCCGTCTCCCCGGGCACGACCCAAGCCGTCCTCGATCAAAAACAGTTCTTATCATTTCGTCCTGGCTCGCCGTTCTGGGAAGCCATCTTGGCGCCGCCTGGTATGCGGCGCTGTCGATCGCGATCACCGCCGGTATGCAACGGGCTCGGTGACCCCTATGGAATTCCAAGTCCTGTGTCGGCAGATTTGTGGCTACCACGGCGTGCGGCGAATTTCTTTAACCGGCGTTATAAAGTTCGCCGCGTCGTTGTGGATTTGTGCGGATCACACGCCCACTGTGGATCAGACGCAACTCTCGGACTTTGGCGACGGCGGACCAACGGTGTCCGAAGGCGCAAATTGATCTTCAGCGTCGCCGGCGGCGAGTAGTTTGGCGAAGCTGATGATTCTCAGGCGTCGGTGCTGGAATTCGACGATGCCCTCCTTGCGGAGCGCGCTAAGCACCCGGTTGACGTGAACGGTCGAGAGGCCGATGGCCTCCGCCACGTGCTCCTGGGTCAGGGGCAAGAACAGGGGCCGGCCCTCCGGGCTTCGCGACGTTGGACCGCCCTGAACCGCCAGCTCCAACAGAAGCCGGCACACGCGTTGGCGCGCCGAGTACCGACAAATCGACGTGATCTTGTCGAAGGCGATCTTTCGATGCTGCGACAGCAGGCCGGCGAGGCGAACCGCAGTGCTCGGATTTTCCTGGAACAGTTTGTTGAACTGCTCGTAGGAGACGACGTGGACGACCGAGTCCGTGAGCGCCCGTGCGCTGTATTCCGCTGGCGCGTTCGGTTCGGGGTGCACCCCGAGGATCGTTCCCGGAACGGCGAAGTGAAGGATGGTCTGCCGCCCGTCCGCAAGCGGGCTAAAGAGGTAAGCCCAGCCACGGACGAGCAGGTGCACGGCGTCGCATGGCTCTCCCACCGTGAAGAGATGCTCGCCGGCCTTCGCCTCGCGGACGGCGGATTTGTAGCGGGACAAGACGCGCAACGCCTCCGTCCCGGCTTCCGGCTGGCCGCCGATGCCGCGCTCCGCGTCCGGTGACCTCTTCGGCGATGCGGCCGACGCGCTGAAGTAATCGGGCGGGTGGGCTGTCACACCCATGGCGATTCGTCTCTGCGCGACGACGTGACAGCCTTCCCTCGAGCGCCGACATGCGGGGCGTCCTACCCGTTTGGGTTGCTGTGGTCGCTACCCTAACGCTGGTGCTGAGGTCGTCAACTTTATGGGCAAGCCACGCTCATATGTAAATGAGCACGCATCGGAAATCTGGGCATTCCGCACAATAGCTCCCGCGCCGCCCCTTTTTTCTGCGCCGTTCGGGTTCGCTTGAGGGCGGCGGGCCTGCCTCAGAACGGATAATAGCGGAACGAAACCCACGCGGCCCACACGTCGGTGCTGGGCGCTCCGGCAGTACCGCTGAAGGCGAGGCGCTGGATATACGCCCCCTGCGCGCCGACGGCCACGCGACCGTAGCTGCCCTTGAACAGGTCTTGCCACACGCCGGTCGTGATCTCTCTGATCTCCTTCGTCTGCGCCTGACACAAGGTCGACCCCTCGATATTGCAGCCGGTCGTGATGAGCGTGGGCGAGCCGAAGCCCGCGGTCGAGGCGGCGCCGGCGCGGTCGGCATGCTCCAAGCCGGCGTAGAGATAGACGTCGGTGCCGGGCTGGGGATGGCCGATCAGACCGATGAGGCCGTGGACCACAGGGATTGGGACGAGCGTGTTACCCGACCCCAAGGCCACGTCGGGGAGCAGCGCTGTTCCATAGCGCCCGATGCCGGTGCCAACCAGTCCGCTCACCTGTAAGTCAAGGTAGGTCGGTATCACGGGCATGAGCGCCGCGGCACCACCGCCGTAGCCCCACGTCTCATGGTTCGTGTGGCCCACCCGATCGGTGAACATTCGCGCGAGGCCTTTCAACTCGTAGTGACCCCAGCCCGGATCGAACGCGACCTTCGCGATCATGTCGGGGATGAGGTCGTTCGAATAGGTTGTGGTTGAGTTGAGGAATCCAGAGCCGCCGCCGCCGGGATTATTGACATTGACGCCCGCGGGCACGGCGAAGGGGCTGGGCGGGAAGAACGCTTGCGGCTGCTCGAAGGAGATGCCCGCCGAAACGGTGTCGCTGAACTTCTCGACGAAGCGAGCCTGCGGCTGGCGCAGCCACTCGAAGCCCGCCACGAATTGCATGTCGATCGTCAGCGGGATTGCCTCGGTTCGCGGTACGATGCCTTTGCTGTTCGTCGTCAGCATGGTCCAGGCCTGGCCGCCGAGGAAATGGAAGCCGAGATCATCAAGATCGACCGTGCCGTAGGCCTGCCGAAGTCGCGGCGTGTAGCTGTTGCTCTCGCGCTGATTCGAGGTCACAGCCGCACTGAGAAAATCGGTTTCGACATAGGCCGCAAGATGTGTGGTCGCGTCGACGTCGCCGGTGCCGAGCAGCGAAAATCGGCTCTGGCGCGCGCTGCCACGGAACTCGTGCTCATGCGCCAGGACCGAATTTTTGAACGGGATGCCTTGGAAGTCCGTCGGGAGGTCGGAGACCAGGTTCCGTGAGCGATAAACGCCCGCGCCCTCGATGAATCCGCCAAACGAAAAGTTGACCCCGCCGATCTGGACGCCCTTCTCGGTGGGGGTGACCACCGGCTTTGATGGTGTCGGCGGCTGAGCTTGCGTCTGCGCCGCCGCCGCGCGCGCCTGGCGCGCTTCCTCTTGCGACGCCTTCGCCTGGTCTTGTGACTGCTTCAGCTGATCGGATTGGGTCGCCATCTCCTGCCGGACCCGCTGCAATTCCTGTTGCAGGTCGCGGATTTGGCGCTCGTGATCCTGCTGCAAGCGCTGGATCTGCCGCTCGATGGCGTCGATGCGGCTGTCTGGGACATTTTGCGCACGAACGGCGATGCCCGGCATCGCCGCTGCAAGGCCTAAACTGAGAAGCAGGCATCCACACCGGGACGGAACACGCATAACCCCTTCCTCCCTGAGCCAGGAGAAAATGGGTGCCGTACCGCCCCTCGACCGCCCCTGCGGACCCCTAGAAGCTCTGGATTAAACGCCAAATCATCACGTCCCGCAACCGACCGAAGCGTTTCGCACGTCCGCCGCGGAGGATCGTCTAGATCTGTGGCAGTGCAACGTCGGCGGCGCGCAACGCCGCGAAGAGCTCCGCCTTGACGCGGTTCAGGCCCGGCTCGTCCTTGGCCTCGCAGCGCGCCACGAGGACGGCTTGGGTGTTGGACGCGCGCAGCAGCCACCAACCATCATCGGTCGTGACGCGCACGCCGTCGATGTCGTTCATGCGCGCGCCGTGTGTGCGCAGCATCTGCTTGACCTGCTCGACGACCTCGAACTTCACCGCGTCGTCGCAAGGGAACTCAGCTCGGGCGTATTCATGACCGGTGGCAGGCTGTCCCGCATCTCGGCCACGCTCTCTTCCGCGCGCGCCGCGAGGCCAAGGAAGCGCACCGCCGCGTAGATCGCATCATCGTGGCCGTAGAAACGGTCGGCGAAGAATACATGGCCGCTCATTTCGCCGGCAAACGGCCCGCCGACCGCCGCCAGCTTGCTCCGAAGGAGGGAGTGGCCGGACTTCCACATCAGCGGCGCTCCGCCATGCCGACGAATATCGTCGAAGAGGGTTTCGCTGGCCTTGACGTCGGCAATGATCGTGCTGCCCGGACGCTGCTTAAGGATGTCGCGGGCGAACAGTGCGATCAGAGCCCCAGAGGATGCGGCTAAGTCCGTCGACGATGCCGATGCGGTCGCCGTCGCCATCGAAGGCGATGCCGAGTCGCAGCCGTGGTAGCGCACGGCGTGCTGCAGCTGGACTAGGTTCGTGGCGACCGTCGGATCCGGATGGTGCGCTGGAAAATCGCCATCGATGGTCGCGTTGAGAACGACGTGCTTTCCAGGAAGCCGGTTGACGAGGGCGGTGAGAACCTCACCGATGGCACCATTCCCCGCGTCCCAGCCTCGGGGAAGACGAGTTGGCCGCGTGGTACGCGCGCGCGCCAATTTTCGTGTCGGCGGCATGACAGGGCCGCAGCCGCCGGCTGGCACCCATCCCGATCGCTTGAGACAACCGCCCGGCCGCGGTAGGTGTAACCATCGCGGCCGCTGGACGGCCGGGTCTTGGATGATGAGAGGCCTTCCATCATGGATGAGCTGACCCGCTGGCTTGCCCACTACGGCGTGGACATCCGCGCGCTGATCGCGAGTCTCGCGATCCTGATCGCCGGATCGGCGGTCATCTGGTCGGTCGCGCGCTTTCTTCACGGCTTGATCCGGCGTCTCGAGCCACGGGTGAGAGTCCCGTACGAGACCGCGCTGATCCTCATGCGCGTCGTGGTGAGTACCTTGTGGATCCTGCTCGGCGCCCTGATCCTGAACGTCTGGGGGATCAGCCTCACCGGATTGTGGGCGTTCCTGGTCAGCGCCGCGACAGTGATCGGCGTCGGGTTTCTCGCCACCTGGACGATGATCAGCAACGTCACGGCGAACCTGTTCATCACCATCTGGCGCCCGTTCCGGCTGGGCGAGACCGTCGAGGTGCTGCCCGAGAACCTGAAAGGCCGGGTGGTCGACCGCAATCTGATGTTCACGACGCTGCGCGAGGAGCGTGGCTCGGTCCTGCAGGTGCCGAACAGCCTCTTCTTTCAGAAGATCTTCCGGGTCAGCGATACCACAGAAGAGTATCTGTTCGAGGCGCTCAGGACCCGTGCGGTGGCGCCGGACACCGTGCCTGGAAACCGCGATCCGCAGCGGAACTGACCCTCCCGGTCATTGTTCCTTCTAGTGCGGGCCGGCACTGCCGGCGCCGGAGGACACCCTTTGTCGTAGAGGTCTTGATATGGAAACCCCGCTGGAAATCGCATTCCACAATCTGCAGCCATCGCCGGCGATCGAAGCGACCATCCGCACGCGTGTATCGAAGCTGGAGCGGCTCTACCCGCGCATGGTCGGCTGCCGGGTTTCCATCGAGGCCGAGCACAAACAGCACCGCACCGGCAATGTCTGCTCGGTCCACATCGAAATGTTCGTTCCCGGCGGCAAGCTGGTGGTGAGCCGGGAGCCTCACCATGCGAAGGACCGGCTGGCCAGACCCACTCTTCATGCCTCGCTGCGGCAGGCTTTTCATGCGGCGGAGGCGCAGCTGAAGGCGTTCAAGGAGCAGCAGCACGGCGATGTGAAAGCCCGTACGGAGATTTATCGCCTCGAAGAGGCGCCGGTGCTGCAGGCGAAGAGCTACCGGTCGGCATGAAAAAAAGGCGGCTCTGATATAGGCGGCCCTAGTACCTGAACGTCGCGACCGCGACAGATTGACGTGGCACGTTCTGCCACGGGGCGGAAAAGGCGCGGCCTCCCTTCAAGAGCGTTTCGGCCACGATGTCGTTGAGCAGCTCATCGTCGTCGCCGGCAGGCGCTTCGTGTGCGACGACGGTGCCCTCGGCCTCATCGAAGCGGCCCCAGACGGTCTTGTCCGCGGCAACCATGACCGCGTCCACGCGGCTGTAATGGGCGCCGGCGACGATGTCCTCGACGCGGATGCCAACCCTGGGGTCGGCCCGGCCGAGACGGGCGTTCACAAGGTCGACGAATTCGGCGACCACCGCCTGTTCGGGCGGGCGCCAGACCGTGCGCGCCGCAGCCACCAGTTCATGATCGGTGAGTCCATTCGGATTGAGGTCGACCGCCTGTTCGTTCAACTGGCGCAGGCCGCTCAGCTTGCGGAAGTGGCCGCCGATGTCGGGATCGGCGACCAGGATAATCGGCCGCCGATCGCCGTGCAGGTGGGCCTCCAGCGCCGAGGACAGACGGTGCAGATATTCGATCAGCTCGGCTTTCCGCAGCTCGTCGGGCGATTCGTAGCTGTGAGCGCCGGTTGCGGCGCCCGTGTATCGCCGATGGCGCGCGACCGGACTTCCCTCGGTCGTCGGTTGGTAGTCGGTCTCTGCCACGACGTCGGGTGCGCGCGGCAGATGAGGCGGCGTGCGGTCGATCCAGCCATACTCGTCACATTCGAGCAGGCGCGCGCCATTGGCGCTCAACGCCAGCGTGAAGAAAGACCCTCCGGCGTTGATCGGCGGCAGCAGCGGCACGATGTAGAACCGATGCCCGACGACGGTGATTTCGGGAACGGCGATCGGCCACGCGAAGACTTCTCCATAGTTCTCGGATGCGAAGACGACGAGGGACGGTGCGCGATGCTGCCGCAAGTCGATATCGGCCACGGCGCGCCGGGCGGGTGCGAGCACGGCGTCGCGCCGGCGCTTATCGACGCCCCGGGCCTGCAGCGCCTCATCAGCCGCGGTGAAGCGCTGGCGCAGGTGATCTTCGGGCGCCCGCAGGTCGGTTTCGGTGAGATCTATGGGGACGTAGATCGACACCGCGATATCCATCGGGGAGAGCAGGAGGCCATCGTCGATCCCGCGGAGAAGCATGCGGTGTCCTCTTCGAAAAGATCTCGGTTCCGCCAACAACGCGCGGCGCGTCCGATCGGTTCCGGTCCGGCGCGGACCGGCCTGCACGATGCAGCGCTCAGTTGAGGCGCGGCTTATTCGGCGCAATCGCCTCGATCACACGATGCAGGAACTCGGTCTGGATCGACATCGCCTCGTCGAGGCCTTCGAGGTCGGTCACCGCGACGTCGAAGCCTTCGAGCTCGAAGCAGTCAGCGCTTCCATGGTCATCCTCGAACGGCAGATCCCCCGGGTCGATCATCAAGGTCAGCGGAATTAGATTCCAGTCGTTCTCGACGCTGGTGAACATGGTGACGCCGATCTGGTCGCCCAGCTGCTCCAGCACCATGACCTCGTTCAGCACCTCGTTTCCGTAGGGGCAGTCGAAATGGACAGCGCAGATCGGGTGCGGCAGGCGGTAGCGGCCAGTTTCGACCATGCGCGCCAGCTCGATGTGCGGTAGCGAGGTTCGGGGAAGAAGCGTCCCGATATTGTACGCCGCGCCGCTGAGCACCCCCAGCACGCGGTCGCCGAATTCGGCCACCGCGTCGCCATCCACGATCGAGCACTTGCCACCGGGACAGTAGATTCCGAGGTCCGGCATCTGGAGGGCGTGGGCAAGCCGGTCGAACGGGTGCTGGATCGGCCGCGGTTCGGCCGTTGATCGGAGCTTGGTCATGGCACGCACGCTTGTCGTCGAGCGTTGGGGACGGGCCGCGTAGGCCGCCTTCGGCAGAATAACAGCCGATTACCGATGGAGTTCCGGCTCTGGACGGAAGGAGCGCGGTAGGATGCTAACGCGGGCGCCCGGCGTGGATCGCCGCCACGATTTCCGCCGGCCGGATCGGCGCCTGCGCGAGGTGGACGTTGAACGGCGACAGCGCATCCTCGATCGCCGAGACCACCGCCGCCGGCGTCGGAATGACGCCGGACTCGCCGACGCCTTTGATCCCGAGCGGGTTGAGCGGTGTCGGAGATTCGTGGTGGATGATCTCGATCGGCGGCGTCTCGGTCGCGGTAATCAGGAGATACTCGCCGAAATTGGTCGTGACCGGCTGCGCCGTGTCGTCGAATCCCATCCATTCGAAGAGGGCGTTGGCGATTCCGTGCGCCGCACCGCCGATCAGCTGGCCGTCGACGACCATGGGATGAATGATCCGGCCGCAGTCATGCGCCAGAACGAAGCGCTCGATCCTGACCGCCCCCGTCTCGACGTCGACCTCGACCTCGACGACCGCCGTGCCGTTGGCGTAGGTCATCGGATCAATCACCATGCTCTCCGTCGTCTCCAGGCCGGGATCGATGCCGCCGGGCAGTGAGAACCCGGGCGTCCCCGCCACCGCCCTGGCAATGTCGCGCAGCGACACGGCCATGTTCGGCACGCCTTTCACCCGCACGCGGTCGCGGGCGATTTCGAGATCGGCCGGGGCGGCCTCCAGCATGTGGCTCGCGATCTTCAGCGTCTTGTCGCGGATCTTGACCGCGGCCAGATGCGCCGATGAGCCGGCCATGACCGCCTGCCGGCTGTTGAACCCGCCGATCCCCATCGAGATGGCGGCACTGTCGCCGGTGGTGACGGTGACGTTCGCGAGGTCGCCGCCGAGCTGCTCGGCGACGATCTGGGCGAGCATGGTCTTGGTGCTCTGGCCCATGGCGGCAGCACCGGTGTAGATGTGCACTTTGCCCGAGGGGCCGATCCGCACCCTGACCGGCTCGAACGGCCCGCGTCCCGTGCCTTCGACGAAATTGGCCATGCCGATGCCGAGATAGCGGCCTTGAGCACGCGCCGAAGCCTGGCGGGTGCGGAACCCGTCCCAGCCGGCGCGGGCGAGGGCTTCGTTCTGGCATTTCGGGAAATCGCCGCTGTCCAGCACGACCGGGATGCCGCCGCGCGTCTTCATCGGCTTCGTATAGGGCATCTTGTCGGCCGGGATCAGATTGCGCCGGCGCAACTCGGCGCGGTCGATCTTCAGCTCGCGCGCCACCCGGTCGAGGAGACGCTCCATGGCGAACGCACCCTGCGGCTGGCCGGCGCCGCGCACCGGCGTCACCGGCACCTTGTTGGTGAGGACCAGCTTTACGTTGAGCTGGTAGGCCGGGATCTCGTAGGGCAGGGTGACGCATTGCGCCGAGCCATAGGCGATGTTGACGCCGCGCGCCGTGTAGGCGCCGTGGTCGTGAAGCAGCGAGCCGCGCACGCCCAGGATGCGCCCGTCGCGGTCGACGGCGATCTCGACGTCCCAATACTGGTCGCGCTCCTGCGTGCTGGCGACGAAATGCTCGCGCCGATCCTCGATCCATTTCACCGGCCGGCGCAGGATCAGCGCCGCCACCGCGGTCACCACGTCCTCGGGATAGAAGACGAGCTTGGGCCCGAAGCCGCCGCCGACCTCGGGCGTCATGACGCGGACCTGGTTCTCGTCGCGGCGGAGCATCTCGGCGAGGGCGCGCATGGCCGCATGCGGCGCCTGGGTCGAGCTCCACAAGGTCAGCCGGTCCTCGAGCGAATCGTAGACCGCGACGTTGCCGCGGCATTCGATCGAATGGCCGCCGCCGCGATGCTGCCACAGCGTCTCGCGGAACACGTGCGCGGCCTCCGCGAAGCGTGCTCCGGCGTCGCCGTAGCCCATGTCGAACTCGGCGAGCAGGTTGTGCGGCGCCTTCCGGTTGACCTTGGCGGCACCCGGTGCGAGCGCCGCGCGGCAGTCGGCGACCGTGGGCAGAGGCTCGTAGTCGACAGCGACCAGGGCCGCGGCGTCCTCGGCGACGTAGCGGCTGTCGGCGACGACCATCGCCACCGGCTCGCCCACATGCGTGACCTCGTCATGCGCCAACGCCGGCCGGTGCAGCTCCTGCTTGTAGCTCGGGCTCGGCAGGCCGACGGCGAGAACCTCGGTGGCAAGGTGCGGCCGGAGATCTTCGAGCGTCAGGACGGCGTGAACGCCGGGCACCGCCAGCGCCGCGGTCTTGTCGATGCCGGTGATCGCGGCATGCGCGTGCGGGCTGCGCACGAAGGCGGCGTGAAGAAGGCCGGGAGGGTCGATGTCGTCGACAAACCGGGCTTGGCCGCGCAGAAGGTCCGGATCTTCGAGCCGGCTGACGGATGTCCCGAACACCGCAGCGGTCACGGGGCGGTCTTCGTCTCGCGCATCCGTTTGGCGGCATCCAGCGCTGCGGCTACGATCCCCTGATAGCCGGTGCAGCGGCAAAGATTGCCGGAGATCGCCACGCGGACCTCGGCCTCGGTCGGATCGGGATTGTCGCGGAGGAACTCAAGCAAGGTGGTCAGCATGCCCGGCGTGCAGAAGCCGCATTGCAGGCCATGGTGGTCGCGAAACGCCTGCTGGAGCGGGTGCAGCTGGTCGGGGGACGGGGCTATGCCCTCGACCGTCGTGATCTGCCGCCCGTCTGCCTGCACCGCGAGCGTCAGGCAGGAGCGCGCCGAGCGGCCATCGATCAGGATCGTGCAGGCTCCGCACACGCCGTGCTCGCAACCGAGATGGGTGCCGGTCAGCCCCAGCCCGTGACGCAGGAAATCCGCGAGCGTGTAGCGGACTTCGACCTCTTTTTCGTAACCCTGACCGTTGACGGTGAGTGCCACTTTGCGCGTTTCAGCCATGCGACCCTAGTGCCGCGCCGGCCGCTGTTGCGCCCGCGCATGCGCGGCTTCGAGAGCGCGGCGCGACAGCACGGCCGCGAGATGCTGACGATAGGACTTCGGCGCGTGGACGTCCTCCAGCGCGTCGATCTTGCGGTAAGCTTCGCAGGCCTCGCGGAAGAGCTCCGGCGACGCCTTGGCGCCCTTGAGGCCGGTTTCCACCGCCGGCAGCCGGACCGGAGCCGCGGCCACGCCGCCGATGGTGACCGACGTTCGGAGAATCTTGCCGGCGCCGTCCTCCTCCAGCAAAGCGGCGGCCGAGACAATCGCGAAGTCGCCGTGCCGGCGCGCGAACTCGACGAACGCATATCCGTGGCTGTCCGGCCACACCGGAAAGCGGACGGCCGACAGGATCTCGTCGGGCTCGACCGCCGAGGCCATGTAGGAACGCGGGAAATCGGCGAACGCCACTTCCCGGCGGCCGTTCCGGCCGTCGACCAGGACGGTGGCGTCGAGCGCCGCGGCGACCGTGACCAGCTCGGCCGAGGGATCGAGATGGCAGAGCGAGCCGCCGAGCGTGCCGCGGTTGCGCGTCTGGCGATGCCCAACCTGCAGGATCGCCTCGTGCATGAGCGGGCATTTCTTCCGGATCAGGTCGGAGAATTCGATGTCGCGCTGGCGCGTCATCCCGCCGATCTCGATCTCTTCGCCGGCCTCGCGGATATAGCTGAGGCCGTCGACCTGGTTCAGGTCGATCACGTGGTCCGGCAGCACGAAGCGCATGTTGAGCATCGGCATCAGCGACTGGCCGCCGGCCAGCAGCTTGGCGTTGTCGAGGCGGCCGAGCAGGGCCAGCGCCTCGGGAATAGTCTTCGGATTGTGATAGCTGAACGGAGGCGGTTTCATTGCAATTTTGGCCGGCGCCCGGACTGTTCCAGAAATGGAACCATCGCCGCCGCGGCGCCGGATGTCAATGCGAATTGCCGCCGGCCGGAATGCCAGATCATCACGGTTTATGCGCGATTCAAGCGTCCCGCCGCGGGCTCCCTACGAGACTCGGCGCTGTGCAGAAATTGGAATGCGGGCTAGATTTCGGGCTGGTGATCGCTTCATCGAGAAAAGAGACTGAAATGGAATTCGACAACGCGTTTGACGTGCCGCTGCCGCCGGCACAGGCCTGGGCCGTCCTGATGGATGTGCGGCGGGTAGCACCCTGCATGCCGGGTGCGGAGCTCACGGAGATCGTCGACGACCGAACGTTCAAAGGCAAGGTGAGCGTCCGGCTGGGGCCAGTGGCGCTGACCTTCGCCGGCACGGCGCAGTTCGAGGAAATCGATGCTGCCGCGCACACGGCCAAGATCAAGGCCAGCGGCACCGACGCGAAGGGACGCGGCGGCGCGCAGTCGGTGGTCAGCTTCGGGCTCGAGCCGGCCGGGAGCGGCTCGAAGGTGCTGGTGCACACCAATCTCAACCTGAGCGGCGCGGTCGCGCAGTATGGCCGCGGCGCCGGCATGATCCAGGACGTCGCCAATCAGCTGATCAAGCAGTTCGCCGCGTCGCTGAAGACGGAGATCGCCCGGAGCGAGCCCGCGGCTGGCGCGGCGGAATCCTCCGCCGGGGCGGCGATCGCCCCACCGGCGTCGCCAGCGCCCGCGGCGAAGCCGATTTCCGGTTTTGCTCTGCTGCTCCGCTCGCTGTGGGCGGGCTTGCTGCGGCGGTTGTCAGGACAGTCGCGCGCCTAGTCAACTCAGTTTTCTGTCGCATTGGACACGCAGATGTGATTGCCCGTGCCATGGTACCGGGCTCAAGGTAGTCTACGTCAATTAGGTAGATCGTCGGTGGCGCCCGAGCGGCGCGCGGGGTGGCGGTGGCACTACGTACGCACCTCACGCCGGTATCGCGACAGCGGCAGCAGTTTAAACTGCCTCACCGACGAGGGAGGGAGACTGCCCATGAACACAAGGATTTCTCTCCTCGCACTTCTGGCGATGCTGTCCTGTGCGCCAAGCGCTTGGGCAGGGGACCGGAGGGCTGTGCTCACAAGCAGCGCCTTCGCTGTCCAAAGCCGCGCGTTCGCCGTCCAAAGCAACGCATTTTTTCTCCAGCGGTCGAGCCCTTTCGCCGGAGATAGGCGCTTCTTCGTAACCCACCCGGCCTTTATGGATCATCGGCTGTTTGTGGGCAGACCGTTCTTCGTCGGCTCGCCCGTCTTCGCGCCGTCTCCGGTTTTCGTGACCCCGCCGGTATTTATGGCCCGTCCGGTCTTCGTACCGGCTCCGATTTTTGTAGAACGCCGGTTCCGATAAGCCGAAATGGCGACGCGTGGCGCCAGACGGACGTATAATCCTCACGCGCGGCGTTCGTCGCGGAGGTGGTATCGATCAATGTACAATGGTCGCATGCGCCTGATCGCGTACGCAGTTGTCATCGGTGCTCTGACGCTGGGCGGTTGCGCGGCCGCGCCGCCGCCGGGGCCGAGCGTCGCGGCGATGCCGGGCAAGGACAAGACGTTCGAAGCGTTCCAGGCGGATGACGCCGTGTGCCGGCAATATGCGTCCGCGCAGATCGGCTACACCACGCCGGGCGAAGCCGCGAATCAAAGTGCGGTCGGCAGCACCGTGCTCGGAACCGTGCTGGGCGCTGCGGCCGGTGCTGCGATCGGCGCCGCCGTCGGCAATCCCGCGGCCGGCGCCGCGATCGGTGCCGGCAGTGGCCTCGTCATTGGCGGTGCGACCGGACTCAATGCCGCACAGGCGTCCGGCTCCTCGCTGCAGGGGCGGTACGATATCGCGTATATGCAGTGCATGGCCGCCAAGGGCGAGAACGTCCCGACCGTCGCGGCCGCTTCCGGCTATCCCGCGTATGTGCCCTATCCGGCCTATGCGTATTACCCGTATCCAGGCTATTACCGCTATCCAGGCTATTACCCCTATCCGGGCTATTACTATCGGCCCTATTACGGCTCCGTCTTTTTCGGCGGCGGCTTCGGCTTCCACCATGGGGGCCACCACTTCCACGGCGGCCGTCGCCGCTGAGCGCGTCGGTCCGCTCAATGCTGGCACAAAGAGTGCCCGACATCGCCGCTGCCGCCGTCGGGACTCTCGGAGGCCGCGGGACACCGCTCCCCTCTCTCGCCCTCGATCAAAGCCTCAATTTCAGGCTGGTCGCGTGAAAAAGGCCCGGCCGTGGGCGATGATTGAAGCCTCGAGTCATAGTCGTGTTGCGGCGGCGCATTAAGGTGTGCGCAGCGACCCTGTCGCTGCGCGTTGCTCCCGGAGTAGACTCGCGCCATGGGAGGCTCCGAAACTCCGCGATCACCCTTTGCCGTACTTAGCGGCGCTCCGGCGCCGAGACCGCTCCGCACGCTCTCGGCGCAAGAGATTGAACAGGTTCTGACGGCGCATCGGACGTACATCGAAACCGAGCGGCGCGCGGGCCGTCGCGCAAACTTCGGCTCTGCGGATCTATCCGGTGTCCACTTCTCCGGGCTCGATCTACGGCGGGCAAAGATGGACCACGCGATGTTGAGAGGCGCCAATCTCACGGGAGCCAATCTGCAGAAGGCGAATCTCATCGGCGCGCACCTTCAACAGGCGCGCCTCGCTGGCGCGAACCTGGCAGATGCTCGGCTGAGTGGGGCAAACCTCGTTGCGGCCAATCTCGACAACGCCTGTTTCGTCGGGGCGGATATGGAGTTCGTACTGATGACGAAGGCAGTGCTGCGGGGCGCTTCTCTGCACGGCGCGGACATGAGCGGTGCGATTCTCGATGCTGCAACGCTCACGCGGGCGGATTTGCGCGCGGTGAATTTGCGCGGCGCCGGGTTTCGCGATGCGCAGCTGGACGAGGCAGATCTGCGCGAGGCGCGACTCGGTGGCGCCTACCTGGCTGGAGCCACGCTGCGCGGCGCGGATCTTCGGGGTGCCTATCTGCGCCTCGCGAGCTTCGAGAACGTGGACCTCACCGATGCCGATCTGCGCGGTGCCGAGGGTCTGACTCAGGCGCAACTCGATAAGGCACGGTGCAGGACAGGGACGAAGCTGCCGGACGGCTTGAAGGAGACACGCGATGGCTAACGATGAACCCGTTGCATTGCTCAAAGATGGCGCCAGCGCATGGAATGCGTGGCGGAAGACACACGACGAAGCGCCGGACCTATCGTCGGCGGCCCTGCGCGGTCTTGACTTGAGCGGCTACGATCTTTCGCAGGCGGACCTCCGGAGCGCCGACCTCCGCGGTACAAAGCTCTGCGATTCGGATCTGTCGCGCGCTCGCCTGGAAGGAGCAAACCTGTTTAAGGCGACGCTGGACCGGGCTGACCTCGCCGGGGCGTTCCTATATGGCGCGCAATTCCTCAATTGTGCGCAACTTGTCGTCACCCGAAACTGGCAATCGGCTTTCCGCGATGACGCGCTCGGCTGCGGCGCAGGTATTCCGGACCGGACGCGATAACGGTCCGACATCGTCGAGAAAACCTCGCTCCATGAGATGGACGCCTGCCGTTTTGCCACGGCTTTGAGAACCGAAAGGTCGCACGGAGACGCTGTTTCTCGAGGGAGATCAGTGCTCGGGGTCCTCCTATTGCGTTAATGTGTCCGTGCCCTAACGATTGAGAAATTCGACGAGTTTCGGAAACACCCGATCGGGCGCTTCGTCCACCAGCCAGTGCCCGGACCCCGGGATGATCACGCCTTCGACGTTCGTCGCGACCAGTTTGCCCTGGTCGATCAGGAAATTTCCCGAGGCTTTTTCGCCGGACAGGACGAGCATCGGCATCGGCAGGGGCGTCTTCGCATATCCGGCAAAATCCTTGGCATCCGCCTCGAACGCGCGGAACACCTCGAAGCCGGCGCGCATGTGGCCCGGCTGGGCGTAGGCTTTCGCGTAGATGCGGCGGTCATGCTCCGACACGGAATGCGTGCGGTCGGCCGCGAAGTCATTCCAGAAATGTTCGAGATAGATCCGCTCGCGGCCGGCGACCAGCCGCAGCGGCGTCTCGCCGTAAAAGTGGAAGTGCCAGAGATCCCGCAGCAGCCAGACGGTTTGCCATTGCCCGACGCCGGGGAGGAACGCGTCCATGAGGACGATCCGATCAACCTCGCTCGGATACTGTGCGGCGTAGGCATAGGCGACCATGAGCCCGATGTCGTGTCCCACGATCCCGACGCGCGGATAGCCGAGCCGGGTGACGAGGGCATGGACGTCCTGCGCCATCACGGCCTTGGTGTAGCCGGTCGCCGGCGCGGAAGACTGGCCGAAGCCGCGCAGATCGGGCGCGATCACGGTATGGGTCTTGGCGAGCTCCGCCATCAGCGGTCGCCACATCAAGCTCGTCTGCGCGTAGCCGTGCAGCAGGACGACGGGGGTGCCCTGGCCGGTGATGAGATAGTGCATCCGCACGCCGTTCACATCCGCGAAGCGGCCCTGCGGCTCCGCCGCGAGAGCCGGGCTCGCCAGCGCCGCCGCGGCTGAAAACGCGATCAGAAGCATCCGGAGAATCGCGAGCATCGATCCGCGACGAGGCCGCGGCTTAAAACATTTCGGCATTGCGGCCTCGGTTGATGACGGTAAAAGGATCAATCTGGTGCAACCCGAACGCCTTTCAGGCCGGCCGCCTTGATGGCATTCTGCACAACTCCGGTTGCTTTCCCTTCGTTGACGATCTCGGCAAGTCTTTTCTGCGCCGCTGCGGTTTGTCCTTTCGGCAGCGCCACCGCCATCCGCACCGTATTGAACTGCCCGGGCACGAGCTTCGCGCCGGGGAGGCCGTCGGCGATGGCATGGGCGAACGGAGCGTTGTCGCCGTACACATCCGCCTGTCCGCTACGAAGCGTTTCGATCGCGATGTCCAAGCTGCCGGGAACGCGAACAACGGTGGCGAATTTCAGGGTTCGACTCAGCAGGTTGTCGGGTGCGCTGTTTTGTTGGACCGCAATCCTGACGCCGGCTCGGTCGACCTGACCAATGTCGGCAAAGTCATGGCCGGGCGCTGCGACGAAGACGTTGTCCACCAGCATGAAGTCGGGACTGAAATCGAGGAACTCGGCCCGACTGGGGTCTCTCGCGGCGATACCGATATCCCATTCGCTCTTGCCGAAGCTTTGGGTATAAGCCCTGGGATCGGGGTAGACGACCGGATCGAAAGGAACCCCCAGCCGTTCGGCAATGAACTTGCCGAGATCGACTGAAACACCGCCCACGCCGCCATCAGGCCTGCGCGTGATCAAGACGGCATTCGATCCGATCAAGCCTGCTCGCAATTTGCCCGTCGGGGCCAGTTCCGACGTTACGGCCGGCTGGGCACGCGCGGCTGGTGCGCGCACTGCGAGTGGCCATGGAGCCGCCGCGCCGCCGAGAAGCGCCACGAACGTCCGTCGCCTCATACAAATCCCTCTGAGCGGCGCTGGAAAGCGGAACAGCTAGCGCACTAAACCAATATAGCGTGTGGTGTGATGAAGTTCAAAATGTCGGCTTTCTGTGACTGCGCACCCTAAGCCGCGAGCGCCGGATGGTGCGCGCGCCAGCCGCCCGCCCGCTCGTGCGCGGCGGCGACCCGCAGCAAGGTGGCCTCATCGCCATAGCGGCCGACGAACTGCACCGAGAGCGGCAGATTCGCTTTCGAGAGCCCGGCCATCATCGCCAGCGCCGGATGGCCGGTGAGGTTGAACGGGGTGCGCGCCTGGCGCGGGTAGGTGCGGCCGACCGCCTCGGCATCGTCGATGCGGCAGGGCGGATCCATGGAGCTGGCGGTGAGCAGCACGTCGACGTCTCGGAAGACTTCCTGTACCGCGTGGATCGCCTTCAGGCGCCGCCGCTCCGCGTCGACATAGTCGCCCGCGGTGAGGAACGCGCCGGTCAGGAGCCGTCGGCGACTCGACTGGCTGTAATCGCCCGGCCGCTCGCGCAGCCACGGTGCGTGAATGGCCCAGGCTTCGGCGTGCATGATGGTGCGGGTGATCGCCGCCAGCTCTTTCACGCTCGGCAGGCGCACGGTTGTGACCGTGGCCCCGTCCTTTGCCAGGCCTGCGGCAATGCTCTCCAACGCCGCCGCGACCTCGGGATCGGCCGGCATGTCAGATTCGTGGAAGTGGCGGACGAAGCCGATACGCAAGCCCCGCACGCCGCTGGCAGTGCCCGTCGCGGCCTGTGGAAACGCGCGACTCCCCGGATCCGCCGGATCATGACCGGCGATTGCGTCGAGCAGATGCGCCGCGTCCTCGACCGAGCGGGTCAGCGGTCCGACATGGTCGAGGGTGAAGGCGAGCGGAAACACGCCGCGGCGCGACACGCGGCCGTAGGTCGGCTTCAGGCCGACGACGCCGCAGCAGCTCGCCGGATTGCGGATCGAACCCGCGGTATCGGTGCCCAATGCCAAGGGGAAGAAACCGGCGGCCAACCCCGCACCGCTGCCAGACGACGAGCCGCCCGGGTGATGATCGCGGTTCCACGGGTTGCGCGCCGGCGGGAAGGGCAGGTCGAAGCTGGGTCCGCCGAACGCGAACTCGTGGGTCGACAGCTTGCCGAAGATGATCGCCCCAGCCTCGCGCAGCCGGCCGACGACGGCGGAATCCGCCTTGGCGATATTGTCGACCAGGATCTTGGAATGGCAGGTGGTGGGCACGCCGCGCACGTCGATGATGTCCTTGACGCCGACAGGGATCCCGTGCAGCGGGCCGCGGCTGCGCCCGGCCATGATCTCCTGCTCGGCCGCCCGCGCGTCGGCCCGCGCCGCATCGGCGTTGAGGCGGATGAACACGTTCAGCTGCCCGTCCAGCTTGGCGATGCGCGCCAGAAGCGCCTCCACGAGCTCGACCGGCGACAGCGTACGCTTCGCGAAACGGTCGGCGATCTCGGACGCAGTCAGCCAGTGCAGATCGCTCATCGGCGGTCCTCCACCCGCATCGCCGGCCAAGGCTCGTCCGCCGGCGTCGCCGGCAGGGCCGCCACGGCGCCGCGCAGCTCGTCCGCCGTGCGCGCCGCCGCCAGCAGGTCGTCCTTGAACCACGCCAAAGCGTTATCGAGGCCCGCGGCACGCGCCATCATCTCGATTTCCTGCTCGGTCATGCGGAGCTCCTTTGCTTGCGCCGGCGCAACGTGCCGCCGCCGTGTTCGGCCATCAGGTTACGCAAATATCGGGCCGCGCCCGGTCCCTTGATCGCGCGACGCCACATTTCCTGAACCGCTCTCTGGTGCAGCGACAGCGCCTCCGGGGCCGAGGTGATCATCGCCATGCCGACCCGGACATTGGGATGCTCGCCGAGCCGGAACGGGCTGATCGACAGGATCTGCCGGTCCGGCTGGCGGAAGATCTGGAAGCCCGCATGCGGCAGGATGTCGGGGACGATGCCGATCTGCACGCCGAGCGGCTCGTCCTCGATGACACTGGCGAAGTGAGCGATCTCCTCGCGCGCGAGGGCCCGCCGCTCGTCGCGCAGCTTGTCGGGCAGCGCGTTGCGGCCGATGAAGCCGTTCTGCAGGAAGCGCTCGATCTCCAGCGCCGAGATCAGGTTGACGACGGTCGGCTGGCGCTTGCGGTACATCTGCTTGCGCTCGTGCAGGACCGCCATGATCTGCTTCACGTCGTCGAGCGCCCGGCCGCGGTTGGGCACGTCCTCGGGGATGCTTTCGCTGAGCACCTCTTCAAGCGTGGCTTCGAACTGCTCGGAGGCGAGGAGGAACGAGATCGGCCCGGCCAGCACGATGATGTGCTCGCTCGTTTCTTCGATCTGGCGCATGCGCTCGAAATAGCTCACCGCCGAGCCGATATATTCGATGCCGACGCCGAGCAGGGTCGGCACCGAGACCCCGAGCAGCTCGGCCAGCTTCTCCAAGGTCTCGATCTTGACCAGCTCGCCCTTTTCGAAGCGGTAGAGGGCGGTCCGCGAGATGCCGATGCGCCGGGCGATCTGTTCGGCGCTGAGCCCCGAGCCGAGGCGGAAGGCCTTTAGCCGATTGCCGATATCGTCGTAGCGGAACGCCACGCTAGTAACAGCTATCGCAGATCGGTGAGCCACCCCCACCCCAACCCTCCCCCGTCGAGGGGGAGGGGGTAAGAATTTGCGTCGCGATTCTTTTTCCCTCCCCCCTTGCGGGGGAGGGTAGGGAGGGGGGTATGGCTCGCACTTGCGATCCCCGGCGCTAAGATCGGGGCAGGAGGATGACCCGGCCGCGCGCCTGGCGCGTCTGGATCGCCTTCAACGCGTCCGCAAACCGCGCCAGCGGATAGGTCTCGGCCGGCGCGGGCTTCAGCTTGCCGGCGGCATAGAGCGAGAAGATATCGGCGAAGCATGCGGTCACCTGATCGGGCGTGCGCTTGCGATAATCGCTGACCTGGAGGCCGCTGACCTCGATGTTCTTGACCAGCAGGTAGTTGGCCTTGATCGTCGGGATGCGGCCGGCCGCGAAACCGATGACGACCAGGCGGCCGCGCCACGCCAGCGCCCGGATCGCCGCGTCGAAGATGTCGCCGCCAAGCGGATCGAGGATGATATCGGCGCCGCGCTTGTCGGTGACGGCGTAGACCTGATCGCGCAGCGAATCGTGCAGGTCGGGCCGCGACAGGTCGATGATCGCGTCGGCGCCGGCCGCCCGCGCGAGATCGGCCTTCGCCGGTGTGGCGATGCCGGCCAGCACCTTCCCGCCTTTGGCCTTCGCGAGCTGGACGGCCGCGTAACCCACGCCGCCCGAGGCACCCAGGACGAGCACCGTGTCGCCGGGACGAAAGCGCGCCCGCTCGCACAGCGCGAACCACGCGGTGTCGTAGACGAGGCTCATCGCCGCCGCGTCGACATACGACATCGAGTCCGGCAGGCGATAGCACTGGTTCGCCGCGACCGCGACCGCCTCGGCGTAGCCGCCCTGTTCGGCCATGGCGAGGACGCGATCGCCGGGCTTGAGGCCCGTCACCGCCGATCCGGCGGCGCGCACGATGCCGGCCGGTCCCTTGCCGGGAACGAACGGCAGCTTGGGCAGGAACTGATATTTGCCGCCGATCACCAGCAGGTCGACATAGTTGGCCGCATCGGCGTGAACCTCGACCAATACTTCGTTCGGCGCGGGGACCGGGTCCGGCATTTCGCCGACCGCGGCCCGCTCGGCCGGCCCGAATTCACGGACGATGACGGCGCGCATGATTAAGCCCCTCTACCACGAAGTGGGAGAGGCAGGGGCCCGCGCGATAGCGCGGGAGGGTGAGGGTGGTTCAGCGGCGCGGTGGATGCCCGCCCGCGCGGGGGTGACGATCGGGTTGGGTGGCGGCGACGATGCTCTACCTCCAACATTTCGCGGCCGTGCCACATGGTCAGCTCCCCGGTTGCCAGCGGATCGGTGTCGGCTGCAGGCGCCCGTCGCGGACCCAGGCCACGAGCTCGCGCTTCAGGATCTTGCCGCTGCTGGTGAGCGGGATGGTGTCGGGCTGTAGGAAATATTCCGGCATGTCGAAGCGCGACAGGCCGGCGCTGTCGAGGTGGCGAAGGATGTCCTCGGGGCTGGCGCTCATCCCATTGCGGAAGGTCACGGCGAGGCACACTTTCTCGCCGAGCCGCGTGTCGGCGACCGGGAACGCGGCGGCGCGCTCGATCGCGGCGTGCCGCATCGCGAGCGCCTCGATCCGCGCCGGATAGATGTTGTGGCCGCCGCGGATGATCACGTCCTTCTTGCGCCCGGTCACCCGCAGATAGCCCTGCTCGTCCATCCAGCCGAGATCGCCGGTCATGAACCAGCCCTGCGCGTTGAACGACTCTTCGGTTGCGGCCTGGTCGTCGAAATAACCCAGCATCAGGCTGGCGCCGCGGCCGCCGATCTGGCCGACTTCGCCGACCGGGGTCTCGACGTTGGGATCGTCCTGACGCCAGATGCGTATCTCGTAGCCGGCGCAACAGCGACCCGAGGTCTCGATGATCCGCTTCGGCTCGTCGTCGGGCAGGGTGTATTGATGCGAGCAGGTCTCGGTCATGCCGTAGCCGCTCTGCGGCGTGACGCCGTAGCGCAGCAGCTCCGCCACCACGTCGCCGGGCACCGAAGCGCCGGAGATGCGGAATCCCTTGACGTTGCCCAGCCGCGAGAGCTTCCGGGCCCGCAGCTCGGCGAGCAGATCGATCGCGTGCGTCGGCACGCCGACGAGATAGGTCGCCCCGGTCTCGGTGAGCCGGTCGAGCAGGCTTTGGCCCTTCGGCAGGTCGTGAACCACCAGCTCGCCGCCGACCAGGACCGCCGCGAATAACGCGCCCATGCCCAGATTGTGGCTGAGCGGGCTCAGCGAATAGACGACGGTGCCGGCATCGAGCGCCCAGTCCTCCGCCACGGCGCGCACCGTCGCCAGCAACGTGTTGTCGCTGTGCATGACGCCCTTCGGCACGCCGGTGGTGCCCGAGGTGAAGGCGAGGTAGACGACCCGGTTGGGATCGGCGTTGGGCGCCGCCGCGTTGGCGCCCGCGGCGGCCAGGCCGGCGAACGGCGGAGAGCGATCGGCGGCCAGCGGCTGCACCCGATAGACGTGCCGCAGCGACGATACGTTGGCCGCGGCAGAAAAAATATGGTGCCGGGCGGCATCGGCGCCGTAGGCCGGTTCGGCAACGAGGGCGGCGGCACGCGTGCGCTCGAGCAGACCCATGATCTCCGCAACCGTGTGATCGCGGTGCAGCGACGGCACGCAGACATAGCCGTTGCGCGAGCAGGCGAGCATGACGATCGCGGATTCGATCCGGCTCGGCAGCCAGACCGCGACACGCTGTCCCGGGCGGACGCCGCGGTTGGCCAGGTCTCGCGCCAGGGCGTCGACCGCGGCCACCAGATCGAGATAGGTCAGCCGCCGGACACGATCGCGAAGAGCGAACGCCTGCGGATGCCGCTCGGCGTGCTGTTTGGCCAGCGCATAGATGGTTTCGCCACGCCACGCCCCGGCACGAGTGTACTCGGCCAGCTTGTCGGCGCTCAGCAGACTAAGGACCGTGTTCGTCATACCCGCTCTCGTGCGCGCTTCCGCAGCGTCAGAGGGAACGATATTGGCGGTGCCGAATCAAGCGCTTTTCCAATTTCGGTACAGTGGCGGCGGGCGCCGGTCCCCGGCCGGTGGCGCGCATTTTAGCCTTGAAGGGCGGAGATTTGCCGGGCCTCACCGCGGCGGGCGGCGAAACATTATTTGCCCGGATCGGCGGCCCGTGTTCTATTTCTGGGACGCCGGGCCGCACGCGGTCGCGTGCGGGGGAGGGGTATAACGACGGCGACATGGTCGATTTCAGCCACACATACGATGTCTTGGTGGTCGGCGGCGGCAACGCCGCCTTGTGCGCGGCGATCACGGCCCGCCAGGCGGGCGCCAGCGTGCTTCTGCTCGAGCACGCACCGAAGGCGTTTCGCGGCGGCAACAGCCGGCACACGCGCAATTTCCGCGCCATGCACGAGGCGCCGACCGCGGTCCTCACCGAATCCTATCTCGAAGACGAGTACTGGGACGATCTCAAGCGGGTCACCGGCGGCAACACCGACGAGCAGCTCGCCCGCATGACCATCCGCGAATCGGCGCGGGTCATCCCGTGGATGGAAGCGTGCGGCGTGCGGTTCCAGCCGTCCTTGACCGGCACCTTGAATCTCTCGCGCACCAACGCGTTTTTCCTCGGCGGCGGCAAGGCGCTGGTGAACGCCTATTTCCAGACCGCCGAGCGGCTGGGCATCGATATCCTCTACGATACCGAGGTCCGCGAGCTGAACCTCCAGGACGGCTTCGTCAGCTCGGTCGCGGTGACCAGTCACGGCTTTCCGGAGACGGTGCGCGCGAAAGCCGTGGTCGCGGCCTCCGGCGGCTTCCAGGCGAACATCGAGTGGCTGAAGCAATATTGGGGCGAGGCGGCGGAGAACTTCCTGATCCGCGGCACCCCCTACGCCAAGGGCCGCGTGCTGCGCAATCTCCTCGACCAGGACGTCATGCCCATCGGCGACCCGACGCAATGCCATTGCGTGGCGATCGACGCGCGGGCCCCCAAATTCGACGGCGGCATCGTCACCCGGCTGGATTCCGTGCCGTTCAGCATCATGGTCAACCGCGACGCGCAGCGCTTCTACGACGAGGGCGAGGACGTGTGGCCGAAGCGCTACGCGATCTGGGGCCGCCTGACCGCGCAGCAGCCGGGGCAGATCGCCTATTCGATCGTCGATTCGAAATGCCTGAAGCTGTTCATGCCGTCGGTGTTTCCGGCGATTAAGGCCGACACGATCGGCGGCCTAGCGCGGCAGCTCGGCCTCGATCCCGCCAAGCTCGAGCAGACCGTCACCGCGTACAACGCGGCGGTGCGGCCCGGCACGTTCAACGACAAGGTGCTGGACGACTGCCGCACCGAAGGCCTGACGCCGCCGAAGAGCCACTGGGCGCAGCGCATCGACGCGCCGCCCTATTATGCGTATCCACTGCGGCCGGGAATCACCTTCACCTATCTGGGCGTCAAGGTGAACGAGCGCGCGCGGGTAATGATGAAGGACGGCCGCCCCTCCGGAAATCTGTTCGCGAGCGGGGAGATCATGGCCGGCAGCATTCTGGGTAAGGGTTATCTCGCGGGGTTTGGCATGACCATCGGCACGGTGTTCGGACGGATCGCAGGCGCGGAGGCGGCGAACTATGCGCGCAACTGAGGCAACCGCCGACGCGCGGCGGTTCATGGAGATTTGCAACGCCTGCCGTTATTGCGAAGGCTATTGCGCGGTGTTCCCGGCGATGGAGCTGCGGCGCGAATTCTCGGACGCCGATCTCAGTTACCTCGCGAATCTCTGCCACAACTGCCGCGGCTGCTTTTACGCCTGCCAATACGCGCCGCCGCACGAGTTCGGCATCAACCTGCCAAAGGCCTTCGCGCAGATCCGCGCCGAAAGCTACGAGGAATATGCCTGGCCGCGGCCGTTGGCCGGATTGTTCAAGCGGAACGGGCTTGTGGTGTCGCTGGTCGCGGCGCTGGCCATCGCGGTCGCACTGATCCTGACCATGCTTTGGCAATCGCCGGACGTGGTCTACGGCCGGCACACCGGCAGCGGCGCGTTCTATGCCGTCATCCCGTACGGGGTCATGGTGACGATCGCGAGCATTACCTTCGTCTATGCGCTGGTCGCGCTGGCGATGGGCTTCGTGAACTTTTGGCGCGACACGGCAAGGCCGGACCACCGCGTCGGCGCTGCCGCGTTATGGCAGGCGCTGTCCGACATCTTCACCTTGCGCAATCTCGGCGGCGGCGGGCACGGCTGCAACGACCGCGACGAGACGTTCTCGCAAAGCCGGCGCTGGCTGCATCACGCGATGTTCTACGGCTTCCTCGCCTGCTTCGCGTCGACTTCGGTCGCCACCGTCTATCACCACTGGCTGGGCTGGGTGGCGCCGTATGCGTTCCTGAGCCTACCGGTGGTGCTGGGCACGCTGGGCGGCCTCGGGCTCATGGTCGGCACGACCGGCCTGTTCTGGATGAAGCTGACCGCCGATCAGGAACCGGCGGCGCGCGAGCTCCTCGGCGCCGATGCAGCACTCCTGGTGTTACTGGATCTGGCCGCGTTCACCGGGTTGCTGCTGCTGGTCCTGCGGGCCAGCGGGGCGATGGGCGTCCTCCTGGCGCTCCATCTCGGGGTGATCCTGGCGCTCTTCCTGGTCCTGCCCTACGGCAAGTTCGTGCACGGCGTCTACCGCGCGGCGGCGCTGCTCTTGTACGCGATCGAGCGGCGGACCTCGGCGGCCGCGCACGCCGGGTGAGAGTCAGTTCGTCTCCCTGAGCTTCCCGTCGGCGATCACCTTGCCCCACTTGTCGTATTCGGCGCGGACGAAAGCCGTGCCCCGAGGCCGGTCAACGGTCAGCGCTCAGGTCAACGGTTCGATCGGCGTTTTGAGGAGCCGCATCAACCAGTTCCACGAACCGTTGACGCGTTGATCCGCTTTCCGGGGACATACCAGCCGCATCTTCTTTGCGTCGACGAGCTGGGCGCCGCGCAAAGGTTTTCGGCCGAATTTACGAGTGCTGCCAGGGGCTTGTGAAACCTTTGCACCTTTGCGCCGGATTCAGGGGCGGCGCCGGCCCCGAGCGCAGGACCTCGACGCCAGTGCACGCCGGCTAGTCTAGTTGGTCTCGCGCAGTTTCCCGTCCGCGATCACCTTGCCCCATTTGTCGTATTCGGCGCGGAGGAAGGCGCTACCCCCGGCGGGCGTGGTGCCGCGAGGTTCGGTGCCGACTTTCGCGAAGTTCGCCTTGGTGTCGGGGTGCTCGAGCGCCTTCTTCAGCTCGCCGTTGATCTCGGCCAGCACCGGCTGCGGCAGTCCGGCCGGGCCGAACACGCCCAGCCATAGGTCGACCTCATAGCCTGGAATGCCGCCTTCGGCGACCGTCGGCAGGTCCGGATAGACATCGCTGCGCGTCCGGCCGGTGGTGGCGAGCGGAATGATCCGGTTGTCCTGGGTGAAGGGCAGGGCGCCGGTGATGCTGCTGAACGCCATCTGGACATTGCCGTTCATCATGTCGGTGAACGACGCGCCGATCCCCTTATAGGGGATATGCGTGGCCTGGATTCCGGTCGCCAGCTTCCACATCTCGCCGGCGAGATGCGGCGTGGTGCCGATGCCGGCCGACGCGAAGTTCAGAACACCCGGATGCGCCTTGCCGTAGGCGTTCAGCTCCTGAAACGTCTTCACGCCAAGCATCGGCGACACCACCAGCACCTCGGGCGCGGAGGAGACGATCGAGATCGTCGTCAAATCCTTGAAAATGTCGTAGTGCACGTCCGCGGGCATCAGGCTGGGGTTGATGACCAGCGCCGGATCCATCAGCACGATGGTGTAGCCGTCCGGCGCCGAGCGCGCGACGAAGTCGGTGCCCAGGATGCCGCCGGCCCCCGGTTTGTTCTCGGCGACCACCGGCTGGCCCATGGTTTCGCTCAGGCGCTGCGCCAGGGTCCGGCCGACGAAATCGATGATGCCGCCTGGCGCGTAAGGCAGGACGAAGCGGATCGGCTTCTCGGGATATTCCGCCCAGGCCGGAGATACAAAGATCGCCAGCCCGGCGGCGGCGACCAGGCGGATAAATCCTGACCACTTCGACATTGTTCTGCTACCCCTCAAGACCGAAAGATCTTTCGGTCTTGAGCAAAAATCATGCCCCGCGCGGCAGGACATGCGCCCACTTGGCACGGATCTTCTCGTCGAGCTGCTTGCTGGAGCGGGCGACGACCGGGAACGTGTCGCGCTGCAGCCACGGCCTGCAGGCGTCGATGACCATGCGCGAATTGAACGTGCGCTGCTCGGGCGGATAGGCCATCGGGTCGAGCGTGGTGCTCCAGCAGCCCTTCAGGATATCCACGTCGTCGCGCGGATCGACCCGCGTGCACATCGCCCAGATGACTTCGTCGATGTCGGCCGGGTTGATGTCGTCGTCCACCACGACCACGTAGCGGTTGGCATAGGCGCCGGCGTGGCATTGCGAGGCGATGAGCCCGGCCTGCTTGGAATGACCGCCATACATCTGCTTGATCGAGACGGTGAGCCACAGCCGGCTGCCGCCGGCTTCGTGCGCCCATACGCCCTGCACGCCGGGAATGCCGGCGGCTTCGATCTGGTTCCACACCGCGCCGCAGCGATAGGTGCCGCGATAGAAGGTGTCGTCGTTCGGCGGCACGGCCGGGATGGCGCCGAGGAGGATGGGGTTGTTTCGATGCATCAGGGTCTCGATGCGGATGGCCGGCTCTTTTTTGGCCCCGCCGGCGTAATAGCCGGTCCATTCGCCAAGCGGACCTTCGTCGATGAGGTCGTCGGCGCTGAGGAATCCTTCGAAGGCGATCTCGGCCTGGGCTGGGATCGGCAGGCCCGTCTTCGGACCCATGATGACCTCGACCGCCTCGCCGATCAGGCCGCCCGCGGCGTCATATTCGTTCTTGCCGTACGGGATCTCGAGGCCGGCGACCATGAACAGGCCGGGATGCATGCCGACCACGACGGCAACCGGGCATTTCTGGCCGCGCTGGTGATAGCGCTGCATGATCAGGTTGCCGTGCTTGCCCTTCGACATCATCAACGACGCCGTGGTGCGGTCGTGCGCCTGGACGCGATAGGCGCCGTAATTGATCCAGCCTGAGTCCGGATCCTTCATGATCACCATGCAGCCGGTGCCGATGTAATAGCCGCCGTCGTGCTCGTGCCATTTCGGCGCTGGGATCTTGAGCAGGTTGATGTCCTTGCCGGTGCTGACGTTCTCCATGACCGGCCCGGACTTCACCGTCACCGGCGGGATCGTCCTCGCCTCCTTCATGTATTTTCGCCAGTAGTTGACGAGGTCGATTTCCGACGCATCGGCCGGCAGGCCGAGGGTCAGGTTGATCCGGCGCACCGAGGTGAGGATGTTCGCCAGCACCCGGAAGCCGCGCTCATAGCCCGGGATTTCATCGAACAAGAGCGCCGGCCGGCCCATCTTGCGCTGCTGGATGTCGACGATGCCGCCGATCTCCGTCTCGCGATCGGCACCTTTGACCGCTTGCACTTCGCCCGCCTCCTGCATCTGGGCAATCCATTTCCGCAAATCTTGCTTGGACAAGGCGAAGCTCCTCTCGTGAACTATCCGGCGTGCTGCCGCTGCAACGCGGCTAGCACGCGCGCGGGCGTGAACGGCATCTGGCGTAGTCGGACCCCGATCGCGTCGTAAATCGCATTGGCGAGTCCCGGCCACACGCTTTCGCTGGCCGGCTCGCCGACCCGCATCGGGGGCAGATCGGGCCGGTCGGCCAGGACGACGTCGACCGTGTAGGGAATATCCCTGAACCCCATGATCGGGTAAGCGGCCCAGTCGAGGCTGGTCACGCGCGAGCGGTCGAACGTGACCTCTTCGAACAGCGCGCGGCTGGCGCCTTGGATGACGCCGCCTTCGATCTGGTTGCGCACCGCGTCCGGATTGACTACCAGCCCGCAATCCTGTGCGATGACCGCGCGCGTGAGACGCACAGCACCGGTCTTCCGGTTCACCTCGACCTCGAACACCCCGGCGACGATGGTGTCGCGGCGCACGGCGCCGGCATCCTCGCGGTCTTGTCCGAGGATGGCGACGCCGCGGCCCGTCGCGATATCGCCCGGCGACGCGGGATTGGGGGACGCGGGATTGGGCGACGGCCGGGTGCGCCAGTTGGCGCGCTCTGCCGCCGCCTTGAGCACGGCAATCGAGCGCTCGTTCCGCAGATGACGGAGGCGGAACTCGACCGCGTCAACGCCGGCGGCGGCCGCCAACTCGTCCATGAAACTTTCGGCGGCGTAGATGTTGTCGGGCGAGCCGACGCCGCGCATCGAGCCGACGCGCATGCGTAAGGGGCCTTGGCGGTGCGACGCAGCACCCAGGTACTTGAACACGACCCGCCGGTTGGGGATTTCGTAGACCGGGGTGAAATTGCCGGCGGCACCGCTGAAGCCTTCTTCGACGCCCGGCTTGGTCCAGCCGGCGAGCTGGGCGGTGACCAGGCTGCCCGGCTCCCCGCCGTGCCGGGGCTCGTGATATTCCGGCCGCGAGTAGCCGGACATGCCGAACGTCCGGGCATCCCAGGCGACGACGCGGCCGCTGGCGTCCAGCCCGCCCTTCATGTCGGTCGGGCGCGCAGCCTTGTAGGCCTCCCAGCCGTTTTCATCGGCACGCGACCACTGCACGCGAACCGGCCGGCCGACCGCCTGCGACAGCACCAGCGCGTCGATCACCACGTCGTCGGCGCCGTTCTGGCCGTAGCAGCCCGACGCCTCGACATAGATCAGGCGCACCTTCTCGTTGGCGAGCCCGAGGAACTTCGCCGCCGCCTCGCGCAGCCCATAAGGTGTCTGAGTGCCCGACCAGATGGTGACACCGTCGGCGCGCACATCGGCGATGGCGCAGGAGGGGCCGATCGAGCCGTGATGATGAAACGGCGCTTCGTAGGTGGCGCTGATGATCTTCGCCGCCCGGCTGAAGCCGGCATCGACATCGCCGATATTCTCGAGGACACCGCCGGGACTTCGCTTCGGGTAGCCCGCGGCGAATTCGGGCAGGTCGCGGATGGCGCCGTAGATGTCCTTCATGTCCGGCAGGCCGGACCATTCGGACCACGTCACCTTCAATTCCTGGGCGGCGCGGATCGCCTGTTCTTCGCGCCGGCAGACCACGCCGACAAGGTCGTTCTTCCGCACGACTTTGACGACGCCCGGGATGTGGGCGACGGAGCTGTCGTCGAGCGCGATCATCGATGCGCCGTGTGCCGGCGGGCGGATGATCCGCCCGTGCAGCATATCGGGCACCTTCACGTCCTGCATGTAGGTGAATGTGCCCATCACCTTCGGCGGAATGTCGACCCGCGGCACCGACGTGCCGACGACCTTGTAGTCCTTCGGCGCTTTTGGCCTGACCTTGCCGGTCACCTTGAGATCGAAGCCGCGGCCGCCGACCAGCTCGGCATAGCTGAGTTTCCGCTGCGGCATCTCGCGAAGGCTGACCGTGCCGTCATCCGTGACCAGCTGGTCGACGGGGACCTGCAGGCGCTCGGCCGCGAGATCGAGGAGAGCCTGGCGGGCCTCGGCGGCGGCCTGGCGGATCGGTCGCGCGTGATAAGCGATGGTGCGGCTGCCCGACGACACGAACTGGTCCGGCGTGCGGTCGGTGTCCGGGCTAATCAGTCGTGTCCTTGTAATCGCGACGTCGAGCTCTTCGGCCATGATCTGCAGCAAGCCGGTCGTGCTGCCGGTACCGAGCTCGCAGCAGCCGGTGTACAGGGTCACGCTGCCGTCCTCGCCGATCGCCAGCCAGGAATCGATTTCATCTTCCGCCGGACCGTAAGGCCCGAGATGCGGTGTTGCCGCTCCGATCGCGGTGCGATGCCAGCCGAGGGTGAAGCCGACGACGAGCGCGCCCGTACCTTTAAGAAAGGCGCGGCGTGGCAGGTCGTCCTGAAGCATCGGCGCCATGGTCAACCGGCCTCGGCGGCGCGTTGAATCGCGCGCACGATCCGCAGATGCGTGCCGCAGCGGCAGAGATTGTTGCCCAGCGCGTCCTTGATGTCCGCCACCGTCGGTCGGGACTTGCGCGTCAGGAGGGCGGCGGCCTGCATGATCATGCCGTTGATGCAATAGCCGCATTGGGCGGCCTGCTCGTCGATGAAAGCTTTCTGCAGGGGATGCGGCCGCTCGGGCGTGCCGAGACCCTCAAGCGTCGTGATCTCGTCGCTGTCGCGCACGGCCTCCAGCGGGGTGACGCAGCTGCGCACCGGCTTGCCGTTGATATGGATCGTGCAGGCCCCGCATTGGCCGAGGCCGCAGCCGAATTTCGGGCCGTGCAGGCCGAGATCGTTGCGCAGGATGTAGAGAAGAGGAGTCGCGGGATCGTCCGGTGCCACGGGCACCGCCGCCCCATTCACGCGCAAGGCTCTTGAGAGCGCCACGCCGGGCATTAAATCCGCGCACTGTTCATAAATCAAGATTTTTACATTTTTTGGCACAGTGCGGATTTGTATAGTCGGCGCATGGCGGGGCGCCCAAACCGGTCCTGGCGGGGTGCGGCGATCGGTTGGATCGCCGCCGCCGCCCTATCGGCCGGGGCTCTGTCACAGGGGGCGCGGGGTGCCGCGGTCGAGGAGTTCTACCGCGGGCGCACGGTCAACGTGCTGATCGGGTACAGCGTGGCCGGGGGCTACGACGCCTATGGCCGCGTGCTGGCGCGCCACATGGGCCGGCACATTCCCGGCAATCCCGCGGTGGTGCCGCAGAACATGCCGGGCGCCGGCAGCCTGCGCGCGGCGAATTTCCTCTACAACGCGGCGCCGAAGGACGGCACGGTGTTCGGAAGCTTCAGCCGCGGCATGGCCATGGAGCCGCTGCTCGGCAACGACGCCGCGCGGTTCGACGCCACGAAATTCATCTGGATCGGCAGCATCGCCAACGAAGTCAGCGTGTGCACGAGCTGGCATACCTCGCCGGTCAAGACATGGGACGACGCGCTGACGAAAGAGCTGACGGTGAGCGGCGAGGGCTCGGGATCCGATCCCGACATCTTCGCGACGGTGCTGAAGAACGTCTTCGGCGCCAGGATCAGGCTGGTCAGCGGCTATCCGGGAACGAACGAGATGTCGCTGGCCATGGAGCGCGGGGAGATCGACGGCCGCTGCGGCTGGTCCTTGAGCAGCATCAAGATCCAGAAACCGGCGTGGCTGGCGGAGAAGAAGCTCAATCTGCTGCTGCAGCTCAACGTGCAGAAAAGCGCCGACCTTCCGGACGTGCCGTTCGTGATGGACTACGCGACCACGGACCGTCAGCGGCAGATTCTGCGGCTCGTGTTCAGCCGCCAGGTGATGGGGCGGCCGTTCGTCGCCCCGCCGGGCATTCCCGACGACCGCGCCATGGCGTTGCGCCAGGCGTTCGACGCGACCATGAGCGACCCCGAGTTTCTCGCCGATGCCGGGCGGCAGGGTCTCGAAGTCAAGCCGGAACGCGGCGAGACGCTGGCGCGGCTGGTGGATGAGCTTTACCGGACGCCTCCGGACGTCGTCGCGGCGGCGCGCGACGTCGTCCACGGCGCCAGATAACGGCGGAGACATGGCAAAGAATATCCCGCTCACCCTCGCCTGCGGCGACTACGAGATCACCCGGCCGCTCAAGGAGGGGATTGTCCGTCCCGACGGCATCGACCTCACCGTCCTGACGGCGATGGACTCGACGACCCGGCACTGGCGGTTCCTGCGCAATCGCGATTTCGACGTGGCCGAGGTGTCGGCGTCGTCCTACCTCGTGGCGCGCGACCAGGGTCTGCCGTTTCGGGCGATTCCGGTGTTTCTGCACCGCCGCTTCCGCCACGGCTTCATCTACATCAACACGGGGAAGGGCATCCGAACTCCCAACGACCTGATCGGCCGCCGTATCGGCGTGAAACAGTATCAGGCGACGGCGATCAACTGGATGCGCGGCATTCTGGAGCACGAGTATGGGGTGCCGCACCGCTCGGTCGAATGGCTCGCCGAGCTCGACGAGAGCATCGACTTCACGCCGCCGCCCGGGCTGAAACTCGCGAAGCTGCCGAGCTCGAAATCGGTCGAGCAGATGCTGGTGGATGGCGAGCTCGACGCGGTGCTCCATCCTGACCTGATCAAGCCGATCCTGGCCAAGGATCCGCGCGTTGGCCGGCTGTTTCCGGACTACAAGCAGGAAGAGATCGCGTATTTCCGCAAGACCGGCATCTTCCCGATCATGCATGTGATGGGCATCCGCCAGGAGGTCGTGGAGCAGCATCCCTGGATCGCCATCAACCTGTTCCACGCGCTCAACCAGGCGAAGGCGATCGCGATGCAGCGGATGGAGAACCCGCGCATCGTGCCGCTCGCCTGGTATCGCGAAGCGTGGGAGGAGCAGGAGGAGATCCTGGGCAAGGACCCGTGGGCCTACGGCCTCACCGACGCCAACCGGAAGAACCTCGAGACATTAGTCGGCTATTCGTTCGAGCAGGGCTTGCTCAAACGCGCCATTCCGCTGGACGAGCTGTTCCTGAACGTCAGCCAGGGCCGCAAGCGCGGCGACGAGTTCAGGGTGTAAGTGCGCGATCACAACCGTCATCGCGAGGAGCGTAGCGACGAAGCGATCCAGAGTCTGGATTGCTTCGCTTCGCTCGCAATGACGAAGAAGTCCACGCCGCTTACATCAGCTCTTCGTACAAGTCGCGCCAGCCCGGATTTAAACTCTCGATAAGTGCGAGCTTCTTATTGCGCGAGCCTGCCTTGATCTGCTTTTCGCGTGTTATGGCGCCGGTCATGTCGTCGTGTCGTTCATACCAAACGAGCATTTTGCAGGCATACCGTGCCGTGAAGCCGGGGACCACCGACTCCCGGTGTTCATAGACACGCTTCACCAAGTCCGACGTGACGCCGGTATACAGCGTCCCATTCCGCTTGTTCGCCATGATGTAGACAGCGGGCTGCTTCATACGAGACACCCTTCCAGATCGTCATCGCGAGGAGCGTAGCGACGAAGCGATCCAGACTCTGGATTGCTTCGCTTCGCTCGCAATGACGCTTAAGGAGCGGCCGGTGCCGCTTTCAGCAGCTCTTTCAGCCGCTGCGGTGTGACCGGGAGCTGCGTGACGGCGCCCGGTTTCCCTATGGCGGCGTCGATCGCCGAGGCGATGGCGCCGCCGACGCCGGTGATGCCGCTTTCGCCCGCCCCCTTGATGCCGAGGGGGTTGCGCGGGCTCGGCGCCTCCTCGGTGAGCATGATGTCGATCCGCGGCGTCTCGCGCACGGTCGGCAGCAGGTAATCGGCGAAGGTGACGGACAGCGGCTCGCCGCGCTCGTCGTAGCGGAACTCCTCGAACAAGGCACCGCCGAGCCCTTGCGCGAAGCCGCCGACAATCTGCCCCTTGACCAGCATGGGATTGACCGCACGGCCGATGTCGTAGGCGGCGAGGTACTGTTCCACCGTGACCGCGCCGGTGTCGCGATCGACCCGCACCACCGCGATGTGCGCGCCGTACGGATACACCTGATGCTCGGTGGTGAACCACCCGGTGACCGACAGGCCGGGCTCGCGGTCGCCGCGGGTCTTCGAGGTGGCGGACAGATGGCGCGCGATGTCGCCGAGCTCGATGGACGGACCGTCGGGCCGATCGGTTCGCACGACCTTGCCCTCGATCACGTCGAGAGCCGCCGCGGGGGCCTGTAGCAATTCGGCGGCGACGTCGATCGCCTTGGCGCGCAGTTTCGTCGCCGCGACATGCGTCGCCGAGCCGGTCATGACGGTCGCGCGCGACGCATGCGCGCCGATGCCGTGCTCGATCTTGTCGGTCTGGCCGTGGATGACCCGGATGCGCCGGTAATCGACGCCCAGCGTCTCGGCGCAGATCTGCGCCATCACCGTCTCGAAGCCCTGGCCGATCGACGCGCCGCCGGTGACGACCTCGACCATGCCGTTGATGTCGACGCTGATCCGCACACCGTCGGTGGGGCCGAGGCCCGACTTTTCGACAAACAGCGCGATCCCCGCGCCGACCGCCTCGCCGGCGGCGCGGCGGCGCTTCAGGTCCGCCTGCAGCTTGTCCCACCCGACCCTGGCCATCGCCTTGTCGAGCAGGCCCATGTAGTCGCCGGAATCGTGATCGATCTCCTCGCCCAGCGCCTGCAGCGGCCGGTGATACGGCATTTCGGCGCTGGTGATCGTGTTGCGGCGGCGGACCTCGACCGGATCCATGCCGAGCTTCGCGGCAATCGCGTCGACCAGGCGCTCGCGGACGAACGTGGTCTCATAACGGCCGGGGGCACGGTAGGTCGCGGCCGGCGTCTTGTTGGTGAGCCGCACGTGCCCGGCGGCGCGATAGGCGGGGATGCGATAGGGCCCGGGCAGAATGCCGCAGGTCATATGCGGCACGCGGATCGCGTGCGTCCGCAGATAGGCGCCCTGGTCGTGGAAGAACTCGTCGTCGATGGCGAGGATCTCGCCGTCGGCGGCGACGGCGGCCCGCACCTTGTGCCGCTGCTGGCGCGAATGATTGGCGGCGATCAGGTGCTCGTGGCGGTCTTCGATCCATTTGATCGGCCGCTCCAGGCGGAGCGCGGCCACGCAGACGAGCACATCCTCGGGATAGAGCTCGCCGCGAATGCCGAAGCCACCGCCGACATGGCCTTCGTAGAGATGCATGCCGGCCATCGGCCGGTTCAGCATGCGCGACAGCGCCTCCTGGTTGCGGTGCGGCACCTTGGCGGCCCCGTGCAGCTCCAGCACGTCGCGCGCCGCGTCGTAGCGGGCGATGGCGCCGCGGGTTTCGAGCGGCACGCCGGAGTGACGGCCGATCCTGAGGTCGAGCTCGACGACAGCGTGCGCGAGTTTGAATGCCGCGTCGACGTCGCCATAGCCCTGGCGGACGATGTCGGCTTCGGTGGAGCGGCCGGGCTCGAACTCGCGCGGCGGCTCGTCGGCGGAGAGCAGCGGCGGGAGCTCCTCGATGTCCGCGGTCACCAGATCGGCGGCATCTTCGGCGAGGTACGGATCGTCGGCGAACACCGCGGCGATCGGCTCCCCGACATAGCGCACCCGGTCGGTGGCGAGCACCGGCTGGCGATACGGCTCAAGCCGCTCGATGCGGCCTTCGCGGAACCCGATCGGCGGCACCTCGGGGATATCGGCGGCGGTCCACACGGCGTGGACGCCGGGTGCCGATTTCGCCGCCGCGGTGTCGATGGATTTGAGGCGGCCATGCGCGATCGGCGAGCGCACGATGCGCATGTGGAGCTGCCGCGGGAACGACACATCGGCGGCGTAGCGGCCGCGGCCGGTGATGAGCGGCGGGTCTTCCAGACGCTGCAGCGGCTGGCCGATATATTTTTTCTTTTCCAGGCTCATCGGACGGCTTTCATCCGGGCGGCCGCGTCGCGCACCGCCTTGACGATATTCTCGTACCCCGTGCATCGGCACAGGTTCGACGACAGCACGTCGAGGAGATCGTCCTCGGAGATGTCGGGCTGGCGCTCCAGGATGCCGGTCGCCAGCATCAGAAACCCCGGCGTGCAGAAGCCGCACTGCAGCGCATGATGCTCGGTGAAGGCCTGCTGCAGCGGATGGAGCTTGCCGTCCTTGGCCAGGCCCTCGACGGTGCGGATCTCCTTGTCGGCGGCCTGGACCGCGAACATCAGGCACGAGCGCGCCGGCTCGCCGTCGACCAGCACCGTGCAGGCGCCGCAGACGCCGTGCTCGCAGCCGAGATGGGTTCCGGTCAGGCCGCAGTCCTCGCGCAGCGCATCGGCGAGCGTCCGCCGCGGCTCGACGTGAACCTTGTGGGTGCGGCCGTTCACCTTGAGCGTGACGTCAAGCTTCGCGGTCATGCGGCGGCGCGCTCCAATGCACGGCGGACGACGGTGCGGACCAGATCGCGGCGATAGGATACCGACGCCTGCGCATCCTCCACCGGGTCGATGGCGGCGGCCGCGGCGTCTGCCGCGGCGGTGAAGCTCTGGGCTGTCGGCGCACGGCCGGCGAGGGCGGCTTCCGCCGTTCCAATCCGGCGCGGCGCTCCCTCGGCCCCGCCGACGCCGACGCGCGGCTCGGCGATGACGCCGTCCTTCAGGCGGAACGTCACCAACGACATTGCGATCGCGTAATCGCCGGCGCGGCGGCTGAATTCGTAGAAGCCGTAGCGCGTCTCGCCGGGAAGCAGCGGCAGCCGGGCTTCGGCCAGCAGCTCGCCTTCGCTAAGCGCGGTCATCAACGGCCCCTGGAAATAATCGCCGGCCGCGATCTTGCGGGTCCCCGAACTGCGGCGCGCCACCATCGTGGCCCCTAGCGTGGCCGCAACCAGGCACCATTCCGACGCCGGATCGGCGTGCGCCAGACTGCCGCAAAACGTGCCGCGGACCCGGATCGGGTAATGCGCGATGTGGCGAACCACCGTGGACAGGAGGCGTCCCAACGGACCTTCGGCGACCGGCCGATGGAACGCCGCGTGCCGCACGCAGGCGCCGATCGATAGCTCCCCGCCGTCTAAGCCCAGGCGCTCGAGGCTCTTGATGCCGTTGATGTCGACCAGATGCGCCGGCCGCGACAGCCGGAAGGCCATGGTCGGCACGAGGCTTTGTCCGCCGGCCAGCACCCGGCCGTCCTTCGGGGCCACCTCGGCCAAGGTGGCAAGGGCCGCGTCGACGGTCGTGGGGTGGTGATAGGTGAAGGGAGCGGGCTTCATCGGGCGAATAGAGTGTCCACTCGGGACCGTACCAAAATTGGAACTTTTATCCAGAAAAAATACACGTTGCGTTGACGCCCCGACGGACGCTCTGATAGCTTGATTTTGGCTTTCAGCAGGCACGAAAGCGAGCACCGGAGGGCAGGAATGGAAGGCACGACGACCGCGGGCAAGCGCAAGGCGACGAGCGAAAAGCGCGTGACGTACCGCGACGGCGTGCGGGGCTGGATCGACCAGGTCGAGAAGATGGGCGAGCTGTTGCGCGTCGATGGCGCGCATTGGGACGCCGAGATGGGTGCCATCACCCATATGCTGACCGAGAAAAGCCGCGGCACCGCGCCGGCGGTCCTGTTCGACAACATTCCCGGCTATCCGAAGGGCTTCCGCACACTTTACGGCCACTTCTCCTCGGTCGGGCGGGTGGCCCTCACTCTCGGGCTGCCGCTCGAACACGAGCGCAAGGTCGACATCGTGCAGCGCTATTACGCGCGCATGCAGGAGATGACGCCGCTGCCGCCGCGCTACGTCGACAAGGGGCCGATCCTCGAGAATGTCATCACCGGCGACAACATCGACGTGTTGAAATTTCCGGTGCCGCGCCATCACGAGGCGGACAAGGCGCGCTATATCGGCACGGCCAACGCCGTGATCACGCAGGACCCGGACGCCGGCTGGTTCAATCTCGGGACCTATCGCAACCAGGTCTATGACGGCAAGACCATCGGCTGCCAGATCACCGAGGGCAAGCACGGCCGCATCCATCGCGACAAGTATTTCGAGCGCGGCCAGTCGATGAAGGTGGTGGTGCTGGTCGGCCAGGATCCGCTGCTGTTCATGCTCGCAGCGAGCCCGCTGCCGGACGGCGTCAGCGAGCTCGACTTCGCGGGCGGACTGCGCGGCGAGCCGATCGAGGTGATCCGCGGGCCGTATACCGGGTTTCCGATCCCCGCCGACGCCGAAATCGCGATCGAGGCCGAAGCGATCCCGGGGCAGGTCAAGGAGGAGGGCCCGTTCGGCGAGTGGATGGGCTACTACTCGGACGACACGGTGCCGCGGCCGTATCTGAACGTGAAGACGATCCTCCACCGCAACAACCCGATCCTGACCTGCGCGCCGCAGCACAAGCCCGTCGACGAGACCGGGCTGCTCAAGGGCATCGCCGGCGCCGCCCAGGTCTGGCGCGCATTGGAAGCCTGCGGCCTGCCGGATATCCTCGGCGTGTGGAACCATGAGGCGGGTCCGGCCACGCGGTTCACCGCCATCCAGATCCGTCAGCGCTATCCCGGCCACGCGCGCAACGTGCTTCACGTGGCGTCGAACTGCCAGGGCGGCGCCTATGCCGGCAAGTGGACGGTCGTCGTCGACGAGGACATCGACGCCGGCGATCTCGACCAGGTGTTGTGGGCGATGTCCACGCGCTTCGACCCGGTCACCGACATCGACATCATCCAAAAGGCGTGGGCGTCGAAGCGCGACCCGCTGGTTCTGCCGGGGAACTTCAACAATCGCATCCTGATCGACGCCTGCATCCCGTACGAGAAGAAGCTTAAGGGCACGTTTTCGACGGTGGTGGACGTGAGCACGGACCTGCGGGCCAAGCTCAAGGCGAAGTTTCCGCACCTGCCGTTTCCGCCGTCGTGAACCGTGCAGCCGGTACTGACAGGAGGGCGGGAGCCATGAAGCGGATCGGTGCGGCGATGGTGCTCGCCGCGGCGGCGCTGTTCGGGGCGGGGGCCCCGTCGGCGACGGCCGCCGGTGTGGAGGATTTCTACAAGGGACGCAGCGTCAACCTGATCATCGGCTACAGCGTCGGCGGCGGCTACGATCTCTATGCCCGCGTGCTGGCGCGCCACCTGGGCCGGCACATTCCGGGAAATCCGACCATCGTGCCGCAGAACATGCCGGGGGCGGGCAGCCTCAAGGCGATCATCTACCTGTATTCCGTGGCACCTAAGGATGGTTCGGTGATCGGCACCTTCGGCCGGACGGTCCCGATCGCGCCGCTGCTGGGCAGCGACGCCAAGTTCGACGCCACCAAGCTCACCTGGATCGGCAGCATTACCAGCGATACCAGCCTGTGCGTCACCTGGCATCAATCGCCGGTGAAGACCTGGCAGGACATGCTGAGCAAACCGTTCACGATGGGCGGCGAGGGAGCGGGGGCCGATCCCGACGTCTACGCGGCGGTGGTCAAGAACCTGTTCGGATCGGGGCTGAAGCTGGTGACCGGCTATCCAGGGACCAACGACGCGTCGCTGGCGATGGAGCGCGGCGAGATCGATGGCATGTGCGGGCTGTCCTACAGCACCTTGCGCAGCCGCCATGCCGACTGGATGCGTGAAAAGAAGGTCAACATCCTGGTGCAGGCGTCGCTGGCCAAGGATCCCGACCTCCCGGATGTCCCGGTGATGTTCGATGTCGCTCAGACCGACGAGCAACGCCAGATCCTGAAGCTGATCCTGTCCAGCCAAGTCACGGCGCGCCCCTATGCGGCACCGCCGGGCCTCCCGGACGATCGCAAGGCCGCCCTGCGCAAGGCCTTCGATGACACGATGCAGGACCCGGGCTATCGCGCGGAGATGCAGAAGACGGGTCTCGACGTCAATCCGACCAGCGGCGCCGCGGTCGAGGCTCTGCTCAAAGAGGTCTATGCCAGTCCCAAGGACGTGGCCGACAAGGCGGCGAAGGCGATCACCTACTAGCGCCGACGGTTTCGGCGGAGCCGTGCGATGACAGACGCCATTGGCCGGCCGCTGCATCGACTGGAAGACCCGCCGCTTCTCACCGGGACTGCCCGTTTCGTCGACGATATCGCGCTGCCCGGCGTGCTTCAGGTGGCCTTCGTCCGCAGCCCGCACGCGCATGCCGCGATCCGGCGCATCGACGTCGGCGCCGCGCGCGCTCTGCCCGGCGTGCATGCGGTGCTGACCCTTGACGACCTGAAAAAGGTCCTGGCGCGGCCGCGGATGGTCGCCGGCCCGCGGTCCTCGAGCCGCGCCGACCACCTGGTGCCGTTCGTGCTGGCGGGCGACGAGGCCTGTTTCGTCGGCGAGCCGGTGGCCCTGGTCGTCGCCGACAGCCGCTACGTGGCCGAGGACGCCGCCGCCGTCGTCGAGATCGACTATGACGTGCTGCCGGCGGTCGCGGATTGCCGGAAGGCGGTTGACGCCGGCAGTCCGCGCGTGCGCCGCGAGGCGCCGTCGAACCTGGTGTCGTCGTATAAAGTCGGCTACGGCGACGTCGACGCGGCGTTTGCGGGCGCCGCTCACGTCGCTCGCGAGGAGTTGTGGCAACACCGCGGCGCCGGCCACCCGATCGAAGGCCGCGGCATTCTCGTCGAGTATCGCGCCACCGACCGGGCGCTGACCGTCTGGGCGTCGACCCAAAAGGCCAACGATCTGTTCCAGCGGCTGGCGGAGCTGCTCGACCTGGATGAGAACCGCCTGCGCGTGATCTCGCCCGACATCGGCGGCGGCTTCGGCCCCAAGCTGATCGTCTACCAGGAGGACGTCGCGGTGACGGCGGCGGCCAAGCTGCTCGGCCGCTCGCTGAAATGGATCGAGGACCGGCGCGAGCATTTCGTGAGCGCGGTCCAGGAGCGCGACCAGTATTGGTCGATCGAGATCGCGGTCGACGCGGACGCGCGCATCCGCGGCATCCGCGGGCGGCTGCTGCACGATCTCGGCGCCTATGCGCTGCAGGACGTCAATCTGCCCTACAACTCGGCGACTTCGGTCGGCGGGCCCTACATCGTGCCGGCTTACGCGATCGAGGTGGCGATCGCCCAGACCAACAAGGCGCCCGTATCCTCCGTGCGGGGTGCTGGATATCCGCAGCCGCTCTTCGCGATGGAGCGGCTCTTGGACAAAGCGGCGCGCGCGCTCGGCCTCGACCGTGCCGAGATCCGCCGCCGCAACCTGATCCCGCCGGAGAAGATGCCGTACGAGAAGCCGCTCAAGACGCGATCGGGGACCAGCATCGTCTACGACAGCGGCGACTATCCGGGCTGCCAGGCCGATGTGCTGGCGGCCGCCGGCTGGTCGGAGTTCCCGCACCGTCAGAAGACGGCGCTGGCCGAGGGCCGCTACATCGGCATCGGCATGGCGAATGGCCTCAAGGGGACGGGCCGGGGGCCGTTCGAGTCCGGTATCGTGCGCGTGCTGCCGTCCGGCCGTATCTCGATCTTCACCGGGGCCGCCGCGATCGGGCAGGGGCTGGCGACGGCGCTGGCGCAAATCTGCGCCGCCGAGCTTGGCGTGTCGCCGGACCGCGTCAAGGTCGTCTCCGGCGACACGAGCAACGCGCCCTATGGGCTTGGTGCCTTTGCCAGCCGCCAGACCGTCACCGCCGGCTCGTCGGTGCTGCTCGCGTCGCGCGCGGTCGCGGCCAAGGCGCGGAAGCTGGCCAGCCACATGCTGGAAGCGGCGGAGGCGGATCTCGAGCTGGCCGATGGCGAGGTGCGCGTCGCCGGCGTGCGCCAGCGCCGGGTGGGTCTCGGGGATCTGGCGCGCGTGCTCTGCGGCGGGCCGGGCTATGCGTTTCCCGACGGCATGGAGCCGGGGCTCGAAGCGGCAGCGAATTTCCGCACCGACGCGCTGGCCTATGCGAACGCCTGTCACGTTGTCGAGGTGGAGGTGGACGTCGACACCGGCGGGGTACGCATCCTGCGCTACGTGGCGATCCAGGATTCCGGCCGCCGGATCAACCCGCTCATCGTCGAGGGCCAGGTTCGCGGCGGGATCGCGCATGGTGTCGGCAACGCGCTGTTCGAATGGATGGGCTACGACGACACGGCGCAGCCGGTGACCACAACCTTTGCCGAATACCTGCTGCCGACCGCGACCGAGCTGCCCAATTTCGAGACCCTGTATAAGGAATCGCCGTCGCCGATGAATCCGCTGGGCGTGAAGGGCGCCGGCGAGGTCGGCACCATCCCCGCGGCCGCCGCCGTGATCTCGGCGGTCGAGGACGCACTGACGCCGTTCGGCGTCAGGATCGCCGAGACGCCCATCCTGCCGCCGCGGCTGCTGGCGCTGATCGAAGCGGGGCGGCGGGCTCCCCGCGCATAAGTCGAACCGCTCTCTTCGTCGTGCCCGCGAAAAGCGGGCATCCATTGTACCGCGGAACCATGGATTCCCGCGTGCGCTGCGTTGGCGGCCTTCAGGGCCGCCGACGGGCGCGAAGAATCTGGCGCGGGAATGACGATGGAGGAAGCGTCCTATCGCCCGAGCTGCCGCTCCAGCTGATCTAGGAAATCGACCTGGGCCGGGTTCAGCTTTTCGCGCGCGGTCGTAAAGTCGAACCAGCCGGCGCGATCGACTTCGGGGAACTCCTGGACGCGGCCGGAGCGCGGCGGCCATTCGAGGCTGAAGCTGTTGCTGACAATGTTGTCGGCGTCGCAATCGCCTTCGATCGCCCAGGCGAGGACTGTCTTGCCGCCTGCCTGTTTCACTGGCGTCAGCAGCCGGAACTCGCCGTCGACGCGGCAGCCAGTCTCCTCGTGGAGCTCCAGCAGTGCCTGGTCCAGAGGATCCTGGCCCGGGGGCACTTCGCCTTTCGGGATCGACCAGGTGCCGGCGTCCTTTTTCGCCCAGAAGGGACCGCCGGGATGGACGAGAAAGACCTCGGGCCGGTTGTCGCGCCGCCGGTAAACCAGCACGCCTGCGCTCAGCTTTGCCACCGGGTGAGGGTCAGTAGCGCCGGTACGGGTAGCAGCGCTCGCGGTCCAGGGTCAGGCCGAAATGCTGGCCGAGCTCGGCGATGGCGTCGCCATGGTCCGGGTAGGGGTCGGCGTTCTTCGGACCGACGATGATGCAGGACGACGAATGGTCGGCGTTGCCCCCGGGGGGCAGCATGGCGGTGGCGAGCGCCTCGCCAGTGCCGTCGCGGAGCGTCAGAAACAGCGGCATTTCGCGCTGGATATGGTCGTTTCGACCGATATTCTGCTCAATGAACGGAGTCGAGGCCGGACGATAGCTCTGGGCGGCTTTCTCCCACTCGCGGTGGAAGAACTTTTCCACGGCATGGCCCATGAGGGCGGATTCCTGGGCCGCCTCGGCCTCGGTCTCGATGCGGAACCACGTATGTCCGCGGGGCGCGTCACAAACGTACTTCATGCCACCTCCGACTGCTCCCCGGAATCTGGGCCGCAATCCGACGAATGCAAGTCTGCCTCAATCCTTCGGCGGCAAAAAGGGGCGACCAACATTGAAAGATCGGGGCCCGCATGATATCGCGGGATACTCGACTTTTGGTTACCCCGCCGCATGACCGCTCCCGCCGAGTCCGCTCGGTCCGTATCGCTTCGCGAACTTGCCAACGTCTATTTCTGGATCGGCATTTCCAGCTTCGGCGGCGGGCTGATCTCGTGGGTCCACCGCGAGACGGTGGAGCGGCGCAAATGGCTCCGCGACCAGGAGTTTCTGAGCGGGCTGGCGCTCAGCCAGATCCTGCCCGGCCCAACCATGGTCAACATGACCATTTACCTGGGCATCCAGCTGCGCGGTGCCGCAGGCGCCCTTGCGTCGTGGTCGAGCCTGGTGCTGCCGCCGTCGCTGGCCATCATCGCGATCTATTATCTCTATCTGCAGTTCCATGAGGCCGACGTGGTCCACTTCGCGCTGAGCGGTGTCGCGGCCACGGCGGTGGGCTTGAACATCGCGACCGGCATCAAGGTCGCCCGGCGGAGCAAGAACGTGACGGCGCTGATCATCGCCGCCGGCGTCTTCGCCGCGGTCGCCATCCTCCATTGGCCGATGTTGTGGGTGGTGCTCGGTGCGGCCCCGCTCAGCCTCGCCCTGGCATGGAGGCGAAATGACGACGGATAGCCAGACGCTCATCGAGCTGGTCCGGGTCTTCGCGCCGCTGTCGCTGGTCGCGTTCGGCGGCGGCCCAACGATCGTGGCCGAGATCGAGCGCCAGACCGTCAGCGTTCACGGCTGGCTGACGCACCGCGACTTCATCGACATTTTCGCGCTGTCGCGGGTGGCCCCCGGCCCCGGGATCCTGATGATCACCTTGATCGGGTGGAAGGTCGCGGGATGGCTGGGGGCGATTGCGGCGTCGTTCGCGTTCTATATTCCGTCCGGCCTTCTGGTGTCGACCGCGGCCCTGGTGTGGCGGCGGCACCGGGCGGCGGTGTGGCGCGACAAGGTCGAGCGCGGCCTGGCGCCGATCGCGATCGGCCTGATCTTCGCCGGTGCCTATTCGGTGTTGAACGCGACGCAGGGCGGGCTGCTTGCCTTCGCGACCGCGGCGGCGGCTGCGGCGATCTTGATGTGGCGGCCGATCAATCCGTTCCTGCTGCTGTGCGGCGGCGCCCTGATCTACGCCATCTGCTTCCCACTCGTCTGAGCGAGCAGCTCAGACGCGGAATTCGTCGCCGCGCTTGCGCCCTTGGCTGACGTTGAGGAACAGCTCCTCAAGTGGCAGGCGGCGCTTGATCAACCCCTGCTCGTGCGAGTAGCCGACCAGGGTTTCCAGGGTCGTGCGGTTCTGGTCGGTCAGGCCGTAGACCCAGGGATCCTTGCCCAGGATCTCCTCCTGCTCCTCCCACGCCTCGCGATACCAGGCGAGGGGCACGATGCGCGGGTTCTCCATGCGCTTCATGGCCAGCGATTTCGCCGCGGTGAAGGCGTGGAAGAGATTGATCGGGACCCACGGATACTTCTCGACGATCTCCGGACGGATGCCCAGGACGTGCATGATGGGGAATATCCCGGTCTTGCGTGCATAGGCGATCTCGTCCTGCTTGTAGTTCGAAAACAGCCGGCCGATGCGCGGGTCCTTGGCGACGAACGGCTTGATCAGATAGGCGTCGAACATCGCGTCGATCTCGCCCGCCAGCAGCATCGCCTCGAGCGATTTGTCATGCGGCACCCGCGTGAGCCTGAGGCCGGGCGGCGGGGTGAAGTCGACGTCCTCGTCGAACTCGGTCACCCATTCGATGGATTTGTGCGGAACGCCGTATTCGTGCTCCAGGATCCCGCGCAGCCACAGGATGGCGGTGACCTGGAACGACTTGACGCCGACCTTGCGGCCGATCAGGTCGGCCGGTCCCTTGATGCCCTTGCCGGTGTTGACGAAGGCGAAGCCGTGCCGGAAGCGGCGATGGAGAAACACCGGGATCGCGCGGAACGGCAGTCCCTGGTCGCGCGCGATCAGGTAGGACGACGCCGACACCTCGGCCACGTCGAACTCGCTGTTGCGCAGGAACCGCCAGTGCCGGGTCGTCGAATCCATCGCGGTCACGACCGTGAGCTCGATGCCGTCGGCCTCGACCTGGCCCTCGATCAGCGGCCGCGTGATCTCGTAATCCCCGCAGGCCAGAGTCAGCGCTACTTTCTTCATGGCCGGAGGCTACTCCACGACGGCGGGGCTAGTCGACCTTGGCGCCGGACTGCTTGACCAGCTGGTCCCACATCGGCAGCTCCGTCGCGATGTGCTGGGCGAGCTCCTCGGGCGTGCTGGGCGACGGCTCGGCCCCGCGGGCGCGCAGGCGCTCGGTGACTTGCGGGTCCCGGAGCGCCCGCGTGATCGCGGCGTTCAGCGTGTCGATGATCGGGCGCGGCGTCCCGGCCGGCGCGTAGATGCCGTCGGTCGCGGCGATCTGGAATCCCGGGACGCCCGCCTGGTCGAGCGTCGGGATGTCAGGTGCGGCCGCGACGCGCTTCAGCGTGGTGACCGCGAGACCGCGCAGCTTGCCGGCTTCGACGTGCGGATAAAGGTTCGCCATCAGGTCGATGTCCATCTGGACTTCGCCGGCCAGCAACGCCGTGAGCGCCGGTCCGCCGCCGCGGTAGGGCACGTGCACGATATCGGCCTTGGTCATCATCTTGAACAATTCACCGGCCATGTGCGAGGTCGTGCCGTTGCCGGCCGACGCGAACGCCACTTTGCCGGGATTCTCGCGGAGATAGGTGAGGAGCTCCGGCACGCTGTGCGCGGGCACGCCCGGGGTGCCGTGCAGGATGGTGTAGCCGTCCGGTGTCGCATGCGCCACAATCTCGGCCCCCACGTTGCCGCCGGCGCCCGGACGATTGTCGATCACGATCGGCTGGCCGATGATTTCGGCGGCGCGCGGGATCACCGCGCGCGCCAGGTTGTCGGCGCCGCCGCCGGGCGGGAAGGGGACGACCAGCCGGATCGGCCGGTCGGGATAGGTCTGTGCGGCGACCGGAGCGCTGAGAGCCCACGACGCGAAAAGGACGGCCGCGACCGCCCCGGCGAGACGGTTCATGCGACGCGTTGGTGCTCGGCCGACTTCGTTCCGCCGCCGGACATGCCGAGGGTGCGCCAGTTGGTGCCCTTCGGCACGATGCCCTGGAAGGACGCGAGGTTCACGTGCGGGATGTGGGGCTCGGTGGTGCCGATCGCCGGACCGCCGTCCTGCATCTCCTTGGCCGCCGCGATCATCTGCTTGCGGAATTGGAACACCGCGAGGTCGCTGGCCCCGAGATAATCCTGGGTCCGGTCGGTGATCGGCCCCATGGACTCCCACATCGCCATGTCCTGCGCCGGGATGCCCTTGATCCCGGTGAAGTTGCCGTCCTTCATCGCCTGGCGGTCCTGCAGGTAACGGTTATCGAGGGTGCGGATCTTGTGATAATCCTGGTCGAGATCGACGCCGACCTCGGCGGCACAGAACTTCCGCCATGCGTCCTGCGAGATGCCCTGGGTCTCGTGCCACGCCACCCAGTAGAACATGCAGTTCTGATCGTCGATCGGGATCAGCATCTGCGCCAGGTTGTACTGGTCGTTCGGCGGGATCAGCACGGTGAAGGGTGCGATGAACAGGGTCGTGCGGATGTACTCGTGCGTGTCCGGGTTGAGGAGCGGCTTGCGGATCGCGGCATAGTGGAAGCCGAACTCGGTCTGCTGCACCTGCAGCCTCGGCGCCTTGTCGGTGGATGGGCGCGGCCAGTTCGTCTCGGTCGCCTTGGCGCCATCGACCTGCGCCGCCGGCATGTCGGTCGAATGGAGGCTGGAGCTGTGCGCGGAATCGATTGAGCCCTCGAGCACCTGCGCCCAGTTGCACGCCGTGTGCATCTTCACGATGCTGATCTTGGTGCGCGGCGACGGCGCCCAGGCGGGCGGTTCGAACTCGCGCATCGTCTCCTTGGCGCCCATGTAGATCCACACGAAGCCGCCGCCCTCGCGCACCGGATAGGATTTCTGCTTGACGGTGGGCCGGATGCGGTCGGCCTCGGGCTCCGACGGCATCTCCAGCACGTTGCCGTCGACGTCGAATTTCCAGCCGTGATAGAGGCAGCGCAGGCCGCAATTCTCGTTGCGGCCGAACGCGAGCGAGGCGCCGCGGTGGCGGCAGTGCTCGCCCAGCACCCCGAGCCGGCCGTTGGTGTCCCGGAACACCACCAGATCCTCGCCGAGAAGACGGGTCCGCACCGGCGCGCCGTCGCGCTCGACGACCTCTTCGGACATGCATGCGGGAAGCCAGTGCCGCCGCATGATCTGCCCCATCGGGGCGTTGCCCTCGACGCGGGCCAGCAGATCGAAGTCGTCACGGGTCAACATGGGCATCCTCCGGCGCCGATAAACTTAGCTATCTAAGTATTAGTCTAATCGTTTAAGATGCGTCTGTCGAGAGCCGGCAGGGGTCTGGCAGGACCGTGGGCCGAAGCGGATTCGTGAGGGAAAAGAGTACCATGCCCGAACGCAGACTGCGCCTCGGCGTGGCCGGATTGGGCCGCGGCTTCACCGTGATGCTGCCGACCCTGGCCGGCGATCCGCGCGTGCAGCTGGTCGCGGCGGCGGATCCGCGGCCGGACGCGCGGCAGAAATTTGCCGCCGATTTCGGCGCCACGTCCTACGCCACGGTCGACAGACCATGATCGCCGCCGCTCGACAGGCGAAGGTGCAGCTCATCGTCGGCCACAGCCACAGCTTCAATGCGCCGGTGCGGCGGGCCCGCGAGATCATCGCCAGCGGTGCCGTCGGCCGCGTGCGCATGATCAACGCGCTCAACTTCACGGACTTCCTCTACCGTCCGAGGCGGCCGGAGGAGCTGGTCACCGAGAAGGGCGGCGGCGTGGTGTTCAGCCAGGCCGCGCATCAGATCGACATCGTCCGGCTGCTCGGTGGCGGCCGGGTCCGGAGCGTGCGGGCCGCGACCGGTTCGTGGGACCCGAAGCGGCCGACCGAAGGGGCCTACACGGCGTTCCTCTCCTTTGCCGATGGCGCTTTCGCGACCGCGACGTATAGCGGCTATGCGCATTTCGACTCCGACGAGTTCTGCAACTGGATCGGCGAGCTCGGGCGCCGGAAGGATCCGCGCCGATATGGCGCGGCGCGCAAGATGCTGCAAGGCGTCGCCAGCCCGGATCAGGAGGCAAGCCTCAAGGCGGCCCGGAACTACGGCGGCGACGACGACGCGTCCGGTCCCGCGGCGCAGGCGGGCGACTTGTTCCATCAGCACTTCGGCATGTTGATCGCGTCGTGCGAGGGCGCGGATTTGCGGCCGCTGCCCACCGGCGTCATGATCTACGACGACGCGGCGCCGCGGTTGGACGCCTTGCCTCCGCCGGGTGTGCCGCGCGCCGAGGTGATCGACGAGCTCTACGACGCCGTCGTCCTGGGCAAGCCGCCGGTTCACAGCGGCGAATGGGCTCTGGCAACGTTGGAGGTGTGCCTCGCGATCCTTCGGTCGGCGCGCGAACAGACAGAGATCGCGCTTCAACATCAGATCGCCGTGCCGGCGTAACCCAAGGTTGGTCATGACGCGCAAAAAACCGACGCCTGGGGATACGCAGGAGATCCTTCGTCACTGGCGCGAGGCGGTGCCGAACGACCGCTTGGCGCATCTGGTCAAGGACGTGGCCCGGGCGTTGGTGCGCGCGTTGCAGATGCGGCTGGCCGAGCATTCGGTGTCGTTCGGCCATTGGGCTTTTCTGCGCATCCTGTGGGAGCACGACAGCTTGACCCAGCGGCAGCTCAGCAAGGAGGCGGGGGTCATGGAGCCGACGACATTTGCCGCCCTCCGAGCGATGGAACAGCTCGGCTACATCTCCCGGCGCCAGATGCCCGAGAACAAGAAGAACGTCTATATCTTCCTGACGCCCAAGGGCCGGCTGCTGAAAAGCAAGCTGGTGCCGCTCGCCGAGGAGGTGAACGACATCGCGGTGCGCGGCGTGCCCCCGAAGGAGATCGTGGCGATGCGGCGCACCTTGCTCACGATCATCGAAAACCTGGCGCAGGATGAGATCGGCTCGGCCGACCGGCGGCGACGCCTGCCGTCGACCCGCGAACTGGCGCGGCTCTTGGCCGGGGCCGGCACCCGCAGGCCGCGGACGCGAAAAATCGCGTAGCCATCGGCGTTTAGCGAATGATGACGCGGTTGTCATAGAGCGCAGGACTGCGGCTTACAATTCTTGCCTGGCACGCCCCTGGGGACGACAATAAACGCCAAGATTCGACTCGTGGCCTACTTCGGTAGGTTGGGCGTATATCGGGAGCGGACGTGATGGCGAGGTGGCGGGGATTTATCTTCCTCTGGCTCATTTTTTCGGCGTTCTCGACGATCATCGGCGTGATCCGGTTCACGCAGCGCGTCCTGCTGATCGGCTGGGACTCCGAGATATTCTCGGGCTGGCGCCTCTTCGTGTACCCGCCGATCGCGGCGGGCTTAGCGGTGGCCGTGCTGGGATGGCTGGTCCTGCACTATAAATCGCCTCCGCCGCGGGACAGCCGCACGGATTAGCCGGCTGCCTTTCGGTGTATATGTCCGCAGAGGGTCAGTCCAAGCGGACACGGAGGGCATCACGCCGATGGGTGCTAGCCGAACGGTCGGGGCGGCGATTGGGCTGTGCTTGCTCGGCAGCGCCTGCGCCGGGGTGGATCAGCCGAGCAGCACCATGACTGCGGACGAGCGCGCCGCGGCGTATGCCTCGGTCAACGTCGTGGACGCTTGCTACAAGCCGTGGTTCGACACTGTCTCGGCCAGCGATCACCGGACCATCGTCAAGGGTATGACGCCGATCGAGCGCGAAGTGTGCGCCGAGCATTTCAAGGCGGACGGCAACAACTCGCGCTGACGACGGGACGCGCGGGAGAACAGCCGCTCGCTACTTCTGCGCGTCGAACACATCTTTGGCGATGCTCGCCGCCGTCATGGCGGTCGGCCACCCCGAATAGAACGCGATGTGCGTGATCGCTTCGACGATCTCGTCCTTCGTCAGGCCGTTGTCGAGCGCGCGTTGGATGTGGCCGCGGAGCTGGTCGCCGCGATAGAGCGCCACCAGGGCGGCCACCGTGATCAAGCTGCGGTCGCGCTTCGAGAGTCCCGGCCGCTCCCAGACGTCGCCGAACAGAACGGTCTCCGTCAGGTTGACGAGCTTCGGGGCCATCGTGCGGATTTTTTCGACGGCGGCTGATGGTTTGGCCATGGGTCCTCCTGGTGCTGGGGCCGATCGGACGGCCATCTTTGCGGATTCAGGTCCGGCGATCAAACCGCCCCGGCACTTTTGGCGCGCACCGAAGGCCCGAACACGCCGATGCTCACGACCACAACCGCCATCGCGGCGGTGATCAATCCGAACACCCCGCCGACGCCGAAATGCTGCAGGAAGTACGAGACGAGGAAGCCCGAGCACATCGCGCCCAGCCGGCTCGTGGAGTAGGCGATGCCCGCCGCGCGGCCGCGCACGCGCACCGGGAAGACCTCGGTCTGGTAGGCGTGATAGGCGTAGGACAAGGTCGTATTGACGAGCGTCATCGCGACGCCGCAGGCGATCAGCAATGCCGGTGCCGTGACCTGCGAGAACGCGGTGCCGATGACCGCGATTGCGATCGCCGAGCCGACGATGACCCACTTGCGCTCGACCTTGTCGGCGAAGCTCATGCCGACCAGCGGACCGACCGGGTTCGCGATCGCGATCACGAACGAATAGAACAGGCTCTTGGTGACGACGATGCCCTTCTCGATGAGCAGCGTCGGCACCCAGTTGGCGAAGCCGTAATAGCCGATCACCTGGGCGAAATTGAACACCATCAGCATCAGCAGGCGGGAGCGGTAGGGCGGTTTCCAGATCTCCCTGAGGCTCGCCGTCTCGAGCTGGACGTCGGCGGCCGCCGGGCGCGGCGGCGGGAGCGGCTTGCCGTATTGCGTTTGGATCCTGGCTTCGATCGCGGCCATGACCCGCTCGGCCTCATCGGCGCGGCCGCTTTGCGCCAGCCAGCGCGGGCTTTCGGGAATCTCCCGCCGGATGAACCACACCGCGATCGCGCCAAGGGCGCCGATCAGCACCACCCAGCGCCAGCCCTGGAGCCCGAGCGGCGCCTGCGGCACCAGCCACCACGCCAGCAACGCCACCACCGGCACGGCGGTGAACATGATGCCCTGGTTGAGGGCAAAGGCGCGGCCGCGCGTGCCGGTCGGAACGAGCTCGGTGAGATAGGCGTCGATGGTGACGATCTCGACGCCGAGCCCTATGCCGGAGATGAAGCGCCACGCCAGCAGGCCTTCGGGGCTGGTCTGGAAGGCCATGACGACGCTGGCCGCCGTGTACCACAGAAGCGCATAGGTGAAGACGAACCGGCGCCCGAACCGGTCGGGCAGGAGCCCGAGGAAAAACGTGCCGATGAACAGGCCGGCGAAGGTGGCCGCGATGAACGCGGCGACGCCCGTATAGCCGAGAAAGACCTGCGTGGTGCTAGTTAGGACGCCGCTGCTGATCAGCCCCGGCGCGATATAGCCGGTGAAGAACAGCTCGTAGAGCTCGAACCAGCCGCCGAGCGACAGCAGGATGACCAGCTTCCACAGATATGGCGTGGCGGGCAGCCGATCTATCCGCGCGCCGATCCAGGACGGCGACGACATGCCCGCGGCCGCTTCACCAGGGTGGCTCGTTCTCATCCGTGGTTCTTACGACGCGACGATTGTCTTGGCGGAGCACAGCCGGCTGATGTCCTCGGGCGAGTAGCCGAGCTCGCGCAGGATTTCGCCGGTCGCGTCGCCGAGTGCCGGAATCGCCGCCTGGCCGCCCAGCCGCCGGTCGCCCAGGATCAGCGGCAGCAGGGGAATGAGGGTCTCCTCGCCGGTGTCCGTGCGTAATTGTCCGAGCCCGCCGCTTGCCCGCAAATGCGGATCGTCGAACAGCTCCTCGGGACGACTGACCGGCGCGAACGGCAGGCCGTTCTTCTCCAGAAGGTCGCACAGCTGGTCGTAGCCGATCTTGGCGACGGCGCGCTCGAGGATCGGCATCATGCGCGGCCGCGCCGCGACGCGGTCATTGTTCGTCTGCAGCTCGGGATCGGCCTGCAGCTCGGAAAGGCCGAGCATGCGGCACAGCGCCTTCCATTGACCGTCGCTGACGGCGGCGATGAAGAGCGGCCGCTGATCGGCGGTCTTGAATACGTCGTAGACCGCCCACGGCGTCTTGCGCATGGGCATCGGCGCCGGCGGCTCGCCGGTCACCGCGAACATTTGCATGTTCTGCGCCGACAGGAACGCGCAGTTCTCGAACAGGCTGCTCTGCACCCGCTGTCCGAGCCCGGTGCGCGCGCGCTCGGCGAGGGCGGCCATGACCCCGAGGGCACCCCACATGCCGCCCATGATGTCGTTGACCGACGTGCCGACGCGGAGCGGTTGGCCGGGCGGCCCGGTCATGTAGGCGAGCCCGCCCATCATCTGCACGACCTCGTCGAGGGCGGTCCGGTGCTCGTACGGCCCGGGCAGGAAGCCCTTGTGCGAGACATAGATGAGCCGTGGATGGCTTTGCCGCAGCTGGTCGTAGCCGAGGCCGAGCTCGTCCATCCGGCCGGGCTTGAAGTTCTCGCTGACCACGTCGGCGCTGGCGACCAGTTTGCGGACGATCGCAAACCCCTCGGCGCTTTCCACGTCGACGGCGATGCTCTTCTTGTTGCGGTTGAAGGTGCGGAAGAAGCCCGCGCCGAGCCCGGTCAGCCGCCGCGTCTTGTCGCCCGTGATCGGCTCGACCTTGATCACCTCGGCGCCGAGATCGCCCAGGATCATGCCGCAGGTCGGGCCCATGACCATGTGCGTGAACTCGACCACCCGCACACCGTCGAGCGGCAGGGATTTGGACGCTGGCGTTTCCATTCCTAAAACGACTCCTTGCGGGCGCCGCGGCCCTGCGGTCGCGGCACCCAAGGTGATTCTGTTTCACGAGTATAGGCATGCCCACGCCGATTTTGCATACGGCGCCGCCGCTGGATGCCGCCGCCGGACAAGATGGTTTATGCTGATCCAGGGACCGCCCTTAGATCGAGACCAAGGAGCCGCCATGGCCACTCTCAGCCAGCAGAACCGCGAGCGCCTGCGCGACGTCAGCGTGGCGACGATTTCGACCGCGTTGCTGAAGCGCGGTCTGCGCAACACCGTCATCCAGGACGTCCGGCCGGTCAATCCGGCAGCCCCCCGGATGGTCGGCGAAGCCTACACGCTGCGCTACATTCCGGCGCGCGAGGATCTGGATCAGCTGAAGGTGTTCGAAGGCCGCAGCCACCCGCAGCGTGTGGCGATCGAGCAGACGCCGCCCGGGCACGTGCTGGTGATCGACTCGCGCAAGGATCCGCGGGCCGCGTCGGCTGGCGGCATCCTGATCACGCGTCTGATGGTGCGCGGGGCCGCGGGCATCGTGACCGACGGCGGTTTTCGCGATTCCCCCGATATCGCCAAGCTGAATTTCCCGGTCTACGCGACGCGGCCCTCCGCGCCGACCAATCTCATCCGCCATCACGCGGTCGACCTGAACGTGCCAATCGGCTGCGGCGACGTGGCGGTCTATCCCGGCGACATCCTGGTCGGCGACGGCGAGGCGGTGGCGGTGATTCCCGCGGCCCTCGCCAACGAGATCGCCGACGAAGCCTACGACATGACGCAGTTCGAAAACTATGTGGAGATGCAGGTGAAGGGTGGCCGATCGATCTTCGGCCTGTACCCGCCCGACGAGGCGACCCGCGCCGAGTTCACGGCCTGGCGGGCGAAACAGAAGGACAAGTGAGCGCCGGTCAGCCGAGCTTCCGCTGCATCCAGTCGGCCGTGTAGTGCAGGGCTGGCAGATGATTGTCGAACTGGGTATGCGCGGCCCCACCGTCCTCGCCGCTGAACACTTTCAGCTCCTTGTCGGCTGAGCCGATCGCTTCGAACATCGCCTGCGCGTCCGGCATGAGAACTTGCTGATCCTCGGCGCCGTGCACGATCAGAAACGGGCAGGCGATCCGGCCCGCGAACGGCTCCAGGCGGAAGTTTTCGATCCGCTTGACCGCATCCTCCATGGTCTCGGTGCCGGTGATGAACATCAGCTGGAAGCGCGGTGCGGCCACGATGCCGCTGCCGGCCATCCGCCGCACCCACACAAGGTGATAGTCGTAGATGGCGCCCCACGCGACGGCGGCCTTGAGCCGCGGCTCGAACGCCGCCGCGCGTGAGACGTAGTAGCCGCCGAGACTGCTGCCGACGATGCCGATCCGCTCGGGATCGACCTCCCGCCGCGCCGCCAGATAGTCGATCGCGGCCGCGACCGGGCGCTCGTAATCAAAGCGGGTATACAGTTTCTGATAGCGCAGCGCTTCGCCGATCCCCGGCGTGTCGACGAACAGGCAGTTGAAGCCGCGCTGGGTGAACTGTTGCCGCGCGCGCAGGAACCACAGTTCCTTGGTCGTATCGAGCCCGCAGATGAAGATCAGGCTTGGCCGCCGCGCGGCGTCGTTGCCCCCCGGCATGAAATAGGCCGGCAAGGTCGTCCCGTCATAAGGCACCAGCACGCGCTCGAGCGGGAAGGGCGCCAGGGCACGGGCGCGTTCGAACGTCGCCAGCACATGCCCGTAGGCGGCGAGGCGCCTGGGATCGGCCGGCGGGATGAAATGCTCGCCGATGGTGTGATAGAGGCTTGAGAGGAACAGGTCCTCGCTCGCCGTCGCGGGCGAAGCGCCTTCGGCGCGCCGCGACAGGACCTCGGCCAGCCACGACCATTCCCGGTGCCACGCGTCGTCGTCGCCGGCGCTCTGCTGCAGCCGCGGCAGGATCAACGCCACGTCGCCGAGTTGTCCGCCCGCGGCGAACGCCAGGAGCGTGTTGTAGGACCAGCGATAATTGCCGGGAAAGAATTCGAACATGTCGGGTCACCCATAATGCCATGGCAGGCGTCCGGGGGCGTCAACTTCCGACAGGACGTTTCATTTGACGCGCTGGCCGCCGCGGGATTGTATGGAATAACAGGACACGGGAGAGGGCTATGGGAAAAACCATCAAGGAATTCGTCACCTATTGGGGCCCGTCGATCAACGACTGGGAGGACACTCAGAAACGGTTCGTGATCGAGCGCGACGAGGCGCTATTGAAGAAGGGTGCGGAGGGTGGCCGCAAGATGGACAAGATCGCGCTCAACGACATTTTCAAGGACGGCGTCGTCACCGGCGTTGACATGGAGAACGGCTATCTGCCGCTCGTGCTCTATGCCAACGAGGACCTGATCATCGAGGTCGCCAATTGCGACCGCGAGCAGGGCGGCTGGCACCGCAACATGGGGGCCGACGAATGGGTCTTCCAGTACAAGGGAACGCGCACGATCAACAGCGAGGTCGGGCCGATCACGATCAACGAAGGCGAAATGTCGGTGATCCCGCGCGGCGTCGCACATCAGAACGTCGGCCACGGGCCGAATATCGAGGTCACGATCTACGCGCGAAAGCCGCTGAAGCGCCTGGCGCCGCTCGATGCGGAGAAAGCCCGCGCGCGCATGAAGATCAGGAACGGCAAGCCCGTCATGCCGCCGGTGACGCTCGAATCCGCCAACGACGACTGAACCGGGGTGGGGACCATGAAGACCGCGATCATCAATCTGGGAAGCATCGTCACCGGCGACTGGCGCGAGCCGGTCGCCAAGGGCGACACGATCGTTATGGCGGACGGCAAGATCGTGTCGGTCGGCACCGCTTCGGCGGACGCTGTGGCGGCGTGCGACGTGGTGATCGACGCCGACAAGGCGACGGCGGTCCCCGGCTTCATCGACTCCCAGGTGCACATCACGTTCGGTGACTACACGCCGCGGCAGAAGACGGTGGGCTTCCTCGACAGCTACGTGCACGGCGGCACGACGACGTCGATCAGCGCGTCGGAGGTCCATGTGCCGGGCCGGCCCAAGGACCCGGAGGGGGTCAAGGCGCTGGCGGTCGCGGCCTTCAAGTGCTTCGAGCATTACCGCCCCGGCGGCATGCGCGTCTATGGCGGCTCGATCATCCTGGAGCCGGGTCTCGTCGAAGCGGACCTCAAGGAGATCGCCGACAAGGGTGTGTGGCTGGCCAAGGCCGGGTTCGGCGCCGTGAAGACGCCCTATGACTACGTGCCGATGATCGCCTGGGCGAAGAAATACGGCATGATCACCACCGTGCACACCGGCGGCTCGTCCATCCCCGGCTCGTCGGGGATCTGGGCGGACCATCTGCTGGCGATGCAGCCGCACGTGTCGTTCCACGTCAATGGTGGCCCGGTCGCAATGCCCGACGAGGACTTCCCGCGCATGGTCCACGATTCAGCGATCGCGCTCCAGGTCTGCACCGCCGGCAATCTGCGCACGACGCTCCTGCTCGGCGACATGGTCCGCAAGGCCAACCAGTTCGACCGCTTCCTGATCGCCACCGACACGCCGACCGGCAGCGGCATCATGCCGCTCGGCATGATGTACACGATCACGCACCTCGCGAGCCTCACCGACATGCCGGTCGAATGGGCGATCGCCGCGGCCACCGGCAACAACGCCAAGGTGTACCGGTTGAATTCGGGATTCCTGCGCCAGGGCTGCGACGCCGACGTGCTGGTGCTGGACGCCTGCGTCGGCGGCTCGAAAACGACCGCGTTGGATGCGCTGCGCAACGGTGACATCGCGGCGGTGGGGGCCGTGGTGACCGACGGGGTGCCGCGCTTCGTCGGCCGCAGTCGCAACACGCCGGCGCCGATGAAGCGGGTGCGCGTGGCGCAAAACCGCGTGCCGCAGGACTACGCGCAAGCCGCGCATTGACAGTTGACCGGGGGCCTGGGGAGGACATGAAGAAGGCGAATCTGCACGGGTATCACGTGCGCAAGACGCTCGTGCTGATGGGGGACGGCAGCCGCTCCGGCTGCGCTGCGGGGTTGACCGAACGTCTCGTCAACGCTCAACCATTATGTCAACGGTCTGAACGCCGATTCACCCATGCGCCGCAATGGTTTCCAGGAACCGTTGATCTGTTGACGCGGTGTCTGGGGTGATACGCGCACAGTGCGGCACGGCGTCCCGAAGAATTGCAGAATTGCACTGCCGGTTTTCACCTGCCGCAATTCTTTTCAGCCGAATTCGCAATCCGATTCAATGGCGTGCGAAAACAATTGCAGTATTGCGCGCGATTCAGGGGGGCGCCCCCGACAAGTGGCGCAGAGCAAAGGCCGCTATCGCGGCAGCTCGGAGCGCCCCATCAGGAACTGATCGACCGCGCGCGCGGCCTGGCGGCCCTCGCGTTCGCGGCCCGCAGTGCCCGCGCCAAGGGGCGGAGGTCACCGAGATCGACCTGCGGAGCTTCGATCTGCCGCTGTACGATGGCGATCTCGAGCGCCGCAAGGGGCTGCCGCCGAGGGGACTGGAGCTGCGCGAGATCTTCAAGGCGCATCCGGCCCTTCTGGTCGGCGTCACCGAATACAACGGCGGCATCACGCCGCTGCTGAAGAACGCGATCGACTGAGTGTCGCGGCCGCACGGCGGCGAGCCCAATCTGGCGGCGATCCGCGGCAAGGGGGTGCCGCTGATCTCCTGCTCGGCCGGAGCGCTCGGCGGCTCGCGCGCGCAGGCGCATCTGCGGCGGTCGTTCCAGGTCATGGGCTGCGTGCTGATCCCGGAGACGGTGACCTTGCCGTTTGCCGAAACCGCGTTCGCTGGCGACGAGCCGAAGCATCCCGCGGTGCGCGAGTTCGTGACTATCGCGACCGGGCACCTCGTCGACGTCGCGGACAAGATGACGGGATAGAGGCGGTCCGCGACGCGCGGCCGAGTGCATGCGCCGCTGGGCGGATTGGGCGCGCCAACGACATGTCCGCGACGATTCGTTAGCGCGGCCAGGACTGGCGATCTCCGACTTTAGTTCGCTTGTACCTTCGTCGATACCGCGGCAGGCTCAGGTGCAGAATAAAGACGAGGACAGGGGGTCACGATCCTATGGGGGAGCCTGACCGAATTCACATTTTGCGCCACGCGATGGCCGCGTGGTTGATGCAGCCGGACATCGTGCAGCGGCTTGCATCCATCGAAGGCCATCTCTCGGACGAAGAAGGAGGCGCCCTGCTGCTGGCGGCTCTGCACGGGCCCGGTCAGGGTGCCGTCGTCGAGATCGGGAGCTTTATGGGCCGCTCCACCTGTTTTCTCGCCCTCGGGTGCAAGATGGCCGGCCGGGGCAAGGTGATCGCGATCGACCACTTTCTCGGTTCGCCCCAGCAGCAGCGCGGCGGCGCCTACGAAGCCGCCGAAGTCGTCTTGCGGGGGACCACCTATCCGAAGTTCTGCGAGAACATCGGCCAAGCCGGGCTCACGGATTACGTCCACGCAACGAGGAAGTGCTCGGAAGACTCCGCCTGTGGATGGACGACCAAAATTCGCCTGCTGTTTATCGACGGTGACCACGCTTATGAGTCGGTCAAACGGGACTTCACGCTGTACGCGCCTCATGTTGAACCGGAGGGCCTGATCTGTTTCCACGACGTCAATTGGCCGGACGTCGCGCGATTTCATCAGGAACTTATCTCATGCGGATGGCGCCATGAGTTCCGGGTTCACAGCCTCGCCGCCATCTCACATCCTGCATAGCTGCATCTAAAGGCTCGTCAACGCCGCGGACAAGATGACAAGCTAAGCGTCGGCGCTTTCTATTGTACGCCCGGGGGTGCGCCGCTACAGTCGGCGACGCTCAACCTGTGGCGATGATGCTGGAGCTGCTCCCCCAATTCATTTTTAACGGACTTCTGATCGGGGCGAGCTACGCCCTGGTGGCCGTCGGCCTCACCATGATTTTCGGCATCATGAACATCGCCAACTTCGCGCACGGCGAGTTCTACATGCTGGGCGGGTGTATCGCCTTCTACCTGATCGATGCGTTCGGCATTAACTATCTGCTGGCCGTGCCGCTGACGGTCGTCATCGTCGGGGCACTGGGGCTGGTGCTGGAACGGCTGATCTTCCGCCGGCTGCGCGGCAAGCCGGCGGTCTCGAGCGTGCTGGCGACCATCGGGCTTGGGCTGGTCGTGCAGAACACGGCGCTGGCGTTCTGGGGCCCGCAGCCGCGCCCGATCCCCACCTCGTTTTCGCGTCTTCCGGTCCAGCTCGGGCCGATTTTCACCACCGAGGCGCGCATTTTTGCCGTCGCGGTGACGGTGGGCGCCCTGGTGCTGGTCCATCTGTTCCTCAATCGCACCCTGTGGGGAACCGCGATGCGCGCCACGTTCCAGCAGGCGGAAGCCGCGGCCCTGGCGGCGATCCCGATCGACCGCGTGCAGACGATGACCTTCGCCCTGGGGGCGGCGCTGGCGGCGCTGGGCGGCGCCCTGCTCGGCGCGATTTTCTTCGTTCACCCGACCATGGGCGGCACCGAGACGCTCAAAGCCTTCATCGTGGTGATCCTGGGCGGGCTCGGCAGTATCCCCGGCAGCATGGTCGGCGGATTGATCCTCGGACTCGCCGAAAGCTTCGGCACCGTGGTGTCGTCCGCGTACAAGGACGCCATGGGATTTGCGCTCGTCATTTTCGTCCTGATCTATCGGCCGGATGGCCTTTTTAAGCGATCCTAGTCGCTCGCCGGCACGGATGGCCGCGTGGGCTGTCCTCCTTGTCGCGCTGTTGTCGGCCCCCGTTGTGCTTGGCGAGGGTTACGAGCTCCATCTCCTGATCGTCTCGGCGATCTTCGTGATGTTGAGCTCCGGCCTGTCGCTCATCGTTGGTCACGCTGGGCTGCTGTCCTTGGGTCACGCGGCGTTCTTTGGCCTCGGCGCGTATACGTCGGCGCTGCTGTACCTGAGGCTGGGCGTGCCCATGTGGGGCGGCTTGCCGGCGGCGGCCCTGGTCAGTGGCGGCGCTGCGTACCTGATCGGCCTCCTGGTGCTGAAGGTACGGGGGCATCGCTTCATCATCACCACCATCGCGTTTGCCGAGATTGCCCGCCTGGTCGCGGTCAACACGGTCGACCTGACCCGGGGGCAAATGGGCCTCGCCGGGATTCAAGCGCCGACGATCACGGTTCCAGGTCTGGGCACGCTCGATTTCGGCGCCAAGACGGAGTTCTATTATCTCACCCTCGCGTTTGCTGCGATTTGCGTGTGGACGGTGGCCCGCATCGTGCGCTCGCCGATCGGCTGGGGGCTCGCCGCCGTGCGCGAAAACGAGAACCTCGGTGAGTCGGTCGGTGTCAGCGCCTACCGGCATTCGATGATCGCGTTCCTTGTCGGCGGCGCGTTCGCCGGGATCGCCGGATCGCTGCACGCGCACTACATGAACTTCGTCAGCCCTGACCTGTTTCTGTTTTCCTATACGACCACGATGCTGGTCATGGTCGTGATCGGCGGCCGGACGACGATCGCCGGGCCGGTGATCGGCGCGGTCGTCTTCACCTTTCTGCCCGAATATCTCCGCTTCGTGCATCAGTACCGGCTGATCGTCCTGGGCGCGATCCTCCTGATCACCGTGATGCTGTGCCCCGGCGGCTTCGTCGAGCTGTGGGAGCGCTGGCGCCGGCGCGCGGCCGTGCCGGCGGTAGGGGCCTCGTGACCGCGGCCCTCCTTGCCGTCGATGATGTGTCGGTGAATTTCGGCGGCGTCGCGGCGCTGCGCAACGTGTCGTTCGCCGTGCCGGCGCGCCGCATCGTCAGCGTGATCGGCCCGAACGGCGCCGGCAAGACCACGCTGTTCAACGTCATCACCGGCTTTCGAAAGCCGACCACGGGAGCGGTGCGGATCGACGGCGCGGCGGCGCTCGGGTTGCCGCCGCACCAGATTGCGCGCCGCGGACTCGTCCGGACCTTCCAGAAGACGGAGGTGTTTCCCGACCTCACGGTCTACGAATGCACGCGCATCGGCTTGTTGAACCACGCTCAGCCCGGCGTGCTCGAGGTCTTGTTCGGCAGCCGTAAGCTGACCCAGTTCATCGACGCGGCCAAGACCGAGGTGGCGCTCATCCTGGAAACGGTCGGGCTCGGCCGCAAGGCGGCACATCTGGCGCGCGAGCTGTCCTACGGCGAGCAGCGCCTCCTCGAAGTGGCGGTGGCGTTGGCGGCTCGGCCGCGTCTCATCCTCCTGGATGAGCCGTCGAGCGGCTTGAACGCGGAGGAATCACTCCGGCTTGCCGACCTCATCCGGCGTTTGCGCGATCAGGGGATGAGCGTGATGCTGATCGAGCACAACATGAACGTCGTCATGAGCGTCTCGGACACGGTCGTGGTGCTCCACCATGGCGAGAAGATCGCCGAGGGAAGACCCGCGGACATCGGCCGCGATGCCGCGGTCGTGTCAGCGTATCTCGGCCGGGACTGGGGGCAAGATGCTGCGGGTTAACGGCATCAGCTGCCGCTACGGACCGATTATTGCATTAAGGAACGTGAGCTTGGACGTTCAGGCTGGGGAGTTCGTCGCCCTGATCGGCGCCAACGGCGCTGGAAAATCGACCCTGCTGCGCGCGGTGTCGGGCCTGACGCCGCCCTACGACGGAGAGATCGAGTTTGAGGGCCGCGAGATCAGCCGCAGCTCGCCGGCCGCCATCGTCAGGCTGGGGATCGCGCATTGCCCGGAAGAGCGGAAGATCTGGCCGCAATTGTCGGTCCAGGAGCATCTTCGCCTCGGTGCGTTCGGCCGGCGCGACGCCGGGGTACGCGCCGATATCGACCGGATCTACGGGATCTTCCCCCGCCTGGCCGAGCGGCACCGGCAGCTCTGTGGTACGCTGTCGGGTGGTGAGCAGCAGATGGTGGCAATCGGCCGGGCGCTCATGTCACGGCCGAAGCTCCTGATGCTCGACGAGCCCAATCTGGGACTGGCGCCGATGATCGTCGATCAGGTGGTCCAGACGGTCAGGGACATTCATCGCCAGGGGACGGCGGTCCTCATGGTGGAACAGAGTGCCGCCCTGGCGCTGCGCCACGCCGAGCGCGCCTTCGTGCTGGAGAACGGCCACGTGGTGCGGCACGGCGCGGCGCAGGGTTTGCTGCAGGATGAAGCGGTGCAGCGGGCTTATCTCGGCGGCCGGCCGGCTGACGGGGCAAACTGAAGGCGTCGAAGACGTTCAGAGGAGGGGTGATCGATGAAATCCTGGGCTTTGATCGCGGCGGCCGCGGTGCTGGCGCTCACCATCGGACCGGCGCGCGCCGACGACGAGATCGCCATCGGGCTGATCGCGCCGCTGAGCGGCGGTGTCGCCTATGACGGCCAAAGCAAGCTCAACGGCGCGCTGGTCGCGGCCGAGGAGATCAATGCCAAAGGCGGCATCCTCGGCAAGAAGATCAAGATCATCGCCGAAGACGGCGCCTGTAACCCCGGCCAGTCGGTCGCCGGTGCCGAGAAGCTGATCGCCCGCGACCACGTGGTGGCGCTCATCGGGGCGCTGTGCAGTTCGGGGACCGGTGCGGTGTCCGAGACGGTGCGCAAATACAAGCTGCCGCTCATCACCGGCGTCTCGACCGCCGAGCGCCTGACCGAAGAGGGCAACCCGTGGTTCTTCCGCGCCACGACGACGACCAAGCTGAACGGCCAGTCGCTCGGCAAGACGCTGTCGGACATGAGCCACGCCAAGAAGATCGCGTTCGTCGTTACCTCTGACGACTGGGGACATTCGGCGGCGGAGGCCTATGGCGCGTCGATGAAGGCGCTCGGCGCCAGCATCGTCGCGACAGAGTATTTCGGCCGCGAAGACACTGATTTCACCGAGCACCTGACGAAGGTGCGCGCCGCCGGCGCCGATACCGTGTTCTCGGTCGGTGGCTTTCAAAACGCCGCGAACGTGACCACCCAGGCGCGCCAGCTCGGCTTCTCGGGCCCGATCCTGGGCGAGGGCGCCTTTTGCACGGAAACCTGGGCCGGGCTGGTCAAGGATTTCACCGGCAACGTGATCGGCATCCTGGAATGGGTGACCGGCATCGATGATGACGTGAACAAGCGCTTCATCGCGAACTACCAGCGCGCCTACAAAGAGCTGCCGACCAAGTTCTCCGCGGCCGGCTACAACACGATGAGCATCCTCGCGGCGGCGCTGGCGCGGGCGGGCACGACCGAGCCGGAGGCGCTGCGCAAGGCGATTGCGGCGACAGACTACACCGGCCTGATGGGGAATTACCGGTTCGACGAGAAAGGCCAAGCGTATAACTTCAACATGTTCCTGACGGTGTGGAAGGACGGCAAGAGCACTGTCGTTGGGACGGCGCAGATAGCAAAGCCTTGATCGCGCCGGTGATTGCGCTGGACAAGTGACAGATTAGCCAAGGGAGTGGAGCGATGATGGACAGCGTACCGGTGATCGATCTGGCCCCGTCGTTTTCCGGCGGCGACGCCGGGCGGCAGCGGGTCGCTGAGGCGATCCGCACAGCCTGCGAGGAGATCGGCTTCTTCACCATCGTCGGGCATGGCGTTCCCGACGCGACGGTGGACAATCTCAAGGCCATCGCGAAGCGGTTTTTCGCGCTGCCGCTGGCGGAGAAGAACAAGACGCCGCAGCCGCCCGAAAAGATCAGCCGCGGCTACAGCTATGTGGGCAGCCGAGGCTTGGCCTATTCGACCGGGATGGAGACGCCACCGGACCTCCAGGAGAGTTTCGCGATGGGCGCCGTCGACGAAGCCCCGCCGCATATCCGTGGCACCGACGCGGAGCGATATTTCTTTCAACGGAACACCTGGCCGCCGGGCCAGTCGGAGTTCCGGCGCGCCTTCGAGGGCTACTACCGCACGATGGATGGGCTGTCGCGGCACATCATGCAGCTCTTTGCGCGGGCGCTGGGGCTCGCGGAGGAGTTTTTCGACGACAAGATCGATCAGCCGACGAGCACGATGCGGGCGATCTACTATCCGCCGCAGCTCGAACCGCCCAAGCCGAACCAGCTCCGCTCGGGCGTGCACACGGATTACGGGACCCTCACGATTCTCAAGGGCGAGGACGTGCCGGGCGGGCTTCAGGTGAAGGTGAGGGGCGGCGGCTGGGTCGATGTCCACCCGCGACCCGACTCGTTCGTCTGCAACATCGGCGACCTGATGATGCGATGGACCAACGACAAGTGGCTCTCAAATCCGCATCGCGTCGCCAACCCGCCGCGCGAGCACGCCACTGTCGGCCGGCTGAGCATCCCGTTCTTCCACAATCCCAACGTCGACGCCGAGATCCGCTGCATCCGGGCGTTCTACGGAGAGAACGAGAAGGAGAAGTATCCGCCCGTGCACTGGGGTGAATACTATCTCTCGAAGCACATGAAGGCGCAGCACATGACCTTGGAGAAAGTCGAGGTCGCCGTCGGCGCTGGCTAATCGGCGGTTCCGGGCTGCTGCTCCGGGGACGCGCACGCGGCGTCAGCGGCCGGTGCGCGCTGCGGTACTCGGCGTGAAGACGATCGGGGTCACGAAGCCGAGCGCCAGCGCCGCCTTGACGCCGGGCGGCAGCGCGTGGCGGCGCCCATAGTCGGCGACCAGGGCGATCGGCAGCGCCAGTAGCACCAGATCGTAGTCGAACATGTACGGGCTCACCGAGATCGTGGCCAGCACCGTCAGCGCCAGCTTGAGCTCGACCGGGCCGGACCGGCGCCAGGCGCGGAGGGCGGCGGCACAGACCGACAGCGCGATCGCCGCGTGCAGGGCATAGGCGGTGGGTTGCGGGACGCCGAGATAGCGGAAGGTGACGAACCACGACGGGATCTTCGGCCAGGGCAGGTAGCCGCTCTCCAATAGGCTGCGCACCAGGGTGAGATTCTCCAGGAACATAAGCCACGGTGCTGTGCCGAAGACTGCGAAGCTCGAGGCGATGAACAGCGACGCCGACAGCGCCGCACCGGCGAAGGCACGCCAGTTCTTCGTCACCAGGAAGAGGAACGGCAGCAATACGCCGAAATGCGGCTTATAGACCAGCAGCCCGAGGACCAGGCCGGCTAGGAACGACCGCCGCTCCAGAAGCAGCAGACCGAAGCCGAGCACGGCGGTGTTGAGAAAGCCGTTCTGGCCGTGAAACGAATTGAGGAAGACGGCCGGAAAGGCGCTGGCGAGCAGCAGGGCCCAGCGATGGTCCGAGATCCGCCGGATCAGCGCCAGATAAAGGGCGAACGTCACGCCGACGAATCCGGCATAGGCCAGTTTGTACGGCACCAGGGCCAGCGGCAGCGTGACCAGTGCAAACAGCGGCGGGTAATGCCAGAGGTACACGGAGGTGTCGGCGGGGATCACCGCCTGCTCGACATCCAGGATTTCGAACGGGATATAGGCGAGCGCCGCCTTGCCCTGGAGCGCCATGACCGACTGGGCGTAGAAGGTGATGAAGTCGTAGCCGAAGGGCTTCCCGTAGGGGTCGACGTCGGCGTGCATCGAGAGAAGCCAGCCGATCATGCCGAGACCGAAGCCGACCGCCATCATGACGCTGTAATTGCGCACGCGCGCCGGCGTGATCAGATCGTCGATGTCCTGGAGCCGCATGGGAACCCTCCCGCCTGCCCACCAGCGTAGCGACCGGGACGGACGGGGCTGTGCGAAAACGCACGGGCGGAGGACCCGGTTCGGGGAGGGAATTCCCCCACAAGTTTCCCCGTTGCTACGTCCTTGAGCACCTGCTTCACAAGCGACAGATCGCCGACAGGACGCCGGAGACGGATATTCTCCCCGCTCCAGGTCCTTGCGTCCGCTTCGCCGATCGAACTCGTCCGCCAGCGGTACTAACTCCGCTGCGAGGATCTCCATCTTGCTCCTGTCACATCAAGCACTTCCATCGAAGCAGCATCACAATTTGCGCGGCGCCGAACCTTTGGTCCCGGCAAAGCCAACGCTTTTCGCACGCTCAGTTCTGACAAAGCTTGGTCCAAAAAAGCGGCACTGCCTGAGGTAGCGTCAAAAAGGCCTGGTCAGGGCGGATGGCGCATTTTTTGCGTGGCAGCTACGCGAAGAGGTAGCTGCGCGACGCTGACCGCAGGGGAGTTCGATGGATGCAGCTGGGCGTGTTCATCCCGATCGGCAACAACGGCTGGCTGATCTCTACCACCTCGCCGCAATACATGCCGAGCTTCGACCTCAACCGCACGGTGGTCGAGAAGGCGGAGCGGTTCGGCTTCGAGTTCGCTCTGTCGATGATCAAGCTGCGCGGTTTTGGCGGGCCTTCGCAGTATTGGGATCACAATCTCGAATCCTTCACCCTGATGGCCGGACTTGCGGCGGTCACGTCGCGCATCCGGCTCTTGGCGTCGGTCGCGGTCCTGACGCTGCCGCCCGCCTTCACGGCCCGCATGGCCTCGACGATCGATTCGATCTCCCATGGACGGTTTGGGATCAACATCGTGTCGGGCTGGCAGCGCGCGGAATACACGCAAATGGGCATCTGGCCGGGCGCCGAGCACTACGCCCGCCGGTACGAGTACTGCACCGAGTACGTGACGATCATGCGCGAGCTGTGGGAGACCGGCGCCTCGGACTACAAGGGCGCGTTCTTCCAGATGGATGACTGCCGCCTCAGCCCGCGGCCGGAGAAGCCGATTCCGATCATTGGCGCGGCGCAGAGCGACCGCGGCACGCGCTTCGCCGCCGAGATCTGCGACTACAATTTCTGCGCCAGCTACGGGCTCAACGAGCCGATGCGGGTCGCGCCGAGCGTCGCGCGGCTGGTCGAGGCGGCGGAGAAGACGGGCCGCGACGTCGGCGCGCTGATCCTCACCATGGTGATTGCCGACGAGACGGACGCCGCGGCAATGGCGAAGTGGGAGCATTACAAGGCAGGTGTCGATCTCGAGGCGCTCGCCTGGCGCGACGGGCAGGCCGGAGACGACCCCAACAAGGACTCCTTCGCCACGAAGAGCCGGCTGAAGCAGACCGGGAAGGAGAAGCTGCCGACCAGCATGGGCGTCCTCGTCGGGTCCTATGCCTCGGTCGCCCGCATGCTGGACGAGCTCGCCACCGTCCCGGGGGTGCGCGGCGTCATGCTGACCTTCGACGATTTCGTCATAGGCATGGAGCAGTTTGGGACGCGCATCCAGCCGCTGATGGCGAGCCGCGCCAAGCTCGAGCAAGCCGCCTGAACCGACCACGAAAGGAACCGTCATGCCGAAACGGAGCATCAAGAAGGACCGGGGCGGGGTCTCGCGCCGTCGCTTCCTCAAAGGGGTGTCCACCACTGCCGGGCTCGCTGTCGGATCGAGTGCGATCGGCGGCTTCCCGACGGTCTGGGCACAGAACATCAAGGATGTGACGATCAACCATGCCGGTCCGCCGGTCACCGCGATCCCGCGTATCGCCGAGCAGGCCACGAAGGATCTCGGCTTCACCGTTCACATGCAGGCCTCGGAGAACGCCGACCTGCTGAACCGGTTCCTGTCGCAGTCCAATGCGATCGACGTCGCCGACGTCAGCCTGACCTACATGCGGTACGTCACGGGACGCAACATCCTCCAGGCGATTCCGATCGCCAAGCTGAAATACTGGGACCAGACGATCCCGCTTTTTACCAAGAGCGAATATCCAGACGGTCGCAAGGCATCGACGCAGGGTATCGCGCCGTACGGCATCCTCTATGCGACAGGTCCCGACGGCCAGAAATTCGCCGAGGGGCCAAGCGAGTGGGTGACCGGCGTCCCGTCTGTCACGAACGCCGACACCCTCGGCGTCCGCCCCGACCTGACGGGTCGCCCCATCACAAGCTGGGCCGACCTGATCAGCCCCGAATTCAAAGGCAAGGCGGCGCTCCAGGACAACCCGACCATCGGCATCATCGACGTTGCGATGGCGGTCGAGGCCCGCGGCGACCTCAAGTATGGCAACAAAGGGAACATGACGCGCGACGAGATCGACAAGACGATCGCGCTGATGATGGAGATCAAGAAGAGCGGGCAGTTCCGTTCGTTCTGGACGTCGTTCGACCAGTCGGTGAACCTGATGGCCTCGGGCGAGGTCGTCATCCAGTCGATGTGGTCGCCCGCCGTGACCGCGGTGAGGACGCGCGGCATCCCGTGCGTGTTCCAGCCGCTGAAAGAGGGCTACCGCGGCTGGGGCTACACCTTCGGCATGATGAAGCATCTGAGCGGGCTGAAGCTCGACTGCGCGCTCGAATACGTCAACTGGTACGCCTCCGGCTTTCAGGGGGCCTTCATTGCCCGACAGGGCTACTACTCGGCCCAGCCCGAGACTGCCAAGAAGTACCTGACCGAGGCGGAGTGGGACTACTGGTACGGCGGCAAGCCCGCCGCGAGCGACATCGTCGACCCGTACGGGAAGGTGGTCGAGAAGGCGGGGAGGGTGCGCGACGGCGGCGCCTTCTGGGAGCGGATGGGCAACATCGCGGTGTGGAACTCGGTGATGGACGAGGACCGCTATCTCACACGGCGCTGGAACGAATTCATCACCTCGTGAGCCGGGGTCTCGTCGCCTGAACCCGATCGTGTCTCAACAAGCACTCGGCTCCTCGATCCGTCGCCCGCGGTTCGACATCCCGGTGCTGCGGCTCTCGCCGCGCGTCGTCTCGTGGCTCCAGGTCGGCCCGCTGTCTGTCATCCTGGTCGTGCTGTTCGCGTTGCCGACGCTGCTGTTCCTCGTGGTCAGCTTCTTCGACTACGACCGCACCGGGCTCTACCCGGCCTTCATTCTCGACAACTACAGAGAGCTGCTCACCACGCCGGCGACGATACGGGTCTATGTCAGCTCGCTGAAATTCGCGGTGATTGTCTGGGCGATCACGCTCTGTCTCGGCTTCAATATCGCGTACTTCCTTATGTTCCACGTGCGCAACGGCGTCACCCGAACGGCGCTGTTCCTGCTCTGCTTCGTCCCGTTCTGGACCTCGGGGATCATCCGCACCATTGCTTGGATCCCGTTCCTCGGCCGCAACGGCGCCTTCAACCAGCTCCTCATGCACCTGCACCTCACGTCGCGGCCTCTCGACTTCCTGCTCTTCTCCGATTTCGCCGTCATCGTGACCTACGTCCATCTCCACACCCTCCTGATGGCGGGACCGGTCGCGAACTCGCTGGCCAAGATCGACCCCGCCCTTCTCGAGGCAGCGCGCGACGCCGGAGCGAGCCGCTGGCAGTCGATGGTCAACGTTGTCATCCCCCTGTCGAAGACCGGGATCGCGCTCGGCTCGATCCTCGTCTTCACCCAGGTCATGGGTGACTATTTCGTGGTCAAGCAGATGAGTGGTGGGCAAAGCGCCTCGATCGTCTCGGCGCTGTCGACCGAAATTCAGGCGATGCAGTACCCCCCTGCCGCGGCCAACGCGATGGTTCTCGTGCTCTTTGTGGCCGTCCTCGTCGCCGTCCTGATGCGGGTAGTCGATGTCCGGAAGGAGCTGGTGAGCCGGGGCGACGTCGCGAGCTCGGGACGCGACACGCACATGATGGGCGGTGATGCGCGGCCGTGGACCTTTTACGCGCTGGCGGCGCTGTTCGGCGCGTACCTCGTCTTCCTTTATGGACCGATGCTGGTGATCTACGTCCTGTCCTTCCAGGGACCGGACGGCGGTGTCACCTTCCCGATGGTCGGCGTCTCGGTTCTGTGGTTCGAGAACATCGTGAAGCCGGGTCAGATGGCCAATATCCCCGTCTCGTTCGGACGCTCGCTCGGCCTCGCGGCACTGGTCAGCGTCCTCACGGTGGTGATCGCGGTCGCTGCCGGCTTCGGCTTCCGCCGTCGTTTTCCGGGCTCGGGCGCGCTGTTCTACATCGCTATCGCCAGTCTGGTCATGCCGAGCCTCCTCGTCGGCTTCGGCATCGGGCTCGGCTTCCAGGTGCTCGGGTGGGAGCCCGGCCTGTTCACGTCGGCGCTCGGCGCGCAGCTCACCTGGACGTTGCCCTTCGGCCTCCTTGCCATGTTCGCGGTCGTCAACCGCTTCAACCGGTCCTACGAGGAAGCGGCGAGCGATCTTGGCGCGAACGCGTGGCAGCGCCTCATTCATGTCAGCCTGCCGATCCTGTTGCCCGGCATACTCGGCGTCGGCGTGGGCGCTTTCACTCTCTCCTACGACGAATACGCCCGCACGACGCTCACCGCCGGCAATCGCAACACGCTGCCGCTCGAGATCTATGCGCTCATCTCGAGCTCGTCGTCGCCGATGCTCTTCGCGATCGGGACGGTGACGACAGCATTTTCCTTCCTCGTCATCGGCGTGACGCTGTGGGCTATCGTGCGGATGCAGCGCCGCCGCGGGCCGCTTGCCGGCGTCGACTGAGGGCACCGCCATGGACGCACGATACGACGTCGAGCTGGTCGCGGTCACCAAACGCTACGGCGCCACCGTTGCGGTCGACGGCATCTCGCTGCGCGTGCCGCGGGCGAGCTACTGCTGCTTGCTTGGTCCGAGCGGCTGCGGGAAGACGACCACGCTGCGCATGATCGCAGGGCACGAGACGCTGTCGGAGGGGGACGCCCTGATCGGCGGCGTCAACGTCACCGATCTGCCGCCCGCGCGCCGCGGCACGGCCATGATGTTCCAGAGCTACGCCCTCTTCCCGCACCTCAACTGCATCGACAACGTCGCCTTCAGCCTCAAGATGCGTGGCATCGGCAGGGCCGAGCGGCACGCCGCCGCCCGCGAGTTCCTCGCGCTCGTCGCGATGGAGGCGTTCGCCGACCGGCTGCCCTCGCAGCTGTCCGGCGGCCAGCAGCAGCGGGTGGCGCTGGCACGGTCGCTGATCGCCCGCCCGCGCGTCCTGCTGCTCGACGAGCCGCTCTCGGCGCTCGATCCGTTCCTTCGCATTCGCGTCCGTGAGGAGCTGAAGCGGCTGCAGCGCGAGCTCGGGATCTCCTTCATCCACGTGACGCACAGCCAGGACGAGGCGATGGGGCTCGCCGACCTGATGGTGGTCATGGAGGACGGGCACATCCGCCAGGCCGGCCCCCCGCGTGAGGTGTACGAGAAGCCGGCCAGCACCTTCATCGCGCGTTTCATCGGCGGGCACAATGTGCTGCCGAACGGGCGAGGGATGATCGCCGTACGCGCCGATCGCTGCCGCCTTGGGCGAGCGGGGGAGGGACCGCACCTCTCGGGAAGGGTGGTGGCCGTGGAGTATCAGGGACCGCTCGTTCGCGTCGCGCTCAGGAGCGAAGCCGGTTACGAGGCGTCGGCGTTGCTCCCAGACGGCACGTTCTACGCGGGACCGGTGGCGCCTGGCGACGCGGCCACGGTCGTATGGTCCGAACGCGACGCTCACGCGCTGGCTGACGGTTGAGGCCGCCGGCGGGCGGGATCAGAGGTCGAGATAGACGGATCGGACCGCGGGGTTCCCCCGCACCGAGGCCGCCGTCCCGCTGATCACCACCCGTCCGGTTTGCAGTACGGAGGCACGGTCCGCGATCTCCAGGCAGTCGCTCAAGCGCTGCTCGACGATCAAGATCGTCGTTCCGCTGCGCCGGATGGCACGGGCGGCGGCGAAGATCTCGTCGACCAGCTTCGGCATGATCCCCTGCGATGGCTCGTCGAGCATCAACAGGCGCGGCCGCGTCATCAGCGCCCGAGGGTCAGACGTCAAGATCTGCCTCATGCGGCCTGATCGCGACGCGGTTCCAGCTCGACGGCCATGCGGCAGAGACCGTCGCATGGTCGTATGCTGACCCGATTCCGGTGGGCGGGTTGAGGGACGACGGCGCTCTCTGCATTCTCTGCGAAACGCCGAAGACATTCGAGGATTGGGCCAAGTTCGCGGCAGTGACCGAAAATGGCGGCGACCGGCTCGTGCCAATCTGGCGTCTCGTCCTGCCGTGGAGCGTGGCCCTCGAGCTTCTTTCCAATTATCAATACAACGTCAAGACGCTGGGCGACCTCATCAAAGTCTACCGGGGCGGATCAACCGAAGAGCTCGGTTACCGCTCCAACGAAATGCTCGATCGGTTGCAAGCCGTGTTTCCGCTCCGCGGCCGGACTGTCATCGAGTTCGGACCTTCCGACGGTAACCGGACCAGCGATTTGTTGGCTGCCGGGGTTGCACAGGTGACCGCGATTGAAGGGCGGCCTGAAAATGCGCTCAAGATGCTGGTTGCGAAATACGTGATGGGGTGGCGGAACGTCGATCTGGTGATGGACAATTTTCAATCATCCGGTCCGTGGGCGACCCGGCGCTATGATCTCGCTTTCGCACAGGGCGTCTATTATCACTGTCAAAACCCATTTGTGTTCTTTGACGGTTTGGTCCGGCTTAGTGACGCCATTTTCATCGGCGGCTGGTGTTGCAACGACAAAAAGCCGGCAGCACCGTGGATGGTTCTGGAGCACGACGGCGTGAAGTACCGAGGAAAGGGGTATACCGAAGCGTCTTCATATCTGTCGGGTCTCGCGTCGACGAGCTATATGCTCGACAAAGAGGATATCCAGAAGTTTTTTGCGCAGCGCGGCTATCGGACCAAATTCTGCCACGTTGCGGCCCATGAAGCGCCGTCGGCGCTTGGACCGGAATACGCGGAAATTTTTGTCGTGAAGGAATGACGGCGAGCCGCACATTCCAGGTCGCGGGCGCGCGGCGCGGGTTTGCTCAGATGCCGAGATCGGCAGAACGCGATGGCGTCCCCTAGGGGATTCGAACCCCTGTTACCGCCGTGAAAGGGCGATGTCCTAGGCCTCTAGACGAAGGGGACGGACGACCGTCAGGCGCAGTCATCTAAACGGCCCGGTCCGCAAAAGCAAGGCGGGCGCTCCCGCAAGCGCCGGCGCGTTCCAGCTGCGGAATAAAGCCTCGCCCGGTCCGGTAAATTGGGTCAAAGGGATGTGATCCCAGCATCCGCGGGCCCGACGTATAGTCACCGCCTGGCGGGCGAATCGAGCTCCCTGATCCGCGTCCGTAGAGGAGGTATTCATGCGTGAATTCAACACTTTCCGGCCGACCCTGGCGGCGTCCCTGCTGACCCTTGGTGTGGCCCTCGCCGCAGCGTCGCTGCCGGCTGCCGCGATGGGACCGGGGCCGGCCGCGCCCTCGGCGCCGGCGAAAAGCAGCGCCTATATCGACGGCGAGCGCGCGGTGAACGCCAAGGACTATGCCCGCGCCGTGCCGCTCCTCGAGCGCGCGGTCGGCGAGAACCCGAAGGACGCCGACGCGAACAACCTCCTGGGCTACAGCCACCGCAAGCTCGGCAACCCGCAGGCGGCGTTCATGTACTACCAGCGCGCGCTGCAGATCGAACCGAACAACCGCGGCGCCAACGAGTATCTCGGCGAGCTCTATGTCGAGATGAACGACCTGCCGAAGGCCGAGGCGCAGCTCCAGAAGGTCACCCAGCTCTGCGGCACCGGCTGCGAGGAATATCGCGACCTCAAGGCCGCGATCGACAAGGCCAAGGCCAGCGGCGGCACACCCGGTCCGCGCACGGGGACTTGATACGTTAGGGCAGCCGCTTCGGTTGCGCTTCTCCGTCATCCCCGGGTCAAGCCCACGGCTGTCCGGTTTAGACTTTTTCGCAATCTGAACGAGTCAGACGCAGCGCAGCCAAAAGCAAAAGTCGTCATGCCCGGACTTGTCAGGTCAAGCCCGGGGATGACGATTATTTTTGGTGCGACGGCGCGCTCGATCTGCGCCTTCGGCTCAAGTCCCAAAATACTTCGCGTAGCGCGTCTTGATGTCGTCGACCTGGTCGACGACCGCGGCGGCGTCCTCCTTCATCAGCTTGATCTTCGCCAGCGGCGTGTGGTTGGGGGCTTCCTTGACCTGGTCGTGCAGCGAGCGCAGCGCCCCCATGTCGACCAGGAGCTGCTGCGCCTCGGCGGTGAACAGATAGAGCTGGAACAGCCGTGCCGCGTTCGGGTGCGGCGCGTTCTTCATGACCGCCGACGGGCTGATCACCAGCGGCGTGCCCTCGCTTGGATAGATCGCCTCGACCGGGTCGCCGTGCTCCTTCTCGATCAGCAGTTGATATTCGACGCCGTCGGCCATGATCGCGCGCTCGCCGAGCGCTAGCTTCTTCGGCGGCTCGTTGGCCGATTGCACCTGCATCACCCTCTGCCGGGCGAGCTTTTCGAAGTAGTCCCAACCGAGGTCGCGCGCCATCTGGAACGTGGCGGTGAGGATCGTGCCGCTGTAGCCCGGATGGGCCTTGACGATCCGGCCGGACCATTTCGGGTCGAGCAGGTCGGCGAAGCTCCGCGGCGCCTGCTCGGGCTTCACCAGGCTCGTGTTGTAGCCGATGACGCTGAGCGTCGCCCGCCACGGCGCATACATGCCGTCCGCGTCGCGTGTCGCCGGCGGGAAGTGCAGCGCCACGTCCTCCGGCAGGACCGGCGCCAGCCAGCCCTCGCGCTTCCACATGATGAAATGCGCCGCATCCGAGCTGTTCACCACGTCGGCCGTGTAGATGCGGGCCGCGGTCTCCTGGCTGAGGCGCTGGAAGATCCGCTCCGAGCCGGAGCGCTCGGTCTGCACCGTGATGCCCGGATATTTCGCCTGGAAGGCTTTGGCCATGGCCTCGCCAACCTTGATCTCGACCGAGGTGTAGAAGACGACCTTGCCTTCCTTGGCGGCGGCGGCGACCAGCTCCGGCGTGATCTTCGACACCGCCGGCTCATCGGCGCGCGCCGGCAGTGCCACTAGCAGCAGCACGACGGCAAACATTGGACCGAACGGACTCAGGACCCGATGACAGCGCATATCGTTCCTCCCTGCGCCGATCCTACCCCGCCGCGACCATTTCCGTCACCGCGTCCGGCAAATCGCGCGCCCGGGCGATGGCCCGCACATGGAGCGTGCCGCGGCGCCCGCGGATCTCGGTCTCGCGCACCGGAAATGCAGAAACGTCGATGCCGGCGCGGACCGCCACGTCGTCGGAGATCACCAGCTCGACCCTGAACTCCTTCGTCATGGTCTCGAGCCGGCTCGCCGTGTTGACCGTATCGCCGATCGCGGTCAGCGACATCGCCGGCCCATAGCCGAGCTGGCCGACGATGGCCGGCCCGACATGGACGCCGATGCCGATGCGGAGCGGCGCCTCGAGGTCGTGCGCCAGCGTCCGGTTCAGCGCCTCGAGGCCCAGTCCCATCTCCCGCGCGGCATGGAGCGCCTGGCGGCTGCCGGCCGCCGGCGTGCTGTCCTCGCCGGCGCCGAACAGCGCCATCACGCCGTCGCCGATGAACTTGTCGATATGACCGCCGGCGCGCTCGATCGCCTCGCCCATGGTGGCGAAATAGCGGTTGAGCAGGAACACGACGTCGTAGGGCAGCTTCTTTTCCGAGAGCTGGGTGAAGCTGCGCAGATCCACGAACAGGATCGCGATCTCCTTTTCGAGGCCCTGCAGATGGGCGGCCTTGCCGTAGGCCTCGCTCGGGCCGGCCGTCGGTTGCAGGAGCGGCACGACCGCGATGTTGTGGGAGGGGCGGATCTGGCAGGCGAGCCGGACATTGGGGGCGGCGTTGACTCGCGCCAGCACCGCTCTTTCCCCGGGTGCGGGCGCCGGCAACGTCTCGATGCCGTTGGTCACCCGGACCCGGCAGGTCGAGCAGCGCCCGCGTCCGCCGCAGACCGACGCGTGCGGAATGCCGCTCATCTGGCTCACCTCCAGCAAGGTGGCGCCCGGCACGATCTCGACGTCGCGGCCGCCCGGATAGGTTATGCGGATCACGCCGCGCCGGCGCTCGGCCAGCGACCTCAGCGCGCGCGCGGTCAGGGTGAGGGCCAGAGCGCCTCCGAAGGTCCAATAGATGACGCTGATCGCGGCTTGGAGCTTGTCGATGCCGGCCTGATCCGGCAAATGCATGTCGGCGAGGGCGCGCCGAAGCCATTCCGGATCGGCCGCCATCCGCGTGACTTCCTCGCCGGCCTCGGCGAAGCCGAGCAGGCCCAGCACCGGAATGAGGAGGGCGGCGGCGAACAGATAGGGCTGGACGGGGGGATACCAGCGCTTGATGCGCAGCCAGAAATAAAGCCCGATGCAGCCGTGCGTCCACGCGACCACCACGGCGAGCGACTGCCAGAGCGCGTCCACCGGGTGCCGATGCCAGATCGACAGCAGCACGTACACGTAGTTGTCGGCGACGCCAAATCCGGCGTGCGCGAGCCGCGTGCCGATCGCGTGCTCGGCGAGCAGCGGGATGACGCAGAGGCCGAGCAGAAGCTGCAGCGCTTCGGTCCTATTCATGTCGAGCAGGCGGCGGCGCTGAAAGATCGCCCACAGCGCCAGCAGAAAATGGATCAGCAATGCCAGGTAAAGCGCCAGCGTGCAGAGCGGAAACCGCCAGAACTCGATGAACCAGTGGCGTCCGGCCTCCATCGCACCGAGCGAGACCAGGCCCAGCGCGTGATTGAGGAAATGCGTGGTGACGTAGAAGAACAGGACGCTTCCGGTCACCAGCCGCAGCTGGCGGATCCGGAAGGGCGCCTGTGCCGCCGCGGTCACGATTTTCCGGCTTGGGCGATCGCCTGAGCCAGCGCGTCGAACGGCAGCACGACGCAGTCGTGGCGGCTCTTGTGCCGGCGGACCGGCGTGAAGATGCCCAGCTCCTCCCAGGGCGACGGCGGGATGTCGCCGCCGCCCAGCATCGCCTTGACCTTGTCTTGGGCGGACGTCACCGCCGCCGTGCTCTGGCCGACGACCGCCGCCGCCATCACCGACGCCGAGGCCTGGCAGAGCGCGCAGCCGCGCACCTGGTGGGCCACGTCGGCGATCTTGCCGCCCTCGAGCTTCAGATCCAGGGTGATGCGGTCGCCGCACAGCGGGTTGTCGACCGTGACGCTGGCGTCCGGCGACGCCAGCCGCCCGGCGCGCACCGGCGACTTGGCGCGCTGCATGATCGCCTGCTGATACAGATCGTCGCTCATGACAGCCGCGTCACCGCCGCGTCGAGCCCGGTCAGCAGCGCATCGATATCCGCGTCGGTGTTGTACATCGCGATGCTCGCCCGCGTGGTGCCGCCGAGCCCCATGCGCTCCATGAACGGCTGCGCGCAATGGTGCCCGCCGCGAAGAGCCACGCCGAACCCGTCGAGGATCTGGCAGATGTCGTGCGGATGCGCGCCGTCCAGCGCGAAGGAGACGACGGGGACGCGTCCCTGCAGGCTGGACGGTCCGACGACCTTGGCGCCGCGGACCCGTCCCAGGCCGTCCAGGACGCGCTGGGTCAGGCGCAGCTCGTGCGCCGACACCGCCGGCCAATCGAGCCGCATCAGCCATTCGGCGGCGGCGCCGAGGCCGATCGCCTGGGCGATCGGCGGCGTGCCGGCCTCGAACTTATGCGGGACGGCGGCCCAGGTCGTCTTCTCGAGCGTCACCGTGCGGATCATCTCGCCGCCGCCGAGGAAGGGCGGCATGGCCTCCAGGAGCTCGCGGCGCGCCCACAGCACGCCGATCCCGGTCGGGCCGAACATCTTGTGGCCGGAGAAGGCGTAGAAGTCGGCCCCCAGGGCCGGCAGGTCGAGAGGCCCGTGCGGGGCGCGCTGCGCCCCGTCGAGCAGCAGCTTGGCGCCGACGGCGCGCGCCGCCGCGGCAAGCGGGGCCGCGTCGCTCACCGCACCGGTCACGTTGGAAGCATGCGTCAGCGCGATCAGCCGGCACTTCGGGGTGACGACGCGCGACAGCGCCGCAACGTCGAGGCGGCCTTCGTCGGTCACCGGCAGGATCTTCAGCACCACGCCGCGGCGGTCGCGCAACATCTGCCACGGCACGAGGTTGCTGTGGTGCTCGAGCTCGGAGATCACGACCTCGTCGCCGGGCGCCAAGGTGTCGCCGAACGAGCGGGCGACCAGGTTGATGGCGCCGGTGGTCCCGGAGGTGAAGACGATCTCCTCGGCCGGCGCGTTCACGTAGCGGGCGATGCTTCGCCGGGCCTGGTCGTAGGCCTCGGTGGCGGCCTCGGCGAGGCGATGGACGCCGCGGAGCACATTGGCGCGGCTGGTCGTCTCGAAATTGGTGACGGCCGAAATGACCGTGCGCGGCACCTGGCTGGTCGCCGCGTTGTCCAGGTAATGCAGAGCGCTGCCGTTCCCCGATCCGAAAATCGGGAACTCGGCGCGCAGCGCTGCGTGATCGAAGCTCATGCGCCTTCGCTCCCACCGGAGCTTCGGCGCACGGGGCGTGCCCGCCGTAGCTTCAGCGAAGGCGGGCTCATGCGGAGAGCTGCTGGGGCCGGCGCAGCGCCGCCAGCGCCTCGGGCGTGTCGATGTCGACCAGGACGCCGTCGTCCGGCATCTCGACCTCGCAGACCTGGTCGGCGTGCTCGCGGAACAATGGCCGGGCGCCCTTGTCGCCTTCGAGCGCCCGCATCTCCGAAAAGAACCGCGCCGCCCACAGCACCGGATTGCCGCGTTTGCCCTTGTGTGTCGGCACGCAGATCGCCCGGCCTTCGGCCGGACTGAACGCGGCGATCAGGCGGTCGATATGGGGCGCGGTCACCAGCGGCATGTCGCCGAGCATGAACACGGCGCCGTCGATGTCCTTGCCCGCCAGCCATGCCAGCCCGGCGCGCACCGAGGTGCTGAGCCCCGCCGCGAAATCCGGATTCTCGACGAACTCGACCGGCCGCCCGGCCAGCGCTTCGCGCACCCGGTTGCCGTCGTGGCCGGTGACCACGACGATGGGCCGCGCCTGGGAGGCGAGGGCGGCGTCGACCGCGCGCTGGACCATCAGCCGGCCGTCGACGTCGGTCAGCAGCTTGTTGGCGGGCGCCATCCGGCTCGACCGCCCGGCGGCCATGACCACGGCCGCGATTTTCGGCGCCCGCGGCACCGCGGCAGCCGGGGCGGGGCTGGCATCGCCGCGCGGCAGCGGACGCGTCGCGATCTCCATCAACAGACCACCGGCGCCGAGCTGCATGATGTCCTTGCGGGTGACCGGCACGTCCGCCAGGAGACGCTGCAGCACCCAGTCGAAGCCGTTGAGCTTCGGCGAGCGCGCGCAACCGGGCAGGCCGATCACGTTCGTCTCGCCGATCTTGCCGAGCAGCAGCAGATTGCCGGGGTCGACCGGCATGCCGAAATGCAGGACCTCGCCGCCATTGGCGATGATGGCCGCCGGAATGGCGTCGCGCCGGTCGACGATCGCCGAGGCGCCGAGGACCAGGATCGGGTCGCAGCCGCGCTCGCGCTGGCGGGCGACGGCCTGCTGGATCGCAGCTTCGGTGTGGTCCACGACCTCGTCGGCGACAAGCTCGCTGCCGAGCGCGGTGACCCGGGCGCGGGTCGTCGCGACGGTGCCGGCGAGCACGCTGTCCTTCGTGCCGGCCAACCGGCTCTGGATCAGCCCGACTCGCTTCGGCCGGAACGCCGCGATGCGAACCATCGGGCCGCCGTCCTCCGCCACCTTGAGCGCCGCCGCCAGCGCCTCGGCGGGGGCCGCGAACGGGATGATCTTGACCGTCGCCACCATCTGCCGCGGCTCGACGCGGGCGTAGGCGGGCAGGGTGGCGAGCGTGATCGCCTCATCGAGCAGGTTGAGCCGGTCGAGCCGCTCGACGTCGATGACGGCGACGCCCGGCACGGCGGCAAAGAGGTTGCAGCGCCCGGTGAACGCGGCACTGCGCGTCAGATTTGGCCCTGTGATGGCGGCCGCGATGGTCGCCGCGGCTTTGTCCTCCGGCACGTCGCCCGGATCGAGCCGGGCGCCGGTGACCGCGGTGTGTCCCGCCCGCACGAGCGCCGCGACGTCGTCGGCCGACAGCACGCGGCCCTTCTTGAACACCGTGCGGTCGAGCTTGATCGCGTGCGCGAGGATGGCGCCTTCGGCCTCGGCAATGGGGATTTCGCCGAACTTCATGTCAGTCCCGTATGCCCCGTATGGTAAGCCCCATATCGTAAGCCCTGGCCGGCGACGACGCACCCGGAAGGTTGCGCCACCGGCTGGGTACCGATGCGCCGGGAAACCAAGTACGATACCGGCCGCCATGATCCAAAATTCCGGAACCCAGCAGATTTTCGCGACGCCGGTCTGGATCGTCGATCTGACGGCGGACTATGCCGCGGCGCTGAACGGCCGGCTGATCAAGGAGATCGAGGCGCTGACCGGCGCGCTGCCGCCGCTGGCGGCCGGCCGCACCAACTGGCAGACCGAGACCAATCTCCACCGCCTGCCGCAATTTGCCGAGGTGGTCCAGCTGTTCGAGCAGTCGGGCCGGGCCGCCGCGGACTACCTCAAGCTCAAGTCGCGCGACTTCGTCGTGACCGGGTGCTGGGCCAACGTCAATCCGCCGGGAGGGCATAATCCGTCGCATAGTCATCCCAACAACTACCTGTCCGGCGTCTACTACGTGTCCATCCCGGACGGCGAAGGGCGGATCGCGTTCGAGGATCCGCGCATTCAGGCCCAGGTCATGATGCCGCCGGTCACCGAACTGACGCCGTATAACGGCAACATCGTCACGTTCGAGGTGAAGCCCGGCCGGCTCCTGGTCTTCCCGGCGTGGCTCGGGCATTCCGTGCCGAGCAACCGCAGCCAACACAATCGGATCAGCATGTCGTTCAATCTGATGTTCAGGAACTACGCCGAGGAACTGAGCCAGCCGCTGTGGAAAGGCGCCGTCGGCGGATAGAGCCGGTCCTCATTCATCGGCTCCGGCGCGGCGCAGCTGCGTGATCTGCGCCAGGATCGAGATCGCGATTTCCGCCGGCGAGAGGGCGCCGATATCGAGCCCGACCGGACCGTGAATGCGCTTAAGGTCCGTCTCGCTAAAGCCCAGCGCCTTGAGCCGATCGAGCCGCGCCGCGTGCGTCTTGCGGCTGCCGAGCGCCCCGACATAGAACGCAGAGGACTTCAGCGCCGCCTCCAGCGCCGGATCGTCGAGCTTCGGATCGTGGGTCAGGGTGACGACGGCGCTCCGCGCGTCCGGCTTCAGCCGCGCCATCGCCTCGTCGGGCCACTCGCCCGAGATCTCGACCCCCTCGAACCGCTGGCTCTCGGCAAAGCCGCGCCTGGGATCGATGATCGACACGCCATAGCCGGCCAGATCGCCCATGCGCGCCAGCGGCTGGGCGATATGCACGGCGCCGACGATGATGAGGCGCGGCGGCGGGTTGAAGACCTGGATGAACACCTCGCCGGCCGGCGTCGACAGCCGCGTATGGTGGTCGCGGTGGATCGCGTCGACGGCGGCCGCGGTCATGTCGACGTCGAGGCAGAGCTCGCCCTCGGCGCCGTCGGCATAGATCAGCTTCTGCTGACCGGAGCGCAGGTTGGTCGCCAGCGCCACCGGCCGCTTGGCCGCGCGCGCCGCGGAGAGCTTCTCGATGATGTCGCGGTTCATGAAATGACCATTCCGGCACCCCCACCCCGCGTGGGCTGCAAACGCTCCACTGGAGCGTTTGCGGGCGCCCGACGCGCCTCCCCCCCAAGCTTGAAAAGACCTGGCTCGGGGGAGGGCGTCAGAGGGAGGCGCACCGTCTCACGTCCGCATTTCCCTCCCCCCTTGCGGGGGAGGGCTAGGGTGGGGGGTGTTGCAGCAGAGCGCATTCAGTCAACCCTTTCCACGAACACCTGGACCTTGCCGCCGCAGGCGAGGCCGACTTCCCAGGCTTGCTCGTTGGTGACGCCGAAATCGAGCAGCTTCGGCTTGCCCGAGGCGATGGTCTCCTTGGCTTCCTTGATCACGGCCCCTTCGATGCAGCCGCCCGAGACCGAGCCGACGAAGCGGCCGGCGTCGTCGACGGCGAGCTGGCTGCCCACCGGTCGCGGGCTCGAGCCCCAGGTGGTGACCACGGTGCAGAGCGCCACGCCCTTGCCGGCTTTCCGCCACTGGGCGGCTTCGCCGAGAATGTCTTCGCTGTCGTTCATGCGGCTTTTCCTTGCCAGAGGAAGAGGGAGCGCGCGGCCCTGGGCGACGGATCGCCCAGGGTCTTGATGAGGTCCTCGAGGCTGGCGAGGTTGTGCGCCGCCCGGAACTCGTCGACATGCGGCAGGATCGCGCGCATGCCCTGGGATTTGGGTTCGAAGCCGTCGTAGCGCAACAGGGGGTTCAGCCACACCAGCCGGTGACAGGATTTGTGCAGCCGCTCCATCTCGCGTGCAAGGCCGACGCCGGCGTCGCGGTCGAGGCCGTCGCTGATGAACAGGACCACGGCGTTCTGCCCCAGCACGCGGCGGGACCAGCGCAGGTTGAACTCGGCCAGCGCATGCCCGATGCGGGTTCCGCCGGACCAGTCTTCGACCGCCCCGGCCACCCGCGACAGCGCCTGGTCGATGTCGCGAAACTTCATGTGGCGCGTCACGTTGGTCAGCCGGGTGCCGAACAGGAACGTATAGACGCGGCTGCGGTCGTTGGTCAGCGCGTGCAGGAAGTGCAGGAACATCCGCGAGTAGCGCTCCATCGATCCCGAGATGTCGCACAGCACGACGATCGGCGGCAGCCGCACGCGGCGGGTGCGGAACTTCAGCGTGATCAGGTCGCCGCCGGTGCGCATGGTGGCCCGCAAGGTCGCGCGCAGGTCGGCGCGCGTCCCGGCCGGATCGGGCCGGTAGCGCCGCGTCGGCACCGGGGCGAAGGGCAGGCGCAGCTTCGCCATCATCGCCTTGGCGGCCTCGACCTCGTCGTTCGACATCTGCTCGAAGTCCTTGGCCCGCAGCACCTCGCGGTCCGACCAGGTCAGCGTCGCGTCGATCGTCTCCTCGACCTTGGCCGGCTCGACCTTGCGCTGGGGCTCGTTGCCGCGCAGCGCCTCGGCGATGCGCCGCGTGGTCGGCTTGCGGGTCTCGTCCGGCGGCACCTGCAGCTGCGGCAGGAGCATGGCCATCATGCGCTCGAGCAGCTGCGGGTCGCGCCAGAACAGGCGGAACGCCTCGTCGAACAGGTCGTGCTGGTCGCGCCGGTTGACGAAGATCGCGTGCAGGGTCCAGTAGAAATCGGCCCGGTTGGCGATGCCGGCGGCGCGCACGGCATGGACGGCGTCGATGACCCGGCCGGGGCCGATCGGCAGCCCGGCGGCGCGCAGCGCGCGGGCGAAATGCATCAGGTTGGCCGTCAGCGCGCCGGTCCCGGAATCGGCATCGGCCGTTTGGGGTTCGGCGGGCCTGTCGCTCATCGCGGTGTCGCCAGCTCCGTCTCGACGTCACGCAGGATGCGCGTCACCTCGCCGCCGCGGATCTTGGTGATGTCGTCCTGGTATTTCAGCAGGGCGCCCAGCGTGTCGTTGACCGTCGCCGGATCGAGCGTCACGCGGTCGAGCTCGACCAGCGCCTTGGTCCAGTCGATGGTCTCCGCGACGCCCGGCAGCTTGAACAGCTCCTCGCGGCGCAGCTTCTGGACGAAGCCGACGACCTGGCGCGTCAGGTCCTCGGCGGCCCCCGGCGCCTTCAGCCGCAGGATCTCGAGCTCGCGCTCGGCGTTCGGATAGTCGACCCAGTAATAGAAGCAGCGGCGCTTCAGCGCGTCATGGATCTCGCGCGTCCGGTTGGAGGTGACGATGACGATCGGCGGTGCCGGCGCCTTGATCGTACCGAGCTCCGGGATGGTGACCTGGAAGTCGGACAGCACTTCGAGCAGATAGGCCTCGAACGGCTCGTCGGTGCGATCGAGCTCGTCGATCAGCAGGACGGGCGGGCCTTCGGGATGCGGCGCCAGGGCCTGCAGGAGCGGGCGGCGGATCAGGAAGCGCTCGGAGAAGATCTCCTCGTCCAGTGTGTCGCGGCTTTCGTCGCGCGCTTCGGCCAGCCGGATCTCGATCATCTGGCGCGGGTAGTTCCATTCGTAGACCGCGGCCGCCGTGTCGAGGCCTTCGTAGCATTGCAGGCGGATCAGGCGGCGGCCGAGCGTCTCGGCGAGGACCTTGGCGATCTCGGTCTTGCCGACACCGGCTTCGCCTTCGAGGAACAGCGGGCGGTTCAGGCGCAGCGACAGGAAGACGGCGGTGGCGAGGCTGCGGTCAGCGACGTAGCGGCCGTCGCGGAGCAGGGCCAGGGCGTCGTCGACGGAGTTCGGAATGTGGGCCGGGCTGGTGCGGGAGGGAGAGCTCATATGGAACAGGTCTTTAGGTCGATTGCCGATGTCCTCAATCTAGCCGATCGGTGCCCCGGAAACGAGCCCGTTGCCGGGCAAAAAACGTATATCGGCCATGAGGATAAAGGCCGTTGCGGGCCGCGGGGCGGGGCGCGGCGCCGGCGGCACCCGGCAAGGGCGCGCCGGTCGGGCGCCGCCCCCCGAATCTCGTGCAATACTGCAATAGTTCCCGAAGTCATTGCGGCAACATATAAATTTGGGCCCGAACAATTGCACAGGGGTGTGCAATTGTTCTCGGGCGTCCTCATCCTGGTGGCGTGCGGTCGGTCATACAACGACCACGCCGGGACAGGGTTGCGCGCCTCAGACGGTCGCGGCGCTGAAGGCCTGGGAGGTTCGGCGCAGGCGCCGGGCCATCTCGCGGGCGATGTTGATCAGGATCGTGCCGCCGATGCGGGGCCGCTCGAGCAGCAGCGCGTCGAAGGTTTCCCGGTCGATCATGTAGCCGGTGACGTCCTCGTCGGCCCGCACCGTGGCCGATCGCCGGCCGCCTTCGAGGAGGGCCATCTCGCCGACGATGGTGCCCCGCGCCAGGCCGGCGATGCGCTTGGCGCCCTGGCCGTTCTGGCCGTCGACCCAGATGCTGACGCTGCCGGAGCTGAGGATCCAGAGATAATCGGCCTCCTCGCCCTGACGGCACAAATCCCCGCCGCCGGGGAAGGACATCGGCATCAGGTGCTTTCTCACCTCCGCGATCTCGCGGGCATCGAGACCGTGGAGGAACTCGATCTGATCGAGAGGAAGCTCTTCGAACTCCGAAGCCCCTTCCTCGCGCAGGACCGTTTCTTCCATCCATTCGAGCGCCGTATCGAGATCCCCAAAGACGGTCGTGTCGGATCCCGCCTCGGCGTTGGTCGCGAACAGGCCCATATGCAGCTCGGGCATGTGGCAGAACAGCAGGTGCTTCCGGGCGGCGCGGGCCTTGGCCACGGCCTGCTCCAAGGCGCCGATCGCCGAAATATCGATATCGGCCACGCGCCGGCAGTCGAGCAGGATGATGTCGACGTCGCCGAACAGCGTCTCGATCTCGGTGCACAGATCGTCGGTGTTGCCGAAGAACATGACGCCCTGAAGCTCCAGGACGGCCCGCCGGTGCCCGACGCGCCGCAGAATCTCGACATCGCGCTCCGGCCGCACGCGCTGAGAGAAGACCTTGTCGCCGCGCTGGCGCCGGCGGACGAGGGGGCGGCTCATGCTGACAATGAAGATGAGGCAGGACAGGACGATCCCGGCCATCACCCCTTCGGTCACGGACATGATGCCGGTGATGGCCGTTACCGCGACGATGACCGCCAGGTTCTTCCATATGCTGCCGCGCCGGGTCTTCGCGCGGAACGCATCGCGCAGCAGCCGCAGGCTCCAGGGGTCGACGACGAGGATGCTGTTCGCGAACAGGATCGCGCACAGGACGACCTGCGGAATGGCCGCGAGCACCCCAGGCGCCAGCGCTCCGACGATGAGCAGGAGCACCGCCGCACTGAGGCCGGTGAGCCGCGTCCGGCCGCCGGCGCGGAAGGCGGTCAGCGATTGAGACGGGCCGGCGGAGATGGCGATGCCGCCCAGCGCCGCCGCCGCGACGTTGCCGATCCCCTGACCCAGCAGGAACCGCGCGCCATCGGGCGGCAGCGGGCCGAGGTTCCGGATCATCCGCGCGACGAGCAGGGTTTCGAGCGAGGTAACCACCGCGATCACGAGGGATGTCAGCAGGATCGCCGGCGCTTCGGCGCGAAGGGCCGCGTACACCCCGCCATCGGCGGCCGGGCTCATCACGCTGTTCACGTCGAGCGACAGGGCTCCGACGGTCGGCCCGAGCGGCAGTCCGGGCGCCAGCTCGCGGATCACGTAGAACGCCGCCATGCCGATCGCCAGCCCCGCGATCGGCGCGGGCAGGCCCGTCTTCCGCCGTTCGAAATAGATCACGACAACTGTCAGCACGGCCGCAAACGCGAGCGCGCTCAGCGCCCCGTATGCGGTCTCGGCGCCACGCCAGAGGATGTGGAACGCGCCCAGCGCGATCAGCAGGGCGACGCCGTTGATGAATCCGGCCAGGACCGGGTGCGGCGTGAATTTGATGAGGTTCGCGACGCCAAGGGCCCCGAACGCCACCTGCCAAAGGCCGGCGAGAAGAAGACAGACGGCCATGGCGAGGAAGCACAGCGCTGGATTGCCGGCGAACAGCGGATCCGCCAGCAGCACGGCGGCGAGGCTGGCGAGGGCCAGCGCGCCGCCAGGCCGTGGGATCGAGATGATGAACGACGACCGGGCGGTCAGGGCGGCGAAGAACCCGCCGGCGATCGCCCCGATCAGACCGGCGGCCGCCCCGCGGGCGGTGAGCCCGGGCCCGAACGGCGCATAGGCGAGCAGGGCGGAGGACAGGCAGGTCGGCAGGATCGCGACGCAAGCGGCGATGCCGGCCAGGATCTCCCGCACCATGCGGGCGGGCCACCCGATCGCCTGCGCGTCGCCGGACGAGGCGCGTTCGCCGTTGCCGGAAGTCGGTGCCGCGGTCAGCCGCGATAGCGGCGCTTCGGTCACCGGGGACGCGTCCGCGGCAGCGGTCGCGCGGGGCATCGTCGCGTTCAGGGACACGGAGATCCTATTGGAGATCTTACCGAAGATCCCGCTGCAACTCTCACACCAACTCCCCCCGGCTTTTAGGCGCTCGACCGTCCCATCACGCGCCACGAGCGGCCACGGGCTGCATCTCCGCCGGCAGCGCCGTCGTCGTACTGTCACACTTTATAACTTCACGGGCCGACTGATGTGAATTTTATGTGGAAGGGGCGCCCCTCGTCTGGCGGCGCCCTTGGCCGGAGGTCCCGGGCTGGGTTTTTGGCGACTCATAGCGCCGGCCGTCGGGCAGTCGCAGGCGTAAGTGCAGCTCGCGCCACCACCAGCTGCGATAGACCATGGGTATAGTCGTGGGCACAACCGAACCGCGAGCTGAATTTGCGATCATGCGTTGGTTTCGGTCAGGTGATGATAGGCGGAGAACCCGTCCGTCTCATGCTCTGATGCTCTCGTTTTAGCGGCGGGGACGAAATCCGACTGAAAACATGAAAGCCGCGATGCGGGCCACGCCGAGAAAATAATTCGCTGCGACAATACCCGCTAGCGCACGGCTAACGCCAGATAGCCACCGCTCCGTCGGTAGTAGTAGTCCCAGTTGCTCATCGAGGGGCCATATCGTATGGCTCCCGGCCCCTCACGTCGCCGAGCCTCAGCCAATCGGGAAGCTGCTTTCCA